>Ga0307373_10000989_pt1 | contig 54031 bp, 64 predicted proteins | sample OX2MG_FD_202534 | JGI IMG/M metagenome (GOLD analysis project Ga0307373, IMG submission 202534) | Soil microbial communities from Risofladan, Vaasa, Finland - OX-2 | ecosystem: Environmental > Terrestrial > Soil > Coastal area > Acid sulfate soil | place: Finland: Risofladan, Vaasa | collected... | reverse complement strand
GGTAACTGTCTATGGCTCGCCGGCATACCCATCATTGAGATGTTCTTCTGGTGGACCGGGTTTTTGGTGCTTACGATTGTAGGCGAGCGCTTGGAGTTGAGCCGCCTCACCGGGCTGGGCGAGCATAACCACCTGCCCTTCGTGGCGAGCACAGGTTTGTTCTTGACGGGCCTCGTGATCGCTTTGCCCGCACCCACGCTCGGACTTCGTCTCGCGGGTCTGGGGATGTTCGCGATGGCGCTATGGCTATGGCGCTACGATCTCGCGCGCCGGACCGTTAAGCGGCAGGGACTCACTCGCTTCATCGCGGTGAACCTGCTGGCCGGGTACTTCTGGCTGGGCTTCGGCGGGCTTACGTGGATTTGGTTCGGGAACGATCTGACGACCTTTCATTACGACGTGATGCTGCACAGCATCTTTCTTGGCTTCGTCTTCTCGATGATCTTCGCCCATGCGCCCATGATCTTTCCGGCCGTGCTCCAGAGGCCGTTGCCTTACCGGCGCGCCTTCTACGTTCATTCGGCGCTTCTGCACCTGTCGTTGCTGCTGCGCATCTGCGGCGATCTTTGGGCTGCCTATGCGGCGTACCAGTGGGGCGGGCTCCTGAACGCGATCGCATTGCTCGTATTCGTCGGAAACACCGGCCACGCGGTTGCCTCCGGAATTATGAGAAGCCGCGAGAACGCGCCGCCACCAGGGGCTTTCCACAAGGCCAGCGAGTGAATTTGTCATGCGGCATAGCAAAGTGCTTATCGCATTCGAGCAAATAGAAATCCAAGAACGGGACTGGCTCATATGCGGCCTCCTTTGGGTGGGAGTCGGAACGCTCGCGCTGGGGCCCTTTGGTGTCGCGGCGCGAGTGGGGCGCGGCCTTTTCGCCCTCATGCTCATCGTGCACACGATCGAGGCATTTTATACCGCGATTCGTGCCTGGCGTCAGGGGCTCGACGCGCAATCCTGGTTTCTCAGGACGGTTGTGCTGGGCTCGCTCGGGCTCCTGGCGCTCGAAACTCACATCAGAAGGAACCCCGCCTGAGGTCGGTAACGTGAGCTACAGATGGTTCATTATCGCGCGAGTGCTGCACGTAGTTGCGGTAGTGGTCTGGATCGGCGGGATTGCGGCGGTTACGACCGTGATGTTCCCGGCGATGCGCCGGCTTGACTCGAACGAGCAGAAAGTCTGGCTATTCGAGCAGATCGAGCGCCGCTTTCGCCCGCAGGCGAGGATCGCCTGGCTCATCGTTGGCTTGAGTGGATTGTATATGGTTGTGGCACTCAATGCCTGGCTGCGATTCACGCGGGCTCACTACTGGTGGATGCACGCGATGGTGGCGTTGTGGCTGGTCTTCGGCCTGATGCTGTTCCTCATCGAGCCGTTGATTGTCGGCCCGCGTCTCGAACGAGAGCTTGCGAGTGAACCCGCCAAAGCTCTCGCGCGAATCGAGACCATGCACTGGGTGCTGCTGGTGTTGAGTTTGATGGTTATCGCCGCGGCGGTGGCAGGCATCTACGGTTGGTTCTGATCGCGCTGACGCAATCGAGGCTTTGGTTGAACCTTGACGGACGACTTCGATGAGTGCACGAATTAAAATTAAAGAGGATGCCGACAACAGCGATAGCCGAACTGGCCAGTCGTTTGGCAGGCGCCTCTATCAACTCATGGCGGCCGAGCACGCAAACCTGGACCGTCTGTTGGTACAGGTTTCCATACAGGAAGGAGTGACCAGTATTGAGACTTATGGAGAATTCCGCAAGAGCCTGCTCAGGCACATCGGCATCGAGGAGAAGATCTTGCTGCCGATGGCTCAGCGACGGTGCGGTGGGAAACCTCTGGCACTTGCGGCCCGCCTGAGACTCGATCACGGCGCACTCGCCGCGCTGATGATGCTCCCGCCTTCCGCCACAACGCTCATCGCTATACGCGCCGTATTGGACACCCATAATCCACTCGAAGAGGCCCCGGGCGGCGTTTACGAACAGTGCGAAAGGCTCGCAGGTGGTGAGCTTGAAGAGATCCTCGTCCGCTGCGAAGTGGCCGCGAAAGTTCCCGTGTCACCCTGGGTTGAGAGCCCCAAGGTTCTCGCGGCAGCGAAACGAATGCTAATACGGGCCGGCTACGAGGATTCCCTATTGAATCTTCGAGACGAGGGGACAGAATGACCGACGATAAAGTTCATGCAATTCGTCAATGGAAAAATGAACCTTCAGAAAGACAGATTCTCGCTCGCTGAAGGTGCTCGTCTCGAGTTTGTCGGTATCGCCACATCTGTGGCGGGTAAGCATGATGGGGTTTGATTTAATCGAATAAGGCGCCTCGCAGGCGCCGGGGGTTTTACGATGGCCCTGGAACGTGAAAAGCATCTCGCCGAACGCGCCCTACTGACGATTGACGAGGCCTTGTTGATGGACCTGTATCGGCGGATGGTTCTGATCCGGCGCTTCGAAGACAAGGTCGCGGAGATGTATAGCCGGGGCAAGATCACCGGCTTCTGCCATCTTTATGCGGGCGAGGAGGCAGTCGCCGTCGGTGCTATCTCCGCCCTCTACGACAAGGACTACGTCGTCTCCACCTACCGTGAGCATGGCCATTGCCTTACCAAGGGGGCATCTCCGCGCGCGGTGATGGCGGAGCTGTTCGGCAAATCGACCGGGCTTTCGGGCGGGCACGGCGGCTCGATGCATATGTTCGACGCCGACCGGCGCTTCATGGGAGGCTATGCCATCGTCGGCGGCGGGCTCCCGCTCGCTGCCGGACTTGGGCTCTCGATCGTCTATAAAGAGGAGTCCGAGGTAGTCTGCTGCTTCTTCGGCGACGGTGCGCTGCCGCAGGGCGCGTTCCACGAGAGCCTTAATCTAGCCTCGCTCTGGAAGCTACCCGTTATCTTCGTCTGCGAGAACAACTTCTACGGTATGGGCACGCTCGTACAGAATGCCATCTGCCAGGAGGAACTCTACCGCTTTGCCGAGCCATACAAGATGCCCGGCGTGCGAGTCGACGGAATGGACGTGCTCGCGGTCTATCAAGCGGTGCTCGAGGCAGCAGCGCACGCTCGTGAAGGCCATGGTCCCTCCCTCATCGAAGCGGTCACCTATCGCTACCGCGGGCATTCGATGTCCGACCCGGCCGAGTATCGCTCCAAGCGTGAGGAAAGAATCTGGCAGGAGCGCGATCCGATCAAGAAGCTAAGGGCCAAGCTCCTGCATGAAGGACACTCGACCGATACCAGGTTAGACGACATCGAGCGCGAAGTCGTCGCGAGTATCGACGACGCAGTGGAGTTCGCCGAGCAAAGCCCTGAGCCCTCGATCGACGAACTTGGCAGGTACGTATACGTGGAGTGAAAGCGAAGTCTCAGCATGGCTCAGATCACATACAGAGAAGCGCTCAACCAGGCCCTGCGCGAGGAACTTGAGCGCGACGAACGCGTCTTCATCATGGGCGAAGAGGTCGGCTATTTCGGTGGTGCCTTCAAAGTTACCGACGGCCTCCTGGCGGTCTATGGTGAGAAGCGCGTGCGCGATACGCCGATCTCGGAACTCACCATCGTGGGTTCGGGAATCGGCGCCGCGATGGGCGGGCTCAAACCGATCGTCGAGTTGATGACGGTCAATTTCGCCTTGCTGGCGATGGATCAGATCGTCAATCACGCCGCCAAGATTCATTACATGTTCGGCGGCCATGCCAAGGTGCCGATTGTTATACGCGCACCGCAGGGCGCAGGTCATCAACTCGGCGCGCAGCACAGCCAGAGCCTCGAAGCGTATTTCCTGCACTCGCCGGGGTTACGTGTCGTAATCCCGGCGACCCCAGCCGACGCCAAGGGCCTGCTGAAGACGTGCATCCGCCAGGAGAATCCGGTGATTTTTCTCGAACATGAATCGCTCTACGGTGTGAAGGGCGAGGTGCCTGAAGGAGAGCATTTAGTGCCGCTCGGCAGGGCTAACGTGCTGCGCGTGGGCAAGGACGTCACGATCGTCGCGTACTCGAAATGCGTGTACGACGCGCTTGCCGCCGCCGACGCGCTTGAGAACGAGGGAATCGACGCCGAAGTTATCGACCTGCGCACGCTCAACCCGCTCGACATCGCGACCGTCATCGATTCGGTCAAGAAAACCGGCAGAGCGATCGTTGTATACGAAGGATGGCGCACGGGCGGCGCCGGTGCCGAGATTGCGGCACAAATCTACGAAGCCGCGTTCGACCATCTCGACGCGCCGGTCGAGCGCGTAGCCACGCTCGATACGCCGATGCCGTACAACAAGCGACTGGAGCGCGCGGCCCTGCCCAGCGCGGCCGATATCGTCAAGGTCGCGGAGCAATTGGTCTAGCGAGAGAAGATCGAGGGTTCTCGTCGGAGTTAGCGCGCGTCCGGCCGGATCGCTTGTGTGCGAGATACGAAAAGGATCGTACCATCATGAGCGGCAACGAGATTACGATGCCGAAGCTCTCCGACACGATGGAAGAGGGCAAGATTCTGCGCTGGCTCAAGCATCCCGGCGACACCATTCATCGTGGCGATGCAATCGCTGAAGTCGAAACCGACAAGGCCGACATGGTGATGGAGGCATTCGACGAGGGGGTACTCGACGAGATCCGGCTCAAGGAGGGCGAGAGCGCGAAGGTTGGCGAGGTTATCGCGGTCTTGAGGTCCGCGGACGAGGCACACGCGCCCGCAGGCGCGAGCGCCTCGCCTGCGCAGCCGGCTACAGAGGCTCAGCCGACACGCGTGTCGGCTGAGCCTCTGGCGGAGGTGGAAGAGCCCGAGCCAGCCGGCGAAGCCGTAAGTGCAACCGGCGGCTTCGCGGTTCCAGTGCCGGAAGTCCATCCTGCTCTCAGCGCCAACCCGTCCGCGGTTCCCACCGCTATCGCAGCCCCGCCGCGGCCGAAAGCGGTTGCCACGCCGTCGCAGCCGCCCGCTGTCGGCGAGCACGCCAAGTTTCGCGCTTCGCCACTTGCGCGTCGGACGGCCGAGGAGGCCGGTCTCGATTTGAACCAAATACAGGGCGGCGGCCCAGAGGGGCGCATCACCAAACGCGACGTCGACAACTTCATCCGTGAGCAGCAGTTGTTTCGCTTCCGTCGCCTGATCGTCCCGCGCGAGGGCGTACCCGGAACGCGCGAAGAACTGTCAAAGATGCGCCAGACGATCGCGCAGCGGATGGCTCAGTCCAAGCGCGAAATTCCGCACTTCTATGTCACCGTCGAGATCGACATGGCGGAAGCGGCCAATCTCAAAAGCTCGCTGAAGACAATGGAACTCTTCGAGCAAGAGATTAGCTATAACGATATCATCATCAAAGCAGCCGCGCTGGGCCTCGGACGCTATACCCGGATGAACGCGAGCTTCGAGAACAACTGCGTTATCGTCCACCCACACATCAATATCGGAATGGCAGTTGCGGTTGAAGACGGTCTTATCGTGCCGGTGATCCACCAATGTGAGCGCCTTACATTGCCAGAGATCGCGCGCGCAGCTCATCGCTTGGTTGAGAAGGCGGCGCGGGGCGGCTTCTCAGGCGATGATCTTTCGGGTGCGACGTTTACGATCTCGAATATGGGGATGCTTGGGGTCGAGCACTTCGCCGCCGTCATCGTTCCGCCACAGGCGGCAATCCTGGCGGTAAGCGCCATTAAGGATCGCCCCGTCGTGCGCAACGGTCAGCTCGCCATCGGCAAGACCATGATGGTAACGGTCGCATGCGACCACCGGATAATAGATGGAGTCATCGGCGCACGCTTCTTAAACGAGCTAAGGCGCTTCCTCGAGAACCCGGCGAGCCTCCTGGTCTAATCACGCACTCATTCTCCACGGCCATCTATGGGAGTGACAGCCGTGAAACCCTCACGATTGATATTTCGACTATAAATATGTATTGTAAATGCATCTTCTAACAAAAGAGCTTCGGAGAGAAACCATGAACAACAATCCCGAGTTGGAGGCCTTAATTAAGCTGCGCGATCGTTTGGTCAGGGAACGGCTGCAGGTTCTGCATCAGCTCGCGGCCGCGTCGCCGACCAGCCGTCTTCCCGACGAAACACTCCAATCCCTGGCAGCGATCCAGACAGCCGCTGTCGGTATCGATGGGGAAATCGCCACGCACATGCCCAGGTTGGGGCACGGCGCAGAGGAGTGATGGCGGCCGGTTGCTGGAAGTGTCGCACACCTGCCAAGCCGGAAAGTACGCCTTCGTGAGGCATGCGCGGGTGACTCCGCGATTGGCGTTGTGCACACGTTCGAAGCGCGTCGATTATCGAGTCGGACTTGAATCAAGGAGCATGCTAGCTGTGAAAACAGAGGTCGCTCGTTTCGTAAGTTTCAGGCTGTTCTTTTGCCTAACCGTTATCGCAATCTTCGGACTGATGACCACTCAACCAACGGGCACCGCCCGTGCCGCGGGTAAGACTGTTGTGGTCACCATGACCGACAAACCGCCCGCCTACGTCCCCGCAAAGCTCACGATCAAAGCGGGCACGACCGTGGTGTGGAAAAACACCGCACAGAGCCTTCACGACGTAACGACTGACCCAAGCTCGGTGCAGAACAAAAATGACGTAGCTCTGCCAGCCGGTGTTAAGCCTTTCGATTCGGGCTTTATGCCGCCGGGAGCGAGTTGGCGCTACACGTTTTCGGTGCCCGGCCGTTACGTCTACACATGTATCCCGCACGAAAAGGATCACATGATCGGTGAGATAACGGTGACGAAGTAGTTCAAGTATTGAGGACTTCTTCGATGCCAGACACGGTGATTCTTGAAGTTCAGTGCCGAAAGAGAATTTCTGCAAAGTCCGGTCCAGCTCGAAACCTACAAGCAGGCAATCCGTCTCTTGCCGTTGAGGGATACAAGCTCACCGCAACCAGGGAATGGTTCAAATCCCTTCTGCCGCCATTCCACTAAACGTAGCGGTTTGCAACTGAGATTTACAATGAACGAACCAGCAACGACAACGCATTCAAACCACCAGACTCTGGTCCCTTCGGTAGTCGAATTTCTGGGTAGCGGACCGAAGAAACTCCTGATCGGCGGCAAATGGGCGGCCTCGAAATCCGGGAAGACTTTCGAGACCATCAATCCGGCCACTGAGGAGGTGCTGGCGCTGGTGGCCGAGGGCGACAAGGGCGACATCGATGAGGCGGTGAAAGCGGCGCGCAAGGCTTTCGAAGAAGGCAAATGGCCCGCCTTGGGGCCGCATCAGCGCGCCCGCCATTTGTTCAGGATCGCCGAGTTGATCGAAGCTCACGGTGACGAGCTGGCGGAGCTGATAACGCTCGACAACGGCAAACCCATTGGGGAATCGCTTTCGGAAGTCGCACGAACGGCCGAGACGTTCCGCTACTACGGCGGCTGGGCGACCAAAATCTACGGCGAGACTAACCCTTCCGATCCGGGCTTTTTCAACTACACGCTGCGCGAACCGATTGGCGTCTGCGGCCAGATCATTCCGTGGAATGGTCCGCTTTCGGCGATTAGCTGGAAGGTGGCGCCCGCCTTGGCGTGCGGGAACACGGTCGTGCTGAAACCCGCTGAGCAAACTCCGCTGCCAGCGCTGCGCTGGGGTGAGCTGATGCTGGAGGCGGGCGTGCCTGAGGGGGTCGTCAACATCGTGACCGGGTTTGGTCCGACCGCGGGAGCGGCGCTCGCCGCGCATCCGGACGTCGACAAGGTCGCGTTCACTGGTTCAACCGAAGTGGGGAAGCTGATCCTCCAGGCGTCGGCCGGCAATCTCAAGCGCGTCTCGCTGGAGCTGGGCGGCAAATCCCCCAACGTCATCTTCGCTGACGCCGAGATCCAACAGGCGGTGGCGCTTTCGGCCTCCGGTGTCTTCCGCAATCAGGGTCAGGTTTGTTGCGCGGCGACGCGGATGTTTGTGCAAGAAGAGATCTACGATGAGTTCGCAGAGCGGATCGCAGCCAAAGCCAATGAGATCAAACTGGGCCAGCCGCTCGATCCGTTAACCACGATGGGCCCGTTGGTTTCAAGCGAACAGCACGCGCGCGTGCTCGGCTACCTCAAACTGGCGCGCGAGGAGGGTGCACAGGCGAAAGCCGGGGGAGGGCGTGGCCCTCAACCAAAGGGTTATTTTGTGAAACCGACGATCTACACCGGCGCCAAAAACGGAATGCGGATAGCCCGTGAGGAGATCTTTGGACCGGTCGCCGTCCTGATTCCGTTCAAGGACGAAAACGACGCTGTGCGCCAGGGTAACGACACTACCTATGGACTGGCGGCGGGCGTGTGGACGCGCGACATAAGTCGCGCACACAAGGTCGCGCGCGCGCTCAAGGCGGGCTCGGTATGGATAAATTGTTACGGAATCATCGATCCGCTCGCGCCATTCGGCGGCTATAAGCAGTCGGGCTTCGGCCGTGAATTGGGCCGCCACGCGATCGACCTCTACACGCAGATCAAGTCGGTCTATGTGAAGTTGTAAAGCGCGCGGGAAGCTTGAATTTGGAGGACTAATAAGGAGAACGGAAAATGGCAGCGGCAACACCATCTATCGAAAGAGCCGCGGCGAGCGTGCATTCGGCCGCATTGGAATTTCTTAAACGCTCACCCAAGCAGCTTCTCATCGGCGGCAAGTGGGTGCCAGCCAAATCCGGCAAGACTTTCGAGACCATCAACCCGGCCAACGAAGAAGTGTTGGCGCTGATCGCCGAGGGCGACAAGGCCGACGTTGACGAGGCAGTGAAGGAGGCGCGCAAAGCATTCGAAGAGGGCAAATGGTTCGCGATGGGGCCCCATCAGCGCGCCCGTTATCTTTTCAAGATCGCCGACCTGATCGAAAAACATGCCGATGAGCTCGCCACGCTCGAATCGTTGGACAACGGTAAGCCGCTTGTCCAGGCGCGCGCGGTTGACATCCCGGGTTCGGCGGCGACGTTCCGCTACTACGCCGGATGGTGCACCAAGATTTACGGCGAGACCAATCCGTCCGACCCCACCATGTTCAATTATACGCTGCGCGAGCCGGTGGGCGTGTGCGGGCAGATAATCCCGTGGAACTTCCCGCTCTCGATGGCTTCGTGGAAAATCGCGCCGGCGCTGGCCTGCGGCAACACCGTGATTCTCAAGCCGGCGGAGCAGACGCCGCTTACGGCATTGCGGCTCGGCGAACTGATGCTTGAAGCTGGCCTGCCCGATGGCGTGGTCAGTATCATTACAGGCTTCGGTCCGGGCGCGGGCAGTTCAATCGCTGAGCATCCCGATATCGACAAGGTCGCGTTCACCGGTTCGGGCGAAGTCGGGAGGCTCATCCTGAAAGCGTCGACGGTCAATCTGAAGCGCGTTTCGCTCGAACTCGGCGGCAAGTCGCCCAACATCATCTTCGCCGATGCCGATATGAAACAGGCGCTGCCAGCCGCCATGATGGGCGTGTTCTACAACTCGGGCCAGGTGTGCGCAGCCGGCACGCGCATCTTCGTGCAGCACGACATGTACGACAATTTCGTCGACCAGCTGACGAGGTTTACGGAGGGCATGACAGTCGGAGATCCGCTCGATCCAAAGACCAAGATGGGACCGGTCGTTTCGAAAGAGCAGTTTGACCGCGTAAAGAGCTATCTCGAAATCGGCAAGCGCGAAGGCGCAAAGGTGACAATCGGCGGCGATACCGGTCAGGGCAGGGGGTACTTCATCAAGCCGACCGTATTTGCCGACGTGAACAACCAAATGAAGATCGCGCGCGAGGAGATTTTCGGACCGGTCGCCGCTGCCATCTCGTTCAAGGACGAAGCCGACGCGGTTTTCCAGGGCAACGATACGACCTACGGTCTTGCGGCCGCGGTTTGGACTCGCGACATCAGCCGAGCGCATAAAGTTGCTCGGGCGCTTAAGGCCGGTACGGTCTGGGTCAACACCTACGGCTCGATCGATCCCATCTCACCGTTCGGGGGCTATAAGCAATCGGGATTCGGCCGCGAGCTCGGCAAGTACGCGATCGAGCTCTACACGCAGATCAAGTCGGTCTACATCAAGTTGTAGGCGCTGCGTCAGACCGCCACTTGTAAGGAGGTCGTCATGCGGTTTCACTGAAGGTGTCTTCCTGTCGAAAATTCGGATGGCGATTACAAACCGATGGAGACCGATCCGATCCACTTTTTAAGCGACGTGAGCAAGGTAGGCTTTGACGGGGTAGCAACATGGAACACTATCAGTATCTGATTGTCGGCGGCGGTATGACGGCCGATGCCGAAGTTCACCTGAACGTCTCCAACGGGATCGTCGTTGACGATCTGCTCCAGACGAGTGCGCCTCATATCTACGCGGCTGGCGACGTTGCAAATTTCTTCAATCCCGCACTGAACAAGCGGATTCGCGTTGAGCACGAAGACAACGCCAACACGATGGGGCGATTGGCAGGGCGGAATATGGCCGGGGCTGGCGAGCGCTATACACATCTCCCCTTCTTTTACTCCGATCTTTTCGAACTCGGCTATGAGGCTGTGGGCGAAATCGACGCGCGACTTCAGATAGTGAGCAGGTGGAAGAAGCCTTACCGTGAGGGGATCGTGTACTACCTCCGGTCGGGCACGGTACGAGGCGTTTTACTGTGGAACGTGTGGGAGAAGGTCGAGGAAGCCCGAGCGCTTATCAGCGAAGGACACACTTTTACACTGGCCGAACTCGACTCGGCCATTCCGCTGTGATCTGTGATCTACCAAGGGGTGCCACGATGATCGCCATCAAACGGGCTTACGATCCTCCAAGTCGCGCTGACGGCACCAGAATATTGGTGGATCGCCTATGGCCTCGCGGCCTCAAGAAACAACAAGCGCACGTTGAAAAATGGATGCGCGAACTCGGCCCGAGCAATGAGCTGCGGCAGTCCTTCGGCCACGATCCTGCTCGATGGTCGGAATTTCGCAAACGTTATCTGATCGAGCTCAAACGTCCTGAAGCGGCGCTGTTGCTGGCTGAACTGCTTAAGATCGCCCACAGCGGAATCCTGACGCTCGTCTATAGCGCCAAGGATCAACAACATAACCAAGCTGTCGTACTCAAGGAATTGCTCGACAGAAAACTGCGAAAGGCGTGATCGCGCGCACGCCCGAGGTCCAAATAATGGCATCAATAATCTCCCGTCGTGAACTCTTTCGCGTGTTAGGAGCGGGTGCGGCCCTGATTGGGATTGGCGCTACCAGCACGGTGGTTGCATCCGCAGCTGAAGCGAACGACGCGAATTCCAGGTCTGCTGCAGCGGCGTCGGCACAAACCGTTCGCGGCGTTGTGGCGGAGCCGACTCGAATCCCACCGCCGATCACGGGAAGGAGCCGTCCGATTCATCACGAGGTGAATTTCGAAGCGCGCGAGGTGGAGGCTGAAATCGAGCCCGGTGCGAAATTCTCCTACATGACTTTCAACGGCCAAGTGCCGGGACCAATGATCCGGGTGCGCCGAGGCGACACCGTCGCCCTGACGTTGCGCAACAATCGTCACTGCACGACGTGGCATTCCATCGATCTCCATGCGGTATACGGCCCGGGCGGCGGCGCCGTCGCAACAACGGTTCTCCCCGGGCAGAGCAAGACCATCACCTTTAAGACCATGTATCCGGGCGCTTTCATCTATCACTGTGCCGTGCCTGGAGAAATGGACGTCCATATCGCGCGCGGAATGTTTGGCATGATCGTGGTTGAACCGGAAGAGGGGCTTCCCCACGTCGATCGGGAATTCTACATAGGTCAGAACGAGACCTACACCAAACAAAGACCGGGTAGTCCGCCTGGACCGCGCGAATTCGACGACGAGCGGCTCCTGGATGAAAACGCGACCTACGTGATCTTTAACGGCGCGTATAACGCGCTCACCGCCAAGCGCTTCGGCGCGATGCAGGCGAATGTGGGCGAGTCAGTACGCGTGTTCATGGTGAACGGTGGCCCCAACCTGCTCTCCAGCCTTCATCCGATCGGGAACATCTGGTCGCGGGTCTGGATCATGGGTGCGCTGGCGATGCCGCCGATGCGCTTTCTTCAGAGCGTGGCCGTACCACCGGGAAACGCGATCATCGCGGACATGGAGCTTCCCGTGCCCCAGACCATCAAAATCGTCGACCATGCGATGACCCGAGCCCTTAACAAGGGTGCGGTGGCGGAAATTGAAGTGACCGGGCCGCCGAATCCGGACATCTTTAAAGCCTAACGCCCGACCTTGTCAGGAGGTTTGAGATAAACACCCATGGAGGAGATACGATGGAAGTCAAACGGCTGATGAAGCATCAGGTAAGGGTCTGCCGCCCGCAGGAGTCCCTTAACGACGCCGCGCAAATTATGTGGGAGGAAGCGTGTGGCTCGGTCCCGGTAGTGGACGAAGATTTCAGGCCGGTCGGCTTTTTGACTGACCGGGACATCTGCATGGCGGCGTACACCCAGGGGCGGGCTCTGCATGATCTAAAGGTAGAGACGGCCATGGCCCGGAAGGTAATTTCATGCCGAAACGAGGATGACGTTGAAGATGCCGGGAGACTGATGCGCGAAACCCTTGTGCGCCGCCTACCGGTTCTCGATGGCCTTGGCGCGCTTGTCGGGCTTTTGTCACTTGACGATATAGCGTGCGAATCTCAACGTAATCTCAGGGGTGCGAACGATCACAAGTTAGCCGGTTTGATCGCCGATATATACGGTTCGATCTGCTCCACCCGCTGCAGACGGCGTCATAGCCCGGATTCACCTTTAGTTAGCTCATCCAATTGACGACTTGGCTGCATCCGCCCAAGTAGACGATTCAACCAAGATAAACGGGATGACAACACGCTTGACACTAAGCCCCGAGCCGCCTTTCAGGCTCGATCTGACCGCCTGGGCGCTACGCCGCCGCCCGCGCAACGCGATCGATTCGTGGGATGGGATGCGATACTCGCGGGTTATCGAAGTCGACGGCGTTCCGGCACGCCTCGTTGTTTGGCAAACTGCACCTGCGAATGATCCGGAGCTTGAGGTTCTTTGCATTCATCGTGGGCGCACCGTTGCAGCTGACAGGATCACTGCCTTGGTCAGGCATCTTCTGGGCCTGGACGTGAGCCTCGCCGATTTCTATAGGCTGGCCGCAACTGACGCTCGCCTCAGAGAGCTTGTGAGGCGCTTTGCGGGGTTTCGCCCTCCTCGCTTTCCGACAGTATTTGAAGCGGCGGTTAACGCTGTCTGCTGCCAGCAACTGAGCCTTGAGGTCGGCATCGAGTTAATGAACCGTCTAGCAGCTGCTGCACAGGTCGAGCTGCCGGGCGGAGCGGCCGAGGACACAACGATTTTCGCGTTTCCAGAGCCGCGCGACATCGCACGCCTCTCGGAAGAGCGGCTGCGAGTACTTGGATTCAGCCGGCAAAAGGCTGCGACGCTAATCAATCTCACACGGCTATTGAGCAGGGATGAGCGCTGCCTTGAAAGACTAGCAGAGCTGAACAACGAGTCGGCCCAAGCTAGCCTACTGGAGCTGAAGGGCATCGGTCGATGGAGCGCTGAATATGTTCTGCTTAGAGGGCTGGGCAGACTCAATGTTTTCCCGGCCGATGACGTCGGAGCGAAAAAAAACCTGAAACGCTGGCTTGGAATCGGTACTCGACACACTCTCCTCACCTACGATCGAGTCCGACGGGCGCTTCTAGGGTGGCATCCGTTTGAAGGTCTTATTTACTTTCATTTGCTGCTGGCAAGCCTCGCCGAGCGTGAATTGCTTGAAGCCGCGTGGCAACCAAAGCTTTCGGCGTCGCGCGAAGGGCTGGTTTTGCGAAGAAGAAAATTAAGCCATGGAGCAACACGACTTCCTTGAGACCCGGCTCACGCCTGCCGACGACCGCGTTCGGTTGAGCGGGTGGCTCCCGCCTCAGTGGGGAGCAATGCCGCGCATCCGCATCGGCAGAGTCTGGTACAACGCTCTTTGGCTCATCCCCCTCGGATTTGTGTTTCTGCTAATCGGAATTCCGCTGGTGCAGGGGTTACGGCAGCTGCCAACAGTCCAACATTTTATCAGACGTTATCCGGGTCAAACCTCCGTACCGGTGCAGTATGTTGGCTTCCCGTTATGGCTCAGGGTGCAACACTTTCTGAATCTGTTTTTCATACTCTTCATCATCCGGGCGGGGATTCAGATTCTCGCGGACCACCCGCGACTCTATTGGAACCGCGACCGCACGCCGGGCACCGGGAAGCAAGACAAGAGATTACAGAATCGAACTAATTAGGAGAATTTATGTCGGTTCGACCACCGCTACCACCATTTAGTCGCGACACTGCCGTGGAAAAGGTTCGGTTGGCGGAAGACGCCTGGAATTCCCGCGATCCCGTCAAGGTCGCGCTCGCCTATACGCTCGACTCGTGCTGGAGAAACCGTTCGGAGTTCGTGAACGGCAGCGAGGAGATTGTCGCGTTCCTGACCCGCAAATGGGCCAAGGAGCTGGACTATCGCCTGATAAAGGAGCTTTGGGTTTATGACGCCAATCGCATTGCGGTACGTTTTGCCTATGAATGGCATGACGACTCCGGAGGGTGGTTCCGTTCCTATGGCAACGAGAACTGGGAGTTCGACGAGTTGGGCCTTCTGCGGCGCCGCTTTGCAAGCATCAATGACCTGCAGATCAGGGGATCAGATCGTAAGTTCCGTTGGCCGCTAGGAAGACGTCCTGACAGCCATCCAGGTTTGAGCGATCTTGGCCTGTAAGGCCCTTTGCACGGCGGGCTGCCTGCGATAACCCCGTATGATGTATGCGCAAAATTACGACAGGGCGCTCCTCCGACGCCCCACAGGTGTGTGCGTCTTGATCGTGGCGACGGGATTGTTCCTGATGGCGCTGCGTGAAGTTTACTGGGGCCGAGTTGCACTGCACCACGGGTTAGGCATGAGCGCCCCTGTGCTGTCGACCAGGGACATCGTGTGAAGAAAATTAGGAATCCTTTCCGTGGTGGCCGTTCTGGCCTGAGATCGAAGATCGTCGAATTCCGCTCTGGCTGGCGGTGCTAATTGTTTTCCTGCTCGTCTTACTGTTCGTTTGGCCTTGGCTTCATAGTCTCTTTTAGAGACGCGACCGTCTTTGCGAACGAAATTCGATAGTGGCTGAGCGCAGACCGGTGTGTGATCAAACGGCATAACGAGGAGGCAGTGGCCTTCAACGTCGGCGTGATCGCGATTGCCGTGGCGTTCATGCTCAGAGCGCCGGCACTTGGCGCCGCCGGCGGATGGCTGGTGCTGGGAGCCCTCGTTCCTTACGCGGCGATCACTTGTTGGGCACTGAGCTACGCGTACTGGCCGGGGGCGACGCCATCGCAGTTGAGTCTTCGTATCACGCCCGAATGGAACTCGATTGCAACACCCACACAATCCGATGAGCCACATGCGTGAACTCGGCAGGACCAATCAGATCGTTCGATGAAACATATCAAAGCGACAGTCGTGAGCCTTCAGTGTTCGCGCAAGTGTTGGCCGCAATCCGAACATGACCCACCCGCGCGCGATTTGGAGTACGCAACGGGAAGCGTCGCCACAATCTTGTCTCTTGCCGTTGATTTCGATTGGCGCTTTTGAAGTCTTTCGCTAGGCACAAGTTTCGGGCCGGACCCGGAGCCAGACCCGTGGACGGCTTCTGGAGCAGGGCGACATATTCGATATTCAAGGATTCGCTGACAATATGTCCTGCAGGAGGGCGTTGACCTCTTCAGCTGCCTCGTACGTTACCCAGTGGCCTGCCCCAGCAATCACGCGCAAGTCGAGGTCGGGCTGAGCCGAAGCGAGCACCCGCCGATAGTCGTCCAGCCGCGGACCCAGAAGCGCGTCACAACCTCCCGAGATGCCTGTGATGCGCGCCCGAATTGCTGGCAGCGCGTGCAGCAAGATGCCCGAAGCCGGAATAGTTCCGGATTTGAAGCGCGCGCGGTGGATGTTCTCTATCTGCAAGAAAACAGCAAGCTCGTCAACTTTCTGTGGATCAGCGATCATTAAAATGCGCAAGTTCTCACGGTGCACTCGCTCGAGGTCGGCCGGCGCCATGTCCGGCCGTGTTTGAAGCAGCTGTAGAGACGGCGCTCCAGCGAGCGCCAGCCCGCCCGCTCCAAGCAGTACCAGCGTGCGGACACGGTATTCAAGCCGCGCAGCAACGAGCCCCGCGATAATCCCACCAAATGAGAAACCGGCCATGTCGAATTCCATTGGCGGTGGCACGAGGAGGTTGAGTCCAGAAGCGACGAAACCAGCGAGCACGTCTGCCGTGTGCGGTTCAGGCGGCGTATCCGAATCCCCGAATCCCGGCATGTCGGGGGCGAGCACGCGGAAATGTCTAGCGAGCGGCGCGATGTTTCGGATCCAGTGGGTCCATGAGCCGCTGGCCCCATGGAGCAGCACGAGCGGTCGTCCGTCTCCCCAGACACGCCAGACCATCGAGCCCGTGCCGCTCGGGGTAAGTTTGCGCCTCGCCAGAGAGTCGATCCTCGATACTGAGGCCGCGGGTGTTTCCAGCACCTCAGGAGTCATAAGAGAAGCCCCCTTTCCCCGTTGCTCAGACGAGGCGCGAAGACACGAGACGGTTGCCTGACAGCGGCTGGCACAGGTTCCGGCAAAGGCGTCGAGATCGTCCGACTGCGTTTCTGCATGCTTTCAGTCATCGCTGTAGGTGCGACGCTTGCATTAGTGCATGCTGAGACCTCCACAGACCGCGATCGCTTGCCCGGTGATGCTCCTGGCGGCGTCGCTTGCGAGGTAACCGGCCATTTCGGCGATTTCCTCCGGCTCGATAAGCCTTCGAAGCGCGCTGCCCGAGACGGAACGTTGCGCAAACGCCGCAATGTCCATCCCACTCTTCTCCGCGAGCTTCCCTATTCCTGCAGGACTTATTGTCCACCCTGAACGCGTTGCGCCGGGGCAAATCGCGTTGCACGTAATGCCGTATCGGCCGACCTCAAGTGCTAGCGTGCGAGTAAAGCCAATCACTCCGTGCTTGGCGACCGCGTACGCTCCAAGCTTTGGCATACCCATGAGTCCGCCGACTGAAGCTATATTGATTATGCGGCCGCTTTGGCGTTCCACCATGTGTGGCAGCAATGCTTTGGTGAAGTACCAGACGGCATTCAGATGAACGTCGATATTGTTAAACCAGCACTCATCGTCCATCTCGAGGAAGGTCCGATAGTCAGGCACGGTACCTCCGCCGGCGTTGTTCACGAGGATATCGATTTTGCCCAATTGTTTGAGTGCACTCTCGACGGTGACAAATGCTTCTTCCTTCACAGTAACGTCGCACCGTCGGAACCAGCATCGTCGGCCAAGCTTTTTCACTTCGTCCGCGACAGCGGTCAAATCGCCTTCGTCGCGCGCACAGATCGCAATGTCGGCGCCTTCACGCGCATAAGTGAGCGCAATCGCGCGCCCAATTCCTCGGCTACCGCCGGTAATAAACGCAGTTGTGTCCCGCAGACGCATCGTCAGTTACCCTTTCGCGGGTAGGGTCCGAGACCAAAACCCGCGTCTAATGCTGAGAGATGCCCCGCATCAATGTGAAGTTGCGGAGTTAACCAGGCTAGCTGGGTTCACCTCTTCAGGCTGGAATCGCTATCGACTTATTATTCCACCATCGGCGGCGATGTTCTGGCGAGTCACCCAACGCCCCCGCTCACTGACCAGGAAAGCGATGACTTCGGCGATTTCTTCAGGCTGCCCAAAGCGACGCAGCGGCGTCATCTCGATTAGTTGTCGTGGTACGTCCGGATCCATTGTTTCGAAAATGTCGGACATCATTTTGGTCTCGATAAAGCCTGGCGAAACCACATTGACAGTGATGTTGCGCTGAGCGACTTCCTTCGCCAGGACACTGCAAAACTGTTCCACCGCGCTTTTGCTGCCGAAATAGCAGCTACCGCCTGGAAGGTTCAGGACGGTACCGATCGTTGAGACACATACGATCCGGCCACCATCGACCATGTGGCGCAGAGCTTCTTGAAGACAAAAATAAGTTCCCTTGGCATTAAGACTGTAAGTCCGATCGAAGTCTTCCTCGGTAGTTTCTTCCATCGGCTTAAAGCAAGAGTATCCTGCGTTTGCCACAAAGATATCGAGTCTATCCAGGCGTCCGACGGCCTCTCGAAAGAGCCGACGTATATCCTCCAGCTTGGCAAGATCGGCCTGAATGGCTAACGCCTTGCCACCCTGAGCTTCAATTGCTTCGACGACCCCGTTCGCCTCTTCAACGCTTGTGGCGTAGTTGACCACAACGGATGCGCCATCTTTTGCAAGGCGTTCCGCGGTAGCCCGGCCTATACCCCTGGAAGCGCCGGTTACTATCGCCACCTTGCCAGTTAGTGCGTCCATCACTTTGTCTTAGCCTCGATGAGCCCATTCGTTGTCAACTTGCATACGGCTGTAACACCGTATGGCAGTCAATGTGAAATTGCGCACAAACTGACCGCGCTTACTTCGACGCCTGGAGTTCTGCAACCGGGCCGTGTTCTTTCACATTTGTCCGTCCGAGGTGTTATATCGCGCGGGCTAGCGAGATGGTTGCAGATCCGATTCCTGCGAAATTCGACTCACCACGAGCGTGGCTTATGGTTGCCGCGGCCTTTACGGCTTCATTTGTCGTCTTCGGCGTCATGTACAGCTTTGGAGTTTTCTTCACGCCGATGGCGACGGAATTCCATGCGAGCCATGCGGCCACTTCGGCGTTCTTCTCGATCACTGGTTTCGTCAGCTACCTGCTCGCGTCGGTGACGGGCCATTTGAGCGACCGCTTCGGGCCACGGATCGTGGTCGGTGCCGGTGCGGTCGTGATGGGCACAGGGCTCGTCTTCACCGCATTCATCGGTCATATGTGGGTCGGCTATCTTACGTACGGTGTCGGCGTGGGAGTGGGTGCGGCCTGTGCCTACATACCGACGCTGGCGATCGTCGGCGGATGGTTTACGAAGGGTCGCAACACCGCACTGGGAATCGCTGCCACCGGCACCGGGTGCGGTACGCTCCTGACGCCGCCGGTCGCCGCCGCGTTCATCCAACGCTACGGCTGGCGCGCGACCGACATATTTTTCGGCATCGGCGCTGCGGCTCTCCTGAGCGCCTGTGCGGCCGTGGCTCGGCTTCCGCCAATAGCCGCGCACTTGGTGACCAGGCGTCCGCTTGGTCGCGTCGTGCGATCAGCCGAATTTGCGATGCTCTACGTTTCGTGGTTGTTCGCGACTACCGCACTCTTGGTGCCGTTCGTATTTGTGCCGTCGTATGCGCGGAACCACGGCGCGAACGAAGTGGCGGCAGCGTCGCTGCTGTCGGTTATCGGCGGGGTGGGCACGGTGAGCCGCCTCGGCATTGGCGTTCTGGCCGATCGCATGGGCACGGTGGGGTTGTTCAAGACGGCGGTGTTCGTGATGGGCGCCAGTTATACGATTTGGCTCGTCTCCCCGGCGTATGGATGGCTCATCGTTTTCGCGGCCATTCTCGGGCTTGGCTATGGCGCGCGGATTTCGCTGATGCCTGCCGTACTGATCGAGTTTTTCGGTTTGCAGAACTTGGGAGGGCTGCTCGGGATTTTTTTTACCGCTTCGGGTTTTTCCGCAGTGCTAGGACCACCGGTTGCCGGACTGATTGTTGACTACACTGGCAGCTACCGATGGGGGATAGGCTATGCGCTGGCGATGGGCCTGCTCGGATTTGCCACAATTGCACGGTTGCATGAACGCACGGACGAGCAAAACCGCGTGACCGTCATCGCGAATTGAGCGGGCACGGACGAATCGCCGTGGCGCGCTGGAACCGAGTCTTTACGATGCGGCCCACGGTGCGCGCAGGCCGCATAACCGGGTCGGGGTCCGTCCATATGGGCAGCGCGAGGATGCGAAGGTGGTGATCGGTGACGAGACCGGACGGGGCAACGGGTATTTCATCAAGCCGTCCGTATTCGCCTACGTGAGAGCCAAATGATGATCGCGCGCGAGAAGATCTTCGGAGCAGTCGCCGCCGCCACATTCGGTTCGGTCGGCCCGATTTCGCAGTTCGACGGTTGCACGCAGTCAGGCTTCGGCTGCGAACTCGGTAAGCACTCGATCGAGCTTTACATGCAGACTAAGTCCGTCTACGTGAGGCTTTAGGCGTTGTGCCAGATCGCCACCCTATAAAGAGACCGTTATGCGTATCCAAGGAGTCCAATAGAAACCGCATCGAAAAAGGTGGTCCGCATCGATGGCAAAGCGTCAGACAGGTATCCCGGCGGGCCGTTGATAAACGCCTGAACTTCATTCGGATATGATTTGTCAGAGTGAGCAATCGGATCGGTGGAGCAAGAGGCGAATGCGGGGAAAAGAGCGGCGACAGCGGGCGATGCTGATGATTATGGAGCCAGGGGATCGGGTGCCGCGGGAACATCCGCTGCGGCGGGTCAAGGAACTCGCCGCTCGGCGCTGGCGCAGCTCTCGCCGCTGTTCGATGAGATGTACAGCGCGATCGGGCGCGCGTCGATCCCACCCGAGCGGCTGCTGAAGGCCTCGCTGCTGATGGCGCTCTATACCGTGCGCAGCGAACGGCTGTTCTGTGAGCAGCTCGACTACAATCTGATGTTTCGCTGGTTCCTCGATATGGATGTAGTCGAGCCGAGCTTCGATCCTTCGATTTTCTGGCGCAACCGGGCGCTGCTGCTGGGGCACGACGTGACGCGCGAGTTTTTCACCCGCGTGGTCGCACAGGCCCGCACCATGCAGTTGCTCTCGGACGAACACTTCACAGTGGACGGCACACTGGTCGAAGCCTGGGCGTCGCTCAAGAGCTTCAAGCGCAGGGATCGGGAACCGAGCCAGCGGTCCGACGACTCCGGCAACCCGACGGCTAACTTTTACGGCGAGCGCCGCAGCAACGCGACTCATCAATCGACACCGACCCCGAAGCGAAGCTGGCGAAGAAGGGCGCGGGCAAGGAAGCGAAGTTGTGTCACTCGGCCAATGCGTTGATGGAAAACCGCGACGCTCTCCTGATCGAGTTCGCGGTCGAACCAGGCGACGGCTACGCCGAGCGCAAAAGTGCCCGGGCGATGCTGGAGACCGCGTTGCCGGGCAGCAGGCGGATTACACTGGGTGCCGACAAGGGCTACGATACCCGCGAGTTCGTCGCGTCGTGCCGCGCGTTCAACGTCACCCCGCACATCGCGCGCAATGCGAGGCGCGCCGGCGGTTCCGTACTCGACCGCCGCACCGTGCGTCATGGCGGCTACGCGGTGAGCCAAAGGGTACGCAAGCGGGTTGAAGAGATCTTCGGCTGGATGAAGACCGTGGGCGGCCTGCGCAAAACTCGCTCTCGCGGCCTCGACCGCACTCAATTGCATGCCTACCTGGTGGCTGCCGCCTACAACCTGCTCCGAATCGCCAGACTCGCCCCGGCTCTCGCATTAACTACCGGACCACACTGCTCTTTCACGCCGCGCTGTGCACAGAAGCCCCACGCCCATAGGGCTGAAACATCCGCCGCGCTTGACCACAAGGCTATCAAGCTGAGTAATCACACTCCTCTATCAACGGCCCGCTCGAACAACCGTGTTCAGAAACTGCGTCCCCAGGGAGATAAAGGGTTGAGGTGGAGAACGCTGCAAGAGACTCCGCTGTTGTAGAGCTTCAGCGCCTTTGGCATGTGTAACGATGTGCTTCACTGCCTCTGACGCAAGGTCCTCACAGTACGCTTCCCAGATCGCGGTTATTAGGACGATTGCGGATTTGTTGAGTACTTCGAGACCAAAGCGTCTTCCCGGCGCGTCACCACCAACGCGCGTGTGTAGTTTGACCAAACGATTGATGTCCTGACAGCTCTGGCGAAATGCTGTGAACGCGTTGTTCGACACAAACGAGGCCCCTCTTCTTAGTCACGAATGTCAAGATTAACAGGATCACGGGACGGGTGCTGTTACGGTTCGGACGTTCGGCCTACGAGTGATCGGCGCTTCCGTGCTTGCGAGCCGTGTTTAGCTTCTCGCCGCGGCGTACGCGCTTCATGATCTCGCTCCGTCGCTTCTTGCCTTTCACCCTAGCCCACCTTTCGAGGCCGCCTTTACGGCCTGCGTCTCTAGTGTCCATGCTCAGTAATCGTAATTTCCGACGTAGGGCTACGTCAACGATACAGCCGGCCGCGAGTGTCGAGAGTCGTTTGTCCGCTTCGCGAGTCTGAGCGATGACGTTTCGCAGCAACAGTCAGCCGGCTTCTACCCATTTGCAAACGCCGCTTGGTGGTTTCGCGGCGCGCCAATGAGTGCTACTACGGAAGTACCTTCTGAAATTTTGAGGTAACAAGGATGTCGTATGGTGAAGATGATGACGCATGGGACCTGATCTATGAGCAGACGCGCAAATCACTCGCCGAAGATCCGGTGCAGTCTCATCTCGGCACCGTCGGGGATGCTATCGAGGCGCGAGTAAAGCAATGTCTCAAAGAGGCTGAGGACTTGCGAAAGGCCACCTTTTACGGGCCTGCTCTCACGTCCGCAGTAACCGCGATCGAGTTGATGATCCGATTTCTTTTGCTTAGACCTCTCGTTAGCGGTGCCTTCCTCTCGTCGGAATGGGAGTCGATTCTGGCTGACCGTATCGGCGAAGGTCTGACGACAAGGGATCGAGAGTTGATACGCGCAGTCCTGAGGCAATGGGATCTGGATATAACGGTTGTCAAACTCGCTAACGGCAAGCCGCTCTGGCAATCGTTGGTAGACAGGAAAGTTGGCGTATTCGAAAAGCGAAATCGCGTTGTTCACCAAGGTGCCCGGGTTGAAGATTCGGATGTCGAGATAGCGTTGGAATGTGCACGTGTCATGCTCGCGGATGTCGTGTTCAGCATCGCTCAGAGCTTTGGTTTTACTTTGGAGAAGACTGGAACGTGGTCGCGTATACGACGAGACCGCGAAGGCGGCGGATGGAGCGAAGCGCACTTCAATCCGTGGGATCCAATCGAGGGAAAGGCCTATGACTTGCCCTCGACGCGGAAGTGATTCTGTCTCGCGAGTAAACAGGCGTTTCTACGGGACTAGGATGGACGTGGAAGCTCGATGGCATTGATAGTTGACAATTGATCCGTTCGGAGAAGAGCTGCCCGTGTGCTAGAGGTCAAATCGCAATATTCAGCAAGCGCGGAGGGGTTTATATGCGCATGCGAGACATCATTGTTGGCACGGTGATCCTTCTGGCGGTGGCTGTCGTAGTTGTTTGGGCGGTAATGTCAGTTTACCATCACGAAAATGTTGGATTGGCAACGCCGGCACTCTCACGGTTTGCTGCCTAATTGACATTTGCTCCGAAGAGCGAAGCTCCGGCTGAGCCCCAAGCCGCGCGCCTTCGCGCGCCACGGCGTTAAGCCGCGACTTGGATTTTTCAGGCGGCGCTGCGGGTCCGCCTTCGATTGCTTGGTTTCGGGCCTCTTCGTGCGCCCGCCAGTTATTTTAACCCGCGTCATGGGAGCGCCGGCATCGGCGGCAGCGGTCCGATCCGCATGCGCGCTTCGTGCGGATAGGTCCTGTAGAACTCGCTCACATAGGCATCCGTCATCACCGCGACGGTCGGGTAGATGCTCAGGTCCGCGCCATGCGGATATGTGCTCGCGATTGTCATGCTCGAATTTTACTCCGAACCGTGACTAAAACCGTGACTAAATTGTCCCCAAAGCGAGCGTTCAATCCGCGCAGATTGCTGAGGCTCTTCTCTCCGTGGGGGGAACTGTGGAGCGGGCGGCCGGGGTCGAACCGGCGACGTCCAGCTTGGGAAGCTGGCATTCTACCACTGAATTACGCCCGCGCGACCCAAAGTGTAGGGTCGCGGCATCCGGGTGTCAAATCCGCAAGGGCCGCAGTGACCTGCATGCAACCGCTCCTGGTCTGCGGGAAACGCGGAATCATAAGCTCCGGGTACAGGGCTTCGAAAGGGTTTTCGCGGGCTCTGCTCTGCTACAAAGGAGAGCAGCTTCTCGCGCCCTTCCAAAGCTCTTAAGCGGGAGGCTATGATTCCTACCGACGCAGAACCCGTGCACCTCGAAAACTATTGCGAATTGCCCGACGGCTTGTAATACGCGATAAGGTCCGACGTCTTCGACTTTCTGGAAATTTCGTCACCGTCGAGGTGAACGCAAACGCGCGCCTCGCCATGCTCCCGTAAGATCGGCATCGCGCTCTGGCGTGATACGTCCACCCCCAATTTGTCCGTTTCACCGATATAGAGAGGTTGGTGCTGCCCCTTGTCATTCGTAGTGGCAAAGACGTACACCGCCGCAACCTGATCCTTGAAGTTGCTGTCCAGATTATAGACCCCGAACCTGTAAACCGTCCGGCTGGTGCCGAAAAAACTCGTATCACCGACCTTAGCCATAAAACGCTACCTCCTCTGGCGCGCGATTTTGTGCGGCGCGCACCTTACCTGCGATAAACATGTTGACGACCAGGAGCGGCGGACTATTCAACGATGCCCTTCGGATTCCTTCGCTCCAGCGGAAACTTTTTTCACGCGGTCGGTCCCAACGTCGTACCGCAGGCCTCGACGCCTCGGCAGAATCATGAAAAACTTCATAAATCAATGCGGCTTTCGCCGGGGCTGCGAGGCCCGGCGGAACGGATTTCGCCGCCGCGGCTTCGCACTTCGACGATCGAAGTTGCCGAAGCGACGATCGCCGCCGCTGGTGAACGCGAGTCTGCCGGTTGTTCGATGAGTCTCGTCGCCGCCGAAAGCCGAATGGTGGGTTCCAGGCAGGCGCTGCCAAAAACCAGAGGAGGTGTCGTGTCATGAGCGCCGCTACAGGGTTGCGTTCGAGCCGGCCGCATCCTTTATACGCCGTAGCGCTGGCGATCGCGTTTGCCATCATCCCCTTTACGGCCGAACCTCTTACTGCGGCCGGGGGCGCCGCTCCCTTGATCCTGGTCAAGCGGCTGGTGGCGCAGGTGCTGAGCCTGGTCAAGGACAAACAGATGGCCGGGCCCGACAAGCAGAAGAAACTGCGCGAACTGGGCGCCGCTAACTTCGATTTCAAGGAGATGTCGCGCCTGGCGATGGGCAGATCATGGCGATCGCTGAGCGCGGAGCAGCGCCAACGGTTCGTTCCGGTCTTTACCTCGTTTCTCGAAGACGCCTACCTCAACAAGATCCAGAACTACTCGAGCCAGGAAATCGAGATCACGAAGGCACGCGTGACCGACAAGGATTACGCGGAGGTTAACGGACGTATCGCCCAGGAGGGCGCCGAGCCGATCGGGATAGGCTTCTCGCTCAGGCGCGAGGGCGGCGAGTGGAAAATCTACGACGTCGCGGTCGACAACGTGAGCACGCTGGACAGCTATCGCACTCAATTCCGGCGGATCATGCACGACAAGGGCTTCGACAATCTGATGGGGCAGATTGAGGGCCGCGACCGCGAGCTGGCATCGACGCTGGGCAGCCCTAGCGACCTGCCATTCTAGGGAGAGATCGCGGCACCCGGATGTCGAATCCGCAAGCGGCGGAGAGGCCTCGGCGATCCACGTCCAACGGCTGTCGCCAGACAATGGTGGAGTGGTGAAAGTGAAAAGTGAAAAGTGAAAAGTGAAAAAAACTACCAGTAACGGACGCGGCCAACGTCGGTGTGCACGAAGTCGGAAACCGGATAGTAACCGACGCCGCCGCCGCGCATCGCGAGCGCTACGCGATGCAACTGCTCGAGCGTGCGTCCTGGGACGCGCCAGTCCAACGCCATCCCGTCCATGTGCAGGCTGTGATGCGCGACGCCGTCACTGCGCGCCGCCAGCATCGCATTGGTCCGCGGCGTGCGATAGCCGGAGATGATTTCCACCTCGGCGTCGGTATGCAGCTTGCGCCGAATTGCGACCACGAGGTCGAGCAGCGCCGGACTCATCCGCTTGACCACATTCTGGCGATAGTCGCGCAGGATGTAATCGATCTCGGTGAGCGCCTGCGGGATGTAGCGCCCCTTCTCGAAGTAGACGACGTCGAGTTTCTCGCTGGTGTGCAAATTGAAGAACTTCAGGCGGCGCGGCGTTGCCGGCGCAGTCAGCATCGCGAGCGCCCTTGCCGGCGCCAGCGTCGCCGTCGCCGCGGCGATCCCGGTCATCCCGATGAAGTTGCGGATGAAGCGGCGGCGGTCGATGATGGGCTGCGGCGCGGCAGGTGCGATCGAGGAATCAGGATGCCCGACTTCCAGGGCCATGCCGTCAGTCACGTCGTCGCTCACGGTCGGTGGCTTGGTCTCTTCCATTTCCAAGTGTCTCCCGTACCGATCGTTCCCACCCGGCCAACCCGCTTCGCCTCCGGCTCGCCGCGCCGTGCGCGGTTGGAGTTCGCCGGAGCATCGGGTAACTTTACACTCTCCAAGGACGCGGCGCCACAGCGCCCGACCGCGCTTGCGGCGCAGATGAAACCGCCCTCGATCCACCCAATCGGGCCGATAAAGCCAATAAATCCGGCCCGCGCGCGCACCCGGCCGCTGGCCTCGCTGTCGCGCAAGATCGAGCGCGGGCAGTTCGCGCGGCCGCTGCGGGCCGGCGCCACGATACGCGAGTTTATCTCCGCGTTGCCCGAGATGCTGGCGGCCGCCGAGCTCCGCGAGCTGGCGCGGCGAATCGCGGCGGCACGTCGCGCCGGACGGAGCTTCCTGATGCTCACGGGGGCGCATCCGCTGAAGGTCGGCCTGAGCCCGCTCATCTGCGGAATGCTGCGCGACGGAGTGCTGAGCGCGATCGCCACCAACGGCGCGGTCATCATCCATGACTTCGAGCTCGCATTCGCCGGGCGCACTTCGGAGGACGTCGGCGCCGGACTGGGCGACGGCAGCTTCGGGATGGCCGAGGAGACCGGCGCGTTCCTCAATCGCGCGGCGCGCCTGGCCGCTGAGGAGGGCAAGGGGCTGGGCGAGGTGGTGGGCCGCGAAATCATCCGCGCCCGCCTGCGCTATCGCGACACCAGTATCTTTGCGACCGCGTATCGCATCGGCGTGTCGGCGACCGTGCACGTCGCACTCGGCGCCGACATCATCCATATGCATCCGGCGGCCGACGGCGGCGCGATCGGCAAGGCCACGATGACGGACTTCCATCGGCTGGTCGCCGTGGTTGCGACGCTTGGGCGCGGGGTGGTGCTCAACCTGGGCTCGGCGGTGGTGATGCCGGAGGTTTTTCTCAAGGCGCTCAATCTGGCGCGCAACCTGGGCCGGCGCGTCGATGGTTTGTGTGCCGCCGACATGGATTTCATCCGCCAGTACCGGGCGCGGCTCAACGTGGTCGAGCGGCCGACCGCTGGCGGCAAGGGCGGGCGCGGAATCGCGCTCACCGGCCATCACGAGATCATGTTTCCGCTGCTCGCCGCCGCGGTCCGCGAGGAACTGGCGCGGCCGGTGCGGCGGCGAGGCTGACGATGGCCGTTCGCGCGACGAGCCGCCTGGGCGGCGCCGCTCCGATCGCGATACTCACCGACTTTGGCTGTCGCGACCATTACGTGGGCGCGATGAAGGGCGTGATCGCCTCGATCGCGCCGGGCGCCCCGCTGATCGACATCACGCACGGCGTGCCGGCGCAGTCGATTGCGGCGGGCGCGATCGCGCTCGCGCAGAGCTGGCGGCTCTTTCCGCCGCGGACGGTCTTCCTGGTGGTGGTCGATCCCGGCGTGGGCACGGCGCGGCTGCCGGTGGCGGTGCAGACGCGCGCGGGAGCGCGCTTCGTCGGCCCCGACAACGGCGTACTGTCGCTGGCGCTGGAGGAGGCGGGGGCGGCACGCGCGGTCGAGCTGCGCGCGCCGCGCTACCGGCGCGTGCGGGTGAGCACGACCTTTCACGGACGCGACATCTTCGCGCCCGCCGCGGCGCATCTGTGGCGCGGGGTCAAACTCGACGCGCTGGGGCCGCCGGTGCGCGACGGCCTGACGCATCTGGAACTGGCGGAGCCGCGCGAAGGCCTCGAGGAGCTGCGCGGCGAGGTGCTCTACGTCGACGGCTTCGGCAACCTGGTGAGCAACATCGGGCGCGATGCGCTGGCTTGTTTCGAGGCGCGCTTTCCCGCTATGCGGCTTTCCGTTAGGATCGGGAAAAGCGCGCCAATGGAGATCGTTCAGGCTTATGGCGACGCCCGCAAAGGTGTTCCGCTCGCTACGTTCGGAAGTTTCGAGCTGCTGGAAATTGCCGTGCGCGATGGCAGTGCCGCGCAGCGTTTCGCCGCCGAGCCGGGGACGGTGGTAACCGTCCGGCCGCAGCGGCGTACAGCCAGTCGTAAACCCAAGCACCGGCAATGAACCCGGCATGAAAAAATAATGGATGATTCCACCGCACACGACGAATCGCAGGTCCTGACCGACATCCCGCGCGTCACGCCCGCGCCGGTTTACGAGCCCGAAGTGATGGCGCCGTCGCGCGCGCGGCCGTCCGGCGTCACGCGGCTCCACGTCGGGCTGTTTCTGCTGACGTTGCTGACCACCACGATGGCCGGGGCGGACATGGCTGGCGCGTTCGTGTCGCTGGCGCATCCGTTTGCGACCTTCGGCAACCTCGCCGCGGGACTGTCGTTTTCCATTCCGCTGATGCTGATCCTGTTTGCGCACGAGATGGGCCATTACCTGGTGGCGCGGCGCAACGACGTCGACGTGAGCCCGCCCTATTTCATCCCGGCGCCGCTGCCGTCGATTTTTTTCATCGGGACTTTCGGCGCGTTCATCCGCATGCGATCGCCGGCGCGGACGCGGCGCGTGATGTTCGATATCGGGGCGGCCGGGCCGTGGGCCGGAGCGGTGCTGGCGGTGCTCGCGGTCGCGATCGGGCTGAAGCTCTCCGACGTGTCGCCGCTCGACGCGGCCGCCGGCGGACTTCAGCTCGGCAATTCGATCCTGTTCTGGGCGTTGTCGTACGCGGTGCTGGGCGTCGATCCCAACTCGGTCAACGTCAACCTTCATCCGATCGCGTTCGCCGGATGGATCGGGCTTTTGGTGACGACGCTTAACCTGCTGCCGGTGGGCCAGCTCGACGGCGGGCACGTGGTTTACGCGCTGTTCGGCCGCTGGCATCGGACCATCGCGCGGCTGTTTATCGTGGCTTGCGTGCTGATGGTCGTGATACCGCTCTTCATGGGCTCGGCATACTGGGGCGGATGGCTATTCTGGGTGGTGTTCCTTTTCTTTCTCGGCCTGGGGCATCCGGCGACGGTCGACGCCGATACGCCGCTCGATCCGCGGCGCAGGGCGTTTGCATGGGCGACGATCGTGCTGTTCATCGTGACCTTCAGCCCGGTGCCGGCATGGTATGCCCCGTCGAGCCCGGACCAGCAGCAGCAGCCCAAGGACAATACCTATAGCGTCGTGTACCGGCCCGTCTCGCCGAGGTTGCCCGCCTCCGTGCGGCTCAAGGGACTCTGAGATGAGCGGCGGGGGGAAGCGGCCGAGCTGGGATCAGTATTTCATGACGATCACGCGGCAGGTGGCCGAGCGCTCGACCTGCCTGCGAGCGAAGGTGGGCGCGGTGATCGTGCGCGACCGGAGCATCCTGGCCACCGGCTACAACGGATCGCCGGCCGGGATGCCGCATTGCACCGAGGTCGGATGCCTCATCTACGAATCGCGCACGCCCGACGGCGAAATCGAGCAGAACTGCTGGCGCACCATCCATGCCGAAATTAACGCGATCACGCAGGCGGCCAAGAACGGCGCCGCGATCCGCGACGCCGACATCTACGTGACTCACACGCCCTGCATCCACTGCCTCAAGGTGCTTATCAACACCGGCATCCGCACGGTCTACTACGGCCGCGAATACAAGCTGCATACGGTGGACGAAGTGCTCAAGCATGCGGCGATCGAGCTGGTGCAGGTGAGGCCGGAGGCCGCGGATGCTCCCGCATGAGAGCGGCGAGGGCGGTGGTGGCGGCGCCACGGCGCGGCCATGCGGAATCTGCGCGCTAATCGCACGATGCCGCGCAGGCAAGTTCGCGGATTTTGTCGCCGAGCTGCCGCGGTCGTTCGTAATCCTGGGCGACGCGCAATTCTATCGCGGCTACTGCGTGGTGCTGGCCAAACGCCACGTCGGCGAGATTCATCTGATGCCGCTCGACGAGGCCCGCGCGCTTTTCGATGAGACGGTCGCCGTGGGACGAGCGATCGGCGTCGCGACGCGACCGCTCAAGCTCAACTACGAGTGTCTCGGTAATCTCGAACCCCATGTCCACTGGCACGTCTTCCCACGCTTCGAGGCGGATCCGATGCGCACGGCGCCAGTCTGGATGCGACCCGAGACAGAACGCAAAGTGGCGCTTGAAGAATCCGACCGGCGAGTGCTGATTCAAACGCTCGGAGCCGAATTGCGCCGCCACTTCCCGACCGCACGCGTGGCGGTCGAGCGATAATCTGCAAATTCGTCGAGTTAAGCTCTTTTTGGTGATGGACGAAGGGAGGAAGGGAGGTGGCGCGGAGCTTGCGTCGAATTTCAACAATCACTTTAATATATCGTCGGTTGATAATTCTTGCGTTGTTTGGCGTTATGCTTTTGCTTGCATCGTGTCAAAGCGGCAAAATACCGGACGAGGACAGTTACGCGGCGCAGCTATATCTTAAAAGATGTGGCCAGTGTCATCAGCCATACAATCCGAGCCAGATGACAGCGGCGATGTGGGCGGTCCAAGTTGGCTTGATGCAAGAACGGATGAAGCAGACCGGATTGGCGCCCCTGACACCGGACGAGCGTAAGACCATCCTGAATTACCTGAGCAGCAACGCCGGCAAACAATAGCACACGCGCGCCGAGGCTCTGAGGAGGGGGGACCGAGGAGATGGCAGCTCAGGAGTTCCGGGTTCAGGAGGAATCCCGGCGCGATCAGCTAATCGCGATAGGAGCGAGCCTGCTCTTTCTCGCGGTGATCGCTGCCGCGCTATGGACGCAACCGCAACTCAGGGCTCGGCTTGGCTGGGTGATAGCCGCCGCGGCGTCGTTGTTCCTCGCGTGGACGCTGGCGCGCGAACTCCAGGCCTTGCTCGGCCGCAGAAACTGGCCCGTCGTTATCGATGAGCATGGTATCCATTACGCCAGCCCCGGTCAGATTACCTGGGCCGAGATAACCGGCGTCGAACCCGTGCGCACCTATCAGCGCGTCGATCTCCGCGATGCGCAGAACCGCGTGCGGGTCAGTCTTCCTTACGACCTCGAAGAAGCGCACGAAGTCATGCAATTCGTGGCGGACATGCTGGCCGATCGATGGCCCGAGGTGCCGCTGCCGCACGATTTCGTCCGCGGCCTGCCGGCGTCGATGATGGTGGCTGGTGCGATGCTGATTGCGGGGCTCGGCGGTGCTATCTATCGGCTGCGCGGCCGACCGGCGATTCAACTGCTCGGCGTGGCTGCGATGGTGGTGGTGCTGGCGGCCTTTGCGATTTGGCGGCTGCGTTCGGTGCGGCAACTGACGGTCGGCAAGGAAGGCCTTACCGTGGCGAAAGGGATGAGGCCGCGCGTGCTCAACTACGCGGACATCGAGGGCGTGGGTCTTCTCGTAGTGGGCGGCAAGCTCGAGCGACATCTCGACGTGAAAGTCACCTTTCGCGACAGGAGCGCGATGTACGTCCTGCCCCGGCGGTGCGATCCGTTCGACGTTTACGCGATCGTCAAGGCGGCCTGGGAGCGCGGCCGCAGCGCAGCCGCCGCGTCCGCCACCCCTGCCGCCGCCCGCTGAGTTCGCTGGCGAGGGGCTCGCACTACTTGAGCAGCGGCCGCTGGCCGCCGTCGTAGATGATTCGGCCGTCGACGACCGAGGCGAAGTCGGGCAGCCGATGCGCCGTCAATTTGCCGTCGGGCATGATGTGCTCGACGTCCCATCCGCCGAGGGTCATCTGGTCCGAGACGATTCGCCGATGGCATCGCCACCACAATCCTTCCGAGCACATGATCGCCGTGCGCGCCGCGGTCGCGATTGCGATTAGTTCGTCGAGGCCCTCGGCAAATTCGGCGCTCTCGGTGTAATCCGCGTATGAACGGAACGCCGCTACCGTCCATGCCACGTGCGGTGAATCGGCACGTTTGCTGTGACGCCGTCCGCCTAGCCGCTTGAGCCATCGATACTCGACGCCGGCGCGGCCGAGCGTTTCCGTCAACGGCTCCTGGTTGAACTGCGGCCATCGGCGCGAGCCGGGATAGGAGCGGATGTCGGCGAGCGTCGCGATTCGATGCTCGCCGAGCAATTCGAGCAAGCGTTCGATCGGATGCGTCGAATGCCCAACCGTGTAGAGCGTCGGAGACGGCGGCGAGCTGAGCGGCGATTTTGCGGCGGTCGGCATCCTATGTTCGTCATCCTGAACGAAGTGAAGTATCCGGTCATCGCCTTTTTGGACCTTTCCGTTCTGACCTCCTGGGGTTATCCTGAGCGAAGGCTTCGCTTCGCTCAGGATGACAAATGAGAGCCTCGGTGCAGTATGGCCCGCGAGAGTCAGAACGGGAAAGCCGAACACTCGCCCCAGGAGGCAGGATAGCGTGCGACTCAGCTAATCGTTGGAGTCAGCAGCGGGCCGCTCAGCAGGTAGGGCCGTGGGCCGGGCGGATGGGGTAGCAGTCCGAATAGCACGCCCAGGCGTTTGCGCCCTTCGGCCGAGGGTTCGATGGTCAGCGCGAAATCGACGCGGCTTTGCCTGGCGTCGGGACCGAGACGGATCGTTCCCTGGCCCCGGATAGTGCCGTCGGGACCGTGGCCGCTCAGCCTGCTTATCCGCAACGCGCCGCCGCGCGCCAGTTTCAGCGAGCCCTCGACTTTGCCGAGACGGATTGGCGCGAAGCCCTCCGCCACCTGAATCGTCAGATCGTCGGTGTGGAATTTGACTTCGCCGCTGGTCGCGGCCGTATCATTGTCCTCCACTTCCGCCCATCCTTTGCCGGAGAGTCGTCCCAGCACGTTGCCACCCATCGCGCGCAGCGCCGCTATTCGCGCGAGCCCCATGTCGCTCAGGGCGAAGCTGATGCCGATCCGCGCGCCTTTGCCGTATACGGTCGCGCCGAGCGTGCCGCCGTAAAGCCGCGCGTGCACGCGCACGCCGGGCTCGCCCAGCAAAAGGGCGCCGAGCGCCGGGGCGAGCGTCACGTCGGGACTTTCGATCTCGAACGGCGAGGTGGGCTCGAGCGAGACCACGCGCACGTCGCTAAGCGACGCCCCCAGCGGCAGGCTGAGGCCCTGGCCCGTGGAGCTGAAGCCGAGGCTGAGTGGCCGCAGCAGCGCCGAAAGCGTCGCCGCGTAGGGAAAGGTCGCCGCGAGCGAGGCGATGAAGACGGCGGCGCCGAAGGCGGCGTACAGGATCGGGTTGCGATGCTCGCGCGCAAAGCCGCCCATCCGTTTGCCCAGACCGTCAGTCACTGCGGCCCAGGGCGACGCAGGTCATCTCGACGTCGAAGCTATGCTGGTCCTGCGAGCGCCGCGAGATGTGCAAGGTCGAAACGGTCACCGGGACGTTGAGGGAGCTCAACCCGTAAAGCGTGTCGACGATCTGCGGGAGGCTGAGCGCGTTGAGCTTGAGTTCGACCGTGTACTGCATCATCCCCCCCGGAATCGCCTTCTCGGCCGGTGTGATCGAGCTGATCTTCTCCTTGCCTGGCGCGTGGCTGAGCGCCTGCTCGACCGCCGAGAAGAGCGAGAAGTTGCCGCTCGCCGCGACCGTGCGCGTGCGCATCGTGGCCAGGTCGACGCGCAGGCGCTGGTAGGTACGCATCATGCGCGCGACCTCGACCGCGTCATGCTGGCGCTCCTCGATGCGGTCGCCCAGCCCGCCGAGCGCGCCCTGGATCGGCAGGTAGACCAGGTTGAAGAGGATGAAGAGTGTGATGAGCGCGCCCGCGATTTTCACCAGGACGCGCTCGCGCCCGTCGAGCTTCTGGTAACGGCCGTGCGCCGCCGCGACCGCGGGAGCGGCCGTCAAGCGTACGCGCGCGGTTGCGGCGCTCCACATCGCGGCGAGCCGCGCCGCGATCGCGCCCGCGCGCCCGCCGATTGCTTTTCTCATCCGCTCCAACGTCGGCATCGGCTACTCCATCACCTCGCCGCGGACCGTCGCGGTCAGCAGAAACTCGACCTTGCTCGGATCGGAGCCGGCGGTGGCGTGCGTGACCTGGATATCGCGGAAGTAGCCGCTTAGATCCAGCGCCTTCTTGACCCGGTCGACGGTCGCGAACGAGTCGGCCATGCCGTCGAGCTTGATGGTGCCCTCGTCGAGCGTGAAGTCCACGATCTCGGCGCCGAGATGCGGCGGCAGCGCGCGCGAGAGCGCCAGCAGGGTGTCGAGCGGCGAGGCCGAGGCGCCGGCGCCGCCCATCACGCGCAACTGTTTCTCCATCGTGGCCACTTGCGCGGCGAGTTCGGTCTTGGCGTCGGCGCCGGAGATGCGGTGGCCCAGCGCGGGCGCGGCGATGGCGGCGATCTCGCGGTTCACTTGGGACAACCGGCGCAGGTTGGAGGAAACCTTTAGGCCGGCGTACAGCGCGATCGCGGCGGCCGCCGCGCCGGCCAGCATGAAGCTCGTTCGCCACGGCCGGAGACTGCCCGTGCGGCCGCGAAAGGCGAACTCGTCCTGGCGGAAATTGAGCAGCTCGACCCTTGCGCCTGGCGCCGCGCCGAGCAGCATCGCGAGGCATCCCGCAAACCGCGTCGCGCGCGCTGAAAGCGGCCCCAGCAGCGCCGCGCAGTCGAATTCGTCAAGCGTATGGACCGGCACGGCGAGCGCCTCGGCCATCCGGCGGCGCACGTCGGGGGTGGCCGCCATCGGTCCGGTCAGCACCAGCTCGGGTTGTGTGTGGTCGGAGCTGTGGGCCAGCAGGGTCTGGCGCACCGCGCCCAAAATTGCGGATGCGCCCGATGCGGGCGCGCCATTGCCCGGGCCGAGTTCGGCGACCACGGTGCGAATCGCCCGCGGCATCCCGGTGCCGTCGAGCAGCACCATCGAGGTCGAACCCTGGTCCAGATCGACCAGCAGATGGGCGCCACCGTGTCCGTTGCGCACGCGCGCCAGCAGGGCGGCCAAGGCGAGCGCGCTCAGAGTGACCGTCGTGGGGTTGATTCCGGCGCGCGCGAGCAGCTCGAGATGACCGCGTAGGTCTTCCTTGCGCACCATCGCGGCCATCACCAGCGTCTTGTCGTCCTCCTGGCCCACCCGGGTGAAGGCGACCACCGATTCGTCGACACCGACCGGCAGATGCTCTTCCAGCGCGAAAGGCACGGTCTGGGTAAGCCGGCGCTGATCCTTGAATGGCAGCGCGAGCATCCGTTTGACCACCAGTTCGCCGGGCAGTGCGCTCAGCACGAGGTCGGGTTTGCCGGCCTCGTCGAGCAGGCGCGCGAGCGCGGGCGCGAGGTCGGCCTCGTCGGGCCCACGGCGCTCCTCGACCACCTCGAGCATCACGAGCGAATTCCAGCTGCGCTCGGCCAGTGCGCCGCGCACCGCGTCGCCCGCGATTTCGATCGCCAGAATCCGTTGCGCCATCGAGGGTCAGCCTTCCCGCGCTAGCCTTCCTGCCAGCTCGCCAGCATCGAGGTGCCGTTGGCGTTGCGGCGAAAGGTGCTCGTGATGCGCCGGCGCGCGTTGGCGAAGACGCCCACGCCGGTAAGCGTGAAGTAGGCGCTGCGGGTTGTGATGAGCCGCATCAGGGGCGTGGCGGCCTCGCCCAGTCCGGCCAGGTTGCCGACGTCAGTGATCATCAGGAAGGGCTGCACCGTTCGGGCCTGGATAATTTCCTTGACCATCGAGATATCGTTGGACAACTGCGGCACCAGCGCGGCGATAACTTCGGGCGGCGCGGTATTGATATTCACGCGCGGCTCAGGCGCGGCGGTCAGGAACTGCTGCAGGCGGATAAAGGTCGCGTCGTCCACCCCCTTAATCATCCTGAGATCGCCAATGGTCGGCATCGGGCCGTTGCGCGGCTCATACGGCGGCTGCAACTGCAAGTAATAATCGGCCTCGGCTCCCCCCGGTGATTCGATACTATCGGGGTCGAGCCAGTCAACTATGGCCGGGACGAGGGCGGGGGAAACCCCGATGTTTGCGAACAGGCGCTCGACGATCCCGACGTACACCGGGTTGGGCTGTCCGTTGCGCGGGTTGATGAGCAGATTGATGTCGATTTTGCGCGCCTCGTCGACGATCGAGACCTGGGCCTCACCGCCGCCCAGCGGCACCGGCGGATAGGGCATCGCCCACGGCTCGTCCAGCCCGTCGTGAGGGGTCTTGGCCAGCGCGTCCTGCTGCGCGTCGGTCGAGAGTAGGGAAAGCCCGACACCGATCGCCGAGCGGGCGAGGTACTCGGCTCGCAGTTGGTTGGCCTGGCCCGCCGCCGAGCGGTAGCCGAGCGCGGCCGAGCTGGTAAAGTCCATCACCAACATCGTCATCAGCGCGAGCGCCATCATGGTGACCAGCAGCGCGACGCCGCGCTCGCTCTTTTTCGCCGCGCCTACCATTGCGTGAACGCCATCGGCAGCGAGACCTGGGTCGAGAGCGCGATTGACCCGCCGCCGGGGCTGGCCAGCAGGAGGTCGATCGAAACAGCTTGCGGAAGCTGCGTGCCCGGCGGCAGGCTGGCCGAGTTCCAGCTCTCCAGCCATATGTTGCCGTTGAAGTAGCGCAGGTGGAAAGCCAGCACGTTGGCGGCCAGCACTACCGGCGGGGCCGTCTCGATGCCCGCGGTGTCGCCCAGCAGGGCGCTGCGCTCCTCGCGCATCAGCATGTACCATCCCTGATGCTGCGGGTTGGGCTGGCCGCGGTAGGAGATTAGTTCTTCGGCGCCGAAAGAGCCTAGGCCGGGGCGATGGCCGGCGTCGAGAGTCGAAATGATCAGACTGTCCAGCGGCGAGCCGTTTTGCATTCGGCCCTGGCCGATCAGCATCACGTGACTGGCGATGAGCGGGGTCTGTACCGCGCCGTGCAGCTCGCCGGTCAGCTGGACGAGGAGCGCGCGCGCCTCGCGGTTGCTCAGCAGGCGGCCCTCGGCGTGCGTCTTGCCCGCGGCGACCGCGTGGAACGAGCTCGCCAGCATCACCATGATGACGCCGAGGATCGCCACCGCGAGCATGATCTCGATCAGCGTGAAGCCGCGGTTGAAGCGGTGGCGCGGCGGCGCAGGGTTGCGGTCGATGCGGCGCGCGGACCGCAATGTGCCGGCGGCGCGCATCAATCCACCGGCGCGGCGCCGGGCGCCTGCGCGCCTGGCTGCGAGCCTTGCAGCGCCGGGTTCTGCGGCGCCTGACTTTGCGGCGTAACGACCTGCGGCGTCGGATTGTGCATGAACTCGATCACCGCGAAGTTGCGTCCGAAGTGGGGACCGTAGGCCACGTCGATTTCGACCTTGCGCAGGTCGGGGAAGACCGACGACGGCTCGACCGAGCGGGTCCAGCGGAAGTTGGGGTACTGGCCTGAGTAGAGCTGGTCGAAGTTGCCGCTGCTGGCGCCGAGCGGCGGGAAGCGCTCGAGCTCGGCCTGCGTCATCAGGGTTTGCGCGAGCATCGCGGCGCGCGAGATCTCCTGTCCGCGGATGACGCTCTGCAGGTCTTGATGCTCGAGCGAAAGCAGTGCGAGCAATGAGATGCCGAGCACGGCGATCGCGATCAGCACTTCGAGCAGCGTGAACCCGGCCCGCCCGGCGCACGCGATTTTTCCGCCCGCCGCCGAGAGGCCGCCGACGGTCTTCGGCCAGTGAGTCATTGCGTCATCGCGAGCGCGGTGACCGGCGGCACGTCGCCATTCACGATTCCGACGTCGCCGGTCAGCGGATTGAAACTCAACGTCAGGACTTCGCCCGAGACGCTGGCCAGGTGTATGACCGTCGCGTCGACGTAGCCTGTGGGATAGAACTGGCAGCTTATCGAGCCAACCTTGGCCGCGCCGATTCCCGCGACCGAGACGTCTCGCAGCTTGAGCCCCGGCGGCATCACGACCTGGTAGCCCCAGAGACCGCTGAAGGGGATGAACTTGGGCTGGGGCCCATAGGGGTCCAGGCGCGTGACGTAATAACCGTTGTGGTCGAGGTCGAAGGTCATCCGGTAGATGACTTGCTGGGTCGAGGCTTCGTCGTAGAGATAGTTGGCTCGACCGGCGAGGCGGCGCGCCTCGCTCTTGAGCTGGGCGCCGTGGAAACCGCCCAGGTACGGAATCGCAAGCGTCATCATCAGCCCCATGATGAAGATCACGACCGCGATTTCGAGCAGCGTGAAACCGGGCGCGCCGCCCGCCGGAGTCCGCCGCCTGGGCTCCGCGCGCGCCGCGCCAGGATGCGGGCCCACCGCCGGCGGCTCGAATTGCTCCCGCGCGCGCTCCAAACGAGGCTGGGTCATGACGAGCTGCCGTCGATATCTTCGTCTTTGCCGCTGCCGCCGGGCTTGCCGTCGGCGCCAAACGACTTCAGCACGTAGGCGTTGCCGTCGCTCTGGTAAAAATACGGCGTGCCCCACGGATCGAGCGGCACCTTTTCGATATAGCCGCCCTGTTCGTAGTTGGTCGGCTGCCGGCCGCCGGTCGGCGCGCTGACCAGCGCCGGCAGACCCTGGTCGCTGGTCGGATAGTAGCCGTTGTCGAGATAGTAGCGGTCCAGCGCCGTCTTGATCTCGGAGATGTCGGCCTCGGCCTTGGTGCGCTTGGCCTTGTCGGTGGCGCCTCTGAGGCTCTGCACCACGATAGTGGCGAGCAGCCCGAGGATCAGGATGACCACCATGATTTCGATCAGAGTGAAGCCCTCTTCGAGCCTGTGCCGCCGCGGCGTTCGATCCATTATTGTGCGCCCCCGTATCGTCATCTCATCAACTGGTTCAATTGGAAGATTGGCATCAGGATCGCCAGCATCATGAACAGGATAATCCCCGCCATCGCCAAGGTCATCAGCGGCTCGAGCAACGTGGTGAGTTGGTTGAGCGAGCGCTCGACCTCGCGTTCGTAAGTGTCGGCCACCCGCTCGAGCATCGATTCGAGCTCGCCCGAGCGTTCGCCCACGCGGATCATCTCGATCAGCAGCGGCGGGAAAAGTCCGCTCTGGGCGAGCGGATGGCTCATCCCGTGGCCTTCGCGAATCGAGGTGCGGCTCTCCTCGACCGCGTCGGCGAGCAACCCGTTGGTGACCACGTGCTTGACCGAGGCGAGCGCGGGTAGCAACTGCACCCCGCTTTGCAGCATCGTGGCGAGCGTGCGCGAAAAGCGCGCGCACAGAACGCGGGTGACCGTCCCGCCGATGTACGGCATGCGTAAAAGCCAGGTGTCGTAGAGGCGCCGCCCGCGTTTGGTCGAGAGCCCGTACATGACCGAGGAGATGCTGGCGGCGATCAGCAGCACCAGGAGCATCCAGTAGCCCGAGATGAAATTCGACGTCGCCATCAGGATGATCGTGGGCAGCGGCAGGGCGGCGTTGCTCTGCTGAAAGATGGTCGCGACCTGCGGCACCACATAGCTCATCAGGAAGAACATGATCGCGCTGCCCACGCAGATCATTATCACCGGGTAGGTCAGCGCGTGGGTCACCTTGGCCTTGAACTCGGCTTGATTTTCGCTGAAATCGGCGACGCGGTTGAGCACGGTCTCGAGCGCGCCGGCGGCTTCGCCCGCGTGCACCATCCCGACATACAGGTCGGAGAAAGTTTCGGGATGAGCGGCCAGCGCGTCGCCCAGCGAGGTGCCCTCGCGCACGCGCTCGCGAATCTGCGAGAGCAGGCGCTTGGTCACCGGGCGGGTGGATTGATCGGCGAGCGCGGCGAGCGCGTCGACCAGTTGCACGCCGGCGCCCAGGAGCGAACTCAACTGTCGCGTGAGGAGCGAAAGTTCGGAGGGCGGGATGCGCCGGCCGAAGGAGGGCAGATAGGCGCTCAGGCTGCGCTTGGCCGCCGCTGCCTCCTCGTTCAGGTCGGTGGGAAAAATGCCGCGCTCGCGCAGCTTCCCGCGCGCCGTGCGTACGCTATCCGCATCGATGACGCCGGCTACCGAGCGGCCGTTGGCGGCCAATCCGCGATAGGCGAAAACAGGCATCGCTGGTGAACTTGCGGGGCTGAACGCAGCCTACAGAATGTCTTCCTGGGTGACTCGCAACAGCTCTTCGACGGTGGTTTCGCCCAGCAGGATCCGTTGCGCCCCGTTTTGCCGCAAAAGCGTCATCCCGTGCCCGACGCAGGCGCGCCGGATGGTCGCCGCGTCGGCCTTCTGCATCACCAGCGATCGCACCTCGTCATCCATCAGCATTAGCTCCTGGATCGCCATGCGGCCGCGATAGCCGGTGTTGCGGCAAGCCCGGCATCCGTTGGCCGCCGGCCGATAGATTGGTCCCTCCAAGGCCTCGGGGAGCACCCCGATCCGCGCGAGCTCGGCGGCGGTCGGCGTGTAGGGCTCGCGGCAGGTGGGGCAGACCATCCGCACCAGGCGCTGCGCCAGCACGGCCAGGATCGAGGACGAGACCAGGAACGGCTCGATTCCCATGTCGACCAGCCGGGTCAACGCGCCGAAAGAGTCGTTGGTGTGCAGCGTCGAGAACACCAGATGGCCGGTCAACGCGGCATGGATCGCGATTTCGGCGGTCTCGCTGTCGCGGATTTCCCCGACCATGATCACGTCGGGGTCCTGGCGCAGAATCGAGCGCAGGCCGCTGGCGAAGGTCAGTTCGATTTTCGGATTGACCTGCATCTGGCCGATGCCCCGCAACTGGTATTCGATCGGGTCTTCGATCGTGATGATATTTTTCTCGGGCGAATTGATGCGTGCGAGACAGGCGTAGAGCGACGTGGTTTTGCCCGACCCGGTCGGCCCGGTGGCCAGAATGATGCCGTGGCTCTGGCGAATCAGCCGGTCGATTCGGAGCAGGTTGTCGCCCGTGAAGCCCAGGCGGTCGAGGTTGAGATCGACCAGCGCCTGCGCCCGATCGAGCAGGCGCAGCACGATCCGTTCGCCGAAGGCGGTCGGGATGGTCGAGACGCGGATGTCGATGTCGCGGCCGGCCACGCGCAGCCGGATGCGTCCGTCCTGCGGCAGGCGCTTCTCGGCGATGTTGAGGCCCGACATGACCTTGACGCGCGAGGTGATCGCGGGTTGGAAACGCTTGGGCGGCGAGATCACGTCGTAGAGCATGCCGTCGACCCGGAAACGCACCAGCAACTCGCGCTCGAACGGCTCGACATGGATGTCGCTTGCGCGGTCCTTGACCGCTTGCGAGAGCAGTCCGTTGACCAGCTTGATGATCGGCGCGGCGTCGTCGGAATCGAGCAGGTCCAGCGGCTCCTGGGCCAGCTCGTTGGCGACCACGTCGAGGCGGTCCTCTTCAAGGTCGATCATCAAATCCTGCGCGGTGGTGGTGGTGGCCTGGTCGTAGGAGCGATTGATCGCGTCGTTGAGGACTTCGGGCGGCACGACCACCGGATGCACCGGCAGCCCAAAAAGCATGCGCAGATCGTCGAGCGGCTCGTAATTGGAAGGGTCGGCGATCGCGACGGTCACGCTATAGCCGTCGCCGTTAAGCGGCAGGACGCCGTTCTTCTTGGCGTAGTTGATCGGCACCTTACCGAGCAACGCAGCATCGATCGCATGCTCGTCGACGTGGGCCTGGAAAGGGAGCCAATATTCCTGGGCAATGGCGCGCGCCAGACGCTGAGGCTCCAACGCGCCCATGTCGACCAGCACGTCGGCCAGGTCCTGGCCGGGTTTCTTGCGCTGGCGGGCGCGCTCGAGGTCCTGTTCGGACACCCACGAGCGGTCCAGCAAAATTGACTCGAAGCTCTTTCGCGCGGTCGCCATCAGGTTAATTCATCGCCCGTCTTCCCGCCGCCGCCCCGCCCTTGGAATTCCCGTAGATTCACCGATTGCTCCGCGCCGGTTGGATCTCTTCCATCTTCAATTAGACACGATGGCTTGGTTAAGTTGCAACCCGCTTGCTCGAACCAGCGCGCGTTACGGAGTCGCCAGGATAGGCTTTGCGCACCTCCGAGCCGCGCCAGGCCCCCTCGGCGCCGGCGCCTAGTAATGACGCTGATTGCCGGTGGTCGAGCCCGGGCCGCTGATGCCAAAACTGAGCCCCGGACCACCCTTCTTGGGCGGCATCGTATGGCTCGCCTCTTTCCACGAGGTCAGCTTGCCATCGACGAAAGTCAGGTCGACGAATTCACCCTGGTCGCCCTCCTTGGTGTTGGTGTATAGCAGAGTGGCGGCGATGTCGTTGGTGTTGGAGCGCTTGGCGTAGCTCCAGATCTCGGTGTCCTGGCCGGCGTCCTGCCGCAGGTCGGGTTCGCCCCATTGCTGTCGCACGGCGACGACGCTTTCGCCGACTTTGAGGTCGCGCCGCATGCGCGAGGCGCGCATCTCGGTCGAGGCCTGATAGGCAACGCCGCATCCCCCCAGTACGATCGCGAGGGCGGCGACCAAATATAGCCGAAGTCTCATGGCGCAAAATTTCGTCATCATCTGAGTCCGAAGTCAACTTGAAGGCGCCGCGGAAGTCAGACCCAGGGCGCCTGACACTGCGCGGTTTAGTAAAAGACGTTGGCTCCAGGTCACTTTGTGCCGAGGCCGTGGGCCCGCCGCCTCGGCTGCGGCAGTCTAGACGAAAATGTCTGCCGCGGAACCGCGGTCGTTGATGAAGCGGCCCATCTCGGCCATCGCGAATGTCCGTCCGGCGCGCTGCGGATTGTTGAGCGCGTGGGCGCGGATCGCGTGCACATCGCGGAAGTAGCGCTGGATCGGATTGTCAAGAAAAATCGCGCGGCCGCCGCTTGACTCGAACATCAGGTCAACCGCGTGCACGTTAAGCTGCACCGCTTTGGCCGCGTCCCAGCGCAGCCGTGCACACCGCTCGACGCTTATTTCGTGCCCCACCGACGCTCTCGTCGGCCAGTCGCCGGGTGCGTTCGGTCAGCGCGGCGCGCTCGCGCAAGGCCGGGATAAGCTTGCGTACGCGCGCGAGGTATTCATCGCCAGTCACTTTGGATCCCCGCGCAAGGCGGCGGCCTTCCCCGGCCGGCGCTCGTGCGCGCAGCCCGTCGCGGCTAGCTTCCCGCATCGGAGCGCCCGACTTCAATTCAACCCGGCCGGCATCCCGGACACCTTGCAAGTCAGTGTGACTGGCGCAAAGCCATTCGTGCTATAACCGCTGCCGTTGGTTGGCGACGAGGAGGAACCGATGCCGCGCAAGCTACGGCTGGTCAAGGGCGCTGCGGATCGCGCCGCGATGGTTTATGGGATGCGAGTGTTCGCCCATAGCGAGGTGGCAGGTGTCGAGGATGCACAGGTACGCCTCAACGACGGCAGCACGGGACGGGTCACGATGCACCTGATAGAGGGCACTCGCGCGCAGATTCGCCGCCAGCTCATGCAGAGCATCGACGCGTTCTTCGAGCTGCTCGACGACGCGGAACACTAAACGGAGAGGCAAGCGATGGAGCTCAAATTCATCAAGTACGAAAAGCGCGGCCACCTGGCCTATATCACGCTCAATCGTCCCGAGGTCATGAACGCGCTGCATCCGCCGTGTCACCTCGAGATGGACCAGGTGTGGGATGACTTCGCGGGCGACCGGGAGCTGTGGGTCGCGATCCTGACCGGGGCGGGCGAGCGCGCGTTTTCCGCCGGCAACGATCTCAAATGGACCGCCGAGCATCGCGGCGAGCGCCCGCAGATGAGCAAGGGCGGCTTCGCCGGCATCACCTCGCGCTTCGACCTCACCAAGCCGATCATCGCCGCGGTCAATGGCTTCGCGCTGGGCGGCGGATGCGAGATCGCGCTCGCCTGCGATATCATCATCGCCGCCGACCACGCCCGCCTGGGCCTGCCCGAGCCGCGGGTCGGCCTGATGGCGGGCGCCGGCGGAGTCCATCGTCTGCCGCGCCACATCCCGCTCAAGATTGCGATGGGCATGATCCTGACTGGCAAACACCTGAGCGCGTCGGAGGCCCATCGCTGGGGCCTGGTGAACGAAGTCGTGCCGCTAAAAGACCTGATGGCGACGGCGGAGCGATGGGCGAGGGAGATCATGGAATGCTCGCCGGTGTCGATCCAGGCGAGCAAGGAAGCCGCGATGAGCGGGCTTGGAATGGGGCTGGAGGAGGCGTGCGTCCACAGGTTCCCGGGGACGGAGAAATTGTGGAAGTCCAAGGATGCGATCGAAGGGCCGCTCGCGTTTGCGCAAAAGCGCAAGCCGCAATGGAAGAACGAGTAGGGCGGCGCGCGGCGGGCCGGCTTCCAGTGGGAAAAGGAGATCCTCCTACGATGGATCCGCTGGCGGTTATCGAGCAGAAAAAAATGCCGTTTGCGGAGCTGCTCGGCATACGAATTCTGAGCGCCGCGCCGCAACGCCTCACAGCCGAGATGGTCGTGCGGGAAAACCTCTGCACCCTGCCGCCGGTGCTGCATGGCGGAGCCGTGATGGCCTTTGCCGACTCGCTCGGCGCCTATGCGACGATGCTCAATCTTCCCGAGGGCGCGAGCACCACGACCATCGAGTCGAAGACCAACTTTCTCGCCCCGGCTCTCGCCGGCACGACCGTCACCGGCGAGTGCGCGGCCGTGCATCGTGGCCGGCGCACGATGGTCTGGCAGACGCGGATCACCAACGCTGAGGGGAGACTGCTGGCCCTTGTGACCCAAACGCAGATGGTGCTCGAGGCGCCCGCGCGCGGTTGACTTTGGTGCGGCGGAAAGTCTTTTATCGGCAATTCAACCCGCTGGAGTATGCGCAGGATGATAACGCGTCGCGAGATGATGAAGACAATGGCCGGCTCGGCCGCCGTCGCGGCACAACTGTTCGCAGCGATGGCCCTGGCACAGGCCGCCGAGGGTGACGCGAAGCCTGAGGGCAAGGCCGCGGGTTCCTTGCCGCCGGATAAGGGCGTGACCATTCGCCCGATTTTGCAACATGACTTGCCCGACGTGCCGGGCAAGCAGATGAGCATGTTGATCGTCGAGTTCGAACCGGGCGCCGGCTCCTCGCCGCATTGCCATCCGGGCTCGACCGCCGTCTACGTTCTGGAGGGTTCGGTGGTGAGCGAGGTCGATCCGGGAAAACCCGTCACCTACCACGCCGGGCAGTCGTGGTACGAACTGCCGATGCACACGCATCGTATCGCACGCAACGCGAGCAAAAGCCGTCCGGCAAAGGTTCTCGCGGTGCTCATTTCGGAGAAGGGCCAGGCACTGGTTTTGCCGCCGACGTAGCAGCGCGAAGACGCCCCGCGATCAGGCGGAAAGACGCGCCTGCGCCGCCGCCGCGCCGGTCTTGCGCCGGTTGCCGTTGTAAGCGGCGCCCGGATGGTCGTCGGCGAGGCGCTGATGACCCTTGCCGAAGTAATGCTCGCGCAGCGTGCTCGCCTCGTACTCTTTGCGGAACAGCCCGCGGCGTTGCAATTCGGGGACCACCAGATCGACGAAGGTTTCGTAGTCGACCGGCGTGTTGACCGAGAAATAATTGAAGCCGTCGACGCCGCCCTCGACGATCCATCGCTCGAGTTCGTCGGCGATGCGCCGATAGTCGCCCACCGGCACCGGCATCACGCTGCAGATTGAAAGGAATTCCGCGATTTCGCGCATGGTCCACTCGCGCGTCGAATCGACCGAGGAGAAATACTGCGCGAGGAACTGCATCCCGTCCGATTTCACGTTGCCGATCTTGTCGTCGGGGCCGTACTTGGAAAGATCGATCCCGGTCCATCCGCCGAACAGGGCGAAGGCCCCTTCAAGGCTCGCATATTTCATCATTTCCGCATGCTTGAGCCGCGCCTCGGCGTCGGTTGCACCGACGACTGGCGAAATCCCCATCAGGATTTTCAGATGCTTGGGGTCGCGGCCCTTTTCCGCGGCGAGCTCGCGAATGCGGTCGCAATAGGCGCGGCACACGGTGGTATTGGGGAAAATCACGAACACCGCCTCGGCGTGAGTCGCCGCGAACTGCATCCCGCGTCCCGAAAGCCCCGCCTGGTAAATCACCGGCGTGCGCTGCGGCGAGGGCTCGCACAGATGCGGCCCGAGCACGTCGAAATATTTTCCCTGGTGCCGAATCTCATGGACCTTGGAGGGGTCGGTATGGATATCGCGCCCGGTGTCGCGGACCACCGCGTCCTCTTCCCAGCTCTGCTCCCACAGTTTGTAGACGACTTCCATATATTCGTCGGCGCGGTCGTAGCGTTCGTCATGCGGAAGTATCTTGCCCAGGCCGTTCTTTTCGGCGTCGGGCAGATACGAGGTCACGACGTTCCAACCCACGCGCCCCTTGGTCAGATGGTCGAGGGTGGAGAACAACTTCGCGGCCAGGTAGGGCGGATGGTAGGTGGTGCTGTAAGTGGTGGCCAGGCCGAGATGGGGCGTCACCATCGAGAGTGCCGGGATGAGCACGGTCGGATCGTTGCAAGGGAACTGGACGACGTGGCGCACGGCCGCGTCGCGATTGCCGCGAAAGGCATCGTAGGTGCCGTGGATGTCGGCGAAGAAGAGCGCGTCGAAGCGCCCGCGCTCCAGCGTGCGCGCCATTTCCGCGTAGTATTCGAGGTCGCGGTAGCCGGTCGATGAACGGTCCAGTGGATGCTTCCACTGGCCTTTGGACTGCGGGCAAATCGAGCACTGGGTGAAAGCGTTGAGATGGATCACGGACGGTCCTCCTCGCTAGCTTCGGCGATTGCGTCGGCGGTGGCTTGGTCAGGTCGTGCGCCCGGCCACACTATCGCTGTTGGTCGGATTTGAGAAGGGGATGGTTAGCGATGCAACTCGCGCTCGTTGCCGCCGCGCTCCTGCCTCGCATCGCGCGCCGTCGCGTTGTCGGTAGCCGGGGTTATTGCGCGCGAAGCCGTCGCACAGGTCGGGCATCCGATCGCGCCATAGCGTAATCGGGGGCCTCAGTTCATATGTCGCTGTCGGCGAGTGCGCACGAAGTCTTCAGGGAGTGGGCGTCGCCGCGGGAAAGCCCATCTTCTCGGCCGACTCGGGATAGAGCCACAGGGTTTGGCCCGATTCCGGACCGTCAAGGACCCGGACCTTCGTCGCGCCCTTTTCATCAGGCGCGGCACCTGCGACCAGCGTGCGGGCGGGGACCATTTGCAGTTGGTGATGGTAAAAGAGCTTGCTCACTTCCATCGTGCCGAACGCGTCGAGCGAGCGCAGTGCGAGGGCCCCTGCCGCGTAGTCCTGCTGGCTGTCCGCCGCAATCGTTTCCTTCGCCAGGCGCCATTGCTTGCCGGTGATTGGCGGCGCGCCGGCGGCCGGGGTTTTCGCGGTCGGCGAATCGGAGGACTTGCACGACATCATCAGCGAAGCGGCGCATGCCAGCAGAGCGACGCAAACCGAAAGGATGACGGGAACCGGTCTGTTCACGGGATATCTCCCAAACTCTTATTCAAATGATCTTGTTGAGCGGAAACTCGATGATTCCGACCGCGCCGGCTTCGAGCAGTTTGGGAAACAGTTCGCGCACCGTGTGTTCGGCGATCACGGTCTCGACCGCCAGCCACTCCTTGCCCTTGAGGTTGGGCGAAGGGTAGAGCGACGAAACGGTGGGCGCGGTTATCGAGGGCAGCAACGCGATCACTTTTTCCAGATTCTCACGTGCGACGTTCATTTTGATCCCGACCCGGTTCTCGGCGTCGAGCGCACCGCGGAGCAGCATCCCGATTTGTCGAATCTTGGCCTGCTTCCATCCCACGGCCCACGCCTGGGGGTTGGCGACCAGCACCGGGGTCGAGGTTAGGAGCTGTTCGACGATCCGCAGTCCATTGGCGCGCAGCGAGGAGCCGGTCTCGGTGACTTCGACGACGGCGTCGACCAGGCCCTCGGCGGCCTTGGCCTCGGTGGCGCCCCAAGAAAATTCAACTTCAACTTTAATTTTGCGTTCGGCGAAGACCCGCCGCGTGAACTCGACCATCTCGGTCGCCACGCGTTTGCCCTGGAGGTCCTCCAGCCGGTGTACGGGCGAGACGTCCGGCACCGCGAGCACCCATCGCGTTGGCACCAGCGACACCTTGGAGTAGGTGAAGCTTTCGACTTCCACCAGCTCGACGGCGTTCTCGACGATCCAGTCGCTGCCGGTGATGCCGGCGTCGAGCGAGCCGTCGGCGATATAGCGCGGCATCTCCTGCGGGCGCAGCAGGCGGCAGCTCAGCGTCGGGTCGTCGACGCTCGGCATGTAGGAGCGCGCGCCGACCGACACGCGCCATCCCGACTTGCGCATGAGCTCGATGGTCTGGGCTTCGAGGCTGCCCTTGGGTAAACCGAATTTGAGTACGTTGTCAGCGGCCATAATCGCTAGCGTTGCTTCCGTGTCGTCGCGTCGTTGAGGTTATTGAGAGGCCAGGAACGTTGCGCGCAGGTTCAATGCGCGGGCTTCGCGGGATTGGATTGATGCCCGTAGCCGGGGCCATATTTGGCGGGGTCGACCCGGCGCGTATCGGCGGCGTGCCACGCGCCGTCGCGCAATACGCGAAAGAAGCACGACTCGTAGCCCTCGTGGCAGGCGGCGCGGTCGCCGTGCTGTTCGACCGAGAGCAGGATGGTATCGTTGTCGCAGTCGATACGGATCTCGTGGACGGTCTGATAGTTGCCCGACTCTTCGCCCTTGCGCCACAAGCGGTTGCGCGAGCGCGAGAAATAGCAGGCGTGGCCGGTCCTGAGGGTTTCCTCGAAGGCCTCGCGATTCATGTAGGCGACCATCAGGAGGCGGCCGCTCCGATGGTCCTGGGTGACGACCGGAATTACGCCGCCGCCCTTGTCGAAATCGATCTGCGAGGCCGCTTGCTGCGATACTGGCTGGGTTTCCATCTGCGCGCGCCGGCCGCCGATTGCCGGCAAACTCCTTTTGGTGAACGTGAAAGTATCAATTAAAGTCCGGGCGGTTTCAATGCCGCCGCCCCGGGCGAATAGACCGACCTAACCCTGGACGGTCCTGGTCAGGCACGCGGGTAACGTAGTACGTCAGAGCTACTCTTAATATTGGGGCAATATGTGGACCGACAAACTGCTTGACGCGATTTTAGAGCGAAATTATTCGAATGCGTGGCCAGAAAAGTTCAAGGCAGGATTCGAGGCTCTTTTCGGTAGCGACGGTGGCCGTTACCCGGACAATGCAAAGCGCCAAGTGACGTTGCGGGCGCCCGCGCCTTCGGAAAATAGCGGGGGAATCGTGCCATTCGCGGCGCTCATTCATCCGAGCAATCCCAACTCGGGACCTTATGGTGGAACGTCGCTTGCCGTTTTTCCGGGCGACGACGCGCCCTGTCTGATCTCGCTGGTAGTTGGAACCAACGGCCTCGCGCCTGATGAAGGGATTCTGGGACGCCCCGGGCACGCGCGCAAAGCGGCCGCAATTTGCGCGTGGCTAAACAGCGGCCAGCAAAATCTCGTCGCTTGGTCAAAGAGTGATCCGACTCGCCTGGATCAACGGATTCCGCCGGAGGTGGCCGAGCAGTTCGGCAAGTACTCGAGAACGATAGAAAGATACGGTCACGTTCTCTATGCGATCTACGCACCGGGGTCCGACAAGAAACAGACGTTAGACGCCCTAACCGCGTTCTTGGACTTCATGTTACAGGAGCGGGGCGTTAATCCGCTCTCGCGCTTTGAAGCGGATGGCCGTGATATTCGGAGGCGCTGGTTCCATAACCTGATGCCTGACGTGTCAAACGATCAAGTCGTTGAACTCCTCAATGAACGACGGTACGTGATTTTGCAAGGTCCCCCTGGGACGGGTAAGACGCACATGGCACGGGAGTTGATCACGACGGAATACGAGGACCGCGGCAGGACCATTCAATTTCACGCGAATACGACTTATGAGAATTTCATCGGCGGGTTGGCACCAATAACCTCATCCGGCGGTCTCGGATTCCAATTTGCCCCGCAAAAGGGCTTCCTGACAGTAGCCGCCGAGCGGGCTCGCGCCTCGGGAAAAAAATATCTGCTGCACGTCGATGAGATAAATCGCGCTGATTTGTCGAAGGTCCTCGGCGAAGCAATTTATCTGCTTGAGCCTGACGAGTTGGATAGGCGCGCCATTAGTTTACCCTACAAATTCGAACCACCGACCGAAGATCGCCTTTCGCTGCCCGACAACCTGCACATACTCGGCACCATGAACACTTCGGATCGGAGTCTTGCGATCGTGGACATTGCAATTCGGCGACGGTTCGCGTTCACAAAGCTTTGGCCGCAGATGTCGGTGGTTGAGCGCGACGGCTGCGATCTCATGAAGCACGCCTTCCAAGGGCTGCTCACCATTTTTGTCGACCACGCCACGGAAGACGCGATGGACCTGGTTCCAGGTCATTCGTATTTTCTAGAATCGAGCGAGCTTCGAGCGCGACGGCGACTAAAGACTTCGCTGAAACCGCTGCTGGAGGACTACATTTCGCAAGGATACGTTTCGTCGTTCGCGGAAGCCGTGCGTGCCTACCTGCAGTGGATCGATTCGCTGTGAGCGCCGTCGCGAAGAAGGTGCGCCGTTCGCGGCGCCGCGAGGGCTATTCGCTGCCAGAGCCGATGATGCAGCTGGAGCAGCGATGCCTGGAGGCGAAAGACTCGACCGTGACGCGACTTCCCGCGCGCTTTCTCCTCCATGGTCAACCGTCTCGAGATCCCTCGTCCCAGATCGCGCGCCTCGCCGATCAGTTAGTCGACCTGAATCAGAATGCGCTTCGCCAACTCGACTTACTCATTGAGCCACACTATCGGAACTCGACAATTGAACTGGACATTCACGCCGGGACCCGTATCGGAGCAATTCCACTGATTTCGCCGACCAGCGGACGGTACGACTACGGATTGGTGGTTCGTCCACGTTTTGACTGGCCCGGTATCGGGCCGATCCTCGGAGCAACAGGCTGGCGAGTCATCCCCGCGCCGCTAACGATGCCGTTGTTGCCGCGATCCGAGCGTCGCGTGCCTCCATGGGTGCTATCGACGGTTGTGCTGTTTCGTCTGAAAGGACTCCTCGATCAATTGGAGCGTCGCTTCGAGATCACCCAAGAGGAACGCTCATCTCCGCGAGGTACGATTGATTGGAGCAGGTACCTCCATCATCAAATCAGTCGCGCCCGATTCCTCGATGTGCCGTGCAGGTTTCCGACAATACAGAAGGATCGAGATTTGCGTGCCGCAATTCGTTTCGCTTTGGAGAAGCAACTGCGCTCGCTTGAGTCGCAGCGGCTCGCGGGCTTTTTTGTCCGCGAGCTAATCGCAATGTGTCGGGACCTGATCGACCAGGTTAGAGACGTCACGCCACATGAACCGCTGCCAACGACTTTCCAAGTGTGGCGGCGAGCGACGTTGCGCACAGAGGTGTTTCATCGCGGTGTCGAGGCAATTGAGTGGACCGCTGAAGAACGAGGGCTGGCGGGAGCGAGCGACCTCCAGGGACTGCCCTGGGCAATGTCCATGGAACAGTTCTTCGAGGCCTGGGTGGAAACCCTGATGTCGCATGTCGCGCGTCGAATCGGGGGAATTATACGAAGCGGTCGTGAGCGTCAGACGGTCGTGCCGCTCAATTGGAATCCCCCTTACCTGGGCTCTCAGAAGTCGCTGGTGCCAGATGTTGTGATCGAGCGAGGCGACGTGACAGTAATCGTCGACGCGAAATATAAAGAGCACTGGGAGGAAATGCAGAAGCGGCGCTGGGCCGATCTGGAAGAGGATATGCGCGAGCGTCACCGTGCAGATCTGCTGCAGGTGCTCGCCTATTCGACGGTCGCGCAGAAGCCTAAGGTTCTGGTTTGTCTGGCGTATCCGTGCAACGAAGAACGCTGGTTATCGCTTCAAACCCGCAATCTCCTGCTCCATAGGGCATCGCTACCCTTGATCCAGAGACGCGTTGAGCTGGTTCTGGTCGCTTTCCCACTTTCCACGCGGCTCCTAAGCGAAGCCGTCACGGTGATGGCGGAAGAAATCCGTCGTCTGGGGGACTAGCGATGGCATCCATTTCGTCCGTGCGAGTTGCTCTCGCGGCGGCGCGGATTTCGAACGTCATTTGCCACGTTCAACACCTTCGAACGCGGCAATGGCGCCCTCAAGGCCGATCGTAGTGCGGACTGCCTCGATATGCGCGATCCACGCAGCATCCTGGCCTGGTTTATCCTCCGGCCCGTACTTGCCCTGTCTCAAGGCCAGAGACTTCGTTTCGAGCGCATAATAGATTTCGGACCAATCTTTTCGTGTCAGAGTGATCATATCGCCTTTCATTCTCCCGTTCGGTTGGATTGTCCCCCCTCCGATTCGCATGTGGGCAGCAAGAGATAACAGAGCGCTCCCCTGCTCATCGGGCCAGTGGCAATCTAACAAAGCTCGGTAACCTCGACCTGCGGTCCGCAAAATTGGGCACTGCCCGTTCCGGGGGCGGGCGGTTTCAAAACCGGACGAGGCCGGTATAAAGTCGCTTCGGGAGGCCATCAAGTATCTCGCAAGCATCTTCGCGAGTATTTTTGCGCGCCTCACTGAGTCGCCGCATGGCCGCAAAAGCGGGCCAACAATCGGCGTGAGGATTTACGCCCGCCTGCAACGGGGGTGGCCGACAGATGGACGATAATCGAAAATGAAGCCGCTCCTGACGCTAAGAGGTGCGCTGGCTACGGCGCTGATGTTGCTTGTCGCGGCGACCGGCGGCTGCCGGCATAGCGCAACGGAGCTCCCACGGCCGAAGCCCGCCTTCGCGCCGTTCAACTTTCAGATTGCGGTTGGCGCCGACCACTACAACATCGAGGGCTTCATTGCGCATGCGAACGACCCGGGCCGCTTGCCCGCGCTGCTCGTGCTGACGGCTGGCGAGGGCAACGCCCGCCGCTGCATCGATGAGAGCCCGGGGCTGACCGCGATGGGTATGCTGGAGGCCTGCATCAGTATCCCCGGTTACGGCAAGTCTTCGGGGCCGAGCCGCTTCGTCGGGCCGCAGGCGGTCGAGGCGGCGCATCGCGCGGTCGACCTGATCGCGGCGCGGCCGGACGTTGACCCGGACCGCATCGCGGTATGGGGGATGTCGGATGGAGCGGTGGCCGCCGGCCTGCTGATGGATAGCGACCCGCGGCTGCGCGCGGTCATTTTGCAGTCGGGCTTCTACGACACGCTCAAGATGTGGCCCGAGGCGCCGCTGCGGGAGAAGGTGACCATCCTGCGCCAGGTATGGCCGAGCCATCGCGTGCTCGCCGAGCGCAGCGTGATTGCGCATCTGCCGGCCAAGCTCGATTGCAGCGTGCTCATCATGCACGGCTTGCATGACAAGGACATGCCGGTGCAGCAGGCCAAGCGGCTGGCCGAAGAGCTTGCGAACCGCGGGGCCAAGGTCGAGACGCGCTTTTTCGACGACGGCCACGACCTCGGCGGCAAGGTCGACGGGCCGGTCAAGGAATTCCTGCGCGAGAATCTGATCGCCGCCGCGCCGCGCACGCCTGCGCCCTCTTGACGCGGTTCCGCTGCGCAACGAACCGTACACACCGATCGAGTCGACGATCCGTAAAAGCCGTGCCGTACCTGCGGCTTCAGCGCAGCGCCTTGACCGCCTCGACCACGGCGTCGGCGTGGCCGGCAACCTTGACCTTGGGGAATACCTTGCGAATCACGCCCGCGCGATCGATGACGAAGGTGGTACGCTCGATTCCCATGAACTCGCGTCCGTAGAGCGACTTTTTCTTGTAGACTCCGTACAGGCGTGTGACGCGATTGTCGGGGTCGCTCAGCAGCGGAAAATTGAGCGCGTGCTTGTCGGTGAACTTGCGATGGGAGGCCGGCGGGTCCGCGCTGACTCCCACGACCTGCGCGCCCAGCGCTTTGAGGCGAGCCGTAGTGTCGCGAAAGTCGCACGCCTCGATGGTGCATCCGGGCGTCATGTCCTTAGGATAGAAGTATAGCACCAGATTGCCGCGTCCGAGCAGTTCCTTGAGCGAGACGGTTTTGCCACCGCCGTCGTCAAGTTCGAAAGGCGGAGCCTTGCGGCCTTCCATCGCGTGCGCGGTTCCCCTGACGACTGCCTTGATGGTTTCAGCGTTGGGCGCTTTGGCCATTTGCTCCTCTGCTGCTCTCACGATTTCATCATTTTCCACACGGGTAAAGCGCGCCGCGCTCCGCGGCGACAAAAACTCATGTGGCGCAACGGTTTTGCAAAGATCGCAGTTGACGGCGTGCCAGTCAGCCTCTATGCTTGCGGCGGGTAGCGTCCGACCAAAGCA
>Ga0307373_10000988_pt1 | contig 54037 bp, 47 predicted proteins | sample OX2MG_FD_202534 | JGI IMG/M metagenome (GOLD analysis project Ga0307373, IMG submission 202534) | Soil microbial communities from Risofladan, Vaasa, Finland - OX-2 | ecosystem: Environmental > Terrestrial > Soil > Coastal area > Acid sulfate soil | place: Finland: Risofladan, Vaasa | collected... | reverse complement strand
GGCGCGCTGGGGCCCGCGCCCACTGAAGCCCAGCGCAGCGCCGGCTTGGGGCCAGGGGGCCCCCAAGTCGGCGTGAGCACAAGCGGGACGCGCGGCGCAGGCGCGCTGGGGCCCGCGCCCACTGAAGCCCAGCGCAGCGCCGGCTTGGGGCCAGGGGGCCCCCAAGTCGGCGTGAGCACAAGCGGGACGCGCGGCGCAGGCGCGCTGGGGCCCGCGCCCACTGAAGACTGGCTGGGCGCGCTGCTCAAGCAGATCTACCTCGGCCAGCCCTACCTCCCGCCCCGCATCTCGGTGCCGGAGGAGTTCGAAGACCGCGAGCTGCTGCAGGCCGCGCTCGCCCGCCAGCGCGGCGGCGCGGTCGAGATCGCCACCCCCCAGCGCGGCGCCAAAAAGGCCCTGCTCGAGCTGGCCGCCAAAAACGCCCAACTCTCCTTCGCCCGCCGCTTCCGCTCCGCGCCCGCCGACGTGCAGGCCCGCGACGACTGGCAGGCGCTGGCGGCGGCGCTTGGGGTCGAGTTGGGCGCCGAGCCCGGCCGCATCGAGTGCTTCGACATCTCCCACTTCCAGGGCGCCGAGACCGTGGCCTCGATGGTGGTCTGGGAGGCCGGCGCCCTGCGGCGGGGCGACTACCGCAAGTTCCGCATCCGCGGCGTCGCCGGCGTGGACGACTTCCGCTCCATCCAAGAGGTCGTCCGCCGCCGCTACCAGCGCCGCCTCGCCGATCGCGGGGGTCGCGCCGCTTTGCCTGCTGGCAAAACCGGCGCGAAAGGCTGCGAAATTCCGCAGGGCGGCTCGCCCCCGGGAAGCGAATTCGGCGCGGCCCCAGCGAAGCGCAGCGCCGGCTTGGGGCCACGGGGCCCCCAAGCCGGCGCGAGCACAAGCGGGACGCGCGCCGCAGGCGCGCTGGGGCCCGCGCCCACCGCAGGGCGGCTCGCCCCCGGGAAGCGAATTCGGCGCGGCCCCAGCGAAGCGCAGCGCCGGCTTGGGGCCGCGGGGCCCCCAAGCCGGCGTGAGCACAAGCGGGACGCGCGGCGCAGCCGCGCAGGGGCCCGCGCCCACCATGGCCCCGTGCCCCGTCATACCTCGAGAATCACCGGCAGGATCAGCGGCCGCTTGTTCGTCTGCGCCTGCAGGTACTTCCGCAGGTCGCGCCGGATGCGCTCCTTGATCAGCGACCAGTCGCCCGACTCCTCCCGCCCGGCGCTGGCAACCGATTCGATCACCACCTGCCGCGCCCGCGCCAGCAGCCCGTCGGCCAAAATCGGGCTGACGAAGCCCGAGGTCACGATCTCGGGCTCGTTCTGCACCCGCCCGGTGGCCTTGTTGATCGCCAGGATGGGCAGCACGATGCCGTCCTCGGCCAAGTGCCGCCGGTCGCGCACGATCAGATCCTCGGCCACCTCGTCCTGGCTGCCGCTGTCAATGAAGACGCGGCCGGTGGGGGCGATGCCGGCGCGCCACATGCCCTTGGCGTCGATCTCCAGGATCTCGCCGTCCTCGGCCACGTGCGCCTCCAGCCCCGGGATGCGCAGGCTGCGCGCCAGCTTGGCGTGCAGCGAGAGCTGGCGGAACTCCCCGTGCAGCGGGATGAAGTGCCGCGGCCGCACCAGGTTGATCAGCAGCTTCAGCTCCTCCTGGCTGGCGTGCCCGGACACGTGCACCGGCGGATACGACTCGGTCTCGTAGACCACCTGCGCCCCCCGCTTGAACAGGTGGTTGATCATGCGGAAGATCGCCTTCTCGTTCCCCGGAATGATCCGGCTGGACAGCACCACGGTGTCGCCCTCGGCAATCTCGGCGTATTTGTGGTTGTTCACCGACGCCCGCGCCAGCGCCGACATCGGCTCCGCCTGGCTGCCCGAGATCACCGCCGTCACCCGGTCGCGCGGAAACGAGCGCAAATCCTGCGGCCGGATCAGAATCCCGTCGGGCAGGTTCAAAAAGTCGAGCTGGTGCGCAATCTCGGTGTTCTTCTCCATGCTCCGCCCCAGGAAGCACACCTTGCGCCCGTACTCGGCCGCCATGTCCACCGCCAATTGGATGCGGTGGATCGAGCTGGTGAAGCAGCAGATGTACAGCCGCCCCGCGCCCGCGTTGGCGAAAACGTCGTCGAAGCGGTCCCGCACCGCCAGCTCGCTGCCGGTGTAGCCCCGCCGGTCCACGTTGGTGCTGTCCTGCAGCAGCGCCAGCACCCCGCGCTTGCCGTAGCTGGCGAAGGTGTGCAGGTCGAAGGGCAGGTTGTCGGTCGGCGTCGGGTCGATCTTGAAGTCGCCGGTGTGGATCACCACCCCCGCCGGCGTGGTGATGGCGATGGCGCACGCCCCCACGATGCTGTGGGTGACGTGGATGTACTCGATCGAGAACGATCCCAACTGGAATGGCTTCAGCGGCTCCACCACGTGCCGGTGGGTGGACTCCATCAGCCCGTGCTCGCGGAACTTCGACTCCACCAGCGCCAGCGTGAACTCCGTGCCGAAGATCGGCACGTTGATGTCCTCGATCACAAACGGCAGCGCCCCGATGTGGTCCTCGTGGCCGTGGGTGAGCAGGATGCCGCGCAGTTGCGCGCGGTTCTCCACCAGAAAGCTCACGTCCGGCACCACGATGTCAATCCCCAGCAGCTCCGGCTCCGGGAACATCAACCCGCAGTCCACCACCACCATGTCTTCGCCGTAGCGCACGGCCATCATGTTCAGGCCAAATTCGCCCAGCCCGCCCAAAGGAATCAGTTGCAGTTTTGCCACGCTCCTATTCTACCGGCATGAGCCGGTACAGCCTAGCCAACTGTTCCAGCCCCAGCTCCTCCGCCCGCGCCCGGGCGGGCAGCCCCGCCCGCGCCGGATCCACCAAATAGCCCGCCAACTGCTTGCGCTTGTGGGCAAACGCGCGCCGCAAAAACGCCAGAAACGGCGCCGCCTCCACCCCCAGCTCCGCCGCCCGCGGGGCAAAATCCAGCCGCACCAGGCTGGAGTGCACCTGCGGCGCCGGGCGAAACGCCCCCGGCGGCAGGTCGAACAGCCGCCGCGCCCGCGCATAGAGCTGCGTCGTCGCCGTCAGCAGCCCAAACGCCCGCGTCCCCGGCCCCGCCACCAGCCGGTCCGCCACCTCGCGCTGCACCATCACCGTCGCGTCCTCGATCGCCGCCGCGTGCCGGTACAAATGCAAAAGGATGGGGCTGGTGATGTAGTAGGGCAGGTTGCCCGCCACCCGCAGCCGCTCTCCGCCCGCCACCGCGCTCAGGTCCACCTGCAAAATGTCGGCTTCGATCACCGTCACCCCCGGCCGCTGCCCGAACCGTTCCCGCAGCCCCTGCGCCAGCCGGGGGTCGCTCTCCACCACCCAGAAGCGCTGGCTCTGCTCTGCCAGCAGCGCCGACAGCCCGCCCGGGCCGCCGCCGATCTCCAGCAGCCGCGCGCTCGGCCCCACCGCCGCCGCCACCCGCCGCTGCCAGCCCGCCTGATAAAGAAAATTCTGCCCCTTGGGTGCCCGCATCGGAGTCCGGTACAATAGTAAACGGACGGAGGACATGCCCATGGCCGCGAATGTTGCCGAGTTCACCGACGCCAACTTTGAAACCGAAGTGCTGAAGGCCAACCTGCCCGTGCTGGTGGACTTCTGGGCGGCTTGGTGCGGGCCCTGTCGCCAGTTGGCGCCCCACGTCGAGGCCATCGCCGGCGAGTTCGTCGGCAAGCTCAAGGTCGGCAAGCTGGATGTGGACTCCAACATCCGCACCGCCGGCGCCTACCAGGTGCAGGGCATCCCCACCCTGCTGCTGTTCCGCAACGGCAAGGTGGAGGAGCAGATCGTCGGCTACGTCGGCAAAGACGTCCTGCGCCGCACCCTGGAACGGCACCTGCAGCCCGCCGCCGTGCACTAATCGGCCGCCGGCCCTGGCGGGCCGCTGGCCACCGGCAAATTACTTATGCGCTCGAATTGCGTGGTGGTGGTCGGCGCCCAGTGGGGCGACGAGGGCAAGGGCAAGGTGGTGGACCTGCTGGCCGGCCACTTTGACTGGATTGCCCGCTATCAGGGCGGCCACAACGCCGGCCACACCGTGGTCATCGGCGGCCGCCGCTTTGTGCTGCAGCTCATCCCCTGCGGCATCCTCCGCGGCCAGTCCAAGGCCGTCATCGGCAACGGCGTGGTCATCGATCCCGCCGCCCTGGTCAACGAGATCCAGTCGCTGGAGCAGGCCGGCATCGCCGTCGCCGGCCAGCTCTTCGTCTCCCGCCGCGCCCACGTCATCCTCCCCTACCACCGCATGATCGAGCTGGCCGCCGAGAGCGCCCCCGGCCGCGTCAAGATCGGCACCACCTCGCGCGGCATCGGCCCCGCCTACGAAGACAAGATGGGCCGCCGCGGCCTGCGCGTCTTCGACCTCTACGACCGCGACCTGCTGCGCGCCCACATCACCAACGCCCTGGCCGAGAAAAACGCCATCGCCGCCGCCCTCTACGGCTCCGCCCCCCTCGACCCCGGCCAGATCTTCGAAACCTACGTCGCCCTGGGCGAGCAGATCCGCCCCTACGTCGCCGACACCGCCCTGCTGCTCAACCAAGCCGCCGCCCGTGGCGAGACCATCCTGCTCGAGGGCGCCCAGGGCACCCTGCTCGACATTGACCACGGCACCTACCCCTTCGTCACCTCCAGCAGCACCACCGCCGGCGGCGCCGCCATCGGCACCGGCCTCGCCCCCACCCGCTTCACCGCCGCCCTGGGCGTGAGCAAGGCCTACTGCACCCGCGTCGGCGGCGGCCCCTTTCCCACCGAGGTATCCGGCCCCCGCGCCGACGAGCTGCGCCGCCGTGGCAACGAGTTCGGCAGCGTCACCGGCCGCCCCCGCCGCGTCGGCTGGTTCGACGTCCCCTTGATCCGCTACGCCGCCATGCTCAATGGCCTGGACTCGCTCATCGTCACCAAGCTCGACGTCCTCGACCAGCTCGAGCGCATCCCCGTCTGCGTCGGCTACCGCCTCGACGGCGCCCCGGTCGAAGCCATCCCCGCCGCCGCCGCCGACTGGGAGCGGCTGGAGCCGATCTACGAAGAGCTCCCCGGCTGGCAGTCCTCCACCGAGGGCATCACCGACTTCCACCAGCTCCCCGCCCGCGCCCGCGCCTACCTCGACTTCCTCGGCCGCCAAGTCGGCGTGGACATCGGCATGGTCTCTACCGGCCCCGAGCGCGATCAGACCATCACCGTCGCCGGCAGCCGTCTCGCCGACATCCTCGAGCGCCCCCGCGCCCTCGCCGGCGGCGCCCGGCAGAGGGGCCAGGCATGAGCCTCTGGCAGGATTTCCTCACCCACGACGGCAAGATCGTCCACAAGTGGGTCCACTATTTCCCCGTCTATGAGCGCCACTTCTCCTGGTACCGCAACAAGTCCCTGACCTTCCTCGAGATCGGCGTCTCCCGCGGCGGCTCGCTCGCCATGTGGCAGCGCTTCTTCGGCCCCCTCGCCAAGATCGTCGGCGTGGACATCGAGGAGAAGTGCAAGGCCCACGAGGCCCCCGGCATCTTCGTCCGCATCGGCGACCAGTCCGACCCGCTCTTCCTCCAATCCCTGCTCGACGAGTTCGGCGTTCCCGACGTCGTGCTCGACGACGGCAGCCACCGTATGGACCACGTCGCCCAGTCCTTCCAGTTCCTCTACCCCAAAATGCCCAAAAACGGCGTCTACATGGTCGAGGACATGCACACCGCCTACTGGGAAGAGTTCGGCGGCGGCGCCGCCCAGCCCGCCTCCTTCATCAACCTGGCCAAGGGCTTCGTGGACCAGCTCAACGCCGACCACAGCCGCGGCCAGATCGCGCCCGACCACATCACCCGCCAGACCTTCGGCATCAGCTTCTACGACAGTGTGGTCGTGCTCGAGAAGGGCGACGTGTGGCGCAAAGAAGCCACCCGCGTGGGCCATAAGCCCATCTTTGGAGCCTGAGTACCATGCCTCTCGACCCCTCGCCCCACCCCGAGTCCGTCCCCGAGACCGCCGCCGCCTGGGTCGCCGAGGGCCGCCGCCTGCAGCGCCTCGACCGCAACGCCAGCGCCCTCGCCGCCTTCGACCGCGCCCTCCGCCTCGAGCCCCACCTCGAGTCCGCCTGGTTGGCCAAGGCCCTGCTGCTGGAGGAGCTGGAGCGCATCGATGAGGCGCTCGCCACCTACGCCGCCCTGCTCGACCGCCATCCCCACCACGTCGCCGCCAGCAGCAACCGCGCCGGCCTGCTGCTGCAGGAAGGCCGCCACGACGAGGCCCTCGCCAGCCTCGACCTCGCCCTCGCCGCCGACCCCGGCAACGACGTCCTCGCCCTCAACAAGGGCCTGCTCCTGCTCCAGGGCTTCGCCAACCCCACCGCCGCCCGCCCCTGGCTGGAGCGCGCCCGCGCCTTCCCCGAAGCCCAGGAAGCCCTCGCCCTCTGCGCCGAAGAGTCCCTGAGCGGCCGAAGCTAAGATCCGGCCCCTTCCCTTAGTTTCCGATATACTCAAGCCCAGCGGAGCCGGACATGCAGGTTGCCGAGATTATTCGCGCCATTCTGGCGACATTTCAGCGGGAGAACCTGCTGCCGCCTCGCCGCACGCGGTTGACCAAAATCCTCTATTTGCTTGAGGTCGAGTACCGTCGAGCCACGGGGAAGCGCTTGGCGGAGCTCGATTGGATTTTTTACCACTTCGGTCCTTACGCGCACGCGCTGCGAGAATACCTGGGCGGCGAGGAACAAGATGCGGCCGCCGATGTCACCGTGCCCGCTGTGGCCGTAAGCAACGGTACGGCTCCGGGTCTCAGCGACGCCGAATTTCGCGGCCTGCTTGAGCATCTTGTGCGCGAGTGGGACGACGCTGACCTCAATCGCCTATTGGATTACGTCTACTTCGAGACCGAGCCGATGGAGGGGGTCCGGCGAGGCGAGCGGCTCGATTTCGGGAAAATTCAACCGCGCCCGACCCTGAGAGGCCCGATACGCCTGGACCGCGTTCAGCTCAACCGGCTGCAAGATCAGTTGGCGCAGGCCGCGCCCCAGTACCACGAGCTTCGGCAAAAGAGGCCATCCCCGGATTTCCTCCTGGAAAATCTGCGCATATGGGACGAGGATGGCGACGCCCGTCTCGTCGCCGCACCATGCAAACTCGACCCGGGTGAGCTTGCCTGATGCCCACGCCGCCGGTTGAACTCCTCTGCAGGGGCGGCTATTACAAGTTCTGCGACGCGTCGCGGGGGTCGCGCCGCTTTGCCTGCTGGCAAAATCGGCGCGAAAGGCTGCGAAATTCCGCAGGGCGGCCCGCCCCCGGGTAACAAATTCGGCGCGGCCCCAGCGAAGCGCAGCGCCGACTTGGGGCCCTGGGGCCCCCAAGCCGGCGCGAGCACAAGCGGGACGCGCGCCGCAGGCGCGCTGGGGCCCGCGCCCACCATTGTTTACCTTCAAGCCGCGCCATTCGGAGGAGTTCATTTTGCGCTGTGCGGCATTCGATTACCCAAGCCTGCTTTATCTGCCTGCGGAGGCCAATGGCTGCAGCCAGCCGTCGGCTGTGCGCTTTGAATACATGCAGCCAATCGCGCGAAAGGCCCTGCACAACTTCGCCGCAGGCTCGCCGCGGCAAGCAATCGCGCTTTCCGACGAGGCATACGCCCTCTTCGTCAACCACCTCGGGCGTTTCCTGTTCCGCAGGGATCTCGACCCCGGGGTATGCGCAACCATAGGCGCCTTCCGTGAACTGGTCCTCGGCGCAATGGGCGTGTGACGGCCGAATGCGCAGCACGCCGCCCCCGCCCCCCGTCCGCATCGTAGACCACAGCCATGCTGAATGCTGACCGCTGCACGCGCAGCTCGCCGAGCCCGCCGCCTACGCCGCCGCCCCCATCTCCTTCACCGCGGCGATGAACTTCACCAGCACCGCCTGCGCGTCCCCGTACACCATGTTGCAGTTGTCGGCGAAGAACAGCTCGTTCTCCACCCCGCTGTAGCCCTTCCCCTGCCCCCGCTTGATCACATACACCTGGTGGGCCTTGTCGGCGTTGAGGATGGGCATGCCATAGATGGGCGAGCTCTTGTCGGTCCGCGCCGCCGGGTTGACCACGTCGTTGGCCCCGATCACCAGCGCCACGTCGGTGGAGGCGAACTCGTCGTTGATCTCCTCCAGCTCGTGCATCATGTCGTAGGGCACGCCCGCCTCCGCCAGCAGCACGTCCATGTGCCCCGGCATCCGCCCCGCCACCGGGTGCACCGCGAACTTGACCTCCACCCCCGCCGCCTGCAGCAGCTTGACGAACTCGTAGAGCTTGTACTGTGCCTGCGCCACCGCCAGCCCGTAGCCGGGGATGATCAGCACCTTGCTGGCGTAGCGCATGTTGATGGCGGCGTCGCTCGCCTCCACCGGCTTCATGCTGCCCTGGATCTCGCCCGCCGCCGCCCCCCCGGTGGCGCCGAAGCGGCTGAACAGCACGTTCGCCACCGAGCGGTTCATCGCCCGCGCCATCAGCAGCGTCAGCAGGCCGCCCGCCGCCCCCACCAGCACGCCGGCGATCATCAGCACCGGCTTCTGCAGCACGAAGCCTTCCATGCCCACCGCCAGCCCGGTGAAGGCGTTGTAGAGCGAGATCACCACCGGCATGTCGGCCCCGCCGATCGGCAGCGTCATCAAGACGCCGTAAATCAGCGCCCCAACGAAGTAGCCCACCACCAGCCCCGGCGCCGCCGTCCCGCCCTGCGCCAGCAGGTAGGCGCCCACCCCCACCGTCGCCGCCAGCACCAGGCTGTTGATCCCTTGCTGCCCCTTGAGGTGCAGCGTCTTGTTGATCTTGCCGTCCAGCTTGGCCCAGGCGATGAGCGAGCCCGACAGCGACACCGCCCCGATCAGCGCCCCCAGCAGCGTGATCACCATCCGCCCGCTGGCCATGCCCTCGCCCCCGGCCAGCTCCATCGCCGCGATGCAGGCCGCCGCCCCCCCCCCCATGCCGTTGTACAAAGCCACCATCTGCGGCATGGCGGTCATCGCCACCCGCTGCCCGCTCCACCACGCCCACGCCACCCCCACCACCAGCGCCGCCAGCCCCAGCTCCAGGTTCGCCGCCAGGTGCGGCTGCGCCGCCGGCGCTATGCCAAACAGGTAGAGGAAGCTGGCCAGCGTCGCCACCAGCACCCCCCAGCCCGCCAGCACGATGCCGTTCCGCGCCGTCAGCGGCGACGACATCCGCTTCAGCCCGAAGATGAACAGGAAGGCCGCCACGAAGTCGCTGGCGTCTATGATCGCTTGCGGTGTCAATGTCCCCCCTTGCCCGCGCCCTTGCCGCTCGGCTTGAACATCTCCAGCATCCGCTTGGTCACCACGTAGCCCCCGGCGGCGTTGCCCGCCCCCAGCAGCACCCCCACGAACCCGATCGCCTGCTGCGCCGGGTTGGTGGCGTTCAGCAGCGCGTACAGCGCCCCCACCACCACGATGCCGTGCACGAAGTTCGAGCCCGACATCAGCGGCGTGTGCAGGATCGCCGGCACCCGGCCGATGATCTCGATGCCGGTGAACGCCGCCAGCATGACGATGTACAGCGCAATGAAGCCAACCAAAGTGGTTTCCATAAGCTAGCCCTGCGGCGCCGCCACCGCCTCCACCGCCGACCGCGCGGCCGCGTTCTTGATCTCGCCGCCGTGGGTGAGCGCCGTCTGCGCCACCACCTCGTCCGTCCAGTCCAGCTTCAGCCCGCCCTCCGCGATCATCAGCTTGAGCAGGTTGAGCACGTTCTTGGCGTAGAGCTCGCTGGCGTGCTCGGCCAGCCGCGACGCGATGTTGAGCGGCGCCACGATGGTCACCTCGCCGGACTTGCCCGGCACCCGCACCGTCTCCCCCGGCCGGCTGGCCTCGCAGTTGCCTCCCCCCTCCGCCCCCAGGTCCACAATCACCGCCCCCGCCTTCATCCCCTCCACCTGCCGCTGGCTGATCAGCCGCGGCGCCCGCCGCCCCGGCACCGCCGCCGCGGTGATGATCAGGTCCGCCGCCTGGATGTGCGCCGTCAGCGCCGCCTCGATCGTGGCCCGCTCCGCCGCCGTGAGCTCGCGCGCGTAGCCGCCCTCCCCGCGCGCGTCCACCCCGGTCGCGACGAACTTGGCCCCCAGCGACTCCGCCTCTTCCTGGGTCTCGGGGCGCACGTCGTAGGCCTCGATCACCGCCCCCAGCCGCCGCAGCGTGGCGATTGCCTGCAGCCCCGCCACCCCCAGCCCCAGCACCAGCGCCGTCGCCGGCCGCACCACCCCCGCCGCCGTCGTCATGCGCGGCACCACCCGGCCCAGTTGCGTCGCCCCCAGCAGCACCGCGTGGTAGCCCGCCAGCGCCGCCTGGCTGGAGAGCGCGTCCATGGCCTGCGCCCGCGAGATGCGCGGCACCAGCTCCATCGCAAAGCAGGTGATCTGCCGGTCCCGCAGCCGCGCCACCAGCGCCGGCTGCTGCGCCGCCTGGATGAAGCTGATCAGCACCGCCCCCGGCTTCATCGCCTCCGCCACCGCCAGCTCCGGCGCCTGCACCCCCAGCACCACGTCGGCCGTGCTCGCCTCCGCCGCCTCCGCCTGGTAGCGCACCTCCGCCCCCATCTTCTCCAGTTGCGCCGCCACCGCCGGCACCATCGCCACCCGCGCCTCGCCCGGGCGCGTCTCCCTCAGCACCGCCACCTTAAAGGACATAAGCCGATAGTTTAGACCATCGCGCCCTGTCGCGGGGGTCGCGCCGCTTTGCCTGCTGGCAAAATCGGCGCGGCCCCAGCGAGGCGCAGCGCCGACTTGGGGCCATGGGGCCCCCGAGTCGGCGCGAGCATGCCGCCCCGCGCCGTTACAGCGGGGCGGCTCACAAGCGGGACGCGCGCCGCAGGCGCGCTGGGGCCCGCGCCCACCATGTCGCGCACGCGGACTCTACAGCGCGCCCAGCTTCTCCGCCGAAGCCGCCTCCACCTGCTGGTGCAGGCTCTGTCCGTGGCTGTCCATGGTGACCACCGCGGGAAAGTCCTCCACCTCCAGCTCCCACATCGCCTCCGGCGTCCCAAACTCCAGGAAATGCACCCCCGTCACCCGCCGCACCGTGCGCGCGTAGTACTGTGCCGCCCCCCCCACCGCGTTCAAATAGACCGCGCCGCACTCCTGCAGCGCCGCCAGCGTCTTCGCCCCCATGCCCCCCTTGCCGATCACCACCCGCACCCCAAAGCGCCGCAGGATCTCGCCCTGGTAGGGTTCCTCCCGGATGCTGGTGGTGGGCCCCGCCGCCCCAATCTGCCATTCCCCCGCCGCATCCTGCCGCGCCACCGGCCCGCAATGGTAGAGCACCGCGCCCTGCAGATCCACCGGCGCGTCGTGGTGCATCAGGTGGGCGTGCACCGCGTCGCGCCCCGTGTACATCCTTCCCGACACCAGCACCATGTCGCCCACCTTCAGTCCGCGGATCTGCTCCTCCGTGATCGGTGCCCGCAGCCGGATGCCCTCCGCCGGCGCCGTTGGCGCCGCCAGCGCCGCCTTTGCCTCCACGTCGCCGTACAGCCAGCGCCGCACCGCCCCTGTCCGCGCGTCCAGCACCACCCCCCGCCGCCGGTAGGCCCAGCAGTCATAGGCCACCGAGACGAAAAAACTCGCCGGCAGCCGGTTCAGCGCGGTGGCTTTGCAGCCAATCAGCGACACCCCGCCGCCAAACCCCATGGTCCCGATCCCCAGCCGGTTGGCCTGCTCCAGGATCGCCGCCTCCAGCTCCGCCAGCCGCGCATCCGGGTTGACGTCGTCCAGCCGGCGCAGCAGTTGCTGCTTGGCGGCGTCGTAGCCCGAGGTCCGGTCCCCCCCGATCGCCACCCCCAGCGCCCCCGGCGCGCAGCCCTGCCCCTGCGCCTGCCACACCGCGTGCAGGATGCACTTCCGCACCCCCTCCAGGTCCCGCCCCGCCCGCCCCAACCGCTCCAGCGTGCAGGGCAGGGAATACTGGATGTTCTTGTTCTCGCACCCCCCGCCCTTGAGCAGCAGCTTGATCTCCAGCTCCTCCTCGTTCTCCCACTGCTCGCAGTGCACCACCGGCGTCCCCGGCCCCAGGTTGTTGCCGCTGTTCTCCCCGGTGAGCGAGTCCACGCTGTTGGGCCGCAGCTTGCCCCGCCGCGTCGCCTCCGCGATCGCCGCCTCGATCTCGCGCCGCAGCCGGATCTGGTTGAACCCCACCGGCGCATGCACGAAAAACGTCGGCATGCCGGTGTCCTGGCAGAGCGGTCCCTCGTCCTGCGCCGCCATGTGGATGTTGGTGTCAATGATGGCCAGCGCCTGCCCCGCCTGGCTGGCCGGCAGCTCGCGCCCGGTGGCGCGCGCCATGGCCGCGCGCACGTCCGGCGGCAGGTCGGTGGCGGTCCGGGTGATCAGCGCGATCAGATTGTCGCGGAAGGCGGGGGCAAGATCGGGGTTCACATCCCAGTATACCGGCGGCGCCGCCCCAGCCCAAACGCCCCCAGCAGGCCCAGCACCCCGGTGGCCAGCAGCCCCCCACGTCGCCGGCTCCGGCGTGATCACCAGGGGCGTGCCCTGCAGGCTGCCGCCCGCCCCCAGCACCTCTCGCGGGGGTCGCGCCGCTTTGCCTGCTGGCAAAATCGGCGCGAAAGGCCGCGAACCGGGGCCCCAGGGACCCGCCGCGGGTCCCGGGTTGGTCGTAATTCCGCAGGCGCAGACGCGCCACACCGGCCCGGCGCTGCTACAGCCGGGCCGGGCAGCCGCGCAGGGGCCCGCGCCCACCAACGTGATCACCAGGGGCGTGCCCTGCAGGAGGCCGCCGCCTAGGCGGCCCGCCGCCGGCCGGATTTGCTCTTGCCGGGAGCCGTCGCTTGCTTTTGGGCGCCAGGTTGTGGCCGCGCCAGGCTCGCCTTGAGCGACGCCATCAGGTCGGCCACCGGCTCCAGTCGCGGGCCCTTGGCCACCGACGGCGCGGGCTTGCCCGCCAGCGCCGCCTGCACCAGCGCCTCCAGGTTCTTGCGGTAGTGGTCCTCGAAGCGGCTGGGATCGAACCGCCGGATGAGCCCCTCGATCAACTGCCGCGCCAGCTTCAGCTCCGCCGCCGGCGCCTCCGCCGCCACCGCCCCAAAACCCTCCGCCACCCGCATCTCGTCGAGATAGTAAAGCGTGTGCAGCAGCAGCCCGCTCCGCCCCTCGCCGCGATGCGAGGCCGGCACCCCCGCCAGCGACGTCGGCCGCACCAGGCTGAGGTACTCGCGGTTGTGCATGCTCAACTGCGCCACCGCCCACACCCCCGCCTCCTGCATCGCCCGCAGCAGCAGGGCATAGCCCCGGCGTCCCGCCGGCTCGGGCAGCAGGTAGTAGGCGCTCTCGAACCACAGCGGGTCAATCTCCTCCGCCCGGCAAAATTCCAGGATGGCGAGCTGGCGCTCGGTCGCCGGCGCCGCCGCCTGGATCGCGGCGTCGGAGACCACCACATACTCCCCCTTGCCGTACTCGTAGCCCCGCACCGTCTCCTGGCGCGGCACCACCTCGCCGTCTTCGCTGCACACCATCTGCTGCTTCAGCCGCGCGTGGTCGCGGGCGTGCAGCAGATGAAAGCTTACGCGCTCGCCCCGCGCCCCCGCCTGCAGCCGCACCGGCAGCGTCACCAGCCCGAAACTCAAATAGCCCGACCACACCCCCGCCATGGCGGTTGAGATGCATCTAATCCACTATGAAGGCCGCCCCGCTGCGGGACTACCGCGGCAAGCGCCGCTGGAGCGCCCCGCCCACCCCCGAGCCCCGCCCCCACCTCGCCGTGGTGCCGCCCCCCGCCCCGGCCGGTCGCCGCTTCTGTGTCCAAGAGCATCATGCCACCCGCCTGCACTATGATTTCCGCTTGGAGATCAACGGCGTCCTCAAATCCTGGGCGGTGCCCAAGGGCCCCAGCCTCGATCCCGAGGTCAAGCGCCTCGCCCTCGCCACCGAAGACCATCCCCTCGACTACCTCACCTTCCAGGGCCACATCCCCCAGGGCAACTACGGCGCCGGCGACGTCATCGTCTGGGACCTGGGCGACTACGAGCCCCTGGGCGACACCCCGCCGCTGCGCCAGTGGGAACAGGGCCATCTCAAGTTCCGCCTGCGCGGCCAAAAGCTGCGCGGCGAGTTTGCCCTCACCCACCTCCCCGCCCGTCCCTCGCGGCAGCAGGGCGCCGAGGCCGCCGAGGCCGCCGCCAGCCACTGGCTGCTGATCAAGAAGCGCGACGACGACGCCGCCTTCGGCGACCGCGCCGAGCGCCACCCCGGCTCCGTCCTGCCCCACTCCCCAGCCACCCCCGCCGCGCGCTCCGGCCCCCGCTTGGTCGCCACGCCAACGCCGGCCTATCGCCCCATGCTGGCCACGCTGGCGGAGAAGCCTTTCTCCGACGATCGCTGGCTGTTCGAGATCAAGTGGGACGGCGTGCGCGCCTGCTCCCTCTGCCACCGCGGCCAGGTCCAGCTCGTCTCCCGCACCGGCCGCGATATCACCGCCCAATATCCCGAACTGGCCCACTTCCCCGCCGCGCCCGACGCCGAGCTGGACGGCGAGATCGTCGTGCTCGACGCCCACGGCGCCTCCAGCTTCCCCCGCTTGCAGCAGCGCCTCAACCTCGCCGACCGCCGCGCCCTCGCCCGCGCCGCCCGCGAGCTGCCGGTGGTCTTTTACGCCTTCGACCTGCTCCGGCTGGACGGCCGCGACCTGCGCCCGCTGCCGCTCGCCGAGCGCAAGCGCCTGTTGGCCGCCCTGCCCTGGGGCGGGCCCTGGCGCTACTCCGACCACGTCCTCGGCGACGGCGCCGCCCTCTTCCAGCAAGCCGCCGCCCGCGGCCTCGAGGGCATCGTCGCCAAGCGCGCCGACTCCCCCTACCAGCCCGGCCGCTCCCGCCTCTGGCTCAAGCTCAAGGCCCAGCAACGCCAAGAGGCGGTGATCGTCGGCTACACCGATCCCCAGGGCGCGCGCACCAGCTTCGGGGCGCTGCTGCTCGCCGTCTATGAGCCGGAAGCCAATCGCTTCGCCTACATTGGCCGCGTCGGCACCGGCTTCGACACCGCCACTCGCGCCGCCATCCTGCGCCGCCTCCGCCCCGCCCCGCGCCCCGCCCTCGCCGGCGCCCCCGGCCGCTTCCATCCGGTGCGCCCCGACTCGGTCGCCGAGGTCAAGTTCGCCCAGTGGACCCCGGGCGGCCGCCTGCGCGCCCCCGTCTTCCTCGGCCTGCGCACCGACAAGCCGCCGCGCGAGTGCGTGCGGGAGCGCAGCGATGCCCGCTAAGGCGCTCCCGCCGCCCCGCCGCCGTGGCCCGCTCGCCCTCCCTCCCCGCGCCCAGCAGGCCCTGATCGTGGTCGAGGAGACCGCCGTCAGCCTCACCCACCTCGACAAAGTCTTCTTCCCCGACGGCACCCGCAAGCGCGACCTGCTCGACTACAGCCACGACGTCGCCGAGTTCCTCCTCCCCCACCTGCGCGACCGCCCCTACACCATGAAGCGCTTTCCCGAGGGCATCGCCGCCCCGCCCTTCTTCCAAAAAAACGCCGGCCCCGCCACCCCCGCCTTCGTCCGCACCGTCGCCCTGCCCAGCGCCGGCTTGGGGCCGCGGGGCCCCCAAGCCGGCGTGAGCACAAGCGGGACGCGCGGCGCAGCCGCGCTGGGGCCCGCGCCAACCATGGTCAACTACATCCTCTGCAACGACCTCCCCACCCTGCTCTTTGTCGTCAACGCCGGCTGCATCGACCACAATATCTGGCTCAGCCGCGCCCAGTCGCCGCTCGAACCCGACTTCGTCCTGCTCGACCTCGACCCCGGCCCCGCCGCCCCCTTCCCCGCCGTGGTGCGGGTGGCGCAGGCCATCCGCCGCCTGCTCGAGGACTTCGAGATCCGGGGCTTTCTCAAAACCTCCGGCGCCACCGGCCTGCACGTCTGGATTCCCATCGCCGGCGGCGCCACCTTCCTCCAAAGCCAGCAGTTCGCCGCCCTGCTGCTGCGCCTGGCGGCGGCGCGCCAGCCCGAGCTGGTCACCGAGGTCTGGCCGCTCGCCCAGCGCCCCCCCGACCGCGTCTACCTCGACTTCCGCCAGAACGCCCACGGCAAGACCATTCCTCCGCCCTACTCGCCCCGCCCCCTGCCCGGTGCCCCCGTCTCCTGCCCGCTGCACTGGCACGAACTCCGCCCCAATCTCGATCCCGCCCGCTTCAACCTCCTGACCGTCCGCCGCCGCCTCGACCGCTTCGGCGACCTCTTCGCCCCCGCCCTCCCCGCCGCGCCCCGCGAGCCCCTCGCCGCCCTCTTCCACCGCCTGCAAGCCCGCAACCTCGCCGCCGATTAGGTAGAATGGTAGAAGAAGATGGTAGAATGGTTTCTGGAGGCGACCAGTGGGCATGAACATCAAGAGCGAGGAGGCCCACCGCCTCGCCCGCGAACTGGCGGCCGAAACCGGCGAAAGCCTGACCGCCGCGGTGACGCTGGCGGTGCGCGAGCGGCTGCAGCGGGTGCGGCGCCAGCGCAAGGCGGACCGGGTGGCGGAGCGGCTGTTGGCCATGGGGCGGGACTGTGCGCGCTTGTTGCAAGCGCCGCCGATGGATCACGCCGAGCTTCTCTATGACGAGCGGGGATTGCCCAAGTGATCCTCGACACGTCCGCCCTGATCGCCATTCTGTTCGACGAACCTGAAGCCGGGCTCTTCGCGCGCCTCATCGGCCGGGCCGAGCGGCCACGCATCTCCGCCGGCAGCCTTCTCGAGACCGCCGTGGTAGTGGAGGCGCAGGCTGGCGCTCGAGGCGGCTATCGCTTGGACGCCATGATGCGCGAGGCCGGCATTGCCGTGGAGCCATTCACGCTGGAACAGGCCGAGATCGCTCGCGCGGCCTATCGTGACTATGGCCGCGGCAGCGGTCACCCCGCCGGCCTGAACTTCGGCGACTGCTTTGCCTACGCCCTGGCCAAGGCCAGCGATGAGCCGCTCTTGTTCAAGGGCCGCGACTTCGCCGGCACCGACGTGGAGGCGGTGCTGCCCCCCAGCGCTCCCGGCTAGGCGCAGCGCCGACTTGGGGCCCGCGCCCACCAAGTGGCCTGCGCGGGGCGAGCGCATCGGGTGTCGCTCTATCGGGCGATGCCCGGAGCGAACGGGTTGCGCACCACCACCCCGCGCAAAACTTGGCTGGCGTTGAGATCCTCGCTCCACAGCGTGCTGCAGCCCAACTCCGCCGCGGCATGCACGATCATCGCGTCCCAGAAGTTGATTTTCGCCTGCTGCTGGAGCGCGATCGCCTCCAGCACGTCGCCGGCTGTGGGTGTGAAGGTGCGCCAGAGGGCAAATTCCCGCACCCGTTCCGCAGCTTCTTCGATTGCCAAGGGCCGAGGCAGCTTGCGCGTGGTGGTGACATAGAATTCCTGCAGCACCTGCACGCTCAGACACCCGGCGCCGCTGTCCCAAAGGCGTTCCAACAGCGCGCGGGCTGCCCTTTGCTTGCCCGCCGCTCGCGGGGGTCGCGCCGCTTTGCCTGCTGGCAAAATCGGCGCGAAAGGCTGCGAAATTCCGCAGGGCGGCCCGCCCCCGGGTAACAAATTCGGCGCGGCCCCAGCGAAGCGCAGCGCCGACTTGGGGCCCTGGGGCCCCCAAGCCGGCGCGAGCACAAGCGGGACGCGCGCCGCAGGCGCGCTGGGGCCCGCGCCCACCATTAGAGTCTGACCCGGTTGAGCCGCAGCGCGTTGCCCACCACCGAGACCGAGCTCAGGCTCATGGCGGCGGCGGCGAAGACGGGGCTGAGCAGCAGCCCAAATGCCGGATAGAGCACCCCGGCCGCCAGCGGTACCCCCAGGGTGTTGTAGACGAAGGCAAAGAACAGGTTCTGGCGGATGTTCGTCATGGTGGCGCGGCTGAGCCGGCGGGCGCGCAGGATGCCGCCCAGGTCGCCCTTCACCAGCGTGACGCCGGCGCTCTCCATGGCCACGTCGGTGCCGGTCGAGAGCGCGATGCCCACCTGCGCCTGCGCCAGCGCCGGGGCGTCGTTGATGCCGTCGCCCGCCATGGCCACGATGCGGCCCTGCGCCTGCAGCCGCTGGATCTGGGCGCGCTTCTCCCCCGGCAACACCTCCGCCACCACCTCGCCGATGCCCAGCCGGCGCGCCACCGCCTCGGCGGTGGCGCGGCTGTCGCCGGTGAGCATCACCACCCGCAGGCCCTGGCGCTGCAGCTCGGCCACGGCGGCGGCGGCGCTGGGCCGCAGCGGATCGGCCACGCCCAGCACGCCCGCCAGATGGCCGCCGACGGCGCAATAGACCGTGGTCTGCCCCTCGCCCCGCAGCCGCTCGACCTCCGCCGCCAGCCGGTCCAGTTCGGCCGCCGGCACCTGGGCGGCCTGCAGATGGGCGAGATTGCCCACCGCCACCGCTGCTCCGTCCACCTGGGCGTTGGCGCCCCGGCCGGGCGTGGCGGTAAAGCCATCGACCGCCGCCAGCGCCCAGCCCCGCGCCTGCGCGCCGGCGACGATCGCCGCTCCCAGCGGATGTTCGCTCGCCCGCTCCAGGCTGGCCGCGGCGCGCAGCAGCCGCTCCTCGCTCCAGCCCTCGGCCGGAACGATCGCCGCCAGCGCCGGCTTGCCCTCGGTCAGCGTCCCGGTCTTGTCCAGCACCAGCGTGTCCACTTGGCGCAGCGTCTCGATCGCCTCGGCGTTGCGGAACAGCACCCCGGCGCGCGCCCCCTTGCCGCTGGCCACCATGATCGCCATCGGCGTCGCCAGCCCCAGCGCGCACGGACAGGCGATGATGAGCACCGCCACCGCATTTACCAGCGCGTGCGCCAGCCGCGGCTCCGGGCCCACCGTCAGCCACAGCAAAAACGTCGCCGCCGCCACCGCCACCACCGCCGGCACGAAAATGCCCGCCACCCGGTCGGCCAGCTTCTGGATGGGCGCGCGCGTGCGCTGCGCCTCCGCCACCATGCGCACAATCTGCGCCAGCAGCGTGTCGGCGCCGACCCGCTCGGCGCGCATCACCAGCGCCCCGTTGCCGTTCACGGTGGCGCCGATGAGCGCATCCCCCGCCCCCTTGGCCACCGGCATCGGCTCGCCCGAGACCATGCTCTCGTCCACGTGGCTCGCCCCCTCCTCCACCACCCCGTCCACCGGAATCTTCTCCCCCGGCCGCACCCGCAGCCGGTAGCCCGGCTGCACCTGCTCCAGCGGAATCTCGATCTCTTCCTGCCCGGCGCGCAGCCAGCGCGCCGTCTTGGGCGCCAGCCCCAGCAGCGCCCGAATGGCCGCCCCGGTGCGGCTGCGCGCCCGCAGCTCCAGCACCTGCCCCAGCAGCACCAGCGCCACGATCAGCGCCGCCGGCTCGAAGTACACCGCCAGCCCCCGCGCCGCCGCCACCAGGCTGAACCCATAGGCCGCGCCCACCCCCATGGCGATCAGCGTGAACATGTTGAGGTTGCGGCTAACCAGCGAGCGCCAACCGCGCACAAAAAACGGCCAGCCGCACCACACCACCACCGGCGTCGCCAGCGCCGCCTGCGCCCACACCCCGCGCCCCGCCATGCCCAGCACCACCACTGGCAGCGCCAGCCCCGCCGCGATCCAGAACCGCCGCGTCATGTCGCGCAGCTCGGGGTTGTCCTCCTCGCCGGCGGCGACCTCCACCGGCTCCAGCGCCATGCCGCAGATCGGGCACGCCCCCGGCCCCGCCTGCCGTACTTCGGGGTGCATGGGGCAGGTGTAGGTGCGCGTGTCGCCCGCCCCGGCCGGAGACGGGATGGCGGCCACGGGCGCCTGCGCCGCCGGTTGCAGGTAGCGCTCCGGCTCGGCGCTGAACTTGCGCAGGCACCCCGCCCCGCAAAAATAATACGTCTGCCCGCCGTGCTCGATGTGCCCGGCGCAGCGCGCCGGGTCCACCGTCATCCCGCACACCGGGTCCTTGGCGGAGGTGTTTGTTGTTGACATGGCGTAGGCCTCACGCACCCTTCGAGTATCGCAAATCGCGGCGCCGGCCACCGGGCCATGGGGAGGGGCTCGCAATGCGCGCGCCGGGCCTAGCGATGGCGCAGCAGCGCCAGGAGCGCGGCCAGGCCGGCCAGCACCACCACGACGCACCCGGACCCGCCCGCGCGCGCCCCCCCGCCCGAGCCCGGCGCAAAGTGGGGCGACGAGTGCAGCCCGGTGTGGTAGCCGGTGCGCGAGGTGTAGAACAGCCCGCTGCCCGGCAGCCCCACCGTCCGCCGCACCCCGCTCCGCCCCAGGGTGACATGCGCCCCCCGCACCCCCACGCTCACCGACGCCCCCCGCCCGGTGAGGTTCAGCCGCACCCCCGGCGCAATCTGTACCCGCCGAAAATAGCGCAAGTAGGCCATAGCGGATCCCTCGCCGGAAAAATGAACGCCCCCGCCGAAGCGGGGGCGTTGCGGGTCGCTCCGCAGAGCGGCGCCCTACAGCGAAAGCTTACTGGAATACAGCCGGCAATCGCCGCTCAAGTACGATCGCAGGATATATCACGTATACTGGCGCTGTCAATCGAGAATAAAGTGACACCACGTCACGCCGGGGGGTAGTCATGTCTCCTCATTCCCGCGCTCTGCCGCAGGCCGCCAAGGACTGGGTGCTCGGCCTGGATATCGGCTCCGCCTCGATCGGCTGGGCGCTGATTGACCCGGCAGGCCAGCGCGTCGCTGCCGCGGGCGTGCGCATATTTGAGGCCGGGGCCGACGAACGCGGCTTCGCCGAGGGCAGGGAGGGCTCGTCGAACAATACCGCCCGCCGCGCCGCCCGTCTGCATCGGCGTCAACTGCGCCGGCGGGCGGGCCGCCATCGCGAGCTGTTTCTTGAGTTGCAGCGGGCGGGCCTGCTCCCGGCGGCGGAGGAAGGGGGGCGCGCCGGGGGGAGCGCCGCCCGTCACGCCGTTCTCTCTCGGCTCGATGACGCGCTACGGCCCGAATGGGTCGAGCGCGCCGCCGCCGCCGGCGTCCCGGCCCCCGAACAGGTTTGGCCGTATTTCATGCGGGCCTGGGCGCTCGATCAGCCGCTCCCGCCCTTTGCCCTGGGGCGCGTGCTCTACCAGCTGGCGCAGAGGCGCGGCTTCAAGAGCAACCGCCGTGAAGCGGCGGGCGGCGCCACCTCCAACCAGGTCGCCGCCGACGAGAAAAGCAAGGTCAAGCAGGGCATAGCCACGCTTCAGCAGGAGATGACCGCGACCGGGGCCCGCTCGCTGGGCGAGTATTACTCCCGCATCGACCCCTCCGCCGTGCCCCTGCGGCGCCGTTGGACGCATCGCGATATGTACCGCAGCGAGTTCGCTCTAATCTGGCAGTGCCAGTCCGCCACCGAGGACCGGCTGACCCCCGAACTGAAAGAGAGGCTTGAACCTCTGCTCTTCTTTCAGCGCAAGCTCCTGCCCGCTAAGCCCGGCAAATGCGAGCTCGAGCCCGATCACCCGCGGGCCCAGGCCGCCGTGCTCGCCGCGCAGCGCTTCCGCCTGCTCCAAAAAGTCAACGACCTTGCCGTGGTCCTGCCCAACCTCGAATACCAGCCCTTAACCGCCGACGAGCGGCACAACCTGCTGCTCGCCCTGGAGGGGGAGGGTGACCTCAAGTTCACCGAGATCCGCCGCCGACGGCTGGTGGACTGCCCAAGGGGTGCTCACTTCAACCTCGAATCGGGGGGCGAGACCAAAATTCCCGGCAACCGCACCGCAGCCGCCTTGCGACCAATCTTCGGCGAGCGTTGGGACGCGCTGGCCGACGACCAGCGGGAGAGCGTGGTCGCGCTCTGGCTGGCCCCGGAGATCGAAGATGACGAGTTGGCGCGCATCGGCCGCCAGCAGTACGGCCTCCATGACGCCGCAGCCACCGCTTGGGCGCAAGCCGAGCCGGAGCCCGGCTACGCCAAGCTCTCGGAGCGCGCCCTGGGCCGCCTCCTCCCCCTGATGGAGAAAGGCGCTCCCTTCAAGACGGCGGAGAAAGAGATTTACGGCTCCGGGTATTCGGGTGGAACGGCCTACGACCGCCTCCGCCCGGTGGCCGACGCGCTGCCGGAAGTGGCCAACCCGGCCGTCATGCGCGCGCTCACCGAGCTTCGCAAGCTGGTCAACGCCCTGGTCCGCGAGTACGGAAAACCCGGCGAGATCCGGATCGAGCTGGCGCGCGACCTCAAGCGCAACGCCCAGCAAAGGGCTGCGCTCGCCAAGAGCATGCGGCAGCGCGAGAGCGAGCGCAAGGCGGCCAAAAAGGCGATCGAGGATCTCACCGAGGTCAACATCCCGGCACCCTCCGCCGCCGATATCACCAAGCGCCTGCTTTGGGAGCGGTGCGGCAAGGCCTGCCCCTACTGCGGTGGGGTGATCGGCTTCTCCGAGCTTTTCGGCGGCGGCGCCGACGTTGAGCACATCCTGCCCCGCAGCCGGTTCCCCGACGACTCTTTCGGCAACAAGTGCATTGCCCACCGCAGTTGCAACACGGAGAAGGGCGGGAGGACGCCCCTCGAGGCATTTTCCGGCGACCCCGAGCGCTGGGCGCAGATGCTGGAGAGGGTACGCAGGTGGAACGACGAAGGCAAGCTCAAGGCCTTCCAGGCCGGCGCCGACGAGCTCGACCCCGACCGCGAGGACTCCTTTGCCGCGCGCCGCCTCAACGATACCCGCTACACCACCACGCTGGCCGCGCGCTACCTCGGCCAGCTCTATGGCGGCCGCGACCTAGCGCGACCCGATGGCACCGTGCGGAGGGTGGTATTCGCCTCCAGCGGCCTGGTCACCGCCACGCTGCGCCGCGGCTGGGGCCTGGAGGGGATCCTGCGCCAGCCGGATGCCTCCGAGAACGGTCGCAGCCCCGGCAAGAACCGCGACGACCACCGCCACCACGCCGTGGATGCCGTCGTCGTGGCGCTCAGTTCGAACGCGGCGATCCAACAGCTCAGCCGCGCCGCCGCTGCCAGCGCCAGCGCCACCGGTGTCGAACGGATTTCCTCCCGCACCCTGCAGGGCCCCTGGCCCGACTTCGTGGACCGGGTGCGCCCCGCCATCGAGGCCATCAACGTCTCCCACCGCCCGCAGCGCAAGCTCGCCGGCGAGCTCCACCAAGAGTCCAACTACAGCCGGCCCCACCTTCTTGGCGTCGTGGGTTTCGTCCACATCCGCAAGCCAGTCCACCGCCTCTCCGCCGCCCAGATCAACGCGGGCGACAAGATCGTGGACCCGGCCGTGCGGCAGGCGGTGCAGGCCAAGCTGGCCGCGCTCGGGGGCGAGCCCAAGCGCCTGGAGCATGACTCCCCGGTGTTGCTTACGCGCGCCGGCCGCAGCGTGCCCATCCGCAGCGTGCGCATCCGCGCCGAGAAAGCAGCCTCGAGCCGGAGCATCGGGACCGGCGAACGCCAGCGCCAGGTCCTGCTCGCCGGCAACCACCACCTCGAGCTCTTCGAGGGCAGGGACCGCCGGCGCCGGGACGCCTGGAAGGGCCAGGTGGTGACGCGTCTGGAGGCGAACGCCCGCCGTGCCCGGTGCCGTTGCGGGCGAGGGCGCCCCTGCGACTGCGTGGTCACCCGCAAATTCGAGCGCGAGGAGGGCTACGGCTTTCTGTTCTCCCTGATGGGCGGCGACATGATCGAGATGTCGGAACCGGGCGGCGCCGCTCTTCGATTCGTGGTGAGGACGATCAGCGCTTACGCCAGCGGACGAATCGAGCTGGCACTGGTCGCCGCGACCAATGCCGCCAAGGTGGCCGATGTGCGCGCCGCAGGCCAATTCATCCGCATCACCGATATGAACGACTTGCGTAAGCGGGGGTGCCGCAAAATCGAAGTCGACCCGCTCGGACGCGTCCGCGCGGCGGGTGGGTAGCATGGACCGCATCCTGGACATTGGCGATGGCGCCGCAGGCCTCCGCGTGCGGGACTCTCAGCTCGTCATCGGCTTGGCTGAAGGGGGCGAGGTGACCACCCCGCTTGCGGAGCTGGCAGCCGTGGTGATTTCCGGCGCCCAAGTGGTGATGACACAGGCGGTGATCGCCGGAGTGGCGGAAATCGGCGGCGCCGTGGTGATCTGCGATGCCCGGCACCTTCCGGCCGCCATGATGCTCCCCATCCAGGCACACGTCACCCAGACCGAGCGCTTCGCCTGCCAGGCCCGCATGCCGCTGCCACTGCGCAAGCGGCTTTGGCGGCAAATCGTGGCCGCCAAGATCCGGGCGCAGGGGCGGCTCCTGGCCGACCTGCACCAGGACGACGGCGGTCTGCTCGCACTTTCCGAACGCGTGGCGCCAGGCGACAGCGGAAACCTCGAGGGCCGGGCGGCGCAGCGCTACTGGCCGCTGCTCTTCGCCGACCCCGGATTCCGCCGGGGGCGCGAGGGCCCCGACCAGAACGCGCATCTAAACTACGGGTACGCCGTCCTGCGGGCGCTCACCGCCCGCGCCCTCTGCGGCGCGGGCCTGCACCCCTCGCTCGGCCTCCAGCACCACAACCGCTACGATCCGTTTTGCCTGGCCAATGACCTGATGGAGCCCTTCCGTCCGCTCGTCGACCGCGCCGTCCATGCCTGGGTCCAGGACCACGACCCGTCCGCGGCGCTGGAGAAACAGGCCAAGGCCTTCCTCGTGGCGCCCATGCTGGCCGCCTACACCTGGCAAGGCGAGACTCGATCCCTGTTCGACTGGGTTGCCCGGTCGGCCAGCAGCCTGGTCGCCGCCATCACCGGGAAGGGCCGGGATCTGGAGTTGGCCGAGGTCTAACCATGCCGGCCCTTTCGGCCTTCGGACCTATGTGGCTGGTCGCCATGTTCGATCTCCCGGTGCTTGAGCCGGACCAGCGCCGCAACTACAACCGCTTCCGCAAGGCTCTGTTGAAGGATGGGTTCATGATGCTCCAATATTCCGTCTACGCTCGCTACCTGCGTAGCGAGGAGGCCGCCGAGGCTCACCGCAAAATCGTCCGCCAAGCCATCCCCCCGCTGGGCGAGGTCAGGCTGATCGCCGTCACCGACTACCAGTTCGGCAAAATGGAGGTCTTCTTCGGCAGAAAACCCCGCCCGCCGGAAAAACCGCAGCCGCAACTGCTGCTGTTTTAGGCCGCAAAAAAAAGGAAGACCCCGCGCAAAATCAACGATTTGCGCGAGGTCTATTGTACTTGAGCGGTGATTGCCGGCCAACCCCAGCTGTGGCCAGCGTTCCCGTCACCACGTTGGAATTGTACTTGAGCGGTGATTGCCGGCCAACCCCAGCATTGCTGCGTCACGAGCCCGCCTTATTGGATTGTACTTGAGCGGTGATTGCCGGCCAACCCCAGCCGAGCCAGCAGTCGTCCGCATGGTCTATCATTGTACTTGAGCGGTGATTGCCGGCCAACCCCAGCGCTCGCATGGACCGATGAATCGCTTGCCGTATTGTACTTGAGCGGTGATTGCCGGCCAACCCCAGCCGCGCGAACAGCTATGCGCAGGCCACCAAGATTGTACTTGAGCGGTGATTGCCGGCCAACCCCAGCAGAAACAGCGTCCGTCGCAGGTAGAGTTTATTGTACTTGAGCGGTGATTGCCGGCCAACCCCAGCGAGATGCAGCGCGTGCAGCGGGAGGCGGCATTGTACTTGAGCGGTGATTGCCGGCCAACCCCAGCTGGCGGCGATCCTGCTGCTGTTCGGGGCGAATTGTACTTGAGCGGTGATTGCCGGCCAACCCCAGCATCCCAGCGGTCCATGCTGGCTGGTGCGCGATTGTACTTGAGCGGTGATTGCCGGCCAACCCCAGCCTATTTCGTCGGACAACCTGCTAGTGATACATTGTACTTGAGCGGTGATTGCCGGCCAACCCCAGCGCGCCCGAGCTGCTCATCCTCGCCCTGATATTGTACTTGAGCGGTGATTGCCGGCCAACCCCAGCGGGACAAGCTCAACCCCGGCCTGGGCTGGCATTGTACTTGAGCGGTGATTGCCGGCCAACCCCAGCGCGGCAGGTGGTGGCGACCTATGGCGCATCATTGTACTTGAGCGGTGATTGCCGGCCAACCCCAGCCACGGGGGTTGCGGGTGAGCCTGGCCGACTATTGTACTTGAGCGGTGATTGCCGGCCAACCCCAGCCGTACCCGGCATGGGTGCTGCCCGCCTCCGATTGTACTTGAGCGGTGATTGCCGGCCAACCCCAGCCCCAGTCGAGCGATGGTGTGATCGCCCTGGATTGTACTTGAGCGGTGATTGCCGGCCAACCCCAGCGATCCGACCTTCCAGCCCGCCATCGCAGAGATTGTACTTGAGCGGTGATTGCCGGCCAACCCCAGCCGCTTCGACAACGCCCAGATCCCGTTCCGCATTGTACTTGAGCGGTGATTGCCGGCCAACCCCAGCCCCAGCCTCGCGGCGGGGTTGCGCCCTGTGGTCATACACAGGCGCCCCCGACCGTGCGGCGACGGTTTTAGTCGCCGCACGGTCGGGGGCGCCGACTACCTTTCCCGCCCCTCGGGCCGACGCTTCGGCCCCGCCAGCTCCCGGGGCCCCGAGCGGTTCGTCCACCTCGGCCAACGACCTTGCCGGCCACCGGGGGCGCTCCGGCGGCGGGGGAGCGCGGGCGGTGAAGCCGGGCGCCCGCGCTACAATCAAGCTTTCGCCATGCAGATCCGCCTCTACAACACCTTGACCCGCGCGGTCGAGCCCTTCCTGCCGCAGCAGCCCGGGCGGGTGAAGATGTACACCTGCGGCCTGACCGTCTACGACTACGGCCACATCGGCAACTTCCGCACCTTCGTCGGCGTGGACATCCTGCAGCGCTTCCTCGCCTCCCAGGGCCTGGAGCTGGACACGGTGATGAACATCACCGACGTGGACGACAAAATGATCGCCCGCGCCCGCGAGGCTGGCCAGCAGCTGCGCGCCTACGCCGACCGCTTCACCGCCGCCTTCCTCGAGGACATGCAGCGCCTGCGCATCCTGCCCGCGCGCCATCTGGTCCGCGCCACCGACTTCATTCCCGACATGGTGAGCTGGATCGAGCGCCTGGTGGCGGCCGGCTTCGCCTACGAGCGCGAGGGCTCGGTCTACTTCCGCCTGGCCAGCTTCCCCAACTACGGGCGGCTCTCGGGCAAAGACCTGGGCGGCCTGCAGGCGGGCGCGCGCGTGGATGTGGACGAGTACGAGAAGGAAGAGGCCCGCGACTTCGTCCTCTGGAAGGCGTGGCGCGAGGGCGAGCCGAGCTGGCCCAGCCCCTGGGGCCCCGGCCGCCCCGGCTGGCACATCGAGTGTTCGGTGATGGCCGAAAAGCTGCTCGGCCCCACCCTCGACCTTCACGCCGGCGGCACCGACCTGGTCTTTCCCCACCACGAGAACGAGATCGCCCAGGTCGAGCCCCTCACCCAGGCGCCCTTCGTGCGCACTTGGGTGCACATGGAGTTCCTGCTGGTCAACGGCGAGAAGATGTCCAAGCGCCTGGGCAACTTCTTCACCGTGCGCGACCTCATGGCCCAGGGCTACCGCCCCAGCGCCATCCGCTACCTGCTCGCCTCCGTGCCCCACCGTCGCCAGCTCAACTTCACCCTCGAGGGCCTCGACCAGGCTGCCGCCGCGGTGCAGCGCCTGCGCGCCTTCCAGGAGCGGCTGCAGCATCCCCTGCCCCCCGGGGATTTTGCCGGGCTCCGCCAGGCTGCGGAATCGGCGCAAGCCGCCATGGCCGCCGCCCTGGCCGACAACCTCAACACCGCCGAGGCGCTGGCCGCCATCTTTGAGCTGGTGCGGGTGGGCAACACCAAGCTGGATGCGGGCGAAGCCTGCGAGCCCGACCGGCAAGCGTGCCTGCAGGCGCTGGCGGCCTTTGACCAGATCTTCCAGATTCTCGCCCCCGACGAGGCCACCGCTGCGCACGCCCTCGGCGACGCCCAGGTCGAGGCGCTGATGGCCCAGCGCCGCGCCGCCCGCCAGGCCCGCGACTTCGCCCGCGCCGACGCCCTGCGCCAGCAACTGGACGCCGCCGGCGTCTTGGTGGAAGATATAAAGGGAGGAGGAGACCGATGGCGCTGGAAGTAACCACCGCTCGCACAAGCGGGACGCGCGCCGCAGGCGCGCTGGGGCCCGCGCCCACCCACCTGCCGACTCGGCTTGCCTCGCCTGCCGCGTCCCGCCCTAGCCTGTTCGGCTCCGACTAGTTCCGGCCTGCGCGCCTGGGCCCGGGTTCGTCCCCGCCCCTGCCACGCCTGCGCCCCGGCACGGGCCGCTCGCCTTTTTCCAGGAGTTGACCATGACCAAGCCCGCCTCCCTCGCCCCGGAGCTGCGCACCGCCCTGCCCGGGCCCGCCAGCGCCCGCATCGTCGCCGCCGACCAGAACATCGTCTCCCCCTCCTACACCCGCGACTACCCCCTGGTGGCGCGCAAGGGCGAGGGCATGTACCTGCAAGACGCCGACGGCAACCGCTTCCTCGACTTCACCGCCGGCATCGCCGTCTGCTCCACCGGCCACTGCCACCCCGCCGTCGTCGCCGCCATCCAGCACCAGGCCGCCGAGCTCATCCACATGTCCGGCACCGATTTCTACTACGAGCAGATGGTGCGCGTGGGCGAGCTCATCTCCGCCGGCGCCCCCATGCCCGGCCCCCACCGCGTCTTCTACGGCAACTCCGGCGCCGAGGCGGTGGAGGCGGCGCTCAAGCTCGCCCGCTGGCACACCCGCCGCCCCTATTTCATCGGCTTCTACAACTGCTTCCACGGCCGCACCTTCGGCGCCCTCTCCATGACCTGCAGCAAGCCCACCCAGCGCGCCCGCTTCGCCCCCCTGCTCCCGGGCTTCTTCCACATCACCTACCCCAACCCCTACCGCCCCCAGCACGGCTGCGCCGACCCCGGCGCCGCCAGCCTGGACGAGCTCGAACGCCTCTTCCGCACCACCACCCCCGCCCACGAAGTCGCCGCCATTGTGCTCGAGCCGGTGCAGGGCGAAGGCGGCTACATTGTCCCCCCCAAGCCCTTCGTGCAGGAACTGCGCCGCATCTGCGACCGCGAGGGCATCCTGCTCATCGCCGACGAGGTCCAGTCCGGCGCCGGCCGCACCGGCAAAATGTGGGCCATCCAGCACTTCGACGTCGCCCCCGACATCGTCTGCTCCGCCAAGGGCATCGCCAGCGGCATGCCGCTCGGCGTCACCTTCGCCCGCGCCGACATCATGGACTGGACCCCGGGCGCACACGCCTCCACCTTTGGGGGCAATCCGGTGAGCCTGGCCGCCGCCGAAGCCACCATCAACTTGCTCAACGCCAGCCTGATTCGGAACGCCGCCGAGGTCGGCCACCACCTCCTGGAGCGTCTGCGCGACTGGCCCGCCCGGCATCCTACCATCGGCGAGGTTCGCGGCCTGGGCCTGATGATCGGCATCGAGATCGTCAGCGACCAGGCCAAGCGCACGCCCGACGCCGCCCGCCGCGACCGCATCGTCCACGCCGCCTTCGAGCGCGGTCTGCTGGTCCTCGGCTGCGGTCCGAACAGCCTGCGCCTGATGCCGCCGCTGATCTGCTCCCGCGAGCAGGCCGACACGGCGCTGGCGATTTTGCAGCAGGCCATCGCCGCCTCCGCCTAGGCGGCGGCGCCGGCCCTCCAATCCAGGGTTGCGGATTCCGCTATCCTGTAGCTGCTGGGGTGGCAGGGATGGGGTTGCGGCTCACCAACGAAGTCTTGCCCTTGCCGCGGGCGCGGTTCTTTCCGCGCCTGCTGCGCGCGCTGGAGCGGGCCGCCCAGCGCCTGCGCCGCCTCCCGCCCTCCCTCCCCATCCACGCGCTCGGCCAGCGGGGCGAGGATCTTGCCTATTGGTCCCTGCGCGCCCGTGGGTATACTATCGTTGCGCGCAACTATCGGCGCTCCGCCGGGCAAGCCCTGCCGGAGGGGGAAATTGACCTGATCGCCTTCGAGGGCTCGCCTCCCACCCTAGTGTTCATTGAGGTGAAGACCCGCGCCCGCGAAGGCCCGATCACCGCCGAGGCGGCGGTGGATTTCCACAAGCGCCGCCACTTGCTGCGCTTGGCGCGCGCCTACCGGCGCCGCCGGGGCTATACTGGTCCGCACCGTTTTGATGTAGTGGTGATTTATGGCCCGGATGCCGATAAACCCTATATGCGGCTCCATCGCGACGCCTTTCGAGGATGATTAGGACCACCGATGCCTGAACTGCGCAAAGACCCCATTACCGGCCGCTGGGTGATCATCGCCAGCGATCGCGCCAAGCGCCCCACCGACTTCAACAACACCCCGGTCAAGCTCTCCGGCAGCTCCGGCTTCTGCCCCTTCTGCTACGGCAACGAGAGCAAGACCCCGCCCGAGATCCTCGCCTACCGCCCCGAGGGCGCCCCCAACACCCCCGGCTGGACCGTGCGCGTCGTTCCCAACAAGTTCCCGGCGCTGGGCATCGAGGGCGATCTCGCCCGCCAGGGCGAGGGCGTCTACGACAAGATGAACGGCATCGGCGCCCACGAGGTCATCATCGAGACCCCCGCCCACGACCAGACCCTGGCCTCGCTCTCCCCCAAGAACATCGAGGACGTGCTCTGGGCCTTCCGCGACCGCATGCTCGACCTCAAGAAGGACTCCCGCTTCCGCTACATCCTCATCTTCAAAAACCACGGCGAGCCCGCCGGCGCCTCTCTCGAGCACACCCACTCCCAGCTCATCGCCCTCCCCATCGTCCCCCGCTCCATCCGCGAGCAGGTGGATGGCGCCAAGCAGTACTATGACTTCAAGGAGCGCTGCATCTACTGCGACATCATCCGCCAGGAGCTGGAATCCAAGGTCCGCGTGGTCGCCGAGAACGAGGACTTCGTCACCCTCTCCCCCTACGCCCCCCGCTTCCCCTTCGAGACCTGGATCTTCCCCAGGCGCCACGAGGCCTTCTTCGAGCAATCCTCGCCCCGTAATTTCGAGAACCTCGCCAAGGCGATCAAGTCGCTGCTGGTGCGCACCGACCAGGTGCTCGACTGCCCCGCCTACAACCTGGTGCTGCAGAGCGCCCCGCTGCGCGAGTCCCACCTCGAGTCCTTCCACTGGCACATCGAGTACATGCCCCGCCTCACCCGCATCGCCGGCTTCGAGGCCGGCACCGGCTTCTACATCAACCCCACCACCCCGGAAGAGGCCGCCCGCTACCTGCGCGAGGTCGCGGTCGAAGACCCGGTCAACGCCTAGCGAGCGCGTCCAGCCTCTTCTGGCCGTTCGCTGGGGTCGCGCCGCTTTGCCTGCTGGCAAAATCGGCGCGAAAGGCCGCGAAATTCCGCAGGGGCAGACGCGCCAGTGGCGCGTCTGCGCCCCCGGGAAGCGAATGCGGCGCGGCCCCAGCGAAGCGCAGCGCCGACTTGGGGCCCTGGGGCCCCCGAGTCGGCGTGAGCACAAGCGGGACGCGCGCCGTAGGCGCGCTGGGGCCCGCGCCCACCAATGTGGCACAGCCAATTCTGGCTGTGCGTCCCCAGCGCCACCTCGCCGGGAGGCGGCCGCGCGGGCTCGGGCGGGACCCACTCGAGGTCGCCGTCCGCCTCGATCCCTAGCGCCCGCGCCCGGCAGGGCAGGGAACGGGCCGCCTACTGGCCGGCCGCGATCACGTTGGGGATGTTCTTCGCCCGCAGCGCCGCGTTGAACGCCGCCAGGTCGGTCGCCAGGATCTGCCGCAGCGCCGTCCGGTTGGAGGCCACCTGCTGCGCCAGCTCCTGGTTCACCTGATACTGCTGTTGCGTCGGCGGAAAGTCCGAGCTGGTGACCTCGCCCTCCAGGTAGCTGAGCTTGTCGATCAGCGTCGGCGCCCAGCGCCACAGGTCCTCGCCCTTGCCGGTGGCCTTGGTGTTGTACAGTTCGCCCTCCACCGCCAGCAGGTTGGCGTTGAGCGCGGCGGCCGACTTGCGCAGCCCCGGCGCCGCGGCCGCGGCCGGCCCGGCCGCATCGGCCGCCAGCGCTTGGCTGACGGTGGCGAGCTGCGCCCGCACCCCCTCGATCTGGTTGATGGCCGTGGTCACCGCATTGAACTCGCCTAGGATGGTCTGTGCCAGCTTGGTTTGGGTGGCGATGTCGGCCAGCGTCCCGTCGGAGTGCGGGTCCTTGAGCACGGTCAGCTTCTGCTCCTGCGGCGCCCCTCCGGCCTCCAGCCGCACCGTGTAGGTGCCCGGCGGCTCCAGCAGCGACAGCGGCCGGTTGTAGGGCGCCGCGCGCCAGCCCTGGGCGTTGAGCGTCAGCTCGGGCGCATAGGGCGAGAGCGTGCGCAGCCTGACCGTGGGCGAGGCCGCCGAGCGCAGGTTCCAGTAGACCCGGTTGAGCCCGGCCCGCCCCGGCCCCGCGACCGTCGCCACCGTCTTGCCGCTGGCGTCCACAATCTGGATCTGCACCTTGTGCGCGGCCGACTTCAAATAGTAGTCTATCGCCGCCCCCACCGGCGCGTCCTGACCGGCGCTGGCCTCATAGCCCACCGACACCGGCTGGATGGCGCCGCGGAACCGGTACGCCGTGCGCGGCGCAAACAGGTGGGCGCTCGACGCCGCCACCTGCGCCGTGAACTGCTCCAGCGGCTTGATGTCGTCCAGGATCCAGAAGCCGCGCCCGTAGGTGGCGACCACCAGGTCGTGGAAGCGCGGCTGCACCGCCAGCCCGTACACCGGCGCGTGCGGCAGGTTCATCTGCAGCGGCTGCCAGTCGGCGCCGGCGTCGAAGGAAACGTACAGCCCGCCCTCGGTGCCCAGGTAGAGCAGCCCTTGCCGCACCGGGTCCTCGATCACGCAGTGGACGTAGCCCACCGGCGTGTGCGGCAGTCCGTGGGTGATCTTGCTCCAGGTCTGGCCGTAGTCGTTCGTCTTGTAGACGAACGGGTCGCGGTTGTCCATCTGGTGGAAGTCCACCGTCACATACGCCGTGGCGGCGTCGAAGGGCGAGGGCTCGATGCTGCTCACCGTGCCCCAGGGCGGCAGATCGGGCAGGTTCTTGGTCAGGTTGGTCCAGTGCTGGCCGCCGTCCCGGGTGAGCTGCACTTGGCCGTCGTTGGTCCCCGCCCACAGCAGCCCCGGCTGCTTGGGCGACTCCGCCAGCGCGTAAATCACCCCGGCGTACTCCACCCCGATGTTGTCTGGCGTCAGCCCGCCGGAGATGCCCATCCGGCTGCGGTCGTTCAGCGTCAGGTCGGGCGAGATCACCTGCCAGCTCGCCCCGCCGTTGGTGGTCATGTGCACCACTTGGCTGCCGACATAGATCTTGTTGTGGTCAAACGGCGAGATTACCAGCGGAAACTCCCAGTTGAAGCGGTACTTGACCGCCCCCGCCGGCGCGCCCGAGTTGAGTACCGGCCACACCTCCACGTTGCGCTCCTGCCCATTGCGCTGGTCGTACAGCGTCACCACCCCCCCCACCGACCCTGCCCCCGTGCCGCTCGACCACACCAGGTTGGGATCCACCGGATCGGGCGTCGCCCAGCCCGCCTCGCTCCCCCCCACCGAATGCCAGTAGCCGGAGCTGATCACCCCGCTCCGTCCGCCCCGTCCGCCCCGCCCGCTGCCCAACTGGCTCGGCCCCTCGTAGGAGCCGGTGTCCTGCTCGTTGCCGTAGACGTGATAGGGAATGGCGTCGTCCACGGTGGCGTGGTACATCTGCCCGTTGGCCAGGCGCACGTGGTTCCAGCTCTTGCCCCCGTCCACCGTGATGCCGATGCCGCTGTCGTTGGCCACCGCCATGCGCTGGGCGTTGCTCGGATCAATCCACATGTCGTGGTTGTCGCCGCCGGGCGAGGCCGGCATCGGCGTCAGGGTGTGGCCCCCGTCCAGTGTGCGGGTGAAGCTGTTGCCCAAAAAGTAGACCTCGTTGGGGTTGTCGCTCGAGACCGCGTCGCGGGTGTAGTAGGCGGTGCGGCTGCGCATGTCGCGGTCGGTGCCCACCAGCGTCCAGGTGGCGCCGCCATTGCGCGAGCTCCACAGTTGCCCGATCTGGGTGGGCTTGCCGTTCTCCGGCACCCCGTCGCCGGTCTCGATCAGGGCGTAGACCCGGCTGGAATCGCTGGGCGCGATCGAGAGCCCGATCTTGCCCAAGGGCGAGTGCGGCAGCCCGTGGCCGCGCAGCCGCGTCCAGGTCGCGCCGCCGTCGTTGGAGCGGAAGATGCCGCTTCCCGGCCCGCCGCTGGTTCGCCCCCAGGTATGGATGATGATCTGCCAGGTGCCGGCGAAGACGATGCGCGGGTTGTGCGGGTCCATGGCGATGTCGCTGCAGCCGGTGTTGTCGTCCACGTGCAGCGTCAGTTTCCAGCTCTTGCCCCCGTCCGTCGTCCGGTAGACGCCCCGCTCCGGCTGCGGCCCGTAGTCGTTCCCCTGGGCGCACGCCAGCACGTGGTCCGGGTTCTGCGGGTCAATCACCACCCGCCCGATCCGCCCGGTCTGGTCCAGCCCCATGTGCTCCCACGTCGCACCCCCGTCGGTCGATTTGTAGATGCCGTCGCCGATCGAGATCTGGCTGCGGATGAAACTCTCCCCCGTGCCCGCCCACACAATGTTGGGGTCGCTCGCCGCCACCGCCAGGCTGCCGATGGACTGCACCGGCTCGGCGTCGAAGATCGGCGCCCAGTGGATGCCCCCGTCGGTGGTCTTGAAGATGCCCCCCGAGGCCGCCCCCACATAATAGACGTTGGGGTTGCCCGCCACCCCCGCCACTGCGTCGGTGCGGTTGCCCGCCGGCCCGATGTAGCGGTAGCGCATTGGGCCGTACACCGCCGGCGCCGGCGCCTGCGCCAGCGCCCAGCCCGCCAGCAGGGCCAGGGAAAGAGTGGTGAGTCGAATCCGCAGGGTCATGGCGAGTTGCCTCCAGGCGAAGTGCGAATATAGTCCACCCCCGCCCGGAAGTCAAAGCCCGCCCGCCGCGGCCCGCTCGCGGGGGTCGCGCCGCTTTGCCTGCTGGCAAAACCGGCGCGAAAGGCTGCGAAATTCCGCAGGCGCAGACGCGCCCGTGGCGCGTCTGCGCCCCCGGGAAGCGAATGCGGCGCGGCCCCAGCGAGGCGCAGCGCCGACTTGGGGCCATGGGGCCCCCGAGTCGGCGCGAGCACAAGCGGGACGCGCGCCGCAGGCGCGCTGGGGCCCGCGCCCACCATTAGAGCGTCATCACCCACAGCACCGTCAGCGCCACAATCACGATGCTGGTGCTCCAGGCGATGATGTTGGCGAAGTGCGAGTTGCGGTATTCGCCCATCACCTCCTCGCGGTTCACCAGGATCAGCATGAATACCAGCACAAACGGCAGCAAAATGCCGTTGGCCACTTGGGAGTACAGGATGACCTTGACCAGCGGCAACCGCGGGATCAGCACCAGCCCGGCCCCGGCGGCGATCAAAAAGGTATAGAGGCCGTAGAATGCCGGCGCCTCCGAGAAGCGCTTGTCCACGCCGCTCTCGAAGCCCAGCCCCTCGCACACGTTGTAGGCGGTGGCCAGCGGCAGGATTGCCGCCGACAGCAGCGCGGCGTTGATCAGTCCGATGGCGAACAGCAGCGCGGCAAAGCGCCCCGCCAGCGGCTGCAGCGCCTGCGCCACCTGCGCCACGTCGTTGACGTCGCGGTGGCCGTGCACGTACAGCGTGGCGCCGCACGCCACCACAATGAAAAACGCCACGATGTCGGTGATGATGCAACCCAGGATCACGTCCCACCGGCTGAGCGAGTACTCCTTCTTGCCGATGCCCTTCTCCACGATCGAGGCCTGCAGGTAAAACTGCATCCAGGGCGTGATGGTGGTGCCGATCAGCCCGATCACCATCACCAGGTACTCGCCGTGGAAGTTGACCCCGGTGGGCACCAGCGTCTGCCGCAGCGCCTGGCCCCAGTCGGGATGCGCCAGGGCGGCGGAAAAGGCGTAGCTGAAATAGATCAGCGAAAACCCGATCAGGATCATCTCCACCTTGCGGTAGCGCCCCCGTACCACCAGCAGCCAAATCAGCAGCGCCCCCACCGGCACCGAGATCCACTTCGCCACCTGGAACAGGCCCATGCCCAGCGCCAGCCCGCTGAACTCGCTCAGGATGTTGCCGAAGTCGGCGATCCCCAGCACGGTCATGGCGAAGAAGGTGGCGCGGAAGCCGAACTCTTCCCGGATCAGGTCCGACAGTCCCTTCCCGGTGACCGCCCCCATGCGCGCCGCCATCTCCTGCACCACGATCAGGGCGACCGTGGTCGGGATCAGCGTCCACAGCAGCAGGTAGCCGAACTTCGCCCCCGCCTGCGAGTAGGTGAGGATGCCGCCCGGGTCGTTGTCCACATTGGCGGTGATGAAGCCCGGCCCCAGGATCAACAAGAAGGGCAGGATGCGCGTGGCCCAGACGGAGTGGTCGCGCCGCCGGCGCGGCTTGGCCGGCGGCGAAGCCACCACCGTGGCGGCGGGGTCGGATTGGGGCCGGCGAAATGCCAATCGTCCTGCTCTCGTTGCGGGCCATGGCGGTGCGAGTACGCCCGTCGAGAGAGGACCCGGAGCGATCGGGCTAGATCGCCGGCCCGCCTCCCGGGGGCGCGCAAGCGCCGCCAGGTTCCGATGGTGTCTTCATGGCTCGATGCGAACGGGCCGCTTGGCACCGCTCCCTCTTCAACCTAACACGCCCCCACCGCAGCCGTCCCCAAAAAAAAGCCCCGGCCGCGAGGCCGGGGCGGGGCGGGAGCGGGCGCGGGGCAGAGGGCCCCCGCGCCCGCTCTTACTTGCTCGAGCAGCAGCCCCCACTGGCCGGCGCCGATTGCAGCACCGGCAGCGCCTGGCTCATGTTCTTGGCGGCGTCGCCGGCCACCTGCGTGGTCTGCCCGCCCTGCGGAATCTGCATGGTGCTGAGCTGCTTGTCGAATGGCATCGAGTACTTCTTCTCGATCTTCTCCCGGTACACCGGCCCCGAGTTGTAGGTGCAGAAGGGGTAGATCAGCCCGTTGGGCGCGGCGTAGTGAATGATGCAGCGCTTCACCCGCTCCACGTCGTAGTTGTAGCTGTCCATGAAGTGCATCCCCGCCACCATCAGCGTCTTGTAGACAAAGCCCTGCTCGGCGTCGGCCCCGCGCCCGTAGCTCTTGTCGGTCATCCCCTGCAGCGTCTGCAGGAAGCGGGTGAAGGTCAGCCCTTCCGGCGCCCGTTCGGCGTGGAAGTGCTTCTGCAGCGAGTTCCAGGTCTTGACCTTGCTGAAGAACTTGAAGCGCGCCTTCTCCGCGCTGCGCGCCAGGTTGTCAATGTCCTGCAGCATGTTGCCCACGTCCACGAAGCGGGTCACCGGCACCGCCTGCTTGGTCTTCTGGTCCACGAACATGTAGGTGCCCATGGAGCAGTGCGGATGGCAGCTCAGCGAGGTGGTCTCCTCCCCGCGCAGGGCGCTGATCAGCTTCGAGAACGGCGTCACGCACGCCAGCGGGAACCAGTCGTTGTAGGGGTCGGCCAGCCCGGTCTGCTCGTGCACCGCGTGCGCCACGTCGGCCAGGGTGAAGCGCTTGGCCTCCAGCTCCTTGCGCGAGATGCGCCCGGTGAAGGTCACCGGCTGGAAGCTGATGCCGCTGACCACGTCAATGTTCTCCAGCGCCAGCTTGATGATGTCGCCGATCTGGTGGTCGTTCAGCCCCTTGACGATGGTGGGCACGAAGACGATCTTCATGATGCCCGCCTTGCGCACGTTCTCGATCGCCTTCAGCTTCTTGTCGAACAGCGACTCGCCCCGGGTGCGCTTGTAGATGTCGTCGCACACCCCGTCGAATTGCAGGTAGAGCGTGTGCAGCCCCGCGTCGCGCGCCTTGATGCAGAAGTCCAGGTCGTTCCACATCACCCCGTTGGTGGCCACCTGGATATGGCTGAAGCCCATCTCCTTGGCCAGCGCCACCGCGTCGTGGAAGCGCGGGTAGATGGTCGGCTCGCCGCCGGAGAACTGCACCACCCGCCCCGCCACCGGCCGCTCGTTGCGCAGCGCCTGCAGCATCTTGCGCACCTGGTCGAAGCTGGGTTCGTAGAGGTAGCCGGCCGCGTTGGCGTTGGCGAAGCACACCGGGCAGGTCAGGTTGCAGCGGTTGGTCAGGTCCACGTTCGCCAGCCCGGTGTGGCTGGTGTGCATCGAGCACAGCCCGCACTGGTCGGGGCAGCGGGTGGCGCTGGGGATGGCCGGGTTCGACAGCCCCCGGTTGTCGCCGAAGTACCACTGCTCCATCTTCAAGTACAGCTTCACGTCGGCGTAGATCTTGTCGCGGAAGTAGCCGTGCGTCGGGCAGGTCTTCTCCATGTAGACCGCCCCGTTCTCCTCGAACTCCCGCGCCTCGATCACGCGGGTGCAGTCCGGGCACAGCGACTGGGTGATTTTGGGCAGCCCCTTGTGGATGGCCTCGATGCGCGAGCCGGAGTGGGTGGTCTCCGGCTGCATGACGGTGAAGTCGTTGCGCTTGGCCGGCGCAAAGGTCTCGGGAGCAAAAGTCTGCGTGCTCAAGGTGCTGCCTCCTTATTTCGTTGGTCGAACTGCGAACCCGGCCAGGTCCTCGCTGGGCCGCCCGCTGCCGGCGGAAGCAAGGCCCACCCCCGGCTCATTGTGATGCTAGGCGGCGGGGGCGCGAAAGCCCAAGGCCTATGAAGCGAACGGCGGCCTGGCGGCGGCGAGCGGGCAACAGCGGGGGGTGAACGGCATCACGCTTTTTCCCGGAAGTCCTTGTGCCGCAAGCACTTGGCCTCCCTCAGTCCCCCAGCTCCGCCCACTTCTGCCGCAGCCGTTCCCACAGCGTGGGCGGCCGCTGCTGCCGCACCACCAGCCGGTGGGCGTAGTAGCAGGCTCCCACCGCGAAGGCGTACTCCGGCTCCCCCAGCTCGTCCGGCATCCCCTCCAGCAGCGCCGGCGAGGCCGCCCGCACCGGCAGCCCGGTCGAGGCCGCCAGCATCTCGCTGAAGCCCTGCAGCCGCCACCCTCCGCCCGCCAGCACCAGCCCCGCTCCCAGCCCCCCGCCCTTGCCCACCTCCGCCTGGATCAGCCGCACCAGCTCCCGCGCCCGCGGCTCGATGCACTCGCACAGCTTGCGGTGGGGCAGCAGCCGCGTCCCCCGCTCCCCCAGGCTGGGCACCTCGATGGCGCTGCTCTCGGCGGCGTAGCTGCTCGCCGCCGCCCCATAACCGCACTTGATCCGCTCCGCCTCCGGCAGCGGGGTGTTCAGCCCGATGGCGATGTCGTTGCTGAAGTGGTCGCCCCCGATCGGAATGGTGGCGGCGTGGGCCAGGCTCCCCTGCGCGTACACCAGCACTCCGGTCGAGCCCGCCCCCAGGTCCACCACCGCCACCCCGGCCTGCCGGTCCTCCGCCACCAGGCAGGCCTCGGCCACCGCCAGCGGCGCATAGATCAGCTCCTCCACCTCCAGCCCGGCGTGGTTGGCCGCCAGCACCAGGTTGTCCTTGGCCCCGGCGGCGACGGTGAGCGCATACACCCGCGCCTCCAGCCGCGCCGCCAGCATCCCCACCGGCTCGTGGATGCCGCCCTGGCGGTCCAGCACAAACTCCTGCGGCACCACGTGCAGGATCTGCCGGTCTTCCGGCAGCGCCATGGTGCGCGCCAGGTCCAGCACCCGCCGCGCGTCCTCGCGCGTCACCTCGCGGCTGCGCGAGGTCAGCGCCAGCCCCGCCTGGCTGCTCACCCCGCGCACCTGCGCCCCGGTGAGCGACAGAAACACCCGCTCGATCGCGCTCCCCGTCCGCCGCTCCAGCGCGGCGGCGGCGCCGCGAATGCCCTCCGCCGCCTGCGCCAGCCCCACCACCGCCCCCTTGCGCAGCCCCTGCGTGGCCTGGCTGATGTGGCCGGCGTACTCCATCCGCCCCTCCGCCACCCGAATCTGCAGCAGCCGGGTGCGCGCCGTCCCCAAGTCCAGAATGGTGAACCGCGTCGGTGTCGGCGCGCTCATCCCCGCCTCGCCGCGCGCTGCGCCGCCTTCGCCTTGCCCGCCGGTTTCTTCGCCCCCGCCTGGCTCCCCGGCACCGGCGCCACCTCCGCCGCCGCCGCCGCCCCCGTGCCCGGATCCACGATCGCCTCGCCCTCGTAGTGCAGGTCCACCGACGCCAGCGCCGGATATTTCTGCAGCCAGCCCGCGATCTGCGACAAAAACAGGGCGTAGCGCGCGCCGTAGCTGCGGTCGCCGAAATGGATCAGCACCGTCCCCCCGCCCGGCACCGCCACCCGCGCCCCCACGTCGCTGGGGTCGCTCAGGTCCACCTCCGACAAGTCCCGGCTGTGGTGCTCGCCGTGGCGGTCCAACGCCGCCCGCAGCGCCTCGTACTGCTGCATCTGCGCCTCCCGCTGCCGGCGCCAGCGCGGCGCGTTGGCCTCGGCCGCCTTCGCCCCCGCCAGCCCGTCCAGCACCGGAAAGTCATCGTGCCCCTGCGCCGGCAAGTCCAGCAGCACCCCCGCCTTGTCCACCAGCCGCAGCCCCTCCCCCACCCGCGCAAACGCCACCGGCTCCCGCTCGCTGATGCGCACCTCCAGCCGCGCCGGCCACACCCGCAGCACCGTCGCCCGCCGCACCCAGGGCAGCGCCTCGATCGCCTGCCGCCGCTCCTGCAGCGGTATGAAAAAAATGTTGCGCCCCAAGTCGGCGCTGAACACCGCCAGCACGCTGGCCGCGGCGGTGTGCTGGTTGCCGCTGACCGCGATCTGGTCGGAGCCGCGCAGCACGAACCAGCCGCTGTGGAACAGCAGCCCCTCCGCTCCCGCCCCCAGCGCCAGCGCCGCCGCCCCGGCCAGCAGCGGCCGCCAGTGCCGCCGCGCCGCCCGCAGCCAGTCGGCGGCCCGCTGGCGCCGCACCCGCACCGGCCGCGGCCGCCGCCGGTAGGCGGCGTCGCCCGCCCCCTCCGCCCCTTCCGGCTCCGCTCCCTCCGGCGCCTCCGCCTCTGGTTCCCGCCCGCCTTTCATAGCGTCTGCATCTGCGTCTGCGGCGCCGCCTTGGCCGCCAGCGCCGCCAATAACTTCTCCCCCAGCCCCGAGACGCTGCCCGCGCCTTGGGTCAGCACCAGATCGCCGGGCCGGCTGGCTGCGACCACCGCCGCAATCGCCGCCTCCGCTACGCCGGCGTACTCGCATTCCGCCCCCACCGCCCGCGCCTGCCCCGCCAGCGCCGCCGCGTCCACCCCGGCGATGGGCGCCTCGCCCGCCGCATAAATATCCAGCAGCCAGCTCCGGTCGGCCAGCCTCAGCGCCTGGGCAAACTCCCGCTGCAAATGGTAGGTGCGGGTATAGCGGTGCGGCTGGAAAATCATCAGCACCCGGCCCTCCCCCCCCCCCGCCGCCGCCACCTGCCGCGCCGCCGCCAGCGTCGCCGCCAACTCGGTGGGATGATGCCCGTAGTCGTCCACCACGGTCACCCCGCCCGCCTCCCCCCGGATCTGGAAGCGCCGGTCCACCCCGCGGAAGCTGGCGATCCCCGCCCGGATCAGCTCCAAGTCCCGCCCCAGCAGCAGCCCGGTGGCGATGGCCGCGGTGGCGTCCAGGATGTTGTGCAGCCCCGGCCGCGGCAGCCGAAACTCGCCCAGCTCCGGCGCCAGCCCGCGCCCGAACAACTGCGCCGCCGCCGGGTTCGGCGCCAGCCGGAAGCGCGACTCCAGCCCCGCCAGCCGCGCCTCCACCACCCGCAGCTCGCACTCCTCGTGCACCCCGTAGGTCAGCACCCGCCGCCGCACCCGCGGCAGGATCGCCCGCGTCGCCTCGTCGTCGGCCCCCACCAGCACCGTCCCGTAGAACGGCACCCGGTTGGCGAACTCCACAAACGCCGCCTGGATGTCCTCCAGGTCGCGGTAGCAGTCCAGGTGCTCGCGGTCCAGGTTGGTGATCACCGCGATGATGGGCGACAGGTGCAGAAACGAGCGGTCGCTCTCGTCCGCCTCCGCCACCAGGTACTGCGTGCTCCCCAGCCGCGCATTGCTGCCGATCGAGTCCAGCCGCCCCCCCACGATCACCGTCGGATCCAGTCCCGCCGCCGCCAGCACGGTGGCGATCATCGAGGTCGTGGTGGTCTTGCCGTGCATGCCCGCCACCGCGATGCCGAACTTCAGCCGCATCAGCTCGGCCAGCATCTCCGCCCGCGGGATCACCGGGATCTGCTGCGCCCGCGCCGCCGCCACCTCGGGATTGTCCGCCCCCACCGCGCTCGAGATCACCACCACCTCGGCGTCGCCCAGGTGCGCCGCCGCGTGCCCCAGGTGGATGCGCGCCCCCAGCCGCTGCAGCCGCTCGGTGATGGCCGAGGCGCGCGTGTCCGAGCCCGACACCGGCCAGCCCTGCACCAGCAGCACCTCGGCGATGCCGCTCATGCCGATGCCGCCGATGCCGACAAAATGGACGCGGAATACCCGGGAAAGCATGCCAGCTTCCATCCTACAGGCTGCCGCGCGGCGGAGCTAGATACTACTCGGCCTCCCCGCCACGCCAATTTGCCCTAAAATTGTCTGCACCCATGCGCCCCGCCATTTTCTTCGACCGCGACGGCACCTTGAACCAGGAGGTGGGCTACGCCGGCCGTCCCCAGGACTTCCACATCTTCCCTTACGCCGCCGAGGCGGTGCGCCTCGTCAACCAGCAGGGCTGGGCGGCGGTGGTGGTCACCAACCAGGCCGGCGTGGCGCGCGGCTTCTTCCCCGAGGCCGCGGTCGCCGACCTCCACCGCCTGCTGGCCGCCCACCTCTCCGCCGGCGGCGCCTTCCTCGACGCCATCTACTACTGTCCCCACCACCCCGACGGCACCGTTGCCGGCTACGCCGGTGCCTGCGAGTGCCGCAAGCCCGCGCCCGGCATGCTGCGCCGCGCCGCCCGCGACCTCAACCTCGACCTCGCCGCCTCCTGGGTGGTCGGCGACCGCGGCCACGACGTCGCCCTGGCCCACGCCGTCGGCGCCCGCGCGGTGCTGGTGCGCACCGGCTACGGCCAGCGCGAACTGGCCCAGGCCGCCCCCGCCGTCCGCCCCGACGCCGTCGCCGACGACGCCCTCGCCGCCATCCGCCTCATCCTCCCCGCCCCGGAGCCGCCGCCGCGATGACCCCGCCCCGCCTCCGCCCCCTGCTCCGCCGCTTCCCCCAGCTCACCCTCGCCGTCTGGGGCGACCTGGTGGCCGACGAGTTCCTCGCCGGCGAGATCGCCCGCGTCTCCCGCGAGGCCCCGGTGCTCATCCTCAAGCGCCGCCGCCGCAGCCTCGCCCCCGGCGGCGGCGCCAACGCCGCCGCCAACCTCGCCGCCCTGGGCGTGCGCGTCCGCCTGGTCGGCGTGCTCGGCGACGACGACGCCGGCCGCGAGCTGCGCGCCCAGTTCGCCGCCGCCGGCATCAACACCCGCGGCGTGCTCACCCTCCCCGGCCGTCCCACCCCCACCAAAACCCGCATCCTCGCCCACCACCCCCACACCGCCCCGCAGCAGGTGGTGCGCATGGACCATGAGCCCGACGCCCTCGCCCCCGCCGCCCAACTCCGCCTCGAGCGCGCCGCCCTCGCCGCCGCCCGCGGCGCCCACGCCCTGCTCGTCTCCGACTACGGCTACGGCGCCGCCTCCCCCGCCGCCGCCGCGCGCCTCCGCGCCCGCCTCCCCCCTCCCCGCCTGGTCAGCGTGGATGCCCGCTTCCAGATCGCCGCCTACCGCGGCCTCGCCGCCGCCACCCCCAACGAGGCCGAACTCGAGGCCGCCCTCGGCCTGCGCATCGCCTCCCGCCCCGCCCTCGAACGCGCCGCCCGCCGCCTGCGCGCCCGCCTCGGCTGCCAGCACCTGCTCGTCACCCGCGGCCGCGACGGCATGGCCCTCGTCGAACCCGGCCGCCCCATCCGCCACCTCCCCATCCACGGCAGCGACCAGGCCCTCGACGTCACCGGCGCCGGCGACACCGTCATCGCCGTCTTCACCGCCGCCCTCGCCGCCGGCGCCGACGGCCTCGCCGCCGCCCAGCTCGCCAACATCGCCGCCGGCCTGGTGGTGATGAAGCCCGGCACCGCTACCCTGACCCCCGCCGAGTTGGAAGCCGCCCTCCCCCCCGAGCTCTAGCATGGCTTCTTACCGCGACAAAATCCTGGACCATCCGGCGCTGCTGGCGCTGGCCGCCCGCTGGCGCGCCGCCGGCGACACCATCGTCCTCGCCAACGGCTGCTTCGATCTCCTGCATGTCGGCCACGTCCGCTACCTGCAAGCCGCCGCCGCCCTCGGCGACCGCCTCCTGGTCGCCATCAACAGCGACGCCAGCACCCGCCAGCTCAAGGGCCCCGGCCGCCCCATCCTCCCCCAGCGCGCCCGCGCCGAACTCGTCGCCGCCCTGCGCGGCGTCGCCGCCGTCACCGTCTTCGACCAACTCTCGGTCGAGCCCCTCCTCGCCGCCCTCCGCCCCCATCTCCACGCCAAGGGCACCGACTACACCCCCGACACCGTGCCCGAGGCCGCCACCGCCCGCGCCCTCGGCATCGGCGTGCGCATCGTGGGAGATCCGAAGCACCACTCCACCCGCGACCTGCTCGCCCACATCGCCCACCCCTCCTAGCGGCGGTGCGCTCCCAGCACCGCCGCCCCTCTCTCCGCCTACCCATCCTAAGCTGCAAGCTGCCGGCCGCAAGCTGCCAGCCCCCTAGCCCCTCGCCCCGGGCCGCTCTCTTCGGCCATACTGGGTATATCGTGGCCACCCCGCGGCCCCCAACCCGCATCCTCATCGTCAAGCTCAGCAGCCTGGGCGACATCGTCCACGCCCTGCCCGTCCCCGCCAGCCTCCGCGCCACCTTCCCCCAGGCCCGCCTCGCCTGGGTGGTGGAGGAAAAATGGCTGCCGCTGGTCGCCCACCACCCCGACCTCGACCAGGTCTTCACCGTGGACAGCCTGGGGCTGCGCCGCCGCCCCCACCGCTGGAGCGCGCTGCGCGCCGATCTGCGCCGCCTCCGCGCCTTCCAGCCCGAGGTCGCCCTCGACCTGCAGGGCACGGTCAAGTCCGCCGCCGTCGCCCGCGCCAGCGGCGCCCCCGTCCGCCTCGGCTTCTCCGCCGCCGCCCGCCGCGAACTTGCCGCCGGCCTCGCCTACACCGCCCGCATCGAGCCCCGCAGCGACCACGTCGTCGAGCAGATGCTCGACCTCGCCGAGGCCCTGGGGCCGCTGCAACGCCAACTGCGCTTCCCCTTCCCCATCCCCGCCTCCGTGCAGCAGGATGTGGACCGCTGGATCGCTGAAAACCAACTGGGCGAGTTCGCCTTCTTCTCCCCCGGCGGCGGCTGGGCCTCCAAGCGCTGGCCCAGCGACCGCTACGCCGTGCTGGCCGAGATGCTGCAGCGCCAGTTCGGCCTCGCCGTGGTGCTCAACCGCGGCCCGGACGAGCGCGACATGGACGACGCCTACCGCCGCGCCAACGAGATCCGCGCCCGCCTGTTCTCCGGCGATGTCGTGCACTTGGCCGCCATCCTGCGCCGCGCCCGCCTCGCCGTCGGCGCCGACACCGGCCCGCTGCAGTTGGCCGCCGCCCTGGAGGTGCCCACCGTCGCCCTGTTCGGCCCCACCAACCCCGCCCGCAACCGCCCCTACTCCCCCCACTGCCAGGTCATCCGCAAGACCACCGCCACCACCTACCAGCGCCGCGACACCTATTCCCCCGCCATGCTCGCCATCACCCCCGCCGAGGTCGCCGCCGCCTGCGGCCACCTGCTGCAAGCCCTGCCCGCCGCCTCCCCCCGCCCGGGGCTGGCCACGTGAGCAGCCGCGCCCAGCGTTGGCGCGTCCCCTTGGGCTTTGTCTTGGCGGCGCTGCTCCTGCTCGCCGCCCGCCCCCGGGCGCTCAGCCTTCTGGTTGGCCTCCCCCTCGCCGCCCTCGGCCTCGCCCTGCGCGCCGCCGCCGCCGGCCACATCCGCAAAAACGATGCCCTCGCCACCTCCGGCCCCTACCGCTTCACCCGCAACCCCCTCTACTTGGGCAGCACCGTGCTCGCCCTCGGTCTGGTGATCGCCGCCAATGCCTGGCTGCTGGCCCTGCTCGCCGCCCTCATGCTGGTCGGCGTCTATCTGCCCGTCATTCGCCAGGAGGAGCGCTTCCTGGCCGCCCGCTTCGGCCCCGACTTCGCCGCCTACGCCGCCCGCGTGCCCCGCCTCTTCCCCCGCCTCCGCCCCCACCCCGCCGTCAGCACCAGCGGGACGCGCGTCGCAGGCGCGCTGGGGCCAGCGCCCGCCAATGGCTTCTCCTTCGCCCTCTACCGCCGCCACCGCGAGTACCAAGCCCTGCTCGGCTTCCTGGCCTTGGCCCTGGTGCTGATCGCCAAATGGAAATACCCCGGGCTGTGGCCCAGGCCGTGGGCATGGTAGGCCTCCGCCCCCGCGCCCTCTGGCTGGCCCTGCCCCTCTTGTTGCCGCTGTCCCTCTGGCTGCCGCCGGCCCGCCCGCCCCAGTCCCCCCCGCTCCCCCCCGCCACCCTGCACTACGCCGCCACCTGGCGCCTGCTCCCCGCCGGCCAGGCCACCCTGCGCTGGAGCAACCTCCACGGCCAGCGCCAGATCACCTTCTCCGCCGATGCCAGCCGCCTGGTCGCCCTCTTCTATCCTCTCCGCGACCGCATGCAGTCGCTCTACGATCCCCAGTCCTTCTGCGCCACCTCCGTGGACAATGACACCCTCGAGGGACGCCGCCACCGCCAAACCCACATCCTCTACCAGCCCGGCCTGAAGCAGTTGACCCTCGACGAGACCGACCTCAGCCACCAGCCCCCGGTGGCCAAGCACGAGGTCAAGCCCATCCCCGGCTGCGTGCTCGACCTCTTCAGCGCCCTCGACTACGTCCGCGCCCAGCCCCTCCGCGTCGGCGACGTCTACAACTTCCCCGTCAACGAGGGCGGCCAGACCGGCGAGGTCCGCCTCACCGTCGATCTGCGCGAAACCGTCACCACCCCCGCCGGCCGCTTCACCGCCGTCCGCGCCCACCCCACCGTGCTCGACCCCAAGGCCCTCCGCCGCCCCGGCCAAATGTGGATCTGGTTCAGCGACGACGCCCGCCACCTCCCCGTCCAGGTCGAGACCAAGGTCAGTTGGGGAACCCTGATCGCCCAACTCGAAAATTAGCGGGCGGCCTCCCCCCTCACAGCGGGATGTTCCCGTGCTTCTTCTTCGGCATCGTCGCCCGCTTGCCCTGCAGCATCTCCAGCGACTGGATCAGCCGCGCCCGCGTCTCCCGCGGCCGGATCACCGCGTCCACGTATCCCCGCTCCGCCGCCGGAAAGGGCGAGGCGAAGCGCTCCCGGAACTCCTCCGTCAACTGCCGCCGCTTCCCCTCCAGCTCCGCCGCCGCCTCCAGCTCCCGCCGGTGGATCACGTTCACCGCCGCCTCCGCCCCCATCACCGCCAGCTCCGCCGTCGGCCAGGCGTAGTTCACGTCGGTGCGCAGGTGCTTCGACGCCATCACGCAATACGCCCCCCCATAGGCCTTGCGCGTGATCACCGTCAGCTTCGGCACCGTCGCCTCGGCATAGGCATACAGCAGCTTGGCCCCGTGCCGGATAATGCCGCCCCACTCCTGCTGCGTCCCCGGCAGAAACCCCGGCACGTCCTCGAAGGTGACCAGCGGGATATTGAAGGCGTCGCAGAAGCGCACAAATCGCGCCCCCTTGACGCTCGCATTGATATCCAACACCCCCGCCAAGTGTAGTGGCTGGTTGGCCACCACGGCGGCGCTGCGCCCGTTCAGCCGCATAAACCCGATCACCAAATTGGGGGCAAAGTGCTCCTGCACCTCGAAGAAATACCCCTCGTCGGCGACCGCGCGGATCACGGTGCGGATGTCATAGGCCTGGTCGCTGGCCTCCGGCACCAGCGTGTCCAGCGCCGCCTCGGCCCGGTCCGCCGGGTCGCTGCTGGGCCGGCGGGGCGGGTCGTCGAGGTTGTTGGAGGGCAGAAAGCCCAGCAGCTCGCGGATCATGCCCAGGCACTGCGCATCGTCGTCGGCGATGAAATGGGCCACCCCGCTGGTCTGGTTGTGGGTCAGCGCCCCGCCCAGCTCTTCCTTGCTCACCTCCTCGTGGGTGACCGCCTTGATCACCTCCGGTCCGGTGACGAACATATGGGCGGTGCGGTTGACCATCAGGATGAAATCCGTGATGGCGGGCGAGTACACCGCGCCCCCGGCGCACGGCCCCAGGATGGCCGAGATCTGCGGCACCACGCCGCTGGCCAGGGTGTTGCGCAGGAAGATGTCGGCGTAGCCGCCGAGCGAGGCCACCCCCTCCTGGATGCGGGCGCCGCCGCTGTCGTTGAGCCCGATTACGGGTGCGCCCACCTGCACCGCCTGGTCCATCAGCTTGCAGATCTTGGCGGCATTGGTCTCCGACAGGGTGCCGCCGAAGACGGTGAAATCCTGCGCGAAGACAAACACCGTGCGCCCCTCGATGCGGCCGTAGCCCGCCACCAGCCCGTCGCCGGGAATGCGCTGCTCGTGCAGCCCAAAGTCGTGGCTGCGGTGCGCCACCAATTGGTCAAACTCCTGGAAGCTGCCCGGGTCGAGCAGCAGCTCGATGCGCTCCCGCGCCAACAGCTTGCCTTGCTGGTGCTGCCGCGCCTGCCGCGCCGCGCCCCCGCCCTCCGCCGCCTGCCGCTCGCGCCGCTCCAACTCCTGCCGGTGTGTTTGGGACATCGCTCTATTCTGCTCTCTCGCCCGGCCGAAAGCCTTCTCTGCCGCTATTATGGGAATTGGAAAACCGCAATTTTGGATTTGGAAATGGGCTGCTGGCGTGGTAAACTGTCTTGATTTCATTCCAGGTTTTCGTGGCATTTTATCCACGCACACCGGCGAGGCATTTCCCATGACCAAATCCTCCCGACTGAGCAAGTACAACCTGATTCCACAAGGCACCCGGGTGATTGTGTGTGAAGGCAATATCCGCCTGGGGCTGGTGGACTCGATCAAGCTCGAGCACTACGTGCGCGAGAGCGGGCGCAAGGCGCCGATGGACGAGGATGTGCAGTGGGCGCTGAAGCATGCCCTGCTGGCTCGCTATCGCATCTTCCACAAGCCCCTGTCCTCGCGCGAGTTGGAGACGGCGGCGGCGCTGGACGATTAGTCTAGTCCCCAATCAGTCTTCGTTTTCGGCTTGGTGCTGGGCTTCCACCCGCGCCAGCAGGGCCGCGCAGGCCTGCGCTTGGGGACCGCTCCAGAGCTCGCCCAGGTGTTCGGCCTCTTCCGGATAGCGCACCGCGATGCGTGCCAAGGCGCGTTGCGCCGCCTCCCCGTCAGGGGCGGCGGATTGCAGTTGCGTCCGCAACTCGGCCACCCCGAGCAGAAAGGTTTCGTCGTTGCTGAGTCTTCCGCCGTTCATGCGTGCTCTCTCCGGCAGGGCTGGTCGGGGCGGCCGGATTTGAACCGGCGGCCACCTGCGCCCAAGGCAGGTGCGCTACCAGGCTGCGCTACGCCCCGCTGTTCTAGTGTAGCCCAGCCGGTTACGTGGGTGGATCGCCACATTTGCATTGACATTTTGCGGACATCTCGCTATAACCCGCAAAGCAAGGTTGCACAAGCCAGTTGGTGCTTGGCCATTCGCGTTGATTAAGGAGAGCAATAGAAAGCAATGTCAACCATTAGCAAAGCCATCCAGGATCTGGAAGAACAAAAGCGGCGCATTGATTCCGCCCTGCGGATTTTGCGCGAACTGAATCACACCGGCCGCAGCGGCCCCAGCACCCGCAATATTTCTCCCGAAGGCCGCCGCCGCATCGCCGAGGCGCAAAAGCGCCGCTGGGCGCGGGTGCGCGCCGCCAAAAAGAGCTAGCCCGGCGGGGAGTCCCTCCCCTCCGGAGCTGCCTAACTCACAACTCGGCCGACCACAAATCGGCCAGCCTTTCCCGGCGGCGGATCAGCCGCGCTCGCCCGCCCTCGACCGCCACCTCGGCGGCGCGGGGGCGGGCATTATAGTTGGAGCTGAGGGTGAAGCCGTACGCCCCGGCGTCGAGCAGCGCCAGCCCGTCGCCCGCCTGCAGCGGCGGCAGCCGGCGCTGGTGGGCAAAGCTGTCGCCGCTCTCGCACAGCGGCCCCACCACCTCCACCGCCCGCCCCCGCCCCCGCCGCCGCCGCAGCGGCGCGATCTCGTGGTAGGCGCCGTACAGGCTGGGGCGGATCAGGTCGTTGGCCCCGGCGTCGGTGATCACAAACCGCCGCCCGCCCTGCTCCTTGACGTACAGCACCCGCGTCAGCAGCGCCCCGGCGGCGGCGAACAGGCTCCGCCCCGGCTCCAGCAGCAGGCACCGCTCCGGCCGCGGCGGCAGCCGCCGCCACGCCCCCGCCAGCGCGGCGGCGTAGGCTCCCAGCGCCGGCGGCCGCTGCCCGCGCTGGTAGGCGATCCCCAGCCCCCCGCCCACGTCGAAATAGCGCAGGCAGTGCCCGTCCCCCTCCAGCTCCGCCGCTAGCCCCGCCACCCGCTGCGCCGCCGCCGCCAGCGGCGCCGTGTCCAGGATCTGCGACCCGATGTGGAACCCGATCCCGGCCGCCTCCAGCCACCGCCCCATCGCCCCGCGGCGGCTGCGCGCGTACAGCCGCCGCGCCAGCTTCATCTCCACCCCGAATTTGTGCTGCCGCAGCCCGGTGGCGATGTGGGGATGGGTAGCCGCCCCGATATCCGGATTCACCCGCAGCCCGAAGCGCGCCCGCCGCCGCCGCCGCGCCGCCCGCTCCGCCAGCAGCTCCAACTCCGGCTCCGACTCCACCTGGAACAGCAGGATGTCCGCCCCCAGCCCCAGGTCCATCTCCGCCGCCGTCTTCCCCACCCCGCTGAAAACAATCGCCTCGGCCCCGCCCCCGGCCTGCAGCACCCGCTCCAACTCCCCCCCGCTGACCACGTCGAAGCCGCTGCCCCACTCCGCCAGCCGCCGCAGCAGCGTCAGGTTGGCGTTGGCCTTCACCGCCGCGCAGATGCGGTGCGGCAGCCGCCGGAAGGCGCGCGCGTAGCCTTGGTAGGCCGCCTGGATGGCGTCCACGTCGTAGACGTACAGCGGCGTCCCGTAGCGCCGTGCCAGCTCCTCCAGCCCCACCCCTCCCGTCGCCAGCTCCGGCCTCGCCGACTCCGGGGTGCTCCGATAGCGGAAGGGCCGCATGGCGGGTCGGGGCGGCCCTCAGGCCGCCTGCAGCACCACCACCGTGCGGTCGTCCGCCGCCGCCAGCCCCGCCCCGAACTGCTCCACCTCGGTGAAGATCGCCTCCGCCACCTGCTCCGGCCCCTCCCCGTAGTGTTGGCGCAGCAGCCGCTCCAGCCGCCCCCGCCCGTACTCCTCCCCCGCCGGGTTCATGAACTCGGTGATCCCGTCGCTCACGAACACCACCATCTCCCCCGGCTGCAGTTGCACCTCCCGCTCCTCGTATTGCGATCCCTCCAGCATCCCCAGCGGGATCCCCGCCGCCGGCACGATCTGGCACCCCGCCGCCGTCACGTGCACCGGGTAGGGCAGCCCCGAGTTCGCCACCCGCAGCCGCCGCCCCCGCTCCGACCACAGCGCGTAGATCAGCGTCATGAACTGCGACTCCACCTGCCGCTCCCACAGCGCCTGGTTCAGCGACGCCAGCAGCGCCGCCGGCCCCGGCTCGGCCGCCGCCTGGCTGCGCAGCACCCCGGTCACCACCGCCCCGTACAGCGCCGCCCCCGCCCCCTTGCCGCTCACGTCCCCCACCGCGATCGCCAGCCGCTGCGCCTTGTACGGCAAAAAGTCGTAGAGGTCGCCCCCCAGCTGCCGCGCCGCCACCGTCCGCGCCGCGATCTTCAGCCGCGGCAGCTCCGGACACCTCGCCGGCAGCAGGTGCCGCTGCACCTCCTGCGCCAGCCGCAGGTCGCGCTCCATCTGCCGCTCCGCCCGCACCACCTTCTGGTACAGCCCCGCGTTCGCCATCGCGATCGCCATCTGCGCCGCCAGCGTCGAGATGGTGCGCGCGTGCCCCTCGGTGTAGTACCCCTTCTTGGCGTGCTCCAAATCCAGCACCCCCAGCACCTGGTCCTGGTGCACCAGCGGCACCGCCAGCTCGCTGCGCACATCCGGGTTCACCATGATGTAGCGCGGATCCTCGCGCACGTCCTTCACCACCACCGCCTGCCGCGTCTCCGCCGCCACCCCGGTGATCCCCTTGCCCAGCGGAATGTCGTGCTTGATCTGGATGTTCTCCCCCAGCTTCACCGACAGCCGGTGCTCCAGCTTGTCCCCCGCCGCGTTCACCATCAGCACGCTGAACAACTGGTACTCGATCACCCGCCGCACCATCTCCGCCGTCCGCGTCAGCAGGTCGTCCACCGACAGGATCGAGGTCATCTCCCGGCTGATGTCGTTCAACAGCCCCAGCGTCTTCTCCCGCTGCACCGCGTTGCGGTACAGCTTGGCGTTCTCGATGGCGCTGGCGATGCGGCTGGCGATCAGCACCAGCGCCTGCTGGTGCGCCTCGGAAAAGGCGTTCAGCTCCGGCGCCTGGATGTCAATCACCCCGATCGCCTGGTTCTTCCACAGGATCGGCACCGCCAGCTCGCTCCGGATCCCCGGCAGCGCCGCGATGTAGTGCGGGTTCTCCCCCACGTTGTTCACCCGCTGCGGCTGCCGCGTCTGCGCCGCCAGCCCGGTGATGCCATGCCCCACCTTCACCCGCACCCCCTCCACCACCTCCGGCAAGTGCCCCACCGCCAGCCGGATGCGCAGCTCCTGGGTGCGCTCGTTGGTCAGCAGGATGGCGAAGATCTCGTACTGCACCACCCGCCGCACCAGCTCCGCCACCCGGTGCAGCACCTGGTCCAGATCCAGCGTCCCGTTCACCAGGTCGCTGACCTCCAGCATGAATCCCGCAAAATCGGCGAGCGGCGGCGCCATGGGCTCGACAGCCATGGTGGGATGATAGCCGATCCGGCTCCCCTCCGGCTTCGCTTAGAATGGAAGTAGCCATGCCTGCCGCCGCTTCCCAACGATTTTTTGCCGAGCGCTACGGCGTCGCCGCGGCCGACCTCGAGCACTACCTCGCCGCCGCCCTCGCCCGCGGCGGCGACTACGCCGACCTCTATTTCGAGCACCAGGCCAGCTCCTCCCTCACCCTGGAGGAGGGCCTGGTCAAGGGCGCCACCCAGGGCATCTCCCTCGGCGTGGGCGTGCGCGTCCTCTCCGGTGAGCGCACCGGCTACGCCTACACCGACGATCTCAGCCCCGACAAGATCCTCCGCGCCGCCCAGGTCGCCGCCCACATCGCCAGCGGCCCCGCCCAAACCCGCATCGCCGGCCTCAGCCCCGCCGACCTCGGCCGCCCCAACCTCTACCCCCAGGCCCTCGCCGCCACCGACGCCGCCATCGCCGCCAAGCTCGCCCTGGTGCGCCGCGCCGACCGCGCCGCCCGCGCCCACGACCCCCGCATCGTCCAGGTCCGCGTCGGCTACGCCGACGAGATGCGCCGCGTCCTCATCGTCGCCTCCGACGGCCGCTGCGCCGGCGATGCCCAGCCCATGGCCCGCCTCAGCGTCTTCGCCCTCGCCCGCCAGGGCGCGCAGACCGAAAAGGGCAACGCCGGCGGCGGCGGCCGCGTCGAGCTCGAGTTCTTCGACCAGGAGATCACCCCCGAGCAGCTCGGCGAGCAGGCCGCCCGCGAGGCGGTGCAGCAGCTCGCCGCCCTGCCCTGCCCGGCGGGCGAGATGGAGGTCGTGCTCGGCCCCGGCTGGCCCGGCATCCTGCTGCATGAGGCCATCGGCCACGGCCTCGAGGCCGACTTCAACCGCAAGGGCACCTCCGCCTTTGCCGGCCTGCTCGGCCGCCGCGTCGCCAGCGACCAGTGCACCGTGGTGGACAACGGCACCCTGCCCGGCCGCCGCGGCTCGCTCAACCTCGACGACGAGGGCACCCCCACTCAGTGCACCACCCTCATCGAAAACGGCATCCTCAAGGGCTACCTCCAGGACCACCTCAGCTCCCGCCTCACCCGCGCCGCCGCCACCGGCAACGGCCGCCGCCAGAGCTACGCCCACATGCCCATGCCCCGCATGACCAACACCTACATGCTCGCCGGCCAGGACGATCCCGACGACATCATCCGCAGCGTCCAGCGCGGCCTCTACGCCGTCAACTTCGGCGGCGGCCAGGTGGACATCACCAACGGCAAGTTCGTCTTCTCCGCCTCCGAGGGCTACCTCATCGAAGACGGCCGCATCACCTCCCCGGTCAAGGGCGCCACCCTCATCGGCAACGGCCCCGAGGT
>Ga0307373_10000987_pt1 | contig 54062 bp, 47 predicted proteins | sample OX2MG_FD_202534 | JGI IMG/M metagenome (GOLD analysis project Ga0307373, IMG submission 202534) | Soil microbial communities from Risofladan, Vaasa, Finland - OX-2 | ecosystem: Environmental > Terrestrial > Soil > Coastal area > Acid sulfate soil | place: Finland: Risofladan, Vaasa | collected... | reverse complement strand
CGGTAACCCTGGATCCGGCAGAACTCGATCAACTCCCGAACTCTCTTTACCACGACGCCCTGTTGCGGAGTCCCAGAGACGGTGATGCCCCGGCCTCGTTGAAAGTCGAGGAGCCCTTCGTCCCGGAGGATGCGTAGCGCCCGCAGCACCGTGTTCTTGTTCACCCCCAGCACTGCCGCCATGTCCTTGGCCAAAGGGAGGCGCTCCCCCGGGACCGCCTCCCCATCGGCAATAGCCCTTCGGATCTCTCCAGCCACCTGGTCGTGGAGGGCCATGGAATCGGATCGGTCGACCTTGACAGGAAGCATGGTGCTAGTCATAGTAGTTCTATGCACCCGCCATTGCCAGGTCTGCCATGACGGTTGTCGACCCGCCGGTTGAAAAGCCCAAGGTTGGCGAGGCCGAGCTCCTGTTTCAGGAAGCGAGGCAGCGTCGTCGGCGTCGATGGCTGGTCTCGGGAATCGTGGCGTCCGTGGTGCTCGCCCTTCTGGGATTCATCTTGAGCGTCACCCTGACAGGAGGGGGCAGGGGCCCGTTGCCGCAAGGCGCAACTCCGTTGACGGCCAGGCCGGCAGCAGCTTGGGGCGGCACCTTCAGCATCCGTCCGGTGCTTTGCTATGCGCCACCGCTTACCCTGGCCGCGGGTCAGGCCCCAGCTGCGGGAACATTGCCCACCTGCTCAGCTTCGTCCGAACTGACGGCAACCAATCTCGGGGTGGAGCCGGACTCCAACAACGTCAACGGATACACGTGGAATTCCAGCATCCCGGTAGATCCTCAGTTCGCAACCTACCCGTCGACCTCGCCTGCCAACGACAATTTGGGGAGCACGGTCTTGCTGCCCGCGGCGTCCACCAACCAGGGCGCCGGCCGATACGTGCTCGGGCCAGCCCGCATCACTCGTTCAGCAATCAAGTCAGCCAGCGCTCAACTCGTCAACAACCAATGGTCGGTGAGCATCGCCTTTACCGGCGAAGGCGCAACTCAGTGGGATACCCTCGCCCAGCAGCAGTTCCACGCCATCATCGGTATCGATGTCGGCGGAAAAGTGGTCTCTGCACCGATCACCGAGCCCAGCCAGACGTCCTTCAGCTCACTCAACGGCCGACTGGAGATCTCCGGCAGCTTCAGTCAGCAGCAGGCCAAGGCATTGGCCGCGCAGCTCTAGGACGGCCCGTCATTCGCAACCGCGCGAGTGCACCAGTCGTAGCGTCCAGGCTCGGCCAGAAACTACTCCGCAATCCGTTCGTTCAGCCGAACATCCACGGTGTCGCCCTCGGCCTTACCGATGGCCTTCCGGATCTCAGCCTTGATCGGCAGTTTGTGGGTTCCATCGCCCATGGCCATGAACGCGCTTTGGAACGGGTGGCCGTCAACGGTGCCACGGACTTTCACCAACTCCTTGGTGCCGAAGAACTCGGCCGAATCCGGCATCACCACGTAGGTCCAACCGCCCTTGTTCGGGCTCTTCTGCATGGTGGCCCGAAACTTCTTCTTCACCGGACTCGCCACTGCCCCGCCAGTGCTAGTTCCCCGGGTAGTTCGGAGGGGGCGGGAGACCCTCCGTCACTTCCCGCCGACCGTTGCTGCGTTCCGATCCTTCGGCATCGCCGGCATCCTTCAGGGCATCGACCAGTACCTGGGCAGCCCCGACCAGGCCGGCGGCCTCGTAGGGAACAACGATCTTGGCGTTGGTCGATGACGCCACGCCTTGAAGGGCGCGCAACTGCATCACGGCCAGCGTGTTGGGCTTGATGGTCGCTCCGTCGATGGCGGTGAGGGCGGCGGCGTCACCTTCGCCCCGGAGCTGGCTGGCCCGCTTCTCGCCGTCGGCGCGCAGCTCGAGCACCTGCTTCTGACCCTCGGCCGACAGGATGGCCGCCTGCTTCTGGCCCTCGGCCTCGAGCACGGCGGCCTGCTTCCGACCCTGCGCGCTGTTGACTGCTGCCTGCTGCTCGCCCTCCGACTTCAGAATGGCGGCCCGCTTGTGCTGCTCGGCTTCCTTCTGCTCCGACATCGCCTGAAGCACATTGACCGGCGGGGTGATATCGAGAATCTCGATGCGGTTCAGGCGCACTCCCCACTTGAGGGTGGCCTCGGCCATGTGCTCCTGCATCTTGGTGTTGATGTTCTCTCGCTGGGACAACGACTCGTCGAGCGTGAGCTCTCCGAAGACGGCCCGAAGCGCGGTCCGGGACATCTGATCGATGGCCAGATTGAAGTCATTGACTTCGAACAGCGCCAGCTTGACGTCGGTCACCTGGCAGAAGATGGTGGCACTTACCTGCAGCGAAACATTGTCCCGGGTGATGACCGACTGCTGGTCACCAGTGTGTGGGAACTCGCGGATGTCGACCTTTTCCATCCGGTCGGAGAATGGCCGCATCAGATGCAGGCCCGGCTGCCGGATGGCCCGGAACTCGCCGAATCGCTTGACCACCCCCACGCTTCCCTGCTGCACCACCTTCAGGGACGACTTCAGGAACCCGATGATGAGCCCTACCACCACGATGCCACCGACTACCCCGATGGCGGCGGCTGCGTCTGCTCCACTCGAACCAATGAGCATGTTGCCTACCTCTCTTGTTACTACTGTGGCACCTTGGAGGAGGTCGTGGGGATTACCCGGCTCTCATTCGTCCGTCGGGTACACCACCAGCACCCCCCGATCGACGTCCGCCACCACCACGGTGGCTCCCACGTCGATGGTGGTTCCCGGAAAGAGCGATACCGCGTACCACTCCTCACCACGTGTTTTGACCGCACCCGGGTGATGTCGCACGCTGACGGGCTTGGTCACCACCGCCGTCTCGCCGATCATTCCCGAGACACCGTTCAACATCGACAGCTCCATTTCCGACTCTGAACCCAACTGTGTCAGGCGCCGGAACGACCTCCTGTCCCGACGGGCCGTTTCGCCTGGCGCAAACAAGCATCTGTCCCTGCTGGAACTATACGGGTTTCACCTCGGGGTCATCCCACCGGGCGGTTTCTCAGGGCTCTCGGCAGGTCATTCCTCGCCGTCGAGGACCCGGTTGAAGAACGCCGCCGCCCGGTTCTGGGTGTCCCGGGTCTGCTTTTCGATGAAGCGCTCGACCACCGGCCCGGCTCCAAAGATCTTGACCTTGGCCTCAAGCGAAAACACCTGCTCACAGGTACCCCGATCTGAGCCGTCCTCGTTGTCCTGGTGGGCCGGGGGAGGCTCGTCGCGAGCAGATCCATCCGCCGAGGGATCCCCCTCGGCGGCCTCGGCACCACCCGTGGTCCCCTCCGTCTCCTTGATCTCGATGGTGCCGCGGATATCCGTCTTGTCTCCCAGGGTGGCCGGCGTCAGGGTGAAGGACCAGATGCCGGTCTCTGGATCGAAGGTGCCGTGCTCGGTGGTGACCACCTCGGACCCGAACAACCGCTTGACCGGGCCCGGGGCATCAGGCCGCTGGCCATAGCGCATGGTCCGTTGGAGCCCGCTGACGAGGTCGCCCGTCTGCTCCTCGATTTCCACCGAGGTCGACCTCAGCGCCTCGAGGTGGAGGCGCCGGGTCACGTCGGGGTCGAAGAAAGCCTCCCAAAAGCGCGCCGCAGGTGCGTGGATGTCGTAGTGCAGCTCCAACTTCATGAAAGAAAGCATTGCACGGCAAGCCCGACGGTGCCGGGCAGATTCCGGGCAACCGAGCTGAGGTTGCGATTACTCTCAGCCATGGCCTCTGCCCGATCGATCCCCCTCTCGCCCGGAACCGTGTCGCCGGTGACCGCCCGGAAGACGTGGCGCACCGTCGAACCCCTCCACGGGATGATCTACTTCGCGCCCGAGGCCACCCGGTCCTATTCGGACCTGGGCATCCCGCCAACCTCGGGGTACTTCGCATCCCGGTCGGCTCCGATGGGGCCCGTCTGTGCCGAGGTGGTCATCGCCACCTTCTTCAACTTCCACCCCCGGGTGGTCAGAGCAGCCATCCCTTCGGTGTGGAGCATCTCGACCCCGGAGGCGGTCCTCGAGGCCCGGGTCGACTCCGCCGATGCCGCGCTCCGCCGCATGTTGGGAGATGCCGTCGGTTCACCGGAGATGGCCCGCGCCGCCGAGCTCACCCACGCCGTCGCCGAACGGGCCGCCGAGCGCGTGGGCGGGCGGGCGTTGTTCGCCGGGCACGCCCGGCTGCCCTGGCCCGACTCTCCGCACCTGGTGTTGTGGCACGCACAGACCTGTCTCCGGGAATTCCGGGGAGACGGGCACATCGCCGCGCTGCTGTTGGCGGAGATCTCGCCGGTGGAAGCCCTCGTCGTCCATGTCGCATCCGGCGAAGTGCCGATCGATTTCCTCAAGAGCACCCGCGGTTGGTCCGAGGAGGAGTGGGACGCCGGGGTGGAGCGGGTGCGGTCACGGGGTTGGCTCAACCCCCAGGCCGGTGGGGAGGCCACGCTGTCGCTGAGCGAGGCCGGGACGACCGTCCGTCAGCGGGTGGAGGACGAGACCGACCTGCTGGCTCAGTACCCCTATGAGGCGATCGGAGAGGACGGGTGTGCCGAGCTCCGCACTCTGGCACGTCCCTTCAGCCGAACGGTGGCGGCGGCCGCCGGGCTGGGGGTTGTCGCGGCCCCATCGCCTCCGTCGGCCTGATCGTGCAGCCTGCTGCTACGTTCATCCGATGATCGAGGATGGAGCGGAGATGGCCAATGACGCCATGATCCGCGAGTTCATGGCTGCGTGGGAGCGCCGCGATACCGAGCACATCGTCGACAGCTTCACCGACGACGGCATCTATCACAGCATCCCGTTGACACCGATCGTCGGAAAAGAGGCGATCCGGAAGTTCGTGAGCGGATTTGCCGACACGCCGCCGGGCCGGCTGGAGATCCGCCACCAGGTCGCCTCGGGCAACGTGGTGATGAACGAGCGCACCGACCACATCACCCTCAACGGGAAGCCGGTGACCCTACCCATCTGCGGTGTCTTCGAGATCGAGGATGGCCGCATCCGGGCGTGGCGCGAATACTTCGACCTGACCCCGGCCAAGGCTGCCTACCGCGCGCCCTGAACCACGTCTATCGGTGGATGAGGACGAAATCACCGAGACTCGCCTCTTGCCCGGGAATGGTGAAGATCTCGACATCGGCGCTCGACGCCAGCCACTCGAGGTTGCGCCGGTGGATCTCGTCCAACTCCTGAAACCGGTCGAGCACCACCGCCACCGGAGTCGGCCGGCGGTCACCTCCGGCCGCCGGAGCCGTTTGCGATCCATCCACCGCCGGCAGCAGGGCATCCAAGGAGAGACGCACCGCATTGATCGTCCCCAAGCCGGCGTCGGCGACCAGGACGACCAGGTCCGGCCGTAGCGCGGTGACCAGGTCGATGGTGTCCCCGTCCGAGGCCTGCGGGGATCGCACTCCCCCGGCGGTCTCCACCAGCCCGAGGTGGACACGACGGTCGGGCCAGGCCAGCTCGGCGACCAGTTCGGCGATGGTGAACGGGGGTAGACCGAGGGCATCGGCCGCCATCGGAGGCGCCATGGCCCGGTGGTAGGAGCGGTGGGGGCGACAGACTTCCCCGGGGTCCTCGCCGGACGCCGCCGCCAACACCTGGGCATCGGTCGGACCGCCGAGCGAGGCTCCGCGGCTGTCGACGTCGAACGACTGGGCCGGCTTCCGGGCGGCGACCTGCAGGCTCCGGGAACGCACCTCATGGAGGAGCTGGGTGCACACCCAGGTCTTGCCCACCTCGGTCCCGGTCCCGCACACCAGGACGACCTGGTCAGGACGCAACGGCGCTCCCGATCACGTTCCGGTCGGCTCCAGATCCACCATGCTCTTCGTCGGCATCAAGCGCCGCCAGCTCGGCGACCAGCCGGTCGACCTGCTCATCGGTATGGATCGATGACAGCGTGACCCGCAACCGGGATGTCCCCGGCCGGACGGTGGGAGGTCGGATGGCCGGGACCCACAATCCGTGGGCGAGCAGGTGGTCCGACGCCGCCACCGCCCGGGCCTCGTCACCGATGATCACCGGGACGATCGGCGACCGCGGCCCGGCCTGAGCCCTGACGGCTCCGACGGCGTCCGACACCCTGGTCACCAGGTCGGTGAGGCGGCGACACAACGCCTCGCCCTCGGGAGACCGCACGATTCCCACCGCCGCCAACGCCGCGGCGGCATCGGCCGGGGACGGCGCGGTGGTGAAGATGTACGGCCGGGCCCGGTTGACCAGCAGCTCCACGAAACGAGCCGGTCCGACCACGAAACCGCCCAACGAGCCGAGCGTCTTGGACAAGGTACCCACCCGGAGGACGTCAACTCCCAGTTCGCCGGGGGCTCCGCCCGCCGGCAACTCGGGGCCGAGGACGGCATGGGCCTCGTCGAGAACCAGGAGGGCGCCGAAACGCCGGGACACCTCGAGCAGGCCGACCAGGTCGGCGGCGTCTCCGTCCATGGAGAACACGGTGTCGGAGACGATGATCGGCCGTCCGGTGCCGGCGGCGACCAGCTGTTCGAGGTGGTCGAGGTCGTTGTGGCGGTAGACAGCCACCTCGGCCCTCGCCGCCCGGCACCCGTCGATGATGGAGGCGTGATTCAACTCGTCGGAGAACACCGACGCCCCGTTGGCGGCGAACACCGACAGCACCGACAGGTTGGCGGCGAACCCGGTCGGGAACACGATGGCCCGCTCGCATCCCTTCCACGCGGCCAGGGTCTCTTCGAGCTCGGCGTGGATGGGCCGTGACCCGGTCACCAATCTCGACGCCCCCGACCCTGCCCCCCAGCGATCGAGGGCGGAGTGGGCGGCGGCAACCACCGCCGGATGGCAGGACAGGCCGAGGTAGTCGTTGGAGGCGAACGAGACGATCTCGCCCCCGGGGTCATTCCCCCCGGCCGCGAGGTCGCCCAGCCGGCCGGCCGGTCCGCGGGCGTCGAATGTCCGGGGTCGGCGCCATTGGTTGGCGGCTTCCACCGTCCGGCACGACGCCTCGACCCACTCGGACCAGGCCGACGGCCCGCTCACCGCCGGTCTTCCCCCCCGACCGCGATGATCGACGCCACCAACACCTCGACCACCTTGTCGACCTCCTCGATGGTGGTGGTCAGCGGTGGCATCAGCACCACCACGTCGCCGAGCGGCCGCAGCAGAACGCCCTGCTGGGTCGACGCCGCGCACACCCGACGTCCCCACCGTTCGCCGCCGGCGGGCGGATCGAGCTCCACCCCGACCATCAGGCCCCGTTGGCGCACCGCCCCGACCCCGGGAAGCCCGGTGACCTCGTCGCGCAGTTTGACCGCGAGGCGTTCCGCCACCGCCGCCACATTGGCCAGCACGTCCCATTCGCCGATGAGCTGCAGATGACGGAGCGCCACCGCGCAGGCCAGCGCGTTCCCGCCGTAGGAGTGGCCGTGGTAGAAGGTCTTCTCGCCGAGGTCGGCACCGTCGAAGGCGGCGAACACCTCTCCGGAAGCGACGGTGGCCGACAGCGGGAGGTAACCGCCGGTGATCCCCTTGCCCAGGCACAACAGGTCGGGGCGGAAGTCGGGTCCCGCCCACTCGGAGGCGAAGAGCTTGCCGGTCCGCCCGAAGCCGGTCGCCACCTCGTCGCAGATCAGCAGCACCCCGTGCGCCCGGCAGGCGGCTCCCAACCTGGCCAGGTCGCCAGGTTCGGTCACCAGCATCCCGGCGGCCCCCTGCACCAGTGGCTCGATGATGACGGCGGCCAACTCGTCGGCGTGGGCCTCGACGCAGGCCACCGCCTTGTCGGCCCAGTCGGGCGAGGCGTAACCCGGGGTTCGGATGACCGGGAAGCGCAGCGGGTCGAACAGGGCGGTCCCGAAGCCGCCGTCCCCCAACGACAGGGCCCCGACGGTGTCCCCGTGATAGGCGTCACCGAGGGCCAGGAAGCGGGTGTGTCCGGCTTGACCTCTGTTCACCCAGTACTGGAAAGCGATCTTGGCCGCCTGCTCGACGGCCACCGCGCCGTCCGAGGCGAACAGTACGTGGGCGTCGTCGACCGGCACCACCGCGGTCAGCGCCTCGGCGAACTCCACCACCGTCCGGTTTCCGTTTCCCAACAGGGTGGTATGGGCCACCCGGCCGAGCTGTTCGACCAGGGCGGCATCCAGCTCGGGGACGTGGTGCCCGAGGGTCATGACCCACAGCGAGGAGATGGCATCGAAGTAGCGCCGGCCGTCCACGTCGATCACCTCACGCCCCTCGCCCCGCTCGACGGTGATCGGCGAATTGCCCTCATAGGCAGCCATTTGGGTGAAGCCGTGCCAGACCACGCCGGCATCCCGGGCCGCCCACCGGTCGGCGGCTGAGGTCGATGGTCGGGAGGTCGGGGGCCTGGTCATCGGCGAGAGTCTTATGCAGCCCGGGAGACAGGTCGAACCGAAGCCTCGGGAGACCCACTTGAGCTGCCCGGTACACTCCGGGTCATGGATCGCATCGGCCTGGTTGACACCATGTTCGCCCGCTTCGACATGGGGGCCGAAGCCGCCAGCGAGCTGGCCGGCTGCCCCGGCTACGGCGAGACCTTCGAGATCGTGCGCCGGACGGTGCCCGGGTTCAAGGACCTGGGCGTCGAGTGCAAGCGGCTGATCGAGAACGAGAAATGCCGGATCGTGGTGGCCATGGGGATGCCCGGGAAGGCCGCCATCGACCAGGTCTGCGCCCACGAGGCCGCCCAGGGGATCATGATGGCCCAGCTGCTGACCTCGACCCACATTCTCGAAGTCTTCGTGCACGAGAACGAGGAGGAGGACCCGGCCAAGCTGGCCCAGGTGTGCATCAACCGGGCCCGCAGCCACGCCCGGAACGCCTACTGGATGCTGTACGAGCCCGAGCAGCTGGCCCGGCGGGCCGGCCAGGGAGTGCGGCAGGGCTACGAGGACGCCGGTCCCATCGCCGCCGATCGAGCCGGCTCGATCTAGGCCTCCGCGCTAGGCGGCGGGTTCGTGGGGCAGCCCCAGGGTCCGCTCACCGATGATGTTCCGCTGCACCTCGGAGGTGCCGCCGCCGATGGTGAGCGCGGGGGCGAACATGAACCCGAAGCTGTAGATGGCGTCCGCTCCCTCGCCGACCAGCATCCCCGATGAGCCGGTGAGGTCGCAGGCCAGCTCCATCACGTGCTGTCCGTGTTCGTCGGCGAGGGCCTTGCGCACCGAGGCCTCGGGTCCCGGGTCGGCCCCCGACACCGCCGCTGACACCATGCGGAGGCGGAGCAACCGCAGGATCTCGCCTTCGGACCAGACCTGGGCCAGGCGCTGCCGGAAGAGCGGGTCGGAGGCGCCGCCCGACCGCTTCACCTGGTCGACCAGATCCTCGGCCGTCGGGCCCATCCCCCACAGCGAGCCGGCACCCGACAGCGACACCCGCTCGTTCCCGAGGGTGACCTTGGCCAGTCGCCAGCCGTCCCCTTCGCGGCCGACCAGGTTGGCCGCCGGGATCCTGACGTCATCGAAGAACACCTCGTTGAAGGTGTGGGTCCCGGTCATGTCCACCAGCGGCCGGACGGTGATGCCGGGCGCGTCCATCGGGCAGATGAAATAGGAGATCCCCTGATGCTGCGGCGCTTCCGGGTCGGTCCGGGCCAGCAGGATCCCGAACGTGGCCACATGCGCATAGGAGGTCCACACCTTCTGGCCGTTCACCACCCACTGGTCGCCGTCCCGCTCGGCCCGGGTGGTGAGGGAGGCCAGGTCCGAGCCGGCGCCCGGTTCGCTGAAGAGCTGGCACCAGATCTCGTCGGCCGACAGCATCGGGCCCAGGTAGCGCTCCTTCTGCTCCTCGGATCCGGCCCGGAGGAGGGTCGGGCCGGCCCAGCCGATTCCGATGGTGTTGGTGGGGCGCCTGACCGAGGCCCGCTTCAGCTCGTCGTCCACGATCAGCTGGGTCTCGGGGTCGGCGCCCATCCCCCAGGGCTCGGGCCAGTGGGGGGCCACGTATCCGGCCTCGGCCAGCTCCCGGCCGGAGGGCAACGGGTGTTCGGCCAGCCAGGAGCGCACCGAAGCCCGGCGGGGGTCGCCATCAGGGGGAAGGGCAAAGTCCATGGCCGCGAGCGTAGGCTGCTCCGGTTCGGCCGAGACAATCGGCCACCGGTGACAAGGGGTGCCCGAGCAGATGACCAAGTGGAATTTCGCAGACGTGTGGGAAACGGTGGCAGAGACCCTGCCCGATGCTCCCGCCCTGACCCAGGGGGCACGCATCCAGTCGTGGAAGGACACCGACCGTCGGGCCGACAACGTGGCGCGGTGGCTCCTGGGTGCCGGCGTGGCCAAGCAGGACAAGGTGGCTCTCTATCTCTACAACTGCCCTGAGTACCTGGAGGCGACCTTCGCCATCTTCAAGATCGGCCTGGTGCCCATCAACACCAACTACCGGTACGCCGACAACGAGCTCGCCTACCTGTGGGAGAACGCCGATGCGGTGTCGGTGGTTTTCCACGGAGTGTTCACCGAACGCATCGAGGGCGTCCGTGACCGGGTCCCGAGCATCCGTAGCTGGCTGTGGGTGGACGACGGCACCTCTCCATGCCCTTCGTGGGCGGTGGCCTACGAGAGCGTGGCCGCCGACGACGGACCCGACGACGGACCGGACGGCCGACCCGAGCGGGTGCGGGCGCCCTGGGGACGGAGCCCCGATGATCTCAACCTGCTCTACACCGGCGGGACCACCGGCATGCCCAAGGGGGTGATGTGGCGACAGGACGACCTGTTCGCGCTGCTGAACGGTTCAGGATTCCGACAGTACGGCGAGGAGGCGGGGGTCGAGGGGGTGCGGCAGTCCCTCTCCGAGCAGGGACCGGGGATGACCCTCCTCCCGGCCTGCCCCCTGATGCACGGGACCGGCGGGTTCACCGCCCTCGAGTGCCTGAGCGAGGGAGGCAGGGTGGTCCTCCTGGCCTCGCGCCATTTCGACCCCATCGAGCTCCTCGACACCGTCGAGCGGGAGAAGGTCAACGGCCTGATCATCGTGGGCGACGCATTCGCCAAGCCCATCCTGGCCGCGCTGGATGCCGATCCTGACCGGTGGGAACTGACCAGCCTGATGGGGATCATCTCCTCCGGGGTGATGTGGAGCGAGGAGACCAAACAGGGGCTGCTCCGGCACCATCCCAACATGCTGCTGGTGGATGCGTTCTCGTCGTCGGAAGCCCTGGGCATGGGCAGCTCGGTCTCGTCGGGGGCATCGGCCGCCCACACCGCCCAATTCACCCTCGGGCCCTTCGTCCGGGTCCTCGACCCCGAGGGCCACGATGTGGTGCCCGGCTCGGACCGGCCCGGAGTGCTGGCCCTCGGAGGGCGGATCCCCCTCGGCTATTACAAGGACGAGGCCAAGACCGCGGCCACCTTCCGCACCATCGACGGAGCGCGCTACTCGATCCCCGGCGACTACGCCGAAGTGCGGGAGGACGGCAGCATCCACCTGTTGGGACGGGGCTCGGTGGTCATCAACACCGGGGGTGAGAAGGTCTATCCCGAAGAGGTCGAGGAAGCCATCAAGACCGTCGACGGGGTCCATGACGCAGTGGCAGTCGGGATTCCCAACGAACGCTTCGGCGAGGAGATCGTCGCGGCGGTGGAGCTGACCCCCGGCACCGCCGAAGGATCGGTCGAAGAGGATGCCATCATCGAGCACGTGAAGGGCCAACTGGCCGCCTACAAAGCCCCCCGCCGGGTCCGGTTCGTGGCCACCATCGGTCGCTCGCCTTCGGGCAAGGTCGACTACGCCAGGATCCGGAGCGAAAGCGCGGCGTGGGTGGGCGTTGAGCTCTGAGCCGGACCCGGGGTCTCCCGAGGCTCCCGGATCTCCCGAATCTCCGGGGAAGGACGGCTCCCCGGTCAAGCACACGGGACGGGTTCGCCGTTCGGCGGCATCGGCCCAGCTGGTAGGCCGGCTGGGTGCCTCGCGGATGACCGGCAAGATCCGGACCCGCCTGACACCGGCCGACCGGCGTGAGGAGCGGGCCGCGGCCATCGAGCTCCGCACCGCCGAGCAGGTGGCCGAGTCCCTGGGTGACATGAAGGGGGCGCTGATGAAGCTGGGGCAGATCGCCAGCTTCCTCGACGAGGGGCTCCCCGAGCCCTACCGGGTGGCGCTGGCCCAGCTCCAGTCGGACGCGCCGCCGATGGCGCCGGCGATGGCGGCCGGGGTGATCGAAGCCGAACTGGGCCGGCCCCCGACCGGGATCTTCCGGGAGTGGGAGCCGGAACCGCTGGCCGCGGCGTCCATCGGTCAGGTCCACCGGGCGGTGACCTGGGACGGCCGGGAGGTGGCGGTCAAGGTCCAGTACCCGGGGGTGGCTGCGGCCATCGAGGCGGACCTGGCCAACACCGAGATGCTGGCCCGGCTGCTGCCGATGATGTTCCCCGCTCTCGATGCCAAGGTGTTGGCCACCGAGCTCCGGGAACGGCTGACCGAGGAGCTCGACTACATCCATGAAGCCGCCAACCAGCGCCGATTCTGCGACATCTACCGCGGCCACCCCTTCATCCACATCCCCGAAGTGGTCGACGAGCTCTCCACCCCGATGGTGCTCACCACCGAGCTGGCCACCGGGGCCCGTTTCGCGGAGGTCGAGCAGTGGTCGGCCGAGGAGCGGGACCTGGCCGGCGAGACCCTGTTCCGGTTCGTGTTCCGGGGCATCAACCGCCTGGGGGTGTTCAACGGCGACCCCCACCCAGGCAACTACCTCTTCCGGCCCGGCGGCCAGGTCACTTTCCTCGACTTCGGGCTGGTCAAGGAGTTCGCGGCCGAGGAGACGGCCGTCTTCCACCGGTTGATCGAGACCCTGGTGCTGCGGGGAGATCCCGAGGGTTACCGCCGGACCCTCGAGTCGGTCGGGCTCCTCCGTCCGGACCCGTCGCTGTCGACCGAGGAGGTGGCTGACTACTTCAGCCACTTCTACGACCTGGTCATGGTCCCGGGCCGGCGCACGGTGGAGCACGAGTACGCCTCGGAAACGGTCAGGAGGGTGTTCAACTCCAAGAGCCCGGTGGCCAAGGCGGTCAGCCTGCCGTCGATGTTCGTGATCGTGCAGCGGATCAATCTCGGGCTCTACGCCCTCTTGGCCCGGTTGGGAGCCACCGCCGATTGGCGGGGCATCGCCGAGGAGCTGTGGCCGATGGTCGACGGTCCACCGACCACCGAGTTGGGAGAAGCCGAAGCGGAGTGGCTCAGCCGGACGTCCTGAGTAGCAGGCGGTACACGATGAACCCCGGTGCACCAACAGCTGCTTCCAGGTCCGCAGGGAACCGCTCGAGCGCGGCCGCCGTCGGCTGTGGTTCGCTGAGCCGATCGATCACAAAGCCGGCTTCGCTGAATGCCTGTACGACAGACGACAGCGGTCTGCGCCAGAAATGCTGTGTCACCTTGACATCGCGCTTTTGCCACGAGTCCGAGACCAGCTCGGTGTCGAAGTAGCCACCTCTTTGTGAGGGCAGGGGACGACCAAAGGGGTGATCGAGAGAGATCACCACCCATCCTCCCGGGCGCAGTGAATTCCGAAAGGACCGGAGAGGAACCTCCCAATCTCTCAAATAGTGGAGAGCCAAAGAACACGTGATGCCGTCAAGGCTCCCGGTTTCGATTGGTAGCGGTTCGGCCAGATCTGCCACGAAGAAGCGCCCATTCTTTGGGCATCGGCGCTTGGACTCCTCCACCATCGCGGGGCTGAGGTCGATCCCGATGACGTCGGCGCCCTCATTGAGCAGCCATTCGCACTGTGCGCCCGCTCCGCACGCAGCATCCAGCACGACCTTCCCGGCAAGCGGTCGCGGGATGAGCGCGCGGAGAGCCGGACGCTCGAGCAACCCGTTGAAGGGTCCCTCGTCGGTCGATGACGCCCAGACTGGCGCCAATCGGTCGTAGGCATCCCTCGTTTGGCGGGTGTGGGCCGCCTGGGTCGGCGGGGGCTCTGCAGGCATGTCTCCCGCTAGCAACGGCACGCCCGAAGAAGTCCGAGCCCCGCGCCCGATACCGAAATGAACTGGCCTCGTCCGGGGACGTGGTGACGCTCGACCAATCCGCGATCGTTGGCTTCTTCCCATACGGGAAAGCGCGGACACGATGTCCGCCACGCATCGAGCACCTCTGCGTACGGGCGCGGGCCGGAACCCAACCACTCAAGGAGATCAAGGATCAGGTCATCGAGATTTTCGGTCATAGGCGTCCGAACAATCATGGCAGATAGGCCGATCAGAACAGCGACGCGAGCGACCGCCTCGATCACCGCAGGATCGGCTCCGGGACCGATGCCAACGGCGTGAAGTCCGATGCGCATTCCGTCATCTTCCCACCGAGGGACCCGTCGTGATCACCTTCTGTCGAGGGGCTGCCCGACGGTGGGCACCGGATCGTTATTGGCGCAGTTGCGGCCTCAGCCCTTGTTGGCCCCGTGAGCCCGGACGAAGTCGTTGACCGCGTAGTAGGCGTCGATGGACTCCCCGGCGTCGCCCCAAAAACCCTCCAGGACGTCGTAGGCCATCGACCCCTCGTTGATGTAGTGGTTGTTGACGTCGGTGATCTCCAGCTCGCCCCGGCCCGAAGGCACCAGTGTGGGGATGACGTCGAACACGTCGGCGTCGTAGCAGTAGATCCCGGTGACGCCGTACTTCGACGGTGGCTGCTCCGGCTTCTCCACGATGCCGGTGATGCGCCCGTCGTCGAAGCTCGGCACCCCGAGGTGGCGAAGGTGCTCATCCTCCTCGACCGGGGTCAACAGGATGCGGGCGCCCCGGGGCTCGGCCCGGAAGGCGTCGACCATCGGCTTGATCGACTGCTCGACGACATTGTCGGCCAGCATCACCAATACCGGGTCGCCGTCGACGAACCGTGCCGCCAGGCCCAACGCCTCGGCAATGCCGCCGGGCTTGTCCTGGTAGCCGTAGCTCAGCCGGTCGATGCCGAACTCGTAACCGTTGCCCAGCAGCCGGAGGAACTCCCCGGCGTGGGTCCCTCCCGTCACCAGCATGATCTCGGTGATGTCCGCGTTGACCAGCGCCTCGATGCACCAGTTGATCATCGGGCGGTCGTAGATGGGGAGGAGGTGCTTGTTGGTGATGCGGGTGAGCGGGTGGAGGCGCGAGCCGGTGCCGCCTGCGAGTATGACGCCCTTCATGCCGGGCAGCCTAACGGGGATCGTTGGGGGCGGCCGAAGCGATGGCAACTACGGCGCCGACCTGGTTCTCACCTGGTTCCGAGCTCCTCGAGGATCGCGTCGGCCAATATCGGCCACGCCGCCGCTGCCCAGGGACCGAACGCCCGATCGGACAAGCCCGCGCATCCCACTCCCGCTTCTGGGTCGATCCAGACGAAGGATCCGGAACGACCGAAATGCCCGAAGGTGGCCGGCGAGTTCGATGCTCCGGTCCAGTGGGGCCACTTGTGGCCACGGATCTCCACTCCGAGCCCCCAGTCGCACGGGTCGAAACGACCGAACCCGGGGAGAACGCCAGACAACCCGGGAAAGGCCACCGAGGTGGCCAGGGCGTGGGTCTCGGGACCGACCAGCGTCGGGACCGCCCACTCGGCCGCTACGGCGAGGAGATCCTCGAGCGGCCCCCGGAGTCCGGTGGCGGCACCCGAAGACGCCGGTCCTGAGTCACTGTGCCCGGGATCGAAGACGGTATCGGACATGCCGAGAGGCGCGAGCACCGCCTCGGACGCGTAGTCGAGAAAGGACATGCCGGAGTGCTCGGCTATCGCTTCTGCCAGCACCTCGTAGCCGAGGTTGGAGTAGATGCGTCGGGCGCCGGGTTCGGCGAGTTGAGCCTGGAGACCGGGTGCCGGGTCGGGGGCGAGACCGGAGGCGTGGGCCAGGAGGTGGCGGATCGTCGATCCCGGCGGACCCATCGGCAGATCGAGGGACAGGGTGCCCTCCTCGACCGCCACCAACACCGCCAGCGCGGTGACCGGCTTGGTGACCGACGCCCAGGGGAACGACCGGGTCCGAGATCCCACCACCTCGACGGTCTCCGCAGCCGGCGAGGTGGTGCCCACATCGACCGGGCCGAAGCGAACAACTCCTACCGATGCCGCGTCAACGGCCCAGCTCGTGACCAGGTCCAACACGCCCATAGACGGACGATGGTAGATCAGCTCGAGCAAGCCCGATCAGTGACCGATGACTACTGTGAACCCCGATGTCGCCATCCACTCCGAAAGGCGTTCGTTCTCGGTACCCCCTGCATCGCCGGACCCTGGCCGTGGCCCTGGTGACCCTGATGTTGGTGACCGCCGGCATCGCGGCGGCAGCTGCCTGGATCACTCTCCCCAGACGGGCCTCGGCGACCGAGTCTTCCCGACCGGGCCATTCCAGCAATTCGACCCTTCCTACTCTCACACTCCCGAACTTCGGGCTGGTGCCGGTAGCCAGGCCGACGACAACGCATCCGGCCAAAGGGAAGTCCGCGGTTCCATCGGTCATCACCCCGATTTCACATATCCCCATCACACCGCCGACCACGCCCACCACCGATTCGTCGACACTCGATCCCTTCTATGTGCCGCCCGTGCCCCTTATCGCCGCCCCACCAGGCACCGTGATCCGGTCCGAACGCATCACCGACGCCGAGGATCTGCCCCCGCTGGCCGTCGCCTACCGGGTCCTGTACCACTCGGAATCGATCACCGGCGCCGACATCGCGGTTTCCGGAACGGTCGTCATTCCGGGCCAACCGTCCCCGGCCGGGGGCTATCCCATTGCCACCTGGGCTCACGCCACCGACGGACTGGCCGACCAGTGTGCTCCGTCACTCCAGGTAACGCCGACCGCGCCGTATCTGGCCCAATTGCTCGACGCCGGGATGATCGTGGCCGCCACTGACTATGAAGGGCTTGGCCCTCCGGGGAACCACCCATATCTGGTGGGCCAGAGTGAGGGTCAAGCGGTACTGGACGCGGCTCGGGCTGCCCGCAACCTGGTCGACGGAGCCGCGTCGGACTCGGTGATCATCTTCGGCCACTCCCAAGGTGGCCAAGCGGCGTTGTTCGCCGGCCAGATCGCCACATCGTACGCACCGGATCTCTTCGTGGTGGGCGTGGTAGCCGCCGCACCGGTTTCGAACGTCGGCAACTTCGTGCCGGACGTGCCGGGGAACACCCCCGACCCGCTCTCGGCGTACGCGGTCATGGCCCTCTACGCCTGGTCCCTCACCTACGGAGACATGCCGCTCTCGTCGGTATTCACGCCTTCGGCCATCTCCACCACGGCAGCACTCAACCACGTCTGCAATGACCACGTGACCGACACCTACGCGGGCGTGCCGACCGATCAGATCTTCCTTCCGGGTTGGAAGAACAGCCCGGCGGTCCAGACCCATCTGACGCAGAACGAGCCTGGACTGGCGCCCACCTCAGCACCGATCCTGGTGGTGCAGGGCACCAGCGACGGACTCATTCCCTATGCCAGCACCACCGCCCTGGTCAACGAGCGACTGTGTCGTGCCCAGCACGACACCGTCGAGTACGTGGCCTTTCAGGGTGCCAACCACGGGACGGTGGTAGGGGTGGCGGAAGCGGACGTGCTCCAGTGGATCGCGGCCAGGTTCGCCGGCCAGCCGGCCCCCGACAGCTGTGGGTGAAGCAGCCCGGTCAGACGTCGAGGAATCGCCGGACGGCCAACGCCGATCCGGCCACGCCCACCACGATGCCCACCACGGCAACCAGAATGCAGGTGGCGGCGACTTCCCAGGCCCCCATCGACATCTGAGCAATCAGACTGCTCTGGTTGGCCACCGTCTTGGTGGTGTTGAGACCTATCCCCCAGTAGAGGCTGAGGACGACCAGGACGGCGACCGCCGAGCCCAGCAATCCCTGGACGAGCCCCTCCACCATGAAGGGAAGCCGGATGAACCAGTTGGTGGCCCCGACCAACTTCATCACCGATACCTCGCGCCGACGGGCGAAGATGGCCATCCGGATCGTATTGAGAATCAGCACCGAGGCCGACAGCAGCAGTACCACCGCCACCGAAAGGAAAACCCACTGGAGGATGTGGATCACGCTCTGCATGGTCCTGATCTGAGCTGTCGGTGACGACGGGATCCCGAAAACGCCGGGCTTGCCGGTGAACTGTTGGACCACCGCGGTGGCATCGGAGGGATTGGCGAGGACGCAGGCGTAGGACGACGGGTAGTCGGACTGGGTGGTGGCGTTGAATTCGTCGGCGGCGACCGTGTGTTTGGCTTCGTTGAAGTCATAGGCCTGGGAACGAGGGGTACAGCTCTTGACCAGGGGATTCTGCGACAATTGGGCGCCGATGGCCTTGTACTGGGCGGGGCTGGCGTCGGGGTTCACCCAGACCCTGACGTTGACCCCGTTCTGCCATTGCGAGGTGGCATTGGTGGCGCCCTGCTTCAACAGGAGGGCGGAACCCACCAGGGCAAGCGACACGGCCACCGTCAACACCGCGGCCACCGTCATCAACCGGTTGCGCCACAAATTGGTGGTCGCCTCTCGCGCGACATATCCGGCGGAGACCGGCACTAGCGCCCCACGTTACGGTTGCCGTTACCGTTTCTCGTTCTGGCCGGTCGCGACCTCGGCACCGTCCCGGCAGGCCTGGCCGCCGGTACCGGCGCCGGCGCGGCCTCCACCATGGTCCCGGTCGGAGAACCGGCGCCGGCCGCCGCCACTGCGCTGTCGAGGCCGTAGACGCCGCGGGCCTGGTCCCGCACCTTGGTCCCGTGATCCAACTCGACGACCCGCCGCCGCATCTGGTCGACCATGCCGGCGTCGTGAGTGGCGACGACCACCGTGGTCCCGGTCCGGTTGATCCGATCGAGGAGGCGCATGATGCCGAGACTGGTGGTCGGGTCGAGGTTCCCGGTGGGCTCGTCGGCCAGCAGGATCAGCGGCCGGTTGACGAACGCCCGGGCGACCGCCACCCGTTGCTGCTCACCGCCCGAGAGCTCACCGGGCAGATTGCCGCTCTTCTTGGTGAGACCGACCAGGTCGAGAACCTGCGGCACCTGCGAGGCGATCACGTGCTTCGGCCGTCCGATCACCTCGAGAGCGAAAGCCACGTTCTCGAACACCGTCCGGTTGGGGAGCAGTCGGAAGTCCTGGAACACGCATCCGATGTTCCGTCGCAGGTAGGGGACCCGCCACTTGGAAAGGTGCCCGATCTCCTTGCCGGCCTCCCAGATGCGACCCGACGTCGGCATCTCTTCGCGGAGCAGCAGTCGGATGAAGGTGGTCTTGCCGGAGCCGGACGGGCCGACCAGAAAGACGAACTCACCCTTGTCGATTTCGATCGAGCAGTCCCGGAGTGCGACTGTTGACCCTTTGTAGGTTTTGGTGACGTTCTGGAACGTGATCATAAGGGAGAGGTTGAAGTCGAAGCTGGAGTCGGCCGGCCGGGGTGCAATGAGTCCGCAGTAGTTTACCGATTTCGATGCTCCAGCTGGTGTAGGCCCTCTGACCTCCCTTGACGTGCGCTTCCGCGGGGATTCCGGCGCCTGGGCCTTACCCCTGGTTGCGACGCAGGTCGGCCTGTCGCCGAAGCTCGGCCTCCATGAAGGCATCGAGATCTCCGTCGAGCACCGCATCCACGTTTCCGGTCTCCTCGTTGTTGCGCAGATCCTTGACCAGTTGATAGGGCGCCAACACATAGGACCGGATCTGGTTTCCCCACGCGTTGTCGGTGCGATCACCGGACAGCGAATCGAGATTGGCTTGGTGCTCGGCCCGCTGCCGGTCGGCCAGCTTGGCCCCCAGGACCTGCATGGCCTTGGCCTTGTTCTGGTGCTGACTGCGTTGGTTCTGGCTCGACACCACGATCCCGGTCGGCAGGTGGGTGAGCCGTACCGCCGAGTCGGTCTTGTTCACGTGCTGGCCACCGGCGCCGGACGAGCGGTAGGTGTCGATGCGGAGGTCCTTCTCGTCGATCTCGACCTCGTCGGAGACGTCCTCGATGAACGGCACCACATCCAACGAGGCAAAACTGGTCTGCCGGCGATGTTGGGCGTCGAACGGCGAGATTCGCACCAGGCGGTGAACTCCCCGCTCCACCGACAGCAGACCGAACGCGTACCTCCCTTTCACGATGAAGGTGGCCGACAGCAACCCGGCCTCCTGACCGGGTGTCGCCTCTTCCACCTCGATCTCGAAGCCGCGCCGCTCGGCCCATCGGGAATACATCCGCAGCATCATCTCGGCCCAGTCCTGGGCGTCGGTCCCACCGGCGCCGGCGTGGATCTCGGCCACCGCGTCGCCGTCGTCGTAGTCACCGGCGAACAACGCCCTCAGTTCGAGGGCCCCCAGCCGGCGATCCAACTCGGCCAGAGCTTCCTCGACTTCGCCCCGCAACGAGTCGTCGCCCTCCTCCTCGTTCATCTCGAACAGGGTCTCGGCATCCGACAGGCGCTCGGCCAATGCCGCCAGCATGTCGATGTCCTCGCTGACCCGGCCCAGCTCGGTGGTGACCCGACGGGCGTTGTCGGCGTCGTCCCACAGCCCCGGGGCGGAGGCTTCGGCTTCGAGCTCGGCCCGGCGCTTCACCAGATGGTCGAGCCCGAGGAAATGCTCGGCTTCCCGGAGGCGGTCGGTCGTCGTCCCCAGGGCGGCCCGGATGTCGACGCGATCAGGATCTCCGCCCCCCCGTCGGGGAGGCTCAGACGCCGGCATTCAGTTGGCGCCGTGGCAGAACTTGAACTTCTTGCCGCTGCCGCACCAACAGGGTTCGTTCCGGCCGATCTTCTCCTTCTCGGACTTGACGATGGGAACCTGGGTCTCGCCGTCATCGGCCATCCGGTTGGTCACCCCGACTCCACCGCCGCCGGCGGCGGTGAGGCCCGAGCCGTTGGGGGCGCCACCGCCGTCCGCCTCGGCCATCTCCTGTGCCGTCGGCCCCACCGCGAACGCCGCCGACATCGAGCCGCTCCCCTGCACCGGGTCGTCGGCGGCGATGTAGCTGGCCTGGGCCAGGTCCGGCTCCGGGGCGGGCTCGGCCAACACCTGAACGTGGAACACGTAGCGCAGATAGTCGTCGTCGATCCCGTCCATCAACTTCCCGAACATCTCGAAGCCGTCACGCTGCCAGGCCACCAGCGGGTCCTGGTTGCCCATGGCCCGGAGGTTGATGCCCTCCCGCAGGAGGTCCATCTCCGCCAGGTGGTCCCGCCATCTCTGGTCGAGGATCTGCAGCATGATGTCCCGCTCGAGCTGCCGGGCCGTCTCCGCCCCGCCGGGGATCGTCTCGTCCCGCTCGGCATAGAGGTCCAGGGCTTCGGAGAGGATGCTCTCGGCCACCTGCCCGGCGGTGGTCGCCTCGGCCAAATCGTCTTCGACGAACTTGGTCGGGTAGTACTGGGTGATCTCGGTGATCAAGCGGGCCAGGTCCCACTCTTCGGGATAGTCGGTGGGGCACGATGCCTCTACCAGTGCGGTGATGGTCGTCTCCAGGAGCTCGAGGGTCTCATCGTGGAGGTCCTCCCCCTCGATGATCTGGAGGCGGCGCTTGTAGATCACCTTGCGCTGCTCGTTCATCACATCGTCGTACTTGAGCACGTCCTTGCGGGATTCGGCATTACGACCCTCGACGGTGTTCTGGGCGCGTTCGATGGCTTTGGTCACCATCTTCGCCTCGATGGGGACGTCATCGGGGATCGCCCTCCCCATCACCCAGTTCATGGCGCCGGTGGCGAAGAGGCGCATCAGATCGTCCTCCAGGGACAGGAAGAAGCGGCTCTCCCCCGGGTCACCCTGGCGGCCGGAACGGCCCCGGAGCTGATTGTCGATCCGCCGGCTCTCGTGGCGCTCGCTGCCCAGGACGTAGAGCCCGCCGGCCTCGCGCACCTCGTCGCCCTCCCGTGCGCAGGTCTCCTCGAACTCGGCCCGGATCTTGGCCAGCTCGGCGGCGCCCTCCTCGGTGGTGAGATCGATTCCGCGGGCAGTGGCTTCCCGGACCGCCAGCCCTTCGGCGTTGCCGCCCAGGATGATGTCGACCCCTCGACCGGCCATGTTGGTGGCCACCGTGACCCCGCCCACCCGGCCGGCCTGGGCGACGATCTCCGCCTCCCGGAAATGCTGCTTGGCGTTGAGGACCGAGTGGGGGATGCCCTTCTTCTCCAGCAGGCGGGCCAGATGCTCCGACTTGGACACCGAGGCGGTGCCCACCAGAATCGGCTGGCCGGTGGCGTAGCGCTCGGCGATATCCTCGACCACCGCGCTGAACTTGGCGTCCTCCGTCTTGTAGACGAGGTCGGGATTGTCGGTCCGGATCATCGGCTTGTTGGTGGGGATCGGGACCACCGGAAGGTCGTAGGTGTTGGCGAACTCCGACGCCTCTGTCTCCGCGGTTCCGGTCATGCCGGCCAGCTTCTCGTAGAGGCGGAAATAGTTCTGCAGGGTCACGGTGGCCCAGGTGTGGTTCTCCTCGTTGATCCGGACCCGCTCCTTGGCCTCCACCGCCTGGTGGAGGCCGTCGGACCAGCGCCGGCCGTCGAGGGTCCGACCGGTGAACTCGTCGACGATCTTCACTTCGCCGTCGGCGATCAGGTAGTCCTTGTCCCGCTTGTAGAGCTCCTTGGCGTAGAGGGCCTGGGTGAGGTGGTGGACGTAATTCACCGCCACCGCGTCGTAGAGGTTGCCCACCCCGAGCTGGCCTTCCACCTTCTCGATGCCCGTCTCGGTGGGGACGACGGTGCGCTTCTCCTCATCGACCTCGTAGTCGTCCTCGTTGCGCAACGTCCTGACGATGCCGGCGAACTGGTAGTAGAGCTTGGCCGACTCGGCCGCCGGGCCCGAGATGATCAACGGGGTCCGGGCCTCGTCGATGAGGATGGAGTCGACCTCGTCGACGATGGCGTAGCGGTGGCCCCGCTGGACCATGGCGTCCTGGGTGCGGGCCATGTTGTCCCGGAGGTAGTCGAACCCGAACTCGGTGTTGGTCCCGTAGGTGACATCGGCGTTGTAGGCGGCCCGCTTGGACTCGGCGTCCTCGATGTCCGGGCCCACCCGGCCCACCGTCAGCCCCAAGAACGTGTGGAGCCGACCCATCCACTCCGAGTCGCGGGAGGCCAGGTAGTCGTTCACGGTCACCACGTGGACCCCGTTGCCGGCCAGCGCGTTGAGATAGACCGGCAAGGTGGAGACCAGGGTCTTGCCCTCGCCGGTCTTCATCTCCGCGATCCACCCGAAGTGGAGGGCCATACCCCCCATCAGCTGCGCGTCGAAGTGGCGCTGGCCGAGCACCCGCCAGGCGCCTTCCCGCACCACCGCGAACGCCTCGACCAGAATGTCCTCGAACGTCTCGCCGTTGGCCAGTCGCTCCTTGAACCTGGGGGTGAAGGCCTGGAGCTCGGCATCGGTGAGCCCCTCGATCTCCGGTTCGAGGGCGTTGACCAGCGGGACCAGATCGGCCAGACGACGAACCTTTTTGCCCTCGCCGGCCCGAAGGACCTTGGTGAACACGCTCATAAGGTCATCACTCTACCGTCGGCGTGTTCTCTATCCCCGACGGTCCGAGGACGAGATCCGGCCGGTCCGGTCAAACCGACCCCCGGCCCCCGGCGGCCGGCTCCGGGCCGAGAGGTGGTCAGGCGGTCCGGATCCGGGCCCGGACCGTCTCGGCCGAGCCACGTCGGCTCGGGTGGGGACGACCGACAATGCGACCCTTGGTCTTGGCCAGCTGGTTTTCCAGCTTTTCCACCACGAAATCCACAGCCACCAACGGGTCGGAGGCGGACGCGTGGGCCCGGATGACTCGACCGTGTCCGGACATGATGACCTCGCAACATTCGCAGTTCGGGATCCTCGGGTTGTGTTCCTCGGAGAAGTGCACCTCGGCTCGTTCGAGTCCCGGGCAGTGACGGAGCAATCTGCCCACCTTTTCCTCGACCAGCGTCCGTACCCCGTTTGGCACGATCTTCCTGCCGTTCGCGATGACAACGTTCACCTGTTTGCCTCCGAGTCGTGTTGTGAATGTTACGGATGTGGTCGGCCGGTCCTCCTGGTCGGTCGAGTTGTGGGTTCATTTCGAATGGTCGGATCGGTGGCCGGAGATCCGGCGCGGCGATCACAGTGAACTACGCGCGGCTGACCTGGTCTTTGACCCCACACTCGCCTGCAGTGAGAATGGCGACCTGGTCCCGGCGGAACCGACCGGCAAGCGGTCGTGAACCCTTCGGCACCGTACGTGGCCCGCGTCACCTCATCTCCGCCCGTCCCCGACAACCGGGAACGCCACGGGCAGGTCTTACTCCTAAGCCGCACCATGCTCAGCAACCAGTAGTTGCCTTACGTGGGTCGTTTCGCCTGCGACTGGCATCGACTTGCAACCACAGACCCGCGCGTAGCTCACGGGAGACAGTGTAGGTCCGCGCTCTCCGACTTTCACTAGCAGCACCCCCGAGTTCACGAGGTCGCCACGTGGGCGTCACACGCCTGCAATACAGGCCACCGACCGCCGGGCCGGTGGGGTCGCCGGGGTCGGGTATCCCCACCTGCCCCTCAGCTCTCGGCCAAGCGCTCCTTGAGCTCGGCCAGCACCGGGATGGGGCCCGGATCGATGCCCTCGTGGCCGGCCAGATGGAGGGAGACGAAGTCCCCGATAATGGCCAGGTCGAAGAGCTGGGCCAGGTCGCCCTCGCCGGACGCCCGCACCTCGATGATGTCGGCCACCACCTCGCGGAGCACCTCGGCCACCAGCGCGAATCGACGGGCCACCTGGGGATGCTCGGCCCCGTGGCGCAGGTTGACCAGGGTGATCAGCTGGCGGGTGACGTCGCCGTTCTGCCCCCATCCGGCGATCTCGTTGTGGCAGAGCTCGGGGTAGACGTTGAAGAATGCGGGAGCCTTGGCATTCTCGTTTACCTGGGCCTTCCAGCGGAGGGCGGCGGCCGCCCCCAGGGCCTGGGAGCTGTGGATCAGGGGGATGGTCCGCCCGATGCGCCGGGCCAGGTCCTCGGCCAGGTTGCCGGGCTTGACCAGTTGGTCGCGGCGCCGACGGAGCTGGCGCACGGCCAACTTGGCCCAGTGGACAGCTCCGGGGAACAGCCCGATCTCCTCCAGCACCACCAACGGGGGTATGGCCATGGCTCCGAGTGCGGCCCGGGGCTGGGGAATGTCGGCGGGCACCCCGATCACCGGGACGTGCCACTCGCCGGCCAGGCGTCCGAGTTGGCCGCCGCTGGTCACCACCACCATGGCCGCGCCCGACTCGTAGGCTTGGCCGGCCGCCTCCAGGGTCTCCTCGGTATCACCCGAGAACGACATGGCAAAGACCAGGGAATTGGCCCCCACGAAGTCGGGGAGCTCGTACCCCTTCACCACCGCGACCGGGACCGGCATGAAGGGCGCCGCCGCCGCCAACACCACGTCGCCGGCGATCCCGCTGCCACCCATCCCCGCCACCACCACGTTCTCGACCTGTTGATGATTGGGGAGGCCGGCCACCCCCTGGGCGGCGGCCAGGGCGGCCTCGACCTGCTCGGGGAGGCCGGCGGTGGCACCCCACATGTCGAGGCTGTCCACGCCCAAGGGCGAGGGCGCGACCGGCGGACTGCCGGCAGCCGGAGCGGTCAAGATCCGGTGGGTTCGCCGGTGGAACGGGCCCCCCCGGATTCGGCCAGGGCCATCAGCCGGGCGTGCTCGGCGTCGTCGACGGTGGTGGCCTCGTCGATCAGCATCACCGGGATCCCGTCCCGGATCTGGTAGCTGCGGTGCAGGCGGGGGTTGTAGAGCCGGTCCTCAGCCTCGAAGTACAGCAGGGACCCCTTGTCCTCCGGGCAGGCCAGGACATCGATCAGCAGGGAGTCGAGCGTCATGATGGGTTCCTCTCAGTCAACAGGGTCGTCGGGTCGTCGGGTCGTCGGGTTGTCGGGTCGTCGGGTTGATCGGTCATCCGCCGGTGAGCCGGGCCACGGCCTCTTGCACCTCGGCCACGTGCCGGGCGCAGGACTCGTCATCCGGCGCCTCCACGTTCAGCCGGAGCAACGGCTCGGTATTGGAAGGCCGCAGGTTGTACCACCAGTCACCCCGGTCCACCGTCAACCCGTCCAGCCGGTCGACGGTGCCGAGCCGGCCGCCGGCCGCCTCGACCTCGGCGGCCATGGCCTCGACCGCGGCGGCCGGATCGGACACCGTGGTGTTGATCTCCCCCGAGTCCGAGTACCGCTGGTAGGGCTGCAACAGTTCCGAGAGCGGCTTGCCGGTCACGCTCAGCAGCTCGAGCACGACCATGGCGGCGATGATCCCCGAGTCGGCCCGGTAGTTGTCCCGGAAGTAGTAGTGGCCCGAGTGCTCACCGCCGAAGATGGCGCCGGTCTCGGCCATCACCTGCTTGATGTAGGAGTGGCCCACCCGGGTGCGGACGCCCACCCCGCCCTTCTCGGCGATCACCTCGGGCACCACCCGGCTGCAGATGCAGTTGTAGAGCACGGTGGCCCCGGGATGCTTGTCCAGCATCGAAGCCGCCACCAGCGCGGTGGTGAGCGAGCCCGACACCGGCTCGGAGCGCTCGTCGACCAGGAAGACCCGGTCGGCGTCCCCGTCGAAAGCAAGCCCGACATCGGCGCCCAGGTCCCGCACCGCTTGTTTCAGCGGCACCATGTTCTCCGGCTGGATGGGATCGGCCGGGTGGTTGGGGAAGTTCCCGTCGAGCTCGGGGAAGAGGATCTCCACCTTGAAGGGGAGGCCCTCGAAGACCTTGGGTACCACCAGGCCGCCCATGCCGTTGGCGGTGTCGGCCACCACCACCAGGGTGCGGAGGGCGTTGACGTCGACGAAGGAGCGGACATGATCGGCGTAGTCGTCGAGCACCGACCGCTCCTCGTAGAAGGCCAGGGAGTCGGGATCGAGGGGAGGCGGGCCGTCCGCGCCCCAAACGTCCAGGAGGGCCTCGGCGATCGCTTGGATCTCGGTCAGGCCGGTGTCCCGCCCGATGGGTCGGGCCCCGGACAGGCACAGCTTCAACCCGTTGTAGCGGGCCGGGTTGTGGGAGGCGGTGAACATGGCGCCGGGGGAATCGAGCTTGCCGGCGGCGAAGTAGAGGAGGTCGGTGGAGGCCAGGCCCAGATCGGTCACCGCCATCCCCTCGGACCGGGCTCCGTCGGAGAACGCCTTGGCCAGCTCGACCCCCGACTCCCGCATGTCCCGGGCCACCAACAGCCGGGGGGCGCCGGTAAACCGGGCCACGGCCATCCCGATGGCCCTGAACTGGTCGGCGTTGAGATCGTCGGGGACCACGCCCCGGATGTCGTAGGCCTTGAAGACGTTGGAGAGGCTGGTCATAGCCCGGCCATCCTACTCAGCCTGGATGCCCGGCCCCGTGGGCAACCTGGGGTCGCGGGCGGCGGATCCCGAAGGTTGCCCCGGGCACCGGGTGCGAGCCCCGGGCCTCGGGTCAGGCGATGGAGCGACCTCGAATCGGGGCGCCCACCGAGTGGAGATGGCGGAGCACCTGCACGTACGACGCCCCGAAGCCGGTCTCGTTGTAGGCCAGATTGTGGCGCTCGCAGAACGCCTTCACCAGCGGTTGGGACCGGCGGAGGTTGCGCCGCGGCATCGACGGGAACAGGTGGTGCTCGATCTGGTAGTTCAGGCCGCCGAGGGCGAAGTCACTGACCCACCCGCCGCGCACGTTGCGGGCGGTGACCACCTGGCGTTCGAGAAAGCCGGTGGTGTCGTCCTCGCGGAACACCGGCATCCCCTTGTGATTCGGGGCGAAGGCACTGCCGAGGTAGAGACCCAGCAATCCCTGGTTCACCACCAGGAACACCAGGGCGCGGACCGGCGACAGCACGAACAGCAGCGGTCCCAGGTAGAGGGCGATGTGCAGACCCAACAGCACGGCTTCCTTGGTTCGCTGCCGGGTGGTGCGCGCCGGAAGGTCGCGGATGCCGGCCACCTGGAGGTGCAGCGCCTCGAGCAGGAGCATCGGGAAGAACAGGATGGCCTGGTAACGGGCCAGCCATCGGCCGGCGCCCCGCTTGTCCCGGGCCTGGCCGGTCGTCCACACGAAGATCCCGGTGCCGATATCGGGATCTTTCCCCTCGTGGTTGGGGCGGGTGTGGTGCCGAGTGTGCTTGTCGACCCACCAGCCGTAGCTCATGCCGAGGAAGAGATTGGCGTTGATCAGCCCGAACGTGTCGTTGAGGCGGCGGGAGCGCTGGGTCTGACGGTGACCGATGTCGTGGGCGACGAAGCCGACCTGGCCCAGGACCAGGGCCAGATACACCGCCACCACCAGCTGGTACCACGAGTCGCCGATGATGAAGAACGCCACCCACCCGGCCGCCAGCAGGAAGGCGTTGACTCCCATCCTGATCTTGTCCGAGGCGTAGTGGCGGTCGAGGAGCCCCGCCTGCTTGACCTGGCGTGACAGCTCGGAGAAACCGCCGTCGGTTCGTTCAGTCGGAGATCCTCCGACGATCTCGGTGGGCCCGGTCCGATCCAAAGTGGGCGCCGTCAGCCGAGCCGGAACCGGCTGACTTGCTGTCCCTCGAGTATCCAGCGGAGTGCCTCATTTTCGGATCGAACTGGCACAAGGTTCATACGCCAGATACCACGGGTGTCGGGTCAAGTCCCTGACACCATCCTAGTGTGACACGTGCCATTCGATTCCGACAGTCAGCCTGGATGCCACCCACTGGCCGGCCGGGTCCGTCGCCTGACCTTCCACCCCACCACCGCCAGCACCAGCGCGGCGAGCGCCGCACCGGCGGCGATCAGCCATCCGACCAGGTCGACCCCGGTGGTTCCGTAGTGCAGCGTGACGTCGTGGCTGGTGGGCACCACCACCATCAGGTTGGGTGCCGCCCGCCACGGGCCCTGTGCCCCGGTGGCCTGCCAGTTGGGGAAATAGGAGACCTTCACCTCCACCGGGGTGCCGATCCTGTCCACATGAAAGCTGATGGAGCTGTCGGTTTGGGTGACGTTGGACACCGCGGTCGGCGGCTCGGGGACCGTGGCGGGCGAACTGTCACCGACCGCCACCCGCTCCCAGTTCGAGGGGCCGCCGGCCGTCGGCACCACATCCCAACCCGCCGGGTTGTCGTACCAGGCGACGGCCGGGTTCAACCAACTGGTCTGGGCCGCTCCCACCCCCTGCCACACCACCGGTCGGTTGGTCAGCGGCTGGACCAGCTGGGAGCCGGCGATCCGGTACACCTTCCAGGTGGTGTCGAGGACTTCGCCGTTGTAGATGTTGTGCCATGGCCCGCTGGAGGCGACTTCGGTGAGGGAGGGGTCGGCGGCCGCCGCCTTCTCGGTGGTGGCCGACGACGCCAGGAAGTACCGCACTCCCAACTGCTGGAGATGCTGGATGCCGAGGGTCACGTCGAGACCGCCGTACGGAAGCCCGACCATGGCGTCGGACGGGGTGACCGACAACTCGCTCTGATTGATGAAGTGGTACGGCGTGGTGGTCGACGACTCGAACAGGAGGCCTTCCATCGAGTCGATGCAATTGTTGGTCCAGTAGGGCAACAGCATCAGTGACTCGGTGGTGCCGAATCGGTTCAGGGATGGGTCGTACTCCCACATGGTCCGCCCGCATCCCTGTTCGGCCCCGACCCTGGCCATCATGTTGATCACCGCCTTGTACTCGGGGTAGTCGGGCTTGCGCTCGTAGCCCGAGTAGTTCCAATCCGCCCAGGCGCTGGGCTGGTTGGCCCCCACCGTGACTCCCACGTGGGTGAGGGCGGAGGCCGGGAGCACCAATGGCGGCAGGACCGCCAGGTACACCCCCACCAAGGCGATGATCGGCCCGGCGATGGCGCCGGCGGGGATGGAGCCGGCGGTCGGGCGCCGGAGCCGACGGCCCCGCCCGCCCAGCACGATTCCGTTCCCGGCGGGGGCGGCTCGCCTCCCGAGCCGGTTCACCCACTGTTCGAGCCGCCGACGGCGCAGCCAGCGGGCCCCGGCCGAGACCGTCTCGGACACCGCGATCCCTCCCAGCAGGTAGAGACACAGAAACCAGAACGGGAGGAAGCGGACGTTGTACAGCTTCCCCTGCGGATCGAGGCAGACCACCCCGGCCGAGATCCCCCCCATGATGGCCAGGAACATCCCCACCCGGTTCCGCCTGATCACGGTGGCCACCAGCCCGATCAGCGCCGCGACCTGGACCCATCGGGAGGCTGCCGGGAACAGGAGGTGGGGGAACCCGTCAATGTTCAACCAGCCCATGTTGGTGGAGTAGGCGCCTTGGAAGACGAAGGGCACCAGCCACCACGCTGCCAATCCGAGGCCGATCACCCCCACCACCGCCGACCACAACACGCGGCGCGACCACCGTCGCCTGGCCGCGATGCCTCGCAGGCCACTTCCGAAGGAACGACGCAGATCGGCATCGAGGATCAGCCACACCCCGACCCCGACCACCGCGAACATCGCCGGGATCACGTGGCAGAGGATGGTGGCGGCCAGGAGGATCGCCGCCAGTGACCGGTGACGCCCGGTCCGGAGCCCGGCGGCCACCAGGCCGAGGAAGACCAGGGCCAGTGAAAGGGCCAGTGAATAGGAGTACTCGCCGGCCAGGGTGGACAGGATGTTGCCCCCGTAGATCGAGAAGCTCGGCTCGAACAAGAAGGGCAGGGTGGCCGCGGCCAGACACCCGGGTCCGGGGTCCCGCAGACCCGCGAGCTTTCCGAACGCCCACGCGGCCAGCGGCAAGGTCAGGGTGCCGAGCACCGTCACCAGCTTGAAGGCGACGTCGTAACTCGCCAGTCCGTTGAACACCACGGTGAGCAGGCCGGGCAGCGGGAAGTAGAAGGTGTACAGCGGGAAGCCGTCGTACCATCCCGGATCCCACCCGGTCAGCCGGCCATGGGTGAGGAGGTTCGACTCCAGGTACTTGGCCAGCGCCACATGGGCGCCGGTGTCACCCCCGGCAGTGGTGGTGGAGGCCAGCAGCAGCGACGGGTGCAGTTGCCACAGTGCCACCGCGGTGACCCCGAGGATGGCCACGACCGAGGCCCAGGCCGGCCACGTCGAAGGCCGGGTGAATCGCTCGATCAGACGCCGGCCGGGGTGGACCGCGATCGGTGGGGACGACACGTCAGAAAAGGACGCCGGTGCCGGCGGCGAGGGCGGCCACCACCGCGACCAGGTTGAACGTGGCATGCGAGACCATGTTCATGCCCAACCGGCCGGTCCGGTAGGAGACGAACGACAGGATGATCCCGAACGTGGCCAACCCCAGGAGTTGCAGTGATTCGGCATGGGCGAGTCCGAACAGGACACCGGTGATCACGATGGCCAACGCCGGGCCCACCCAGCGCCCGAACGTCCCGAACAATCGGGCGAACGAGCGCAGCAGGAGCCCTCGAAAGAACAGCTCTTCGAAGAAGGGGGCGCCCACCACGGTGAGGACGGCGATCAGGGCGAACCCGAGGCCGTGCGAACCCCCGGTCAACTTCTGGCTCGGGGCGTTGAACTTGGTGTTGAAGTCGTTCACGTGCTGCGAGATCGGGATGTAGATGGCCGCCACCAGAAACTGGCCTCCGATGCCGATGGGAATGCCGACCAGATCGATCCATTTGAACCGGAGGCCGACGTCACCGACCAGGCTGCGGGTGCCACGCACGGTCGAGGCCATCCACGGACCGCCGAAGAACCCGGCCCACAGCCCGACCAGGGTGGACACGATGTACCAGGTCGGCGGTTCGCTGAGGTTGGCGATGGCAGTGAGATTGTGGAGCTTGCCGTCGGCCGCCGCGGCCACCACCGCGAAGATGGCCCCCAGCACCTGGCCGGCCAGGAAGCCCAGCGCACCGAACAGCAGCCACATCCCGGCCGACCCCCGGGAGACCGGCGCCCCACCCGCCTTCAACTGACGACCGAGGGGCACGTCCCCCTGAGCCAGCTCGGCGGCGAGACCCTCCCCGAGGGCCGGATCCATCACCGACGCCCGGTCGGGTCCCCGAGACCAGGGGCTCGGGCTCACCCACGGGCCGGGCGGCGGCTGGCCCCAGCCGGGTGGCGGTGGTGCCCATCCACCGGGAGGGGTCCAGCCCGGAGGCGGCACCCACCCGGGGGGGGGAATCCACCCGCTGGCTCGACCTTCTCCTCCGTGGGTCACGCCGACACGTTACCGACAGCCACCCTCACCCAGGGAGCGCCCCTGCATCCGGGCGAACCCGACAACAGCCCGATGCCTCGGCGTCGGCCAAGGCCGCATATCATGGTTCGGTGACCCCGCCTAATCCCAATCTGCCCCCCGGACCGATGAACTCGGGCGGACCCGGCGACGGAGCACCAGGTCAGAACCGGAACCGACTGGTGCTCTATGTGGTCATCGCGGTGGCCATCCTGGCAGTGCTGATCGTTCCCTCGCTGCTACATACCAACCACGCCACATCGCTGAGCTACAACACCTTTCTCAGCGATCTCTCCGGCAAGCAGGTCAAGAACGCCAGCGTCAACAACGCCACCGGGGTCATCACCGGCACCTTGAACAACGGGACCAACTACACGGTCAACGGGCCCAGCCCGGTGGTCGACTCGGAGGTGAGCGCCCTCCACGTCCTCGGCAGCAACTACAAGCTGGTGACGCCGCCGTCCAACAACCTGCTCTCGATCCTCCTGACCTGGGTACTCCCCTTTGCCCTTATCTTCGGGGTCTTCTTCTACATCAGTCGAAAGGCACAGGGTCAGATGGGAAGCATCATGTCGATCGGCCGGTCCAAGGCCAAGCTCTATTCCACCGAGCGCCCGTCCACCACCTTTGACGATGTGGCCGGCTACGGGGGGGTCAAACTCGAGATCAGCGAGGTGGTGGATTTCCTGAAGACCCCGGGCCGGTTCAAGGACATCGGCGCCCGCATCCCGAAGGGGATCCTGCTGGTCGGCCCGCCAGGAACCGGGAAGACCCTACTGGCCCGGGCCGTCGCCGGTGAGGCCGGGGTGCCGTTCATGTCGGTCAGCGGGTCGGACTTCATGGAGATGTTCGTCGGGGTCGGGGCCAGCCGGGTACGGGACCTGTTCGCCACCGCCCGCAAGCAGGCCCCCGCCATCGTCTTCATCGACGAGATCGACTCCATCGGCCGCAAGCGGGGTGCCGGGCTGGGGGGTGGCCACGACGAGCGCGAGCAGACCCTCAACCAGCTGCTTTCCGAGATGGACGGCTTCGAGCCGACCGAGGGCATCGTCGTCATGGCCGCCACCAACCGGCCGGACATCCTCGACGCCGCCATTCTCCGACCCGGTCGATTCGACCGCCAGATCGTGGTGCCCCTCCCCGACCTCGAGGAGCGGCTGCCCATCCTCCAGGTGCACTGCAAGGACAAGCGGGTCGCCCCGACGGTGGACCTGGGTCTGGTGGCCCGGGGAACACCGGGAATGAGCGGTGCCGACCTGGCCAACCTGGTGAACGAGGCCGCGCTGCACGCAGTGCGCCGCGGCTCGGAGGTCATCGAGAACGTCGACTTCGAAGCGTCCAGAGACCGGGTGCTGATGGGGCAGGCTCGCGAGAGCCTGGTGCTGTCCGACGCCGAAAAGGAGCGGGTGGCGTTCCACGAGGGCGGCCATGCGGTGTTGGCCTATGTCCTACCGGGCGCCGACCCGGTGCACAAGGTGACGATCCTGCCGACCGGAATGGCCCTGGGTGTCACCATGCAGCTGCCGATGGAAGAGCGCCATATCCATCCTCGAACCAACATCGAGGACTCGCTGGCGGTTCGAATGGGTGGCCGGGCCGCCGAGCTCCTCGTCTACGGCGACCTTTCGACCGGGGCGAGCAACGACCTGGTCGGCAACACCGAGCTCGCCCGCAAGATGGTGCGCGAATGGGGCATGAGCGACAAGATCGGTCCGATGGCGTGGGGCTCGCAAGGCCAGGTCTTCTTGGGTGAGGATCTGATGCACACCCGCGACTATTCCGAACACACCAGCCAGGTCATCGACGACGAGGTCGAGATCATCCTCAGGGTGCAGGAAGAGCGGGCCCTCGAGGTGCTGTCCCGCCACCGGGGCGGACTCGACGCAGTGGCCCGCGCCCTTCTCGACGAGGAGACCATCGACGGGGAAACCGTCGGCCGGTTGGTTGACACCGCCTACGGTCGCCCGGTCCACGAGCATGGCACCCGGTCGATTCCGCCGGTGTTCGTAGCCTCCCAGCACGGCCCCACCGGATCGGACAACGCCGATGGACCGGTAGGAGAAGGGTCGGCTCCGGGGACGACCGCCGAGGCCTCCCTTACCCCGGCTGCTCCGGAGAACGTGGAGGAACCGACTCCCGCGGCCAGCGACGCCGAGGCACCCGCGGGTGCCGGGGTCTCGGGGGCGAATGACGCTGAGGCCCCTTCCTCGGCTCCGGCACCCTGGCCACCCCCGCCGGCTCCCGGGCACTCGCCCCAGGTCCCGCCGCCCTGGCCGAAGAATCCGGCACCGGGACACTGGCCCCGCCAGGCGCCCTGGCCGCCACCGCCGCCGCCGCCCCCGGCCTCTCGCTGACCAGGGCCGCCAGCTCCGGCTGGCGCGTTCCTGGCTCCGTCGGGTCGACGCCGGAGTTCACAAAGGGAACGGCATGCCGGCGGACGACACGACCCCCGGCGCCCCCGACGGATTGTCACCCTCCTCGACGGTCACCGGTTGGGTCGCATTCACGTCGTAGACCTGCAGACCGGCGATCACGTTGGGGCCCAGAACCACCAACGAGCCGGGCGCCACCGTGAACGAGCCGACCATCGTCCCGGTCCCCAGCGTCGAGACCCGCACCTGGGCGGGCGACGACCCTGGATTGGCGACAGCCAGGCTGCCGGCGGTGGCACGGGGTGTCCCCGGAGCGGTTCCGGCACCGGGTCCGGGCACCAACCAGTGGGTGCTGGTGGTCGTCGTTCCGGTGAGCGATCCCCAGAGGGGTGGCGACGAACCATTGGGCGCCTGCACGGACCGGGAGACGACCATGCCCGTCGACCCACTGACCGTCACCGTATACGGCGTCTGATGGGGGAAGCGGCTCGAGCCCGAAGCGATGAAGGCCACGACCGACTGCGCGGGTACCGGCACCTGGATGGGGACGACCGTGGCCGACGGAACGCCGATGGTAAAGGTGGCGACACCGTCGTGGGTTCCCGGATTGGCGACGTGGAAGGTGACGGTGCTCTTGGGGGCATTGGTGGTCTGGGCGAAGTGCCAGACGGCGGAGAGGGAGGGTGACCCCAACCGCAAGGCCAGGCCGCCGGTCGAGCCGGAAGACCACTGCTGGAGCTCGTAAGCCACGACGGCCGTGGACTGAGCGGCGACGATGGTGGCGATCTCGGGGTTGTTCTGGACGAAGTCCCCGATGTTCTCGGCGACGAGGTGGCCGGCCGGCACCACCAGACCCTGGTAGTTCGAGGGGGCGATGACTCCCGACGCCGTGAGGAACGACACATTCATCACCGCGTCGGTCGATGTCGGGTTGAAGAGGTCGAGCGTCATCGTATTGCCCGGGGTGGTGGATCCCCCGGCGAAGTACCACGAGGTGGCCACCTGTGAGGCGCACGGTGCGGTGCTCCACCCGCCGGTGCCGGTCACCACCTGGTTGGCCGTCACTCCCCCGCCGGCGAAAACGAACGATGATGCCACGTCACCGCTTCCGAGCCCGGACCCCGGGTTCACCGCGGTGGTTCCCATCGGCGGGACTTCCACCTGGCTGACGACGGGCGGTCCCGGAGTACCGGTGCTGTTGCCGCCGCTTCCCGTGCCCGGCGCCACCCTCGAGGTCATCACCCCGGCGACCGGCTTGGCGGTGGTATTGGTGAGATAGATGGTGGTCCCCGCCAGCCCGGCGAATCCGGAAGCGCCGCCGGCGCAGAAGACCGACGAAGCCGACGAGTCGGCGGCCGAGATCGACACCCCGTCGGTGGCCGCCGGTGCCGCCAATCGGGTTGGCGTGCCCACCGCCGCACTCACGATCCCGATGCCGCCCACCGCCACCACTACCCCGATGAGTGCAGCCAGTCGGACTCGCACCGGATGCGCTTGCCGCCGGTCCAGGCGATGGCCGGACTGGCGGTTTCGGGTGGATTGACTGTGTTGCCCGGACTGCCGGCGTCGGGCGGATTGGCGGCTTACCGGTTCGGTGGGATCGGTCATCCTCCCAACCCTCCGAATTGCTCGCCGTCCGGTTCGAAGTCGAGTTCCGAGTTCTGGCGGGGCTCAGGACGACGCCGCCTCCGCCTCCGCTGCAACACCGAGCGCAGCCATGGGCGCATGACCCCTCGGCGTTCAACCAGGGCGGCGACAACCAGCGCCCAGAGGATCAACTCGAACGCCACTGACAGTGGACCCCACGGAGGGCCGTCGAAGTGGAGCGTCGCCTGCCCTCCTCGATCCACCCGGTACTGGCCGGCCCACCCGAAGGCGGTGGTCATCGGAAAGGCCTTCCCGGTGGGGGCCGTGAGGCTCCACTGCCCGGCCGGGGCCAGGGCGGTGAGCATAATGCCGGCGGGAACCGTTCCGCGATAGGACCGCGACCCCGGCGGACCCGGCAACACGGGCACCGCCCCGGGCACGATCGGACTGCCGGGGGCAGCCCCGAGGACATCGGGGGTCCCGGAAGACCCGTTGGCGATCGCGGTGGCGGCTGCCGCCGACGTCGGCGAGACCACCGACCGCTCAGGGATCCAGGCGTTGTTCTGGTACACGCTGATCCCCGACTCGGTGAATACCGACTGCAGATCGAGCTGCGCGGCCAGGGCGGGCGTGAGATCGGCCGGCGTCGGATACGAGGTGGGCGTCTGGACCTGGGAGATGATGGGGGCCAGCGCGGTCACCTCGACGATGTAACGCACGCCGGCCGGTGCCAACATGCTCCCGAGTTGATCGGTCCTCCCGGTCCGGGCCTGGTTCACCGCGTTGGCCAACCGGCTGGCCGGTCCGGGTCCGGCCGCGCTCCACAACCAGGAGGCATCCGGGGCACCGCCCTCCGAGGTGGCGTAGGCCAGCCCGTCTCCCGCACTCCATGACCCCTGGTTCAAGGCCCGTGGGTCACCCAGCCACAGCACCCGGAACCCGCCCACCTTGGTGTCGGCGTGCATCCAGGCCACCGTCTGGCTGAAATCGTTCTGGGGCAGGTCCCAACGGCCGGGCAGGGCCGAGGCCAAGGTGGGTATGGCACCCACAGCCATGGCCGCCACCGCGCCGGCGGTGGCGAGCTGCTTCCATCCGAACGTGGAAGCCGGCAGGTCCTCCTCGAAGGCGGCGATGCCCAAACCGATGGCCATGGAGATCGCCGCGGCGGCCGGCCCGAGCAGGACAGCCGGATCGATGGCCAAACTTCCGGTCCACCCCCTTCCGATCACCCAGGCCACGAACCAGAATGCCAGCGCGATCGACCAGCAACGCCCGGCCCACCCAAATCTCGGACCCCGAGCCAGCAAGAGGGGCAGGAGTGCGGCCAGGCCGAATGCCCACGCCAACGGCGAGTTGCCGATGGGTCCGACCGAGAACCGGAGCAGATCGGCCCACGACGCGGCTCCGGAAGTGGGCCCGGCGATGCCGAAGACGCCGATGGCACCTCGTCCGGCCGACAGCACGCCGATCAACCATGGGAGACACAGGAATCCGGCCACCACCGTGGAGCCGAGCGACAGCCAGAGGGCCCGGGCCGCGGTCTGCGGCTGCCCGAGGACGATCGACGACACTGCAACGGCCGCTCCGGCCAGGACCACCACGATGGCGGCAGCCGGCACGAACGAGACCAGGATGGCCTCCAGCACTCCCAGCAGCAGCAGGCTTCGCAACGTCCGGTGCCGGGCCAGCCATCGCCCTCCCGCCGGGCGCCCGGCATTGGACCTCGATCTCCTTCGACCCGGCCGCCGGCTCGCCACCTCGGTTCGGGTCCGGGCGGGAAAGACCCGCGGCGCCGGGGCAAACGGGGAGATGCCGGTGAACCGGAACAGGTGCCCGAAGACCCAGGGGGCCCCGGCGTACACCACCAGGGACCCCAGCCGGCCAAGGGCCAGGGCGTCGTAGGGAACCGGCACGGCCAGGTAGACGATCCCCGCGACCAGGGTTGCCCGCTGGGAGCCGAACGGGCGGACCAGTCGGACCATGCCCCATGCACCCAGCGGTACGCAGGCGAAGATCAGCACCTTCTGGGTGAGGCCCATGGCACCGACCAGCACGGTCCCCAACCCACCGACCAACGCCAGCGCCGGCGACGCCGGCGCAGTGGATCCGACCCCCGACGGATGCCAACCGGCGCCGAACTGGGCAAAGGTGGCGGACCAATCCGGGAAGGGCACGAACTGGCCGACGGAGGGGATGGAGCCGGTCAACAGGCTCCGGGATCCGACGATGACCACGAAGGCCGCGATCAGCCACGACAGGAGCCGCACCCGGCCGCTGAGCCGACCCCGGTCGGAACCGAGCACTTCTTGGTCGAAGGGTGCCGGCCGCCCTGCCCCACCCGGGTCACTCTCGACGAACTCCTCGATGACACCGCTGAATCCGGTCTCCGCCTCGCCGAGCGGTGACGCCAGTTCGTCGGCGTGGGCCCCCCGGAAGCCAAGTTGCAGCACCCGGCTCACATAGGCAGAGAGTCGGGCGGAGCCGGACACCTGGAGTTGCCGAATCTCCTTGTCACTGATTCGTCGGAGGGACTGGACCTGCCGACGTTGGCGCCGGGTGTCGCCGACATGCCGGAAGTTCCAGCGCCAGGCCGCGGTCACCGCTCTCACCCGGTTGCGGTTCCCAGCCACCGCCGCCACCATCAGCTCGCCCAGGGTGAGGACCAGTAACTGGGGGACGACCCGTAACAGGTGGAAGGGGCCGTAACACTTGAAGACGGCACGGAGTTCGTGGCGACGTTGCAGCTCCTGGAGGGTCACCGGGTGACGGTGCCGACCATGGGAGGCGCCGACCAGCGACGCCTCGATCGGTCGGGCACCGCTGGCCATTTCTTCGAGATGCCGGACCCGGGCGTCGGGAACCACGATGACCCGGGCCCCGGCCACCTGGGCCCGCCAACAGAGATCGAGATCCTCACCCATGGCCACGATGGTCGGGTCGAATCCATCCAGCTCCTCGAACAGGTCGGCCCGCACCAGGGTGCACCCGCCGGGCGCCACGAACACATCACGAACCGCGTCGTGCTGACCGTGGTCGATCTCGTTCGGCTGCACCCGGTCGGTCACCGAACCGCCCTTGTCCACGGTCATGCCCACGTGCACCAGGCGATCGGGATCGTCCCAACTCACCACCTTGGGCGACACGATCCCGGCGTTGGAGCGGAATGCCTCTTCTACCAGCAGATGGACGGTGTCGGGGAAGAGCGCCACGTCGTCGTGACAGAAGAGGAAGTAGGAGGCGCCGTCGACCATCGAGCGAACCTGGTTGGACGTGGCCCCGTACCCGTGGTTCTCATCGAATCGGCGGACATAGGCGGTGGGAAGCGAGGCAGCCACCCGACCGGTGAGGTCCTCCCGGCTGGCGCAGTCAAGGACCAGGACCGAGAATTCGGCATAGTCCTGGGCGGCAAACGAGGCCAACGTCTCGTCGAACCACGGACCGGGATCATGGGCGACGATGACGGCGACGACTGGCGGAGCCAGTGATTCCATCAATCCGACCCGACGGGACCGGCCCCAGCCGGCCCGGTGAGCGGGGTCCGGGGCGGTTCCCCGGCACGTCCCATCGTGGCCGGCTCCAACTGCGTTCCTGGTCGGGAGCACATTTGGATCCCCGGGTGCCGCCGGGGGAACAGTCGAGGAACCTTCGGGGTTGAAGCCGTAGACGGGTCGGCTTCAGCCGTCAGAGAAGTCACCAGGGTCAGAGGCTACCGGTCCGGGCGAGCATGAGGGGAAATGCCGTGGTCATCCCCGGAGAAACACCGAGGTCAGCGCCGGATTTGTCTGCGGAAACCCGGATCCGCAGGATCAGGTGCTTGCAACTGTTTAACAAATGGGATACACTTGTATCTACAGCAACCGGCGCAGCCTGATCCAACCGGGATGCGGACAGACCCGTCTAACGCAGGGAGATGAACATGCCAGAGATCAATGCAAACATCAACAAAGCAGCCCAGGACATCGCCAATGTGGCCAAGGATGCCACCTACGTGGTCATCGGTGCCGGCGTACTCGGCTACCAGAAGGCCCAAGTGCAGCGCCAGGATCTTCTCAAGCGCCTTGGCGATCCCAGCGCCGGGATCGGGGATCGCATCAAGGGTGCCCGCACCGACCTGAGCGGCGCCATCCACAGCGTGGACGCCCAGCTCGAGGATGTGCTTTCGAAGCTCGAAGCCGCCTATGTGCCCTTCGAGGACCGTCTGCCCACCCCGGCCCGTGACCTGGCCAAGCAGGTGCGCACCCAGGCCAAGGAGACCCGCTCACAGATCCGCGACCGGATCCTGACGGCGGCCGGCTGACAGTCATAGCGCGACGGCGGCAGACCTCCCCCCGGTCTCCGCCGATGCAGGCCTCAACCCCTTGGGGTGTGGAGGCCAGCGGACCGGAAAACCCCCCTTTCCGGTCCAGCGAAGAACGACCCGCCTCGTGCGGGTCGTTCTTCGCGTCAGGCCACTCGTCGAGATCGAGAGAGACGCCAACTACTACGCTTTGCGTAACTACGTGACACGTAGTATCGTACGGCTATGGCACGAACAACCGGTAGCACGACCCATCGACCGAATGATCCCCCGGTCCTGATCCTGACCAGCCTGGCCGGCGGACCCAAACACGGGCACGCGCTGTCCAAGGACATCGAAGGGTTCGCCGGGGTGGTGCTGGGGCCCGGCGCCCTCTACGGCGCCATCACCCGGCTGGAGGAGCGAGGCCTGATCGAGCCGCTGGAGTCCGAAGACCGCCGGCGCCCGTACCGGATCTCGACCGCCGGTTCCGCCTACCTCTCCGAAGCGGTGCATGAGATGCAACGCCTGGCCGACGAGGGCGCCCGCCGCCTGGCCGTAGCCAATCAGGTGCGCGCACCCCGGCGTGCCCCCGGGATCGCGGGCAGCCCGGCGTGAGCCCCGACGAGGAACAGATGGGAGCCACCTCGATGAGCGGCGCCATGGTCCGCTGGTATCCCGCCGGATGGCGGGCGCGTTACGGCGACGAGTTCGCCGCCATGATCGAGGACGACCTCGGAGGGCGGCCGCCGTCGATGCGCTTCCGCTGGTCGATTGCCCGGTCCGGGTTGAACGAGCGCCTCCGGGGCGCGGGTCTGGTCGGCGACTCGGTCCCGCCGGCGGAGCGGGTCCGGGGTGGTGCCTTCACCGTCCTCTGCGCCTTTGCCCTCTACATCCTCCCCGGCGTCGGCTTCGCCAAGATCAGCGAGCACTGGGACCAGTCGATCTCCCCGGGCTCCCGCCACCTCCCTGCCGCGTCCTTCAACCTGCTGGCCTGGCTGGCCGGCGCCTGTGCGTTAGCGGTGCTGCTCAGCGCGGGTGCCGTCCTCCCCAGCTTCGTCGGTTTCGTGCGAGAGCGGGGGTGGTCGGACCTCCGCCACCGGCTGATCTGGGCGGTGGCTGCCAGCCTTGCCACCGCGGCCACAACGGTGGCCGGGGCCGTCTGGGCCCGGCATCTCACCTACCACCAACGCAATACCGGGTTCGGGTGGTACCAGCTCCTGTTCCTGGTATTGGTGATCCTGTTCGCCTCGACCATCGCCACCTGGTCGGCGACGGCGATTGCCGCCACCCGCCGCCTCAACCTCGGGTCGGGTCAGCTGAAGGTGGCCGGTTCACTGGCCATCGCGGTGGCGGTGTGCATGCCGGTCATGACCGCGGCTGCCGCCGTCTGGTGGGGATCGATGGCCACCGTCGCTCCCTGGTTCCTGGCCGGAACCGCGCCCGGAAGCTCCCCGTCGCCGGTGGCTGCCAACCTGCTGGTCGTGCTGGTATTGATGACCATCGCCTCGGTGGTCGGCGTGTTCGGGCTGCTCCGGGTGGTCCGTTCCTGGCGCCTCCTGCGGAGCGCCTGAGTCTCAGTCGGTGCGATCGCGCCAATAGGCCAGCACGTCGGCCAGTGTCTCTCCGAGAGAGATCTTCGGCTCCCAGCCGGTGGCACTCTGCAGCCGGGTGGGGTCACCCCGGAGCACGGGTACTTCCACCGGGCGCATCAGGGCAGGGTCGGTCTCGAACTTGAGCGAAGCCCCGGTCAGGGCCAGCAGCTCGTCGGCGATCTCTTTGATCTCCACATCCCGGCCTGAACAGACGTTGTAGACGGTTCCGGGTTCCCCCGACTCGATCAGCATCCGGTAGGCCCGAACCACATCGCGCACGTCGGTGAAGTCCCGTCGGGCCGACAGGTTCCCGACCGGTATGGAGCTGGCCCCTTTTCGTTCGGCGTCCACCATCCGCTTGGTCAGTGCGGGAACCGCGAAATCGGGGGTCTGTCCGGGCCCGATGTGGTTGAACGGCCTCACGGTGATGACCGACTGCCCATGGCCGAGGAACGCCTGTTGGATCAGGGCTTCGGCCGCCAGCTTGCTGGCGGCATAGGGGGTGAGCGGGGCGGTGGGCGAGTCCTCCCGGAGGGGCAGGCGCGACGGGTCGGTCACCGCGCCGTAGACCTCGGCGGAGCTGGTCACCAGCACCCGCGGGTTGGACCCACATTCACGGGCCGCCGCCAGTAGGGCGCCGGTGCCGATCACGTTGACCTGAAGGACCTCGAGGGGATCCTCCCAGGACTTCCCCACGTGGGTCAGAGCGGCCAGATGGTAGATGGCATCCGGGGCAGCACCAACCAGGGCTGAGAGGAGCGCAGCCGGTTCGGTGACGTCCACCTCCCGGTCGATGACGACGACATCGTCACCCAGTTCGACCAGATGGTCGGCCAGCCAATGGCCGACAAATCCGCGACCGCCGGTGATGAGGGAGCGCACGACGGCTCACCCTACCGGGTCGGCCGACGGTCCACGCCCGAGCGGCTATTTCCCTGCGGCCCGACGATACGCCTCCATGTGGTGGTCGGCGCTGGCCGCCCAGGTGTGCCGGGCGGCGACGTCCAAGCCCCGCTGTCTCCGACCGGGGTCCGGCCCAGGCCCTGACAGCACCGACTCCAACGCGCCGCTGAGCGCCACCGTGTCGCCGGGCGGCACCAGGATGGCGGCGTCACCCGCGACTTCCTCCATGGCCGAACCGGAGGTGGTGACGACCGGAGCCCCGCAGGCCAGGGCTTCCAACGCTGGAAGTCCGAAGCCCTCGTAGAGGGCGGGATAGACCACGGCCACCGCCGACCGGAACAGGGCGGGGATGACCTCGTCGCTCACATACCCGGTTCGGACGATCCGGTCGCCGATGCCCGAGGCCGCCACCGCCTCTTCCACTTTCGCCGCTCCCCAACCGGCTCCCCCGGCCAGCACCAGCCGGGCGTCGGGATGGTGACCGGCTATCTGGGTGAAGGCGCGCACCAGGGTGGGCACGTCCTTGCGGGGCTCGAGGGTGCCGACGAAGGCCAGAAACGGGGCTCCGTCGGCGAGCGAACCACCCACCCCGGGGGTCGGGGAGCTGGTGGCCACCGTGGACAGCAGAGCGGCGTCCGAACCGGGAGCGGCCTCGCCCGGACCGAACCGATCAAGATCGACACCGTGGTGCGCCACCACCACCTCGGCCTTCACCCGGCACCATCGCTCCAACTCGTCGGCCGTGGCCTGACTCGGGCACACCACCACCCTCGCCCGCCGGGCGGCAACCTGGATGGCTCGTCGGAACAACACGACCTTGGAGCGCTGGTGCCACTGCGGCTCCTCGAAAAAGCTCAGGTCGTGCACGGTCACCACCACCGGCACCTTGGCATGTTCCGGCATCGTGTAATGCGGACCGTGGTGGACATCCACCGCCCGACGTCTGAGCAGCGACGGGAGGCGGGCCTGTTCCCAGGCGAGCCGAAGCGGGCGGGGTTCCGGAGCCGCGGTCACCAACTCACTCTCCGGAACCATGGTCGTCCACCGAGAGCCGTCGCGACTTCGGGCAATGACCAGCAGATCGACGTCCGGGCGGCGGGAGAGCGCCCGGGCCAGCTGGACGGTGTACTGGCCGGCGCCCACCGGATTGGCCGGCACCGCCGTCACATCCAGGGAGAGGCGCAACCGTTCAGCCATCGCGATGCCCCCGGTTTCGGGAGGCGGCAGAGTCCCACACCGAGACGTGGCGGCGGGCGATGGTCGACCATTTCAATTCGCCGGCCCGGTGGCGGCCCGCGAGCTGCAGCCGGGAGCGCACCTCGGTATCGGTGGCCACCACCAGCAGCCCGCGGGCGATGGACCCGGTGTCCTGCGGATCAACCTCGAACGCGGCACCGGCCGTACTCGGAAGCGGGCTGGCCACCACCGGAGTCCCGAACACCATCGCTTCCACCGGGGGGAGCCCGAACCCTTCGATGAGGGGCACGTAGGCCAACAGTTGCGTCATCGAATACAGAGCCGACAACTCCCCGGGGGTGACCATCCCGGCGAGGACCACTCCCGGCCCGGGCCGAACCTGCTCACCCCACCCACTGGGTCCGACCAGCACCAGCGGCCAGGGGTCGGGAAGGGACCCCCGGATCCCTTGGTAGGCCTCGATGAGCCGGTGCAGGTTCTTGCGGGGCTCGAGGGTGCCGACGCTCAGCAGAAACGGCACCTGTACCCCGATCCGGCGCAATAGGGAGGCTCCGGCCTCCAGATCGGGAGGGGGAAGATGATCGCATCCCATCGGGATGACCGTGATGACATCCGGGTCGGCTCCGGCCTTCTCGAGATCGGAGGCCACCGGGTTGGAGGTGACGATGAATTGGTCGGCCCGGCGCAAGGCCCGTTGCAGGGCGGCTTCGTGCCAGGCCCTCCCCCGGGGCGGGTACGCGTCGGGAAGCCGACGCCACAACAGGTCGTGGATGGTGGACACCAACGCCGCCCGCCCCGGCTCGAGGGTGGCCAGCGACACCGCATGAATGACGTCGAACCCCGTCGGGGCCCGCAACACCCCCCGATCCCACGCCCGGGTCAAGAGCGGGCCGGGAAGCACCGAGTTGCGCACGGGGTAGGGAACGTCGGCCAGGGGGTTGTCCTGATCTGGTCGGGGACGGCTGGCCAACAGCTCGACCTCGGGCATCTCCCCCGGGTCCAGTTCTCCAAGTCCCTGCAGCAGACCCCGGGCGTAGGTACCGATCCCGCCGGGGGTGGCCCGCCGGAGCTGCTCCACCACCATCAGGACCCGGGCCCGGGTCATCGCCGGCCACCGGCAGGCTCATGCGCCGCCCAGGCGTCCCGGTACAACCGGTCGAGACCCTCGGCGCACTTGGACCAGGTGAAGTTCTCGCTGCGGCGGCGGCCCCGGTCGACGAGCGCATCGATCTCGGGCCCCCCTTCGAGAACCTGGCTCAGCGCTTCCGCCAAACCCTCGGGCTTGCCTCCCTCGACCAGCAGCGCCCCGTCCCCCACCACCTCGGGGATGGCGCCCACCGCGGTGGCCACCACCGGGACACCGGCGGCCATGGCCTGCAGCGGCGGGAACCCGAATCCCTCGTAGACCGAGGGATACGCCAGTACCGCGGCCCGGCGCAAGATCACCTCCAGCCCGGCGTCATCGAGGTAGCCGGGCCGCACGATCCGGTCCCGGGCCGGCGAGGTGCCAACGGCGTCAGCCAGCCGCTCGGCCCCCCACCCGTCGGCGCCGACGATGACCAGAGCCACCTCGGGATGGGCGCGGCTCACCGAGGTGAACGCCTCCACCAGGGTCGGGTAGTCCTTGCGGGGCTCCACCGTGCCGATGGCCAGCACGTACCTGGTCGTCCCGCCCGGCAGCGAAAACGGCAAGGGCCCGACGGCCGGGCCCCGGTCGGGCTCTGATCCCAACCGCGGAATGCCGGGAAGCACCGACCGGACCCGCTCGGGCTCGACTCCGAAGGCGTCGACGACTTCGGCAGCCACGAACTCGGAGTCCGTGTGTACCCACGCACCTGCGTCGACCGCCCGCCGGATCAACGCCGGGTACTCGAGGGTCGACCGGTCACACAGCTCGGGGTACCGGACGATGGTGAGATCGTGGACAGTCAGGACCCGGGCCGCCCGTCTGGTCGGCGGCACCACGAAGTTGGTCCCGTGGACCACCTGCTGGGACCCGATGAACCACTCGACCGGGGGAAAGTCGGAACGGCCCCAGGCGGCCCGGAGCGGGCGGTCGGGCATGGCCCACTGCCGGGTCGACACCCCGGCCGGCACCTGCGCCTCGATCCCATGCCGACGTCGCCAACTGACGGCGAACGCCGAGACCTCGAGGTCGGCCCGGGCGGCCAACCCGCCCAGGGCCCCCGCACAGAACGCCGCCACCCCGGTGGTGGGTCCGAGCAGCGGCGTGGCATCGAGGGCCACCGCCAGCCGATCCTGGGCGGCAATCACAGCAGGCTCCGGCGGCACCCCGGGAGCCTTGCACATCGGCCTCGGCCGGCCGAGTTGGCCGGCGTGGCACGGTAGCCTCCCCCTCCATGCCCGGTTCTGTCTGTGTGGGGTATGCCGCTCGTCCCCGGTTCCCCCGTGGCCACGGCGGCCATCGATGATCGCCGCCTTGGCCGGCGGGGTGGGCGCCGCCCGCATGCTCGGCGGCATGGTCGAGGTCATGCCGCCCGAGGAGATCACCGCCATCGTCAACACCGGGGACGACACCGTCCTTCACGGTCTCCACATCTCGCCCGACCTGGACACGGTCATGTACACGTTGGCCGGGGCCATCAATCCCGAGACCGGGTGGGGACTGGCCGGCGAGTCGTGGCAGGTGATGGAGTCACTCGAACGGCTCGGTGGGGTCACCTGGTTCAACTTGGGCGACAAGGACATCGCCACCCACTGCTACCGCACCCAGCGTCTCAGCGAAGGGGCCACCCTCAGCCAGGTCACCGCCGAACTGGCCAGCACCTGGGGAGTCGGGATCCGCATGGTGCCGGTGACCGATGACTACCTCCGAACCCGGCTGCAGCTGCGCGATGGACCGGAGGTGGCATTTCAGGAGTACTTCGTCCGCCTCCATCACGATGTCGCGGTCTCGAGCGTTCGTTTCGACGGCTCGAGCCAGGCCCGGCCCGGGCCGGGAGTGCTCGACGCGCTCTCCGGATCCGACGCCATCGTGGTGTGCCCGTCCAACCCGGTGGTCTCAATCGGCCCACTGCTGGCCGTTCCCGGCATCCTCGACGCCCTGGTCGGCCGGCGCGACGACATCGTCGGCGTGTCTCCCATCGTGGCCGGTGCGGCGTTGAAGGGCCCGGCCGACCGGCTGTTGGCCGAGCTCGGATTCGAACCATCGGTGGTCGGCGTGGCCAGGTGGTACGCGCCGTGGGTCGGGACCCTGGTGATCGATGAAGCCGACGCCGGGTTGCAAGCCGCCGTCGAGGCGGAAGGGGTCCGGTGTGTCGTGACCAACACCGTCATGACCACCACTGAACGCTCAGCCGATCTCGCCCGAAAGGTGCTCAATGCCATCTCATGACCTGCACGGCGGGGGGCTGGGCCCGGGAGCCCTGGCCATCTATCCGGTAACCGGCCTCCCCGAGGTCAAGCCGGGCGACGATCTCGCCGGCCTGCTCATGGGGGCCCTGACCCACGTGGCCAGTAACGACCACCCCACGCCACCTCGCCTGACCGAAGGGGACGTTCTGGTCGTCACCCAGAAGGTGGTGTCGAAAGCGGAAGGACGCCTGGTCGACATCGACCCCCATGATCCCGGCGCCAAGCAGCGGCTGGTCCAACAGGAGTCTGTCCGGGTCCTTCGGCGCCGGGGAGACCTGCTGATCACCGAGACCAGCCACGGGTTCATCTGCGCCAACGCCGGCGTCGACCTCTCCAATGTCGATGAGGGAACCGCCGCTCTCTTGCCGGTCGACCCCGATCTCTCCGCCCGTCGGATCCGGGAGGGCCTCGAACATCGGCACGGGGTGTCGGTGGGGGTCATCATCTCGGACACCTTCGGCCGAACCTGGCGGAAGGGGGTGGCCGACGTGGCCATCGGCATCGCCGGCATCGCCGGGGTGGTGGACCTTCGGGGTACTCCCGATGCCAATGGGAGGGTCCTGGATGCCACCGAGGTGTGCGTGGCGGACGAATTGGCGTCCGCCGCCGAGCTGGTGATGGGCAAGGATCGCGGCATTCCCGCCGCGGTCATCCGGGGTGTCGACCCCGATTGGTTGCGGTTCGCCTCGGTGGCCGCAGAGATCATCCGCCCGCCGGATGAAGACCTCTTTCGCTGACCGGGATCAGCCCACCCCGACCAGGTCCACCACGAAGACCAGCGTCTCATTCGGTCCGATCGCACCCCCGGCACCTCGTTCCCCGTAGCCGAGATGGGGCGGAATCGTCAGGCGTCGTCGGCCGCCGACCTTCATCCCGGCGACACCCTGATCCCAGCCCGAGATCACCTGGCCGGCACCCAACGGGAACGAAAAGTGCTGGCCGCGGTTCCATGACGAGTCGAACTCGCTTCCGGTCGACCACGACACCCCGACATAGTGGACCGTGACCGGCGAGCCGGCCACCGCATCGGGCCCATCACCGACCTCGATGTCCTCCACCAGCAGTTCGCCGGGGGGTGCGCCGTCGGGGATGGTCACGGTGGGTTTGGTGTCGGATGCCATGCTCACCGACTGTAGGTGCTGCCAGGGGTTGGCGGCCAAGGTGGCTGGCGGGTCAGCGACCTCGGCGCCCCCCGGCGCCGGCGACCTGTCTGCCGGCCCCGTTCTGCCCGCCGTGGGAGTGCGACCCACCACTGGATTTGCCCCCGCCGTTCTTGCCGTTGCCCGAATACCCTCGCGCCGCCGGCTTGGACCCCGGCTTGCCGGACTTGGTCCAGCTACTGGTGGCCCCGAGCTTCTTCTTGTGGCCACCTCCGTTCCCGTTTCCGTTCGCCGACCCCGGGTCCGACCCCTGAACCCTCGGGCCCTTGCCCGGACCCCGGCTCGAGGCCGGACGCTGCTTCCACGGCTTCCCCGTGCGGGTCGAGCCGTTCGGCCTCGACGGCCGGTCAGAACCGTGCCGTTCGGAGCCGTTCGACCTCGCCGGTCGGTCGGAGCCGTTGATTGACACCGGCTCCTTGTAGGTGCGACGGGGCGGGGGCTGACCGATGACCTCGGAGATCTTGGAGAGGTCCGGGTGATCCAGCCCCGACCGGATGCCCAGGTCCCGTTGGATCCGTTTGACCGCGCCGGTCTTGTCGGGGGTGACGAAGCTGATGACCACCCCGGTGGCTCCGGCCCGGGCGGTGCGGCCCGAACGGTGGACGTAGTCTTTGGCGTCAGTCGGAGGGTCGAAGTGGACCACCGCGTTGACCCCGTCGACATGGATGCCGCGAGCCGCCACGTCGGTGGCGATCAATGCATCCACCGAGCCTCGGACAAAGGACTCGAGTGCCCGTTCCCGCTGTTTCTGGCTGCGGTCGCCATGAATGGCCGCAGCCCGCACCCCACGTTGCTCGAGTTGGCGGGCAATCCGATCGGTGCTGTGCTTGGTGCGGCAGAACACGATGGTCGGGCCCGAAGCGGCGGCGATCGATGCCGTCGTCTCCACCCGATCGCCCGACGACACCTTCCAGAACAGGTGCACCGCCTCGCTGGCATCTTCCTCAGCTTCGAGCTCGTGCCGAACAGGGTCCTTCTGGTAGCGCTTCACGAGCACGTCGATGTCGCCGTCCAGGGTGGCCGAGAAAAGAAGGGTCTGGCGGGAGCTCGGAGTCTGGTCGAGCAGCCGGCGGACATCGGGGAGGAACCCCATGTCCGCCATCCGGTCGGCTTCGTCGATGACCACGATCTCGACGGCATCCAGCCGGATGCTGCCCCGCTCGATCAGGTCGCCGAGGCGGCCGGGGCAGGCCACCGCGATGTCCACCCCACGGGACAGGGACTTGAGCTGGGGCCCATAGCCCACCCCCCCATAGAAGGTCTCCACCCGAAGATTCCGCGAGGAACACAGCGTGGCCAGCTCGGAGGCAACCTGGGCGCACAGCTCGCGGGTCGGGGTGAGCACCAGCATCCGGGGAGGCTTGGGACGGGACGGCTTCCCGGTGAGGCGGGCCACTGCGCCGATCCCGAAGGCCAGGGTCTTGCCCGATCCGGTCGGAGCCTTGCCGCAGACGTCGCGGCCGGCCATGGCGTCGATGACGGTGGCGGATTGAATGGGAAACGGGGTGATGATCGATCGCGCCTTGAGCGCGGCGACGATGTCTGAAGGCACGCCGAGATCGGCGAACGAAGGTTGGGGCAGGGGCATGGAAGCGCTTTCATGCGACAGTGGGGGGACGACCGGGAGAAAGCCCCGACCGTGGCCTGTCGCGAAATTGATGCGCACCAGGACTTGACCAGTGTAGTACCTGAGGCCCCGGTCCGAGCGCACCGCCGGGATCCAGCCCGATCTGGTCACCAGACAACCTCTCGAAGTAGCTTGCCGATGGTGGATCCGATCCTCCATCTGTCGCTTCCGGTGCACGATCTGGTCGAGGCTCGACGCTTCTACCTCGAGGTGCTGGGTTGTGCGCCGGGACGGGAGCGGCCCGACGGGTGCGACGTCTGGTTCTACGGGATGCAGCTCACCCTGCAGGAGCGTCCGGACCAGGTGCTCTCCGACGAGCAACGGGGCGTTCGCCATTTCGGGGTCACCCTCACCGGCGACGAGCTCGACGATCTCCTCCAACGGGTCGGCGAACACCCGGTGAGATGGCTGGTCCCGATCACCATCGACTACGCCGGCACGCCCCGAGAACAGCGGAAGGCAAAGATTCTCGATCCGAGCGGCAACGCCATCGAGATCAAGGCCTACCCGGACCGCCGGGCCGCCTTCGCCGCCCTCGACCTCCCGCCCGGATGACCGGCCCCTCCCACCCACCGGGATTCAGCCGGCCGAGGCACCGATCTGGTCACGGACGAAGTCGAGCACCGCGGCGACGCCGGCGCCGAGCTCGGTCCAGGGTTTCCAGCCCAGATGGATGCCGGCACGGCCGGGGTCGAGGCTGTTCCTCAGCAGCTCGCCGGGCCGCAAGGCGGCGTGCTCGATCGGGACCCGGACTCCGGCTTGAGCGCTCAGCTCGCGGAGGAGCCCGTTGACCGAGGTCTCGTGACCGGTCCCAATGTTGCATACCAGCCCTCCGCCCTTGGTGGCTGCCCGGACGAAGGCGTCGACCACGTCATCCACGTAGACGAAATCCCGGGTCTGCTCCCCGTCGCCATAGATCGTGATCGTCTGGCCCCGGAGAAGTCGCTCGGCGAAGATGGATACCACCCCCGCCTCGCCATGGGGATCCTGGCGGGGCCCGTACACATTGGCCAGGGCCAGCGCGGCGAATTCCAGGTTGTGTAGCTCCCGGTAGGCAACCAGGTAGTCGATGGCCGCCTTCTTCGACACCCCATAAGGCGACAGCGGGCAGTGTGGGAGTGACTCCTTGATCGGCAGGTCGGCCGGGTCCGGATCCCCGTAGAGGGTCCCGCCGCTGGCCGCGAACACCACCCGGCTGGCCCCAGAGGCCCGAGCCCCCTCGAGGATGCGGAGAGTCCCGAGCAGGTTGACGTCGGCATCAAAGATCGGCTGCTCAACCGACAGCCGGACATCGGCCTGGGCGGCGAGATGGAACACCACCTCGGGATGCCGGCGGATCATCAGGTCCACCACCTCGGCCGAGCGGACATCGAGATTGTTCACCGTCAGGCGGTGCCCGGCGGTCGCCCGAGATTCGGACAGATTGGCGAGCGAACCCGTCGACAGGTCATCGACGACATCGACGGAATGCCCTTCGGCTAGCAGCCGGTCCACCAATGTCGAGCCGATGAATCCCGCACCTCCGGTGACCAGGGTGCGCACCGGTTAGACCTCGGCCGGCACGCGACCACCGTCGACGACGGTGCCTGAGGCGATCACGGCGTCAGCTCCGATGACCGAGAGGGGTTGGATCACACACCGCTGCCCGATCGTCGCATCCGGACCGATGATCGATCCCTCCACCGACGCGCTGGCGGCGATCCGGGCACCGGGGAGCAACACCGAGCCCTTGACCGACGCGCCTTCTTCGATGACCGCCCCATGGCCGATGACCGACTCGTCAATCGCGGCACCGGCATCGACCTGGGCGCCATGCCCGAGCAACGATCGGATCACCGAATCGCTGCGCACGCCCACCTCCCCGATCCGCCAGACTCCGACGCCGAGCGAACTGTCCTCGACCGCGTCGGGTGCGGGAGGAACCGTGCGCCGGCCGAGCAGCAGATCGGCATGGGCCCGAAGATAGGCGTCCGGAGTACCGGTGTCGATCCAGTAGACATCGGAGCCCTGGGCGTAGAGGGAGCCGTCTTCGACGAGTTGCGGGAAAGTCTCCCGCTCGATCGACACCCGGCGCCCCTCGGGGATCCGGGCCAGGACCGAGGGTTCGAGCACGTAGGTGCCGGCGTTGATCAGATTGGTCGGGATCTCGTCGCGGGGTGGCTTCTCGATGAACGCCTCGACTCTCCCGCTGGCATCGGTGGGAACCACGCCGAAGGCAGACGGATCGTCCACCGGAGTGAGGCTGATGGTCGCCTCTGACCCGTGCTTCTCATGAAAGGCGATGAGCGCGGTGATGTCGAGGTCGGTGAGCACATCACCGTTGACCACCATGAAGGTGTCGTCGATGCCGACGTGGTCGGCCGCGAACCGGATAGCACCGGCGGTGTCGAGAGGGGTGGGCTCCACCGCATAGGCGATCCGGATGCCGGCGACGGTTCCGTCGGGATAGGCATTGATGAAGGCGTCAGGCCGGTAACCGAGCGAGAGCACCGCATCGTCGATCCCATGGGCGGCAAGATGGCCGAGTACCCGTTCGATCATCGGGTGCTCGACGATGGGAAGCATCTGTTTGGGAGTGGTCAACGTCAGGGGGCGGAGCCGGGCCCCCTCGCCGCCCACCAGGACGACCGCTCTCACCTGACAATTCCGCCAGGGCTCTTCACGGGGTCGGCGCCGCAGTCGTCGCCGTCGGTGCGGTGGTGGCGGTGGCCGGTGCGGTGGTGGCGGTGGCCGGTGCGGTGGTGGCGGTGGCCGGTGCGGTGGTGGCGGTGGTTCCGGACTGGACGGCGGTGATCAGGCTGGAGACGACGGTCCCCGGGGGCTTCGGCACCGAGGCGGTGGCCGGCACGAAGGCCATGGTGATCATCTGGCCGTCGCTGAACTTGAGCGAGGTGGGGTTCCCCTGCACGCTGGTGGAAGACTTGGACAGGTAGTTGGTCCAGTCGACCACGTTGACGAAGCCCTGCTTGCCGGCGTCGGGTGTGCCCTTCGGACAGGTGGCACCGTTGCTCATCACCTTCTTCCCCGGATAGCCGAGGGAGGTGGAGGAAAGGGTGAGGCCCTTGTAACCGGACACGAACTTGCCCAAGGTGGCGTTGGCTCCCGATTCGGAGCTGTTCTTCGGGTTGACGATCACCAGACCGCTTCCGTCGGCGGTCAGCCCGGTCTTGGTGGTGTTGGTGCTGGCCGGGAGGTTCGGCTCGATGGTCCCGCAGATGTCGATCCCCAGCGCCGCGTGCCAGGTCTGGGTGGTGGTGGGCGGCCCGGTCGAGTTGTTGACCTTGTGGGTGCGCTGGTACCGGCTGAAGCCGACGAGCAGGAGACCGACGACGACGATGATGACCAGACTGGCGTACCAGTTGATCGGCATCTGGCCGCGGTAGGTCTTCCCGCCACCGGTGGACGCAGCCCGCGCCACCCACTTCCCTGTCGAATTGCTGGCCATGATCGGACGACACCCTACAGCGTGCCGCCCTACCGGTCGGTCCGCCCCGGGCCCACCTGCTTACGAGCTGAGCGCCTTCCGGATCCCGGCCAGCACCGCCCGGACCCCGATCCCCACCACGACCAGCGGGAGCAGGGCCCGCCGCCAGCCTGACGTCGACCGCCCGGCGAACCGCAGCAGCGATCGATGATGCTCGACGATCATCCGGTAGGGATGCCGGTCGGTGGAGACCCCCTGCTGGTGGGTGACGACCGCGGACGGGGTGTACACCACCCGCCAGTGGGCCTTGCCCAGACGCCAGCACAGGTCGACTTCCTCGAGGTACATGAAGTACTGCTCGTCGAAGCCGCCGACCTGCTCGAACGCCGATCTCCGGACCAGAAAGCAGGCGCCCGACACCCAGTCGACCGGCCACACCGTGTCGACTTCACGGGCCAGATCGGCCTGCTGGTAGGCGCGGGTGAACGGATTCTGCGGGACGAACTGCCCGAGGATGGCGTGCAC
>Ga0307373_10000984_pt1 | contig 54190 bp, 52 predicted proteins | sample OX2MG_FD_202534 | JGI IMG/M metagenome (GOLD analysis project Ga0307373, IMG submission 202534) | Soil microbial communities from Risofladan, Vaasa, Finland - OX-2 | ecosystem: Environmental > Terrestrial > Soil > Coastal area > Acid sulfate soil | place: Finland: Risofladan, Vaasa | collected... | reverse complement strand
GTCACCATGCCGCCCGCGCCCGCCATCTGGACCACGTGGCCGTTGGTCACGACCAATCCCTGGGGAGTCAGGATGGAGCCGGAACCGATGGCCTCCATGAAACGGGTGGGAACGCTCAGTCCCAGCCATTTGCGGCCGCTCATCAAAAGATGCTTAATCAAGCCTATCGGCTGCTTGACCACGATCATCACCACCGCCGGTTTGACCCGCTGGGTAATTTCAGTAACCGTCAGGGCCGAACCCGCCGATTGCGCTCCTTGAGAAACTTGAGCGCCGGCTCCGCTTTGATTGCCGAGATTTTGCATCTCTGCCATCGCCGAAGCCTGCGCCTGCTTGGAGGAAACGCTCTGAGTCTGGGCCGCGTGCTCGACCGCGGTGGTTTGGCGCGCCGAGTTGATAATGGGTCCAGAAGCTAGGATCGCGATTAAAGCCGTAATACCCAAGGTTCTAATCGCCCGGCGAAGCAAGCTTGCGCGCGCGGGCGCCTTGTCCGGCGATTGGCGCGCCTTGCGAGCGGCGCGGTAGGAACGGTACGTCAGCAGCAAGGACGCGACGGAGATGGTCGCCAAGAAAAGGCCAACGATCTCGGAGGCCATCGGCATGAAGTAGTGAAGAGCCAGCAAGCCGCCGACGAGTCCTAAAATATTGTAGGTCAAATGCGCGGCGATGGGCGCCGCAAGCCCCCTCGTCCGGTAGGCCACCGCGGCCAAAACCGCTCCGGAGATAAACCAGAGCATCGCGCCTGCCGGGTTGAATCCCCAGGCGGCGAAGTGGGCCAGGGCAAAGGCCGCCGCGGAATAAATCGCAGCCACCGGAAAGGCGACCTTGGAGACCTTGCTCAAAATGGTCAGGGTAAACCGCATCCCACGAATACCGGCAAGATTAGGAACGTCCCCAAGTTTTTTGGAAGCTGCGGATAAAAATTTTGAAGCTACGACTATGCCCAGGAACGCCAAGCCGAAATCCAAGCCCCGGTATTTAACCTCCTCATATAAGGATAAAAATGGCGCCTGAACGAGGAGCAAATGCCACGGCGCGGAAGCCAGTTCTTGCGCAATCGCCTTGGGACCCAGGCTCGCCATAAGCTCGACGCGCCCAAAAAACCCGAGAAGCGAGGACGGCAGCCCGGCCGTCAGGCCGCTCAAGAACGGGCGCAACACATAGCCCGCGATGGTCGTCAAGCCGAAAAGGTTCATTCCCCACTTGACCCCATAAGCCAAGCGCGCCGCGAACTTCATGGGACGCTGGGACGGCCCGCCGTATTCATCCAACTCTCCGGCAAAGGGCCGGTGGCGGTACGCAAAATTAGCGGCGCGGCGCGTCAGCGCCTTGGGAACCCGCTTAAGCCGCAAGAAAGGAGCCGCAATCTTCGAGCCCGCGGCCCCGGAAGGCTTGAGGCTTCCCAATCGTCCCAGAGAACGCGTCCAGAAGCCGGATTTTTCTGCCGGAGCAGACCCGGCGGGCGGCGCTGCAAGCGTCTGGCCGTCGAACCGCGCCGCGCCCTGGGCCGCGAGTTCAGCGGCGGAGCCCTTAGCCAACGCGCCGGATTGAAACTTAGTTTTACCGAAAAGTCGGGAGACTCGCGCCCTCAACCGCTGGGCTGAAGATCCGCCCGCGGCAAGGGGCGCGACGGGCTGGACAGAGGCGACGCTCTGGGCCGGCGCGGCTTCGCGGCTGGCAGAAGCGGAAATGGGCGCTGCAACGGGCCCCTTAACACTGGCTTGCGGCTTGGCGAATTGGGCAGGCGCCTGCTGCGGCAACGCCGCTGGAGCTTCCGCGGAGCCGGGCAATCCCGCCGCAAGATTCGGCAAGGAGCCCAATCCGGCTCCATTGGACAGAAAATCTTCCGCCGCGCCGACGGGAATGGAAACTTGATTTCCCAGGCCGGCCGCGTTTGCGCCCGGCGTCAACTCCGCCTGAGGGACGCTCTCAACGGGAACTTCTTGAGCGAAAACGAACGCTTGAGGCGGAAGCGACGCCAATACGAGGAAAAGGGATAGACCGGCGGCTACTGTCCGGGTGAACCCGGAGGCGAGGCGCTTGATCTTCATGATGCTTGATTGTAGCCGGTCCTCCCTCAAGCATCATGAGCCGTTTGGCACTCACGGTCCCATTCTTTGGTCCCACATTCCGGGACCCTAAGGACCTAGGTGGCCGAAGGTTTGGAGAATAAGTCCTGGTAGAGTTGTTCTTGGAGACGCACCATGACGTCGATATCGAATTCCTGCGTCACCGATTCGCGCGCTTTCAAACCCAACCGCCGCCGCAACGGTTCATCGGAGACCAGCTGGATCACGCGCTTGGCCAGGGCCGCCGTGTCTCCCGGGGCGATGAGAAAGCCGTTGATTCCGTCTTGCACCATCTCGGAAATGCCGTCGGCCGCATAGCACACGGGAACCAGCCCCGAGGCCATCGCCTCCAGAAGCGCGCGCGGCAGGCCCTCCCATAAGGATGTCAAGACAAAAATATCCGAAACGGCAAGAATTTGCGCGACGTCCTTGCGCCAGCCCAAGAGCTTGACGCGGAAAGAGAGTCCGCGCGCGAAAATCCGGGCTTCGACGGCGGCGCGCATCGCTCCGTCGCCGACGTAGAGAAATTCTATTTCAGAGTTTTCTGCCAGGACCATCTCCGCCGCCGAAACAAAATCCATGGCGTTTTTTTGCGGCTTGAAATTGCCGATGGAGACCACGACGTTCTTATGGAACCCCGCGCCGAAAGCGGTCTTGGCGCGGCCGCGGTCCGGCACGGCGGCGGGATAATCCGAAAGCTTGATGCCCGAGCGGATGAGATGATACCGGCGCGGATCCCCGATGCCGAGCGCGGCGGCCTCGTCCCTATTGGACTTCGAAACGAACACCAAGGCGTGCGTCCGGCGCGCGCAAAAACGCTCTAAGAAAACAAAAAAGTGCCGCGCCAAAGGAGACTGCCGCGGGTGGAACCCGAAGCCGTGGTAGGTGTGCACGATGACGGGAACGCCGCAGAGCCACGCGGCCAGGCGCCCGAGGATGCCCGCCTTGGAGCTGTGCGTATGGACGACGTCTGGTCTTTCCCGCCGGAGAACGCGAATGATGCCCCAAAGCGCGCGCAAGTCGGAAAGCGGCAGGGTCTCCCGGATTAAGTCCGGAATAAAGTAGATGCCGGCGCGGTTTTTCGTCCCAAGCTCGCGGGCCTCGTCGTCAAGCATTCCACCTTCGCCGGAAATCAGCAGGCAGCTGAAGCGTTCCGGATTTAGATGAGAAACGGTGTAAAGCGTGTTGCGCTGGGCGCCGCCCAACTCCAGCCGCGTGATAATGTGGGCGATCTTCATCCTAACGGCCGTGCCAATGCGGGTTGCGCGGCCGGTGATGCCCTTCCTTCCGCGGCGAGCGGTCCCTGCGCGACGCCGGACCTCGGGCGCCGAGCGGTCCGACCCTGAGGAGCGGATAATAAAAGGCCAGGATTTTTTGCCAATCACGCCCGATGGAGGCCTGTCCAATGGCCCCGGCCTTGCAGAGGCCCAAACCGCTGCCCGTGCCCGCTCCCCACAATATGAAATACCGCGCCTTGCGGCTGCCGTCCATCAGGGGCTGGATGGTAAAGAGAGTCGATCGCAGGGATCCCGGCGACAAAAAGTCGCTAATCATCTTCTCTCCAGTTAGGTTCAGGGTCCCTTGTTCGCCCTCTACTTTCAGCGACAGAACCCGGCCGGTGGAGCTGCGCCGAGCAACCACGATGCTCCGGATGGACCCGATGTATTTAACCAACGCGGCGCGACGCTCCAGATCTTTTTCCGACAAGATGCGGATCCATCGCGCCGCGACCGGAGGCATCCGGCTGGTCTCCTCATCATAACCGTCAGCGGAAGGGAAAGAATGGATCCAGCGCTCCAAGTCCTCCGGACTTCGCAAGGGAGAAAGCGGAGTCGGCCCGTCTGTCACGGAAACGAGGTTGGGAACGCCCACCGCCGAACCGTCCTCGGTCCTGCCGCCGCACTCCACGTGCTCCCAGGCCCGCGCCGGCTTGCCTTGCCGGTCCAGCAGAAAAACGCCCTTGGTTTCATCCACCGCGCGAGTGGCCTCGCGCAGTTCCGCGCTGACTCCCAGGTACTTCTGGCACGCGTCGGAATCGCAGATTTCTCCGCCCTGAAGCTCCACTGGCGGGTGGGCCTTGAACCAATAAGCCGCGCTGCGTGAAATCACCGCCTGGGCCTTATAGGCCTGGAACGGGCTTTGCGGGGGCAGCACCGCGGCCACGACGCCGCGCAGATAATCCTCCAAATTGACGTCGTTAAGCATGGTGAATCCGTAGGGCGTCGGCCAAATCTCCAAGTTGCCGCGAAGCTCCCGATCCCCCGGATCGAAGCCGTAATTGTCCTGAAAAACCGCCGATTTAATCAGCACCGATCCGAGCCGGGACTGCGGCTCGATGCGCACGGGCTGCCGCGCCTCGTAGACCAAGTTATCCTCGGCGTCCCGTATCTCGACGACGTCGCTCTGCGGCCTGAACACGGCCGTCCACTGCTGATAGGCGCCTCCATCGTCCACGATAACGTCCCCGCTTTTTATCGCCGTAATGTGAAACGGAACGTTGCACATGAAATAAATCCTGGTCGCGAGGGCCGGCCTGGCCTCCCGGTCGGAGAAAAGGTCCACGCGGATGCGGGTCTTGGTCTCCGAAGGCGGAAAACCATCCCCTCCAGATGGGTCCAGCAGGGGCTCGGCCAGCCTTCGAACCGGCATCAAATCCTCCGGGCTCCCGGCCAGATAGCCCGCAATTCTCTGCGTCATTTTTTGGATGGCCGCGTCCCCCGGATCAAAACTCAAAAAAATCCGGCAGAGATTCCAGGCCGCCGAATCCTCCCCGATGCGTTTCTCGAAGACCGCGAAGCTCTTGAGAGCCTCCAAATTGATTGGATCAAGATCCACGCTCTGCCGGAAATAAGCCAGCGCCGCCGGTTCATCCTTCATTTTCAGCGCGGACCAGGCCATCACCAGAGAGGCCGCGGGCAGGATGTAAGGACCCTGCAAGAGCGCCTTTCTCAGGGCCTCGCGCGCGTCCGCCGGCCGATCGTCCATCCATCCCGTCAGCCCCAGCCCGAAATTTCCTTCGGCTTGCTGGGCCAGGACCGCCGCGTGGTTGACTCCTTTGAGAAAGGCTTTGCGCGCGCCGTCATAATCGCCCGCGGAGAGGTACGACCAACCCAGCTGATCGAAGACGAACCCGTCGGCGTTCGGGGACAAGGACGCCTTAATCCAAAACGGAAGGGCTTCCTGGGTCTCGCCCTCGTCGCGCAGGGTCAAGGCCAGGTTAACGGTCGGGTCTCCCGATGAAATCCCGACGGCGTCCATGAAGCGATACGCCCGCTCCGCCTCGGCAAAACGCCCCGCCCGGAACGCCGCGTAGGCGGCCTGGGCGTCGTCCTTGTTCTGAGCTCTGACGCAAGGCGCCGCGAAAAGCAGCGCGGCGGCCAGCGGCGCGAGACGTTTTGATTTCATGGCTTTTGCGGGATGGAGAATTCGACTTTGGATAAAATCTGCAGGGCTTCGCGCCTGTAAGCCGGGGTATTGAGCGCGAGCGCCGCGTCCGCCTCGGCCTTCAAGCCGTCCACTTTCAGCCCGCGCTTGCCCGCGGCCGCCAGGAGAGCGCAAACCTTCTGGTACTGCAGCACGACCCGGCGGGATTCCGCGCTTTCCATCTGCGCGCTGATGTCCTTGCCCGCCGCCGGAGTGCCGCCCACGGGCGGATAGCGGCGCGCGAGGTACCAGGCTTTGACGTAATGACCGTAGCGCCGTCCCAAGCCGATCATTATCAAAAGGAAGATGAACAGGGCGACTTTTTTGGGCGTGACGGCCTTGAAAAGAAAATCCATTTTTTTATGACGCGGGCCTAGGCGGCGGGCTTGCCTTCCCGTCCGGAGTGCTGATTTTGATGAGCACCTTATTGGCCATCATGGGCAACGGCCGGGCTTTTTGAACCATCTGCTCGACGTCTTGGACCATGTGCCACGCTTCGATTTTGTGCTCCGCCTCGCGGATGTGCGCTTGGGCCAAAAGCGCCATGTCCTGGAACGCATGAAGTCCGCGGCTGAGCCGTTCGGTCAGGTGCATCACAGCCCGAGCCCGAGTCACGGCCGATTCCTCGTAGGCCGCCCCGCGCTCGAGGCCCCCGATCATATTAGGAATAGCCGAGAGCTCGATGCCGAAAGCCCGCACCTCGTTCCGGAAATGCTGCAGATCGTATCCGAACATGTAGTCCGAGTTTTTGGTCCCGTTCTTTATCGCGTTCGAGAGCCGCTGAGCCCTGAAGAAAATCTCCTCGAGCTTGCTTTGCAGCACCGCGGCCCTGTCCGCGGTCAGGGAGAGAACGCTCTCCACGTGCTTGAGAGCGTTCTCTTGATCCATCGGGTCTACGGTTTAAGCAGATTGTCGAGCAGTTGGGCGTCTTGCGCCTGGCCCTTGGATTGCGCCGCGCTTTGGCCTTGCGGATTTTTCGATTGCGGCTTGGACGGAGCCTCTTCCAGGCCCGGCAAGCTTTTCACGGAAACCTTCTTGGCTTCTTTCATCGGCCGGATGCGGATGACCGGCTTTCTCCTGCGTACCCGCGCCTTGGCTTTGCGATGGCGTCTCACCGGCGGCGCAGGCGGAGCGAGCAGGTTTTGAGCCAGCTTATTGAGGCCGATGACTTGTTGGTCGTCCAGGCGCGCCTCGAACTGGTAGTTTTGTATCGGACCGTTCTGGACCTGGGAGCCGTAGAAGTTCACTTGGTAGACGCCGTCCGAGACTTTTTCCGCCATCCATGGATTCAGGTTGCCCGAAGTAGGCGCCATGTTCCCCAAGATCGCGCCCACGGTCTTGCCGCCGGGCAGCGTCCAGTTTTGGACCATGGAGACGGCCTGCTTCTTAAATCCATCCTCGGCCGCCGCCGATTCAGACACGGTCGGAGCGGGAGCGGAGGCCGCAGGCGGCGCGGCCGGAGCGGGAGCCTTATTTTGTCCCAGAGGAATAAGCCCCTCCTCGAACGCGAATAACGCTCCGGCGGCCAAGAGAACGAGGCCGACCCATAAGAGCGCCTTGCTTTTGGCTTTCCCGGATTTGGCCGGCGCTTTGGCCGGGGCGATGATGTCAACCGGACCGGAAACGGCGGCTGGCGCCGCCGACGCCGGCTCAGGAACGACGTTCTGCGGCTGGAGAAACTCCATGGAGGCCGGCTCGGCCCCAGCCGCAGGTTGCGCCTGAGGCGGTGTCTCGCCCGGAAACGGCGGAAGCGAAAAATCGCCCGCCGCCGGGGGCTCGAAGCGAGCACCGGAAGCCCGGCCTTCTTCGCCTAAAGCCGGAGCGCCTCCGCCGGAGACCTGGGGTTCCCTTTCCGGGGCAGTTTCCGGCCCGGTCGGAATAGAAAAGGAAGGAGGTTCCGCGGGAGCTTGGAGCCCCGGAGAATTGGCCCCGGCTGGATTTCCCATCGCTGCGGGAGGTTCGTGCCCTTCCGGCCCGTTTCCAATGCCGAAGGCGCGCCCCCGCAAGAGGCTTATTTCCGATTGCAGTTCCTCGATGCGGTGCTTCATTTCATCGATGCTTTGCGCCTCGCTTTTAGCCAGCGCGTCCGTCTCCTTCTGCGCGGAATCGGTCGATTCGATCCTCTCCTTAAGGGAACCGATGGCGGAAAGGGTCTGCTCAATTTCCTGCATTTTAGAGAGCAGCTGCTGCCGGCCATCTTCGGCCGTGCGCTTGAAATCTTCGATTTCTTTGTGGGAACTTTCCAGAGAACCGCCGACCTTTTCCTCCATCCGGGACATTTTCCCGCTAATATCGCGGATCCAATGATCGAGGCTCTTGCGTTCGTCATCGAGGATCCGATGGAGGTTGAGCATATCGTCCTCGTCCTTGCGCACCTGCTCGTGCAGGCCGCCGAACGCCATTTCCAAGGAGGATATTTTCTCCTCCGCGTTCGGATCGGGCAGAGAGAGAGGAGAAAGTTCTTCTTGCGGAGCCAAGGACGGCGCGCCCTCAAATTCCTCCTCAGTGGCCACCGCCTGCGGAGCCAATCGGGGAGAGCCCCTTAATTCTGGCATCAAACTGGCCCTCTGCCAGTCGCCCATGTCCGTCCCTTTGCGTCCCTCGGGGCAAATAAGCGCCTCGGGACCGAAGCCGGGAAGCTTGCGCAACTCCTCCGGCTCGTAGGGCCCGGTTACCTGATTATCAAGGAACAGCCAGTATTTTGCCATGCCGCTCTCGCTCCTGACGCAGTGATTCTACTTATTCTCGGCGCGCTTCGGAAAATCCATTCACTAAGGAAGTATTGTAGGAATTGAAGCTAAAATCAATGACAAAGATGTTACAAGCGGGACAGATTCTCCAACCGTTTCTTTTTTTGCTTCGTTCCGGCATTAAATTTTTTGTATACTTTTCGCGCGGGCTATTAGCTCAATGGTAGAGCAGGTCCCTCTTAAGGACAAGGTTGTAGGTTCGAGTCCTACATAGCCCACGATTTACGACCCCAGCCTTGCGGATTTAAGCGCGCGCAAGACGGGCGGGTGGCGGAACTGGCAGACGCGCACGGCTTAGGACCGTGTGCCGCAAGGCTTGGGGGTTCGACTCCCCCCCCGCCCAAACTCAGGAGACTTCACATGGCCCTATTCGCAGGCATCGGAAGCTCGGACAAGCCGACGTTCAAAAAAATCAAGGAAGACGGCTGCGAGGTTTCGCTTTCGCTGACCGTTCCCGCCGCGTTCGCGCAGGACGCCGAGCACAACGCCCTGGCCCGACTGCAGCAGCGCGCGCGCCTTCCAGGATTTAGGCCCGGCAAGGCGCCCCTGGATCTCATCAAGAAAAATCTCGAGGCGCGCCTGCGCCAGGAAATCATCGAGGACCTGCTGGAGAAGCACCTGCCCGCGGCCCTGAAAGATCTAGCCCTTGAACCCGTAACCACACCCGTTGCCACCTCCATTTCCCTAGAGGACGGCAAGCCGTTCAAGGCCGAAATTAAGGTTGAGGTCCCGCCGCGTTTTGTTCCAAAAGATTACGCCAAAATTGCCGTCAAAAAAATCGAGCATCCTGCGGACGAGGAATCCCTGTCCAAGCGCTTGACGGACCTGCGTGAGGCCCACGCCAGGCTGGAGAAGGCGGAAGACGAGAGCGTGGCCGCCGGCCATTACGCGGTCATCGACTACCAGGGCGTTCAAAACGGAAAGCATCTTCCCGAGATCAAAGGCGAGGCCGAACTCATCGATCTCTCCTCGGAACAGTTGACCGAAGGCTTGGCGCAAGGGCTTCTGGGCATGAAGCGGGGCGAGACCAAGGACATCCCGGTCAAGCTGCGCGAGCGCGCCGTGTCGCTCTCGACCACCCTTCGGGAAATCAAGAAAAAAGTCCTGCCGGAACTCGATGGCGAGTTCGCCAAGGACATGGGGTTTGCAACGCTCGACGAGCTCAAGGCCAAAATCAAGGAAGTCGTAGAGGAAGAAGGCCGCAAGAAGACCGCCGATGACGTCTCGGCTCAGATTGAGAAGGCGCTTCTGGCCGCGAACAAATTCCCCGTGCCGCCGTCGCTTTTGGCCCACCGAATCGAGCGAAGGCTTGAGCGCATCAAGGAACAGATGCGCATTCCGGATGAGCAGTGGGCCGGGAAAATGTCCAAGGAACTCGAGGGGAAGATCAAACCGCTGGCCGAAAGCGAGCTAAGGATGGGCTATATCCTCGCGGCCGTCGCTGAGAAGGAAAAAATCGCGGCGACGGACGAAGACATCAAGGCCGAGATGGACAAGGATCTCGGGCAGACGAAGACCCCCGCCGAGGCCGATGAGATCAAGAAATTCTACGAGCACCGCCGCGAGGACATCGCCGCCATGATCCGGGAGCGCAAGACCATGGCTTTCATCCGGGAAAAAGCGGTCATCGCCTAGGCCGAAGGTCAAGGATAACGCCATGTTTGTCCCCACAATTCTAGAGAAGTGGAACCAGGGCTCGGCCGTCGGCTACGACATATTCTCCCGCATGCTCAAGGAGCGCATTATTTTCGCCGGAGGCTCGGAAGGCGTCGTCACCACGGACTCGGCCAACCTTATCATCGCGCAGCTCCTCTATCTGGACGCGGAAGATCCGACCAAGGAAATCAGCCTCTACATTAACTCCGCGGGCGGCATGGTCTCGGCGGGCCTGGCGGTCTACGATACGATGCAGTACATCCGCGCGCCCGTGTCGACCCTGTGCATGGGCATGGCGATGTCGTTCGGCGCCGTGCTTTTGGCCGCGGGCGCCAAGGGCAAACGCCACATCCTGCCTCACGCCCGCGTCATGATCCACCAGCCGTTGAGCCGCGGCATCTCCGGCCAAGCGACGGACATCATCATCTCGGCGCGCGAAATCACCAACACCAAGAAGAAGCTCGTTTCGATTTTATCCCTGCACACCGGCCAAAGCGCCGAGAAGCTTGCCGCCGACATGGAGCGCAACTATTACATGAGCGCTCAAGAAGCGAAAGACTACGGCATCGTTGATTCCGTCGTCCCCCCCTTTAAGCCATGACCTCCGAGCCTCCGGTGCCCAAAGACCGCCCCTCGCAGCTGCCTCTTCTAGCGGTGCGCGACGTGATCCTTTTCCCCCACATGGTCCTGCCCATTTCCGTCGGCCGGCCCAAGTCCGTCGCGGCCATTGAAGCGGCTCTCAAGAGGGATGACAAGCTGCTGGCCGTCGCGGCGCAGAAGGAAGCTCACATCGAGGACCCCAAACCCGAGAACCTCCACCGGATGGGAACGCTGGCCGAAGTCTCCCAGTCCGTCAAGATGCCCGATGGAACGCTCAAGATATTCCTGCGCGGCGCTGTCCGCCTAAGCCTGGAGGCCGTGAGCTTTGATGCCCCAGCGGGATGCTGGCAGGCCTCCTGCCAATATCCCGAAAAGCCCGCGGAAACCGCCCAGGATGCGGAAACCAAAGCGCTCATGCGCCACGCCGTCGATCTTTTTAACGAGCACTTAAAGCTTTCCCGCCGTTCGCTGCCCGACGTCTCGGCGCTCTTGGCCCGATTAGACGACATTTCCCAACTTTCCGACGTCATCGCGGCCAACGCCGTCACTAAGGCCGCCGATCGCCAGGCCGTGTTGGAAATTTTGGACCCCAAGGCCCGCCTCGAGCGCGTGGCCGAAATCTTGGGCGCGGAAATCGAGATCATCGGCCTGGAAAAGAAAATCCATGGCCGGGTCCGCAGCCAAATCGAAAAGACCCAGAAAGAATACTACCTGACGGAGCAGATGAAGGCTATCCAGAAGGAACTCCGCCAGAAAGACGACTTCGCGCAGGAAATCGACGCCCTCAAGAAGTCAGTGGCGGAGGCCAAGATGCCCAAGACCGCCGAGGAAGCGGCCTTGAAGGAGCTCGCCCGGCTCGAGAAGATGATGCCCTATTCTCCCGAGTCGACCGTGGCGCGCACTTACCTCGACTGGATGACGCACCTGCCCTGGTCCGTGCGCACGCGCGACCGCATCGACCTCAAGCGCTCGCAGGAAATTCTTGACGCCGAGCACTACGATTTAAAGAAAATTAAGGACCGCGTCCTGGAGTACCTCGCGGTCTGCAAGCTCACCAAGGGCTTGAAAGGTCCCATTCTATGCTTCGTGGGTCCCCCGGGCGTCGGGAAAACTTCGATGGGCCGCTCCATCGCCAAGGCCGTGGGCCGCAAGTTCGTGCGCATGTCTTTGGGCGGCGTGCGCGACGAAGCCGAAATCCGCGGGCATCGCCGCACCTATATCGGCTCCTTGCCCGGACGCATCATCCAGTCCCTGCGCAAGGCCGGCAGCCGCAACCCCGTGTTTCTCTTGGACGAAATCGACAAGATGGGCATGGACTGGCGCGGGGACCCCGCCGCCGCGCTCCTGGAAGTTCTTGACCCGGAGCAAAATGCGACCTTTTTGGATCATTTTCTAGACGTGGAGTTCGACCTTTCCGAGGTCATGTTCATCTGCACGGCCAACACGCTCGAGGGGATTCCCGTGAGCCTCCAGGACCGCCTCGAAATCCTGCGCTACTCCGGCTACACCCACGCCGAAAAGCGGCTCATCGCCCAAACCCATCTTCTTCCCAAGCAGCTCAAGGAGCACGGCATCAAGCCGGGCAAACTTTCCATCACCGACGCCGCCATGGACCGAATCATCGAGGAATACACTCGCGAGGCGGGCGTGCGCAACCTCGACAGGGAATTGGCCTCCCTTTGCCGCAAATCCGCCATGCGGCTGGTGGCCAAGCCCGAGGAAAACGTCTCCGTGAACGCCGATGATGTGCACGGATTTTTAGGCGTGCCCAAATTTCACCGGGAGAAAAACTCCTTCAACGGCGTCGGGGTCTCGACGGGCCTGGCCTGGACCGAGGTCGGCGGCGTCACGATGGCCATCGAGGCCGTGGCCGTGCACGGCAAAGGAGGCCTCAAGCTTACCGGCAAGCTCGGCTCCGTGATGTCCGAATCCGCCCAGGCCGCGCTGTCCTACATCAAGTCCATCGCGGATGAGCTTGGCGTTGCCGCGGATAAGTTTAAAAGTTACGACTACCACGTCCATGTCCCCGAAGCGGCCACGCCCAAGGATGGCCCCTCGGCCGGCATCGCCATCGCCACCGCGCTGGCCAGCCTCATGACCGGCCGCGCGGTTCGTCCCGGCATCGCCATGACCGGAGAAATCACTTTGCGCGGCCGAGTGCTGCCCATCGGCGGCTTGAAGGAAAAGGTTCTGGCCGCGCACCGCGAGAACCTTAAAATCGTGATTTATCCGGATCAAAACCAGAAGGATTTGGAGGAAATTCCGAAAGAAGTCCTGGCCGAGATAAAGATGGTCCCGGTCAAGCATTTCAACGAGGTGCTGGCCTTGGCTTTGGAGGAAACATCCTCAGGACGTTTGTCTAAAACTCCGCGCAGTTCGAACCCCAAGCCAAAATGGATGGGTGAAAAACCTATCATGCCGCCCAATCCTCCGGGAGCCCTCTCATGATCGCGCCGAAAAAAAATACCATGCTTACACCGGGCCCTACGCCCCTGCCCCCCGAAGTGCTGGCCGCGCTCTCGCGCCCCATTTTGCACCACCGCACCGAGGCTTTCGGCGACATTTTCCAGTTCGTTCTAGACGCCATGCGCCGGGTCTACAAGACCAAAAATCGGGTGCTCATGGCCGCCGCCTCCGGCACCGGCGCAATGGAAGCCGCCGTGGTAAATCTCCTGTCTCCCGGCGATCAAGTTTTGGTCTATTCGACAGGAGCCTTTGGCGATCGTTTCGCGGCCATCATGAAGGCCTATGGTCTTACGCCAATAATTCTCTCCGAGGAATGGGGCCATGCGGCCAAGCCGGAAAAACTTATCACCGCTTTAAAACAGAACCCCGGAACGAAGGCTGTTTTCCTTCAGCAGACGGACACATCTACCGGCGTTTTAAACGACATCAAGGCCTTGGCCGCGGCAACGCGCGCCAATTCGGAAGCCATCGTCGTGGTGGACGCGGTCTCAAGCTTGGCCGCCGAAGAGTTCCGGATGGACGACTGGGGCGTGGACGTGGCCCTGACCGCGTCGCAAAAAGGGCTGATGAACGCTCCTGGACTCGCCTTCGCCGCCGTTTCCGAACGCGCCTGGACGCTGGCCCAGTCCGCCAAGCTTCCCAAGTTTTACTTCGATTGGAAAACCTACGACAAGTCGCTCAAAGCCCGCGAGACGCCGTATACTCCCGCGGTCGCCATGGTCGCGGCCCAGGCCGAGGCCTTGAAGCTCATCGAGTCCATCGGACTGGAAACAATGTGGGAGCGCACCGCGAAGCTGGCGGAATACACCCGCGCCTGGGCGCGCAAAAACGGGCTGGCCCTTTTCGCCCAAGATCCCGCCCATATCCTCACCGGCGTGCGCCTGCCCGAAGGCGTCAACGGCAGCGCCATGCTGGCCGAAATTCTCCGAGAGGACGGCATTTCCATCGCCGACGGGCAGTTGGCGCTGAAGGGCAAAATTATCCGCATTGCGCACATGGGGTATATCAGCAAGGACGACCTCGACGCAGGGTTCGCCGCTCTAGAAAAACGCTTGGCCCGCGCCGCAACGGCCAAGTAAAAAAACCGCTATTGGGCGCCGCTTTCGGAGCAGAGAGGCAGCCGGAGTTCTTTAAGCAGGGATTCTTCCATGGCCGCGGCTTCAGCCGGGCCCTCGCAGCGATCGTCCCAATCCTCTCCGGCCCTGATGATCCCAGCGATTTTAGCCGCCATGTCGGCGCGTCTGAAATCAAGCGGAACAGGGAATTCCAACTCCTTGAGTTTTTTTGAGCACCAGTCCTGATCCGCCTCATCCACCATGGCCAAACCTTTATGGCGGCGGGCCATGTATTTTCCATGCTCCGCCGCAAGTTCTTTTTCCAGGCGCGCTCTCAGAGACGCCGAGATGCAGGCGGGGGCCTTTTGGGCGTTTTTAGTTTCCTTTGCGTCGCTTGAGTCATCATCAAACTGGGTCTTATCGGAATCAAATAAATGGCCTTTCTTTTTTTCGTGAATCCGCTTTTTGGGGTGCGGCCGCACAGGAACTTTCTTCGTAGGCGGTTCCATTGTTTTTTGGAGCATAGCCGCTTGGCCCGCCGGCTTCACAACCGAATTCGAGTTCGCAGGCTCCGGATTGGGCGGAGGGTTGCTGTCCGGCGCTCCGTACGATATTCCCTGGCCGCTTAGCGGCTGCGCTCCATCAGCCGAAATCGGCGTTCCTGCGCCGGCATCATTTTGTCCGGAAGGCGCCGGCGCGTAGGCAGGTCCCGAAGGCATGATTTTACCCAGGGGCGCCTTTCCGCCGGCCGACTCCCCCCGTCTTCTCAAATCCCGCGGCATTGGAGGCTGGTTATAATTGCCGATGATGTCCTGGGCCACCCCTACTCCGCCGTGAATGTCCGCATCCGAGGCGGCATTATCGTCTATATTTTGAGGAATATTCACTTTCGGAAGGTTATACGTCGGCAAGGGAGGAGGCGGGCCCACGAGCGCGGCGCCCAGCATCGCGCCCAAGCCGTGAGCCGCTTCGCCCATCACGGCGCCGTTGCCCATCGTAGAGGCGCCGCCTGAAGATCCCGCGCTTCCGCCCTGCGGGCAACTGCTGTAGCCGCAAATGCAGCGGCAGTCCGCGTTCTGCGCCTGGTTGCAGTCTCCTGGGATGGGAACCTGGCGGCCGCCGCACATGCAATAGGCCTGTCCGGCGCAGGCCGAAGGCGGCGTCGGGATATTTTGGGACTGGACCAACGCCGCGCCCTGAAGAAAAACGAGGCACGCGGCAACGCAAAGCGTCGAGATTTTCATAACCGGGCTCCTCCCGGCTCTACCAAATGTCCATCTCTTGGACGAATTTTTTCTGCGCGGCGGCGGCTTCAGCGGCTTCTCCCGCCGAATCGACCTGCTTTTGCGCCTGCAGGCGCAGGATTTCCGCCGCGGCCAGAAGATCCTTCGCGTCGGCCAACTGCTCGTATTGATTGGCCTTGTAGGCGAGCTTCTTTTTTTCGCCTTGGAAAGTCTGAGCCTGCGCCATCAGGGAGTCGGCGTCCTTCTGGGCTTCATTCTCCTCGGCGCCACCCATAGCCTGGGCTTGCTGGGCCTGGGCGTTGGCTTGATTGACCTCGGCGTTGCCCATACCGGTGAGCCCGCCCTGGACCACCTGCCCTGCGATACTGTTACCACCGGGAAAGAAGTTGCCGACGAAGCTCGCCGCGGCACTCAATCCCGCATTGTCCGACTGCGCTTGGCCCTGCGCCTGCGCCGCAGCTTGCGCTTGGGCGGCGGCATCATTCTGCGCCTGCGCGGTGAGCTCGTTGGCTTGCTGCTGCATGCTGGTAATTTTCTGCTCGCGCACGCCGATAAGCTTTCTCAGGACCGCGGCCCGGTGCCGGTAATCCGCGGCCTCGCTTAAAATCTGCTTGATGTCCAAAGGCTGCATTACGTCAGGCTGGGCGAAAGCTCCGATAGAGCAGAAGAGAACAGCGACCGCTGATAACAATAGCCCGCCCCACACAAACGCGCGGATCATCTTCTTCACGGCCTCAAGCCCTCCGGCTTCTCGTAATAGGCGATGATTCTAGTCAGCAAATTGGCTTGGCGCTCCATCAGCGAAAGAACGGCGCCCGCTCCAGAGCCCTTCGAGTCGCGCTCATCACGGCTGGCGATTTCATACGCCCGCCTGGCCCGCCGCTCCGCCTCCTTAGCGTTCTTCGAGGCATTTTCAGTGGGTTTGTCCGGGTCCGCGGGCATGTATCCGTAGAACGCTTGCATTTCCAAATCGAACGACTCGGCCTGTTGCGACAAATCGTCCGCGCTTTTCCCTATATCCTTGGCTTGCTCTATCGTAGCGGCCGGATCTGGGACGATTCTAGAAAGAGACTGCTCGCGTTGCGCCAACCGTGCCAGAGCCCTCAACGCGGCGGACACCAGGGCACGATGAGCCTGAGGGACGCCCATCCGCGTATCCGCGCAGACTTCCGGAAGCCCGGACTCGGATTGTTGGCCGGACAGGAACTCATTTCGAACGCCTTCGGCCTTGGCGCCGTAGGGATCGCCGGCAGCATCCATCGTCGCTCCAAATAGGGAAAGGCACTCTTCGTTGCGCAAGGCCGGCGAAGCCTGACGCAGCCGGGGAAGAAGTTCCAGCGCCGAGCCATCATTCGTCACCTCGACCGCGGCGGGCAGTTGCGCAAGGGCGGCCTCGGCTTGAGCGCGCTCCGGGGCTTCGGGGAATCTCTTGAGGAAAAATTGATAGGCGACCCGGGTGTTCATGTCCCGCGCGTTTTTAAATTCCGCGCTTTCAAGGCGGCGCTTCATTTCCGATCCCACGGACGTCCGCGGATACTCCGCGACGAAAAACGCTTCAGCGGAAGAATTGCCCGCGTCCAGGGCTTTCTGAAACCGAATCTTAGCCAGGGCTCTCCTTAAACGCGACGCCGCAGGTTCCTCAGGGTAGCGGGCGAGATACCGCGCATAATCCTCCTCGGCCCCGCGCCCTTTCTCAAGTTCCGAAAGCGCGTCCTGCCTGGCCTCCGCGTAATGAGGATCGTTCGGGGAATTCTTATTCATAAAACGCAAGTAGGCCGCGGGAGTATTCTCGTCTTGCGCCTGCTCCCACTGCGCCTTTTGCGCGCTCAAGGCCGCCTCGTAGTTTTGCTGCGCGACCTTGCAGACGTCGCAGTCGGGGTGATTGGCCACGGGATATTTCTGCGTGAAATTAGCCCACCCCTGCAGGTTGTTCTCGACCTGAGCTGTCTGGAAATCCTGATTAATGGCGCACCCCGAAAGAACAAGGCTCGCGAAGAAAATGAGCCCGGAAATCTTAAGCAAGTTTTTATTCATACCGTTTACTGCTGCCACCATGACTTCGAGGGCTGAGTATTCGCAGGCCCGGACGCAGCAGGCGCCGTAACGGCGGCGGATGAAGCGGGATTGGCCGGCGCGCTTTGCAGGGCACTGATAATTCCGTCTTTCGGGCAAGACGCGGTCAAATCCCATTCGGCGCAGGCGTAATCCGCGGGCAAAAATCCGTAAGCGTCCCGCACGCCGGGGTTCGCGCCGGCGGATAAAAGGGCATTGACCGTATCAAGAGAGCCCACATCGGCCGCGAAATGCAACGGAGTGTCCATGGAATCGTCTACCGCATTAACATCCGCGCCCGCCCCGACAAGAATCTTGACCAAGTCGGCGTGTCCACCCAAAGCCGCCCAATGCAACGGCGTGTCTTTCCCGCCATTTTGGACGTTGACGTCGGCGCCATGCTTGATCAAAAGCTGGGCAATATCCGCGTAGCCGTTAAGAGCCGCCCAATCCAGGGGAACATTGCCCACGGCCTGCGCATCAACGCTCGGGAAAAAGGCGGCGGCCATGGGATCGCCGGGCGCCGCAACATTCTCATCCGGCGAGTTCACATTTGCTCCGGAGTCCAGCTTTTGACGAATCGTCACCTCATTGCCGACGCGCACGTCATGGCTCAAGGTCGTGCAGCCGGAAAAAAGCAGCGCGCAGCCGCTCAGGCCCAGAGCTGTCCACGAAACCGCGGACATGGGAAAATCCCTCATTGCTGCCACCAAGATCCTTGCGTTCTGCTCGGAGCCTGCGCGGGCGCCGGCGAAGCCGGTGCGGAAGCCGGCTGCTCGGGCCCCCCACCGCTCATCCCGGCGAAATAGGATTTATCCGCCGCCAACGCCTTGACCAAATCGGCAGCCAACCGCTCGTCGGACTCGCTGGACGCGTCCTTGTCCGCGGCGCCGGGCAGCGGCGGCGCGTTGAAATCAGGAAAAACCGTATCCACTTTTTCCTTCTCTACATAGTTTTTGATTTCCCGCCCGGCGCGGTTCGTCACCGCGATACGGACCGAGTTCGAGAAAGTGTCCGTCGTGTTGACCAAAGGGCACCCGATGAGAAACGGGTCGCACAAAGGAATCATGAGCGGAATAAAAAGTTCCAGGCCTAAATCATGAGAGTCAAAGGAGTATTCAACGGGCTCCAGCCGGATCATCAAATCGACCGGCGCCCGTGCCTCCAAGCTTGGCGGCACGGGGAAAACGACGTCTTGGAAGAGATGCGCCGCCTTGAGCTTCTTGGCGAAAATCTCCCCAAAGCGATGGTGCTCAGGGTCCCAGTGTTCATCGGCGGTCCACTTCTTGTATCTCTTGTCGCAGACGTCCTTGGGCATTCCCGTCGCCTCGCAGTTTCCATATTCATCATCGGCCATTCCGCTCATAAGCGGAAACGGGTAAGCCTTCCATTTTTGCGGCGGCGTCCAAGCGATGCCGACTCTGAGAGGCAGAGCGGCGGCTTCGCGCGGCACGCTGGGAACGCCCTGGGGATTGACGCTGTAGTACGTGCAGCCAGAGGCGAATACAACAATAAAACCCGGAGCAAGAAATCGAGCAAGCCTGTTCATGTGAGGCTGGATTGAAGCATAAGCTAGGTTCGAAGTCAAACCCTAAGCAGGGTGAAATGAAACGTCGTGCCTTCTCCGCTGCTCTCGAAGCCGATTTTTCCACCCAAGCGCTCGATGATAGACTTGGCCACGCTCAAGCCCAGGCCCGTGCCGCCTCGGCCGGGATCTTGCTGAGCAAATTTATGGAACACCTGGGCCTTGAAATCTTCCGGAATTCCCGACCCGTGGTCCCGGACCGAAATCTTGACCGTTTTGTCGCCAGCCTCCGACCATATTTCAATGACTGCGCCTTTAGGCGAATGCTTGATCGCGTTTGAAATAAGATTAAAGAGGACTTGCTGCACCCGCACCGAATCCGCCTTGACGCGCGTTTCATCCCGGCTCGGCGCCAAAGACAGGCTGACGCCGCGGCTTTCGGCATAGGCGCGGTTGGAGGCGATGGTTTCTTCGAGGACACCGTTCAAATCCACCGGAGCAATGTCGAACTCCAACTGCCCGTATTCCATCTTTTTTACGTTCAAGAAATCCTCGATAAGCCGCAGCATGCGCTCGGTGCTTGTTCGAGCCATGCTTAAAAGTTCCTTAATCTCTCCGGGAAGAGTCTCTTCGATTCGGTCAAGAAGAACAAACGAGCTGTGGATGACGGTCAAAGGGTTTCGCAGCTCGTGGCTCACCATGGAGATGACTTCATCCTGCATTCTCTCCGCGTCCTTTTGAGCCGTCACGTCGCGCGCGCTGGCGTAGACAAGTCCCTGTTCGGCCGCGGCAGCGTTCCAGCGCAGCCAAACATAGCTTCCGTCCTTGCGTCGGAAGCGGTTCTCCAATCCGTCAAGGGAACGCCCAGCCGCCAAATCAGACAGCGCTCTGGCCGTGGACGTTCTATCATCCGGATGAATGAACTCAAGAAGCGGTCCGGCACGAAGCTCATCGAAAGAAAATCGCAACGCCTTCTCCCAGGATGGATTAAGTTGTTGGAAGCGGCCGTTTAAATCCATGATGCAGAGCATGTCCACCGCCGTGTTGAAGAAACGATCCCGCTCCTCTTGAATTTTTCGCAGGCGGCTGAGATTGTGAAGAATCACGAGGACGGCCGTAATTACCAGGAATATCGCCGCGAGGCCGCCCAAGGCCGTGATGAACTCCGTCGCCACTCCCACCTCTCGCGCTTCCCGGCCGCGAGCGAGGAGGAGGCTTCTCTCCGCCGTTTCCATGGCGGCGGAATTTTTTCGGATATCGGTCATAAACCGCTCCCCGGCGCCGCTCGCGATGAACGCGACGGCCGCATTTTCTCCGCGAATCTTGCGGATAAGCATCGCTTCCCGGGCCGCGGCCAAGCGCAGAGAAACGAGGCGGTTCAAATGGTCGATGCGCTTTTGCTGGGCGGCATCGCCCGCCGTAAGGCGGCGCAGCACGGAAATGCGGCTAGGTATCTGGGACGCCATGGAATCGAAGCGAAAAAAGAATTTTTGACGCCCGGTGATGACATAATACCGCTGGACATCAATGGTCTCATCGAGCCGCGAGCGGAGATCGCTCAGGTTGCTGAGCACTTCATGGGATTTGGAAACCCAATTCTGGATATCTTCGAGCTCGGAGGCTCCCCGCAAAGCCAAGGAGCCCAGGATCAGCAAAAAAACCGCGGCCAAGCCGAATCCCGCGCCGATCTGGACGCGAAGGTCCCGTCTTAACCATCGGATCATTGCGGGAATTAAACCCATTTTCCTTCCTCGTTGGCAACTACATCGCTGACTGCGGCGTCTTTGCTAGAATAATTTCAGGCTCTTCCTGCTAAAAAACATGAACCGATCCAAAAAATTAAGGTTCACTCCGAAACAACTGGCCGCGACAGCTCTGGCGGCAATTGGATTTTGCTCCGTTTTCGCCCAAGCCGGATGGTTCGGTTGGGACGCGGCCAAGACCTCCACCGCGAGTTCGTTCGCCCCCTCTTTTGCGCTAAAGAACTTGTCGGGAGCCATCGTCCATCCCTCCGATTTTCGCGGCCAGCCCGTTTTGATCGACTTCTGGGCATCCTGGTGCAGTTCATGCAAAACCGCCCTTCCCTTTTATCAATCCCTCTATCTCGAGCACCGCGCGCAGGGCCTCGTCGTCCTGGGCGTTGATGAAGACAACGCGAGCACTACGGCCGCCCAAGCCGCCAAGTCGGAAGGCGTCTCCTATCCCGTTCTGCTCGATCCGCGCGGGAAAGCGCTCTATGCCTACGGCGTGCGCGGCCTGCCTACCGCCGTTCTGCTTGATCGCGCGGGCCGCATCCGGGGCCGCTGGTTTGGATTCAATCCAGCCGATGCCGCGGCCATGAAGTCAAAGATATCCAAACTTTTTGTGGAAAAGCCTTGGCCCGTCGGCGCGCCAAGGCCTTAAAAAGTAAAATACCCGTCGCGCTTGGAAAACGGCGCGCCTTTTCCTACAATAGGCCCGGCAAACGCATGAATCGACCGCCTCGCGCCCAATCCATGGACACAGCCGCTCCTGTCGTTTTCCAGGCGGCCACTAAAATTTATCGCCGACCGGGATTATTCCGCTCCCGGGAATTTCGGGGCGTCGAAGGATTGAACCTCAGCGTGTCTCCCGGAGAGGCCTTCGGGTTGCTGGGCTTGAATGGCAGCGGAAAAACCACGACCTTCAAGCTCATTCTTGGCCTCATCCGCCCCACGCACGGAGAAGCTTCTATTTTTTCGCAAAAACCCGGCAGCCTCGGCGTTTGCGCCCGCGTTGGATACCTGCCCGAGTTGCCCTGCTTTCCCCCCTTCGCGACGGCGGAAGAATGCCTGCGCTTCTATGGACGGCTTTCCGGCATCGCCCCGGGCGCCTTGGAACAGAAAATAACCGATACGCTCGTTGATGTGGGGCTGGCAGCCGCCCGCAAAACCCGCGTCAAAGAAATGTCCAAGGGCATGGTACAGCGCCTGGGCCTGGCTCAGGCGATTCTGCACGACCCGGATCTTCTCGTCCTCGACGAACCCTCCAGCGGGCTCGATCCGCTGGCCATCAAGGACATGCGCGATCTTCTGGCCAGCCTGCGGGACAAGGGAAAGACGCTGCTCATTTCCTCCCACGGCATCTCCGAGGTGGAGAAGCTCTGCGACCGGGTCGGCATCATGAAGGAAGGCCGGCTCATCCGGCTGCTCGAGCAGGAGGATTGGCGCAATTCGCCCGGAGGGCTCGAGAGCCTCTTCGTGGAGACGGTGAGATCGTGAAAAACGCGGCGGTCGTCGCCTGGAATTCTTGCTGGGAAAACGTCCGCAGCCGATTCTTCGCCGTCTGCGTAGTCTTCGCCGTCGTCCTGGTCTATACCGGCATGCTGCTGGGCATTCTGGCCCAGGAGCAGCAGACCCGCATCCTCCTGGATTTCGGCTTGAGCCTTATCGAACTAACGGGTCTTTTGGTCGCGGTTTACGGCGCAGCGACCGGTCTTTTGGGCGAGATTGAAAGCAAGACCGTTTACTTGGCTCTGACCAGGCCCGTCGCCAGGGCGCAGTATCTTCTGGGACGCTTCGCCGGCCTCATGGGCTCGGTCCTCGCCGCCATGTGCCTCATGGCGGCTTTCCACCTTGTTCTTCTTTTCTGCAAGGGCTGGTCGTGGAACGGCGCCTATCTCTGGGCCCTGGCTGGATCCTTCCTCGCCATTTTCATCACAGCGAGCGTCGCCTTGTTCCTGTCCCTGTTCTTCAGTTCCGCGCTGACGGCGCTTCTCATCACCGGAATTCTTTGGACTCTCGGCCATTTCATACCAGAAATCCGATTATTGGCCGGCCGAGCGCCTGGCGCAGCCCTCTGGTTTTTGAATGCCGTCTCCTACCTCATTCCCAATCTCGGGCTCTTGAACTGGCGCGACAATCTGGCCTCCGCGGCAATTCCGCCCTTGACGCTTTGGGCGTCCTACTGCGCCCTTTACGCCGGAATCTGGCTGGCCGCCGCGGCAAAGCTTTTCTCGCGACGCGAGCTTTAGCATGGAGTTTTTGTGGGCCCTGGCCGCCTGCGCGGCCTTAAACGGCGGGATGCGCTTGGCCGCCCCGCCCCCGCCGCCGCTTAATCCGCAGTTCATCACGGGAGAAAATGACATTCTTTCTGCCGCCGGATTTTTGAGCCTGGGCATGCGCCGCGACGCGGCTGATTTGGGTTTCATCCGCCTTATCCTTTACTATGGCACTCCACAGGTGGGTCTTCCCGAAAATGTGGTGGAGAACGGCGGCGGGAGCTACACGGAAATACTTCCGCGTGCTCAACGTATCCTAAACCTGGATCCTCATTTTGACTACGCCGTCATCTACGCGGCAGGCTCTCTCGCCTTCAATTTAAATCGAACGAACGAAGCCGTCGAACTGCTCAACCAGGCCATCGCGCTCAACCCCGCCAATATCCGGTTTCGCGCGCTTTTGGCCGCGGTCGGCGTTAGAAACCGCAAGAACCGCGCCGACGCCGAGCGCATCCTGGGATTTCTTGCCCCGGTTCTCGCGTCGAAAGATTGCCCAACATTTATCAAGAGCATGGCCGCCTTTCTCAATGCCCAAATTGGGCGCACGCAGGCCGCTATCGCCCTTTACCAGGACATCGCCGCGACCACCACGGACGATGGCTACCGTCTCCTGGCTCAGCGCAATATCAAAGAGTTGCGTGCCCGCTAAAAATCCACCATGCCCGAGCGCTGCCCCGCCTGCAAAAAACCGGTGCCTCCGGGAGCTCTGGCCTGCCCCTATTGCCCCATGTCCTTCGAGACCGATGAGGACGCCGAGCGGGAGCGCGCCACCAGGATTTCCCCGTTCATCAAACTGGCGGCATGGCTAACGGTGCTTCTGGCCCTGGGCTTGGGCGGCTGGAACGTCTTGAGCTTCGTGCTGCGCTACGGCAGCGCGAACGCCGCGGGAGGAAGTTCTCTCTTCGGACTTCCCGGCAGCGCCTCCCAGCCAGGCGGCGCCGCGCAGCCGAGGGCTGGCCAATACCCCTGGGATGGCGTCCACTCCAAGACCACGTATCTTAAACCCAAGGACATTTACAGCGGCGGCGACGAGGGCGACGCAGTGACCATGGTCACGCCCCAAAACGCCCCGACGCAGCGCTCCGGCTGGATTTTTGAAGGAACCGTCTTCAACCTGGAAACGCTGCGGCCCGTGGCCGGCGCGGAGCTCGTCTTCTCCGCTCCCCGCGCGGAACGCAGCTTCCAGATCAAGACGGATGACAAAGGGCGCTACGGCCTGCGCGTCCCCTTCCTAGGCGGAGAAGCCGCTTACACAGTCCGCATTATCCGGAAAGGCTACGCTCGCTCTTATCTCGATCCGCAGACTCAGGGCGTCATGGACATGCCGTTAAACGAGCGGCGGAAGCTAAGCCGCTCCCTCAACGGCTCGCTTCTTGGGCCTTATCCGCTTCAAGGCCTGGGCGCGCGCCCTCTTGAGGTCGATTTCTACCTCGCCCCGATTGAGCCCGGCTCCGGCGGCTAGAGCCGTTTAGAGCAGCGCCGCGAGCTCTTTGGTCTTCTCGCCCACGGCCTTGCCCACCGCGTCGCAGGTGATGTTGCCGCCGTAGATGTTGACGCCGCGCGCCAGGGACTGGTCGCGCCGAATCGCGGTCTCAAGGCCCTGCTTGGCGATGTCGCGCGCGTACTTCAAGGTCACGTTGGTAAGAGCGTAGGTCGAGGTGTAGGGCACGGCGCCGGGGATGTTGGGCACGGCGTAGTGCAGCACGCCGTGCTTGACCACCACGGGCTTGTCGTGGCTGGTGACCTCGCAGGTCTCGATGCAGCCGCCCTGATCCACGGCCACGTCCACGACGACCGAGCCGGGCCGCATCTTCTTGACCATGGCCTCGGTGACGAGCTTGGGGGCCTTGGCTCCGGGGATAAGGACGCCGCCCACGACCAAGTCAGCTCCGATGACCGAGGCGGTGATGTTCTCCTCGTGACTCATGAGCGTTGTGACCGCGTTGCCAAAGACGTCGTCCAGGTAAGCCAGCCGCGCCGCGGAGACGTCCAGGATGTTGACGCGCGCGCCCATGCCCACCGCGATTTTGGCCGCGTTGATTCCGACCACGCCGCCGCCGATGATGGTGACCACGCCGCGCACCGTGCCCGGCACGCCGCCCAAGAGGATGCCGCGCCCGCCGTAGTGCTTCTCCAAAAACTGCGCGCCCAGCTGCACCGACATCTTGCCCGCGACCTCGCTCATGGGCGTCAGGAGCGGGAGGCTGCCGTCGTCCTTCTGGATGGTCTCGTAGGCCACGGCCTTGATCTTCTTCTTCTGCAAAAAGCGCACCAGCTCCGGCACCGCGGCCAAGTGCAGGTAGGTGTAGAGGACCTGGCCCTCGTGGAAATACTCGAACTCCTCGGCCAAGGGCTCCTTGACCTTGATGATCATCTCGGCCTGGTCGAAGAGGTCCTGCTTCTCCGCGACGATTTTGGCGCCCGCGTCCTTGTACTCGGCGTCCGTGATGCCCGAGCCCACGCCGGCGTTTTTCTCGATGAGGACCTTGTGGCCGTCCTTAATAAGGGCCTTGACTCCCCCCGGCACCAAGCCGACGCGGTGCTCTCTGTTCTTGATTTCCTTGGGAACTCCGATGATCATTTTAAAATTCCTCCGTGGTTGTCGCGCCCTGGCGGGCGCCTTGTTTTCTTATAGCAATTTCGCCCCATTTGACTCCAGTTCGCAGCATAGGCCCTTAGCCCCCTTCGTTTAGGACCGCTGGACCCCTGCCAAAAGACCGAAAGCGCTCTATGCTTTGAGCATGGAACACAAAAGCTCATTCGCTTGGATCCCCACCGCTTGCTTAGCGGCCGCGCTCTTCCCATTTCCCGCCGCAGCGGCCTCTTCGTGCCTCAATCCGCAAAGCCGCGCGCCGCAATGTTCCTGCTCAGTGATGTTTCCGGAAGGCTCGCCGCAATACCGCGAATGCGCCGCGAAGGGCGGACATTCATCTGGTCGCGCGCGCATCCTGCCGCGCCTGCAAAAGCTGAACGCGACCCTGGCCAAGGCCCGCGCGAACGATTCCCGAGGCTCGGCAAGCCTTGATGGTTTTTTCGATGCCTCGATTGACGGCTCCCCCGATCAAGGCGCCGCGCCGGTCCAAGCCGCGGCGCCCGCCGACATCCCGTCCAAAGCGCCGGCGCTTAAGGCGCCGGAAAAGTCTTCTGGCTTTTCAAGTTCACTGATGGCCCCTCCCGCGCCGGATTTGCCCGACGCGCCCAAACCGCAGGTTCGCAAGAGCCGCCCCGACTATTTTTACCGGACGCTTTTGCCCACCAGTTGGGCCGCCACGGGCCTCGATGCCTATACCACGGCAACCGTGCTGGGCCGGGGCGGTTATGAAATGGATCCCCTCTACACTGCCTTCGGGAACAAAAATGAGAAGGGCGTCATTACTTCGATGATTGTCGGGCAAGCCTTGGTGACGACCGCGGCCATTTTGCTCCACCGGGCAGGCAGGAAGCACCGCGTTCTGCGTTGGCTCTCGGACGGCCTCTTGGCTTACAAAACGGAAGCCAACGTCCAGGGCGCGACGCACAATTTCCTGCTTCTCTCGCGCTGGCCCTCGAATTCGCCATCAGGGCTCCGGCCCATAAAAGGACCGCGCCGAATTTGGTAAAATCCAAATAAGCGCGCAATGACTCAACTGCAACCGTCCTTTAAAATAGAAACCGAAACAGTCTTGCTTAAGGTCTCCGACGGCACGTCCATGAACGCCTACGCCGCCAGGCCCGCGGGAGCCGGCCCTTTCCCCGGGATGCTGGTATTCCAGGAAGCTTTCGGCGTCAACCACTATATCCGCGGCGTGGCCGAGCGGCTGGCTCGCGAGGGCTTCTTCGCACTGGCGCCGGAACTCTTCCACCGCAGCGCGCCGGGCTTCGAGGGCTCCTATTCGGATTTCGACGCCGTCATGCCGCACGTCCGCGCCGTGACCGAGACGGGCTTGGAGGCCGACGCCAAGGCGAGCTACGAGTATTTGTCCCAAAATACACTCGTCGCGTCCGCGCAAGTGGGCGCTATCGGCTTTTGCATGGGCGGGCGCGCGAGCTTCCTGTCCGCGTCGGCCTGCCCACTGCGCGCGGCGGTGTCGTTCTACGGCAGCGGCATCGCCCCCATCAAGACCGCCCTGATTTCCAATCCCGGGCTCTTGGAACGCGCGCCTAAAATTGCGGGACCTCTGCTGTTTTTCTGGGGCGGCCAGGATAAGCACATCACGCGAGATCACCACCGCCAAGTGGCCGATGCGTTGAGCCAAGCCGGCAAGAAGTTCGCCAGCGTGGAGTTTTCCTACGCGGACCACGGATTTTTCTGTGATGAGCGCGCCAGCTACAATAAGGAAGCATCAAAACTAGCTTGGCCGCTAACGCTGGATTTTCTTAAGACGAATCTCTCAAGCTTGAACGGATAAGGAGCGTATCATGAGAATGGAATATTTCGCGGCATTCGTGGGGCTGGTGTGCGCCATCGCGGCGATCTTGGTCGCGGTCGCCGGCATCGAGATTTGCGGCGGCGGCGCCGAGGATCACGCCTAGCCTCCTCCGCCCCTTCTTGAGTTCCCTTCTGCGCGTCGTCTTTGAGGACGGCGACATCCTGGTCGTTTGCAAACCCGCCGGACAAGCCGTCATTCCCGGCCGAGGACTCGCCGAGGAACCGCTTTGTCTGCAGGCCCAGAAGCGCACGGGCGGCAAGATATTCGTGGTGCACCGCATTGATCGCGAGGCCAGCGGATTGGTCATCTTCGCGAAGAGCGCCTCGGCTCACCGTCGGCTCTGCCAAGATTTCGAATCGCGCCGCACGCGCAAGACCTATTGGGCCGCGTTGGCAGGCAGGCCAGAAGACGCCGGGGAAATCGATAAGCCCCTGCATTTATTCGGCTCGGGACGCATGGGCGTCGCCGCTTCCGGCGGCAAGCCCAGCCTCACGCGCTATCGCACGCTTGAGCGTTTCCCGCGCGCGGCTTTAATCGAGGCCCATCCCATGACCGGGCGGCACCACCAGTTACGCGCGCATTTTTTCAGCATCGGCTGCCCCATTTTGGGCGATCCGTTCTACGGAAAGCCGCCGCGCCCGGTGGGCGGCGTTACGCGTCTGATGCTTCACGCCTTGGAACTTGAACTTCCAGCGCTGAACACGGCGTCGCAAGAAGCCACGCCGTTGATTTTTCGCGCCGAGCCGGACGAGGATTTTTTACGCCTTCTCTCCCGCTTGCGGGCCGGAAACTGATATACTGATTTGCTTCTCCGCCGCAGCAAAGTCCCCCCGGAGCCGCAAGGAGGCCTTAATGGCAGGTTATTTTAAAAAACGCAAAATTCACCATGGTCCAAACAAGAATGAGCAGAAAGTCATCCGCTCCGAGCAGGCCAAAAGAGCCGAGCGCATGGCCGGGGTTTTGAGCGGCAAGTTTCCCACCGTCAAGCATTTGAACCTCCATCTCACTTTCGTCGACCACGATCACCTCATCGATGAGCAAGACCTGTCGATTGAACCCAACCAGACTCCCTCTCTCGCCGTGCCCTGCCCGGGCCGCTGCGGGCGCGGCTCCCTCGATATGACCGAGAAGCTCTCGGCCATGTTCGAAGCCAGAACCGAATCGGCGGAAGACCGTCTTGCGTGCGCGCTGCCGCTCTATGCCGGTTCGGGGCAGACCTGCGGTTGCGAGGTGCGCTGGCGCGCCCAGGCTGAATATTTTCCGGAAGAAGATACCACGCTTCAATCTGAAGATACCGAGCCTCAGGCCGAAGAAGCCGCTCCGCAGCCCGAAAGCGACGCCTGAATCCGCGGACTCGCGGGAGACACTCTTTTCCGTGGTCATCGTCTTCCACAAGCCCTACGGCGTTGTTTCTCAATTCACGCCGCTGGCGGGCAAAAAAACCTTGTCCGCGTTCGGGTTGCCCAAGGGCGTCTATCCTTGCGGCAGGCTCGATCACGACAGCGAAGGGCTACTGATCCTCAGCGACGATGGCCGGCTGCAAAGCCGCCTCTGCGAGCCTCGCTTCCAGGTTCCGCGCACCTATTGGGCGCAGGTGGAACGCATTCCGGACGCCGAGACCTTGGCCAAGATTCGCCGCGGCCTCGTTTTAAAAGACGGCCCAACCCGACCCTGCCAAGCGAGACTTCTCGATGAGGAGCCTCGACTGCCTCCGCGCGTGCCGCCCGTGCGCTACCGCAAAAATGTCCCGACCGCGTGGCTTGAGATTACTCTTCAGGAAGGCCGCAATCGGCAGGTCCGCCGCATGACCGCCGCCGCGGGACATCCCACGCTGCGCCTGGTGCGCGCGAGCCATGGGCCTTTTAAGTTGGGAGCGCTCAAGTCCGGAGAATGGCGCGAGGCACAGGCTCCGCCGAGGTTCTAGAGAACGCGAGAGCGGACGGCGGGGAATTCGGCGCGAGCCCGGGACACGTCGCCCAGATCGATATCCGCTTTAAGAATGGTTTCCCCCTCGCCGGCCTCGGCCAGGACTTCGCCATAGGGATTAAGCACCACACTGTGGCCGCAGTAGCGGCTGCCGCGGTTGGTTCCGGCGCAGTTGGCCGCCGCCAGAAAGCATTGGTTCTCGATGGCGCGGGCCCGCGTAAGCACGCGCCAATGCTCAAGCCGCGGGTGCGGCCAGGCGGAAGAGACTAAAAGCATCTCGGCGCCGGCATCCAGAAGTCTACGATAGAGCTCCGGAAAGCGCAGGTCAAAGCATGTGGAAAGTCCGAAGACGCCCTTTTCGGTCGCAGCAGAAACGACGTCTCGGCCCGGGACGAGCAGACGCCGCTCCTGCGATCCGTAGCCAAAGAGATGGACTTTACGATAGCACGCGGCGATTTCTCCTCGCGGAGTGATGAACACCGAGGTATTGCGCAGACCTTCGGCGTTTTTCTCAAGAAAACTTCCCATCATGATGCAGGTTTTCAATTCCGCGGCCTTGGCGCGCATCGCGCGCACCGTCGGCCCGTCCATCGGTTCGGCATCAAGCGCGTAGCGCTCGAAAGCGAAATAGCCCACGTTCCAAAGCTCCGGCAGCAGCACCAAGTCCGCGCCGGCGGTTTGGCCCAGCAGGTATTCCGCGCGGGCCAAGCGCTCCGCCTTATCCTCGTCGCCGACGCGCATCTGGATGAGCGCCAGCTTGAGCGGCCGCCGCGCGTCCCGGGAAAGTTCAGTCATGCTAAAAATTCAACTCCTGCCTCACCTTCACCGGCGAAGCCCGAACCGCATAGCGCTCGGGCTTGATATTTTTAATGTTGACGATGCACCGAGGGCGCGTCGCTTTCACATGAATATCCTATCAGATCGAATGGAATGCTTCGTCCGCTTCCGGCAGGACGCAGGCCCTTCCAAAATATCCCAGATGATTGTAGAATCAGGCCATGACGAAGACAAGCGCCCCCGCGGCCCAAAAAGAGAAGATTTTTTCCTCCGCGCTCTCGAAGAACCTGGACTGGCGCCAGGCCGCGCAGGAAGCCGCCGCGAAAGCCAAGGCGGGCCTCTCCGGCCGCGCCTGCGACTGCGCGCTGTTCTTCGTCTCGGAGCCTTATCCCGATCTCAACCCCGCGGAGCTCTCGGCTTTGATTTCCAAGGAGCTGGGCGCCGCGTCCCTCTTGGGCTGCAACGCCAGCGGCGTCATCGGAAAGGAAAGCGAAGTGGAAATGGAGCCGGCCATCACCATCCTGGCCATGAGCCTGCCGGGCGTCAAAATATCCCCTTTCTCCCTGTCCGAAACGGAAATCGCGGCGCTGACCTCGGGACCTGACTTGGTCCGGCTGCTGGACCTTTACCCCACCGAGAAGCCCAATTTTCTCTGCCTGGCCGACCCCATGCTCTGCGACGCGGAAAAGCTCATGGGGCTCTTCAACGCCGGCTATCCCGAGCGCCCGGTCATCGGCGGAATGGCCAGCGGCCCGGCCGTCGGGCTCAAGGGCTGGATCGTTTTAAACGGCGAGGCCGATCCCGGCGCGGCCGCCTGCGGCCTGGCGCTCTCGGGCGAGATTTCCATCGAGACCGTGGTCTCGCAGGGCTGCCGCCCCATCGGCGAGCCCGCAATCGTCACCAAGTCCGACGGGCACGTGCTCTACGCCCTGGCCAGCCGCCCGGCCGTCGAGGTGCTCTTGGAGACCATCGAGAACCTCTCCCCCCGCGACAAGGAGCTCGCGCGCCATTCCCTGCTGGCGGGCCTGGTCATGGACGAGTACCAATCCAAGTTCAAGCGCGGCGATTTCCTGATCCGCAACATCATGGGCTCGGACCCGGACAAGGGCGTCCTGCTGGTGGGGGCGCCCCTGCGCCCGGGCCAGACCCTGCAGTTCCAGCTGCGCGACGCCAAGACCTCGGCCGAGGACTTGGACGCGCTGCTGCGCGCGCCTGCCAAGGCCGCGGCCCAGGCGGCGCTTCTCTTTAGCTGCTGCGGCCGCGGGCGCGGGCTCTACGGCGCGCCCGACCACGACGTCAAGCTCATCCAATCCCTGCGCGGGCCGCTGCCCCTGGCCGGATTCTTCGCCAACGGGGAGTTCGGGCCGGTGGCCGGGAAAAACCACGTCCACGGCTACACCGCGAGCCTGGCCTTCATCCGATGAGCGCCGCGGGCGGCTATCCCATTTCGGCCGACGAGGCCGAGGAGCGGGCCTTCATCGTCGAGGTCTACCGCTGGATGACGGGCGGCCTGGCGCTGACCGGCGGCGTGGCCCTCTACATGGCCGCGCATCCGGCGAGCATCGTCGCGCTCACGTCCAACCGCGTTCTCTTCTACGGCCTTTTGATCGTGGAGGTGCTCGCGGTCTTCGGCCTGGCGGCCTTCGTGCGCCGCATGTCCTCGGCGACCGCGTCCTTCGTGTTCCTGGGCTACGCGGCCCTAAACGGCGTGACCTTGTCCTCCATTTTTCTCGTCTACACCCAGTCCTCCATCGCCAACGCCTTCTTCGTGACGGCCGGGACCTTCGCGGCGATGAGCCTTTACGGCTGGATGACCAAGACCGACCTGACCTCGCTGGGAAACATCCTCTTCATGGCGCTCATCGGCCTGGTCATCGCCTCGTTCGCGAACATGTTCTTCCGCAGCTCCACGATGTACTGGATCACGACCTACGCGGGCGTGCTCATCTTCACGGGCTTGACCGCCTACGACACGCAGAAGATCAAGGGGATGCTGAACCCTTCGGACGAAGGGACGGACATGGAGACCAAGGAGGCCATCTCCGGCGCCTTGGCGCTCTACCTGGACTTCATCAACCTGTTTCTGGACATCCTCCAGATCATGGGTCAGCAGCGCGAGAGCTAGTCCTGCGCAGCGCGCCCGGGCTTCGAGCTAAATTTCTCCCGCAACAGCGTTCAACAGCTCGCGCACGTTTTCAACGCGGCCGCCGGTGCCTTGCGGCGATTGCAGGTGGCCCGTCAGAGCCTCCAGGAATTCAGGCTGCTTTAAAAATTTCGCGAATTTGCTTTTGAGATAGGTCCGGACCGCCGGCGGAGCCTGTCGGATTTTATCCTTGGCGTCGGGCGCGCCGTCGAGCACGGCGATCAGGTCTTCCATGTCGGTGCTCCCCATGAAATCGCCGCGGCCGCGATCTTCGAAGGCCTCGATCTTGGAGGCGAGCAGATAAGGCAGGGAGAATATCGCGATCTCCTGCCGATCCGGCAGAAGCGCCTTCTCCGCATGCTTATAGCCGTCGGTGTACCATCGGTTCGTGAAATTCAGGATTTCCCCCTCGGTGGGCATGACGTCCACCGGAATCCCCCGGTATTCCCAGCGGCACATGGGCGCCTTCTTGCCAAGGGGCTGCTTGAAGTCCAGGCTTCGGAGCCGCTCCTCAAGCTCGTAGTAAGCGCGCCGCGTCACCATTTGCACGACGCAGTCCACGTCGTCCGTGGCCCTGATTTTGGGCGCCGCGATGTCCTTCACGTAGAGTTCGATAGTCGCGCCTCCAACGAAGACCACCTGATCTTTGAGCGGGCCAAGGCCCTTGGCCACCACGGCCAGCATTTCAAGATTTTTCATGGGCATGGGCTTTGCGGGAGAAGCGCTGCTCTAGCGTCTTGAGCGCCAAGGAGCGTTCGCGGGCCCGGCCGACGCGCAAGGCGTCGACCAAGGCCAGGAGTTCGTGAAGCTGCGGATCTTTCTCGGCCGCGAAAGGCGCGGATTCATAGATGGGTTCGATGGCTTGCCCTCGCATCGTGCCGTGATCGCTGGGCCAGACATACTGATCGTTCTCATCAGATACGATGACGCGGGAAAGCGGCGCTGCGGAATGAGACGTGGGGATGCCGCGGCAAAGCGGTCCCGGCTGGGCCGGACGGACGTATCTTAGGCCGTAAATCAGGAAATCCAGCAACGGCGAGCGCAGGACTTTCTTTTTGGAAGAGTCGAGCAGGCCGAGACGGCGGCAGCGTTCCAGGGAAAAGCTTATTTCCGTCTGCGAGAGACCGAGTTCCCCCGCCAAGTCTACGTGCCGCCACGGGCGGTCTTCCCACAGGATTATCTTGAGGAGAACCAGAACGTCCTGCGGCATGAGGCCGTGCAGCTGTCTTTGGGCCATGGCGTCTTAAGTATAGCCCAGGATATTGCAAATTGCAATATGCAATACGCAAATCAAAGATGCGTCTTGGGCGGGCGACGCCCCCCCAAAAACCGACTCTTTAGGCTAGCCCCGGAACGCGCGGATTGCAAGAAGGGCGGGCTTAGCGGCCGCGCGCCCGGGCTTCGAGCTCCCGCACCGCGTCCTCAACGACCTTGGTCGCCGCGCGGTTGTCGTCCGCGCCGCCCGCGGCCGCCGCGGCCGCCTTGAGCGCCGCCGCCGGGATGACGGGGCCGAAGGCGGCCTTTAAGCGCCGCGCGCGCGGCACGAGCGCGCCCTTGGGCAGGGCCTCGAAGGCGCCCGAGATGTAGACCGGCAGCACGTCGGCGTCGAAGTTGAGCGCCAGGTAGCCCAAGGAGGGCTTGAACGTCCCCATGCCGCCGTCCTTGGTGCGCGTGCCCTCGGGGAAGATGAGCAGCGTGCGCCCGTCCTTAATCACGCGCCCGGCCGCGAGCAGGGATTCCTTGAAGCCCTTGGAGCGGTTGAAGGACAGCAGATTGGTGAAGTTGCCAAAGAGCCAGCGGTTGAAGGGATTGCTGAAGAAATAATCCTGCGCGGCCAAGGAGACCAAGCCGCGCCCGGCCGGGCCCATGGCGTGCTTGACGAGGCCCATGTCCAGGTGGCTGGTGTGGTTGGCGGCGACGATGAAGCCGCCGCGCTCAGGCACGTGCTCGTGCCCCGAGACCTCAACCGAGAAGAGCCACGCGTAGACCGCGTGCTGGCCGAACGCGACGAGGCGCTTAAGGAAGCGCTTTATCACGAAGCTCGGAGCGTCAATGCGCGCCCGCGGCGGACGCGGCCGAGCCGCCATCCATGAGCCGGCGGTAGAGATAGGTGTATTCCAAGGCCATGGTCTTGGTGGTCCCGTTCAGGGAGGCCTCGCCGCGCTCGTGCCCGCCCTCGGGGCTTTCGTAGAAATAGAGCGGGTCGCCCATGGCCTCCATCTTGGCCGCCATCTTGCGCGCGTGCCCGGGCTCGACGCGGTCGTCGTCCGAGGAGGTCACGAAGAAAACCTTGGGGTAATGCACGCCCGGCCGGACGTTCTGGTAGGGCGAGTAGCGCAGAATCGCCGCGGCCATCTTGGGGTCGGCCGGGTTGCCGTACTCAGCCTCCCACGACGCGCCCGCGCCGATGTGGGTGTAGCGCATCATGTCCAGGAGCGGCACCTCGCAGATGACCGCGTGGAACAGGTCCGGCCGCTCGGTAAAAGCCACGCCGACCAAAAGCCCGCCGTTGCTGCGTCCCATGATGCCCAGGCGCCGCGGCGAGGTGACGCCGGTCTTTATGAGGCGCTCGGCGACCGCGATGAAGTCGTCGTACGCCTTTTGCCGGCGGGTCTTCAAGGCGGCCTCGTGCCAGCGCGGGCCGAACTCCCCCCCGCCGCGGATGTTGGCCATGACGAAGACGCCGCCCTTGGCGAGCCACTCGGGGCCGATGACCGGCGAGTAGTAGGGCATGTAGGCCGGCACCATGGGCAGGCCGAAGCCCCCGTAGGCGTAGAGGAGCGTGGGATTCTTGCCGTCATGCTTCATGCCCTTGGGGTGCACCAGGAAATAGGGAATCATCGTGCCGTCGGCGCTCTTGGCCCAGTGCTGATCCACCGTCAAGGGCGCGGCGTCGAAGATGGCGGGCTGCTTCTTGATGGCGCGCGGCGTTTGGCCCGCGGCGCCGTCAACCTCATAGAGCGTGGGCGGCACCAGGAAGCTCTCGTAGCTGATGAGCGCGCGGTCCTGGAACGGATCGGACGCCGCGACCGAGGCGCTGCCGTCGTCCGGCAGCGGCACGCGCGACGAGGTCCAGCCCTTGGGCCCCAGGCGCATCGCCAGCACGCGGCCCGAGACGTCGTGCAGGGCGTCTATGTAGAGCGCGTCCTTGGCCACGCTCAAGTCGGAAAAGGCCGAGGCGCGGTCGGGAAGGTAGACCAGGCGGACGAACTTGCCGAAGTCCGGCGCCGCGATTTTATCCAAGGGCAGGGAGATGAGCGCCCCGCTCGCGAAGACGCGCCCGCCCGCCTTCCAGTCTTTTTGCAAGAGAGCCAGAATCTGCCCGTGAAAGACCCCCTCCACCTCGGCGCCGGGCGGCAGCGGGATGCGCGTAAGCTTGCCGTCTTGGCCCAGCAGGAACTCGCGCGAGGTAAAAAACGTCAGGCCCTGGGTCACGATGCTGGCTTGGCCGCCGGGCCAGAAGAAGGTCTGCGGAGTGTCCTCCACGTCCGAGGTCTTGCCGGTGAAAATGAGGCGCGCCTGGGACAAGGGCGTGCCGCGCGTCCAAATCTTGACCTCGCGCGGATAGCCGGAGGCGGTCAAGCTTCCCGGGCCGAAATCGGTCGCGACGAGCAGATGATTTTGGTCCAACCAATCCACGTCCGACTTGGCCTGGGGCACGTCGAAGCCCCCCGGGACGAAGGACTTGGTCGCGACGTCGAACTCGCGCACCACCGAGGCGTCCGTGCCGCCGCGCGACAAGGACAGCAGGCAGCGGTGGTTCTCGGGCGGCAGGCAGTCGGCCCCCTGCCAGAACCAGTTCTGCTTTTCCTTCTTCGACAAGGCGTCCAGGTCCAGCACCGTCTGCCAGGGCGGGTTGGGCTTGGAATAGCCGGCCAGGCTCACGCGGCGCCAAAGCCCGTGCACGTGCGCGCCGTCCTGCCAGAAATTATAGACCCAATCGCCGCGCAGCGCGGGCTGGGGCAGGCGGGCCTTGGACTTTAAAATCCGGCCGATGTCGCTCTTGAGCGATTGGTAGCGCGGGTCCTTGGCCAGCACGGCCAAGGTCTTCTCGTTTTGCGCCTTGGCCCAGGCCAGGGCCTTGGGCGAGCGCAGGGGCTCGAGCCACAGGTACGGATCGGCGGGCGCGGAAACCTTGGGCGCCGCGGCGGCAAAAGCGGCGGCGGGAAAAATCAGGGCGGCGAGGGCAAAAACGAATCGGCGCAGCGTCTTCATGGGCGGTCCATCCTAGGCTAGCGTCCGTCCCAAGGGATGGACGCTGAATTGGCCCGAACGAGGAGAGTCATCAAGGGCGCGGGCTTGAACCTAAGCGGCGCAAGCGCCAGCCGCTGGGCGGGGCCCTTCGCGGTCCAGGGGCCCATGTTGCAGGCGTTGGCCAAGTCGCTCCAGCCGGGCTCGACTTCGCTCACCAGCCCGCTCGCGCCGGTCACGTAGGAGGTGCTCACGCCGTCGCAAAGGTCCGAGATTTCATCCCCCGTCGCCGAGTTCCAGGCCTGCGGGTAGGCCGGGTGCGTGCCGTTGGTCGGGAACGGATCGGTGACGGCCTCGATGGTCTCGTGCGAGGAGGTGACGCCCAAGTCCGAAAAGCCCGTGCCGCAGTCGGGGATCACGCCGTAATAGACGGGCGAACCACCCTTCGAGACAAAGCCCTCGTGGTAGCCCTCGAAGTCCTGGCAGGAGACGCTGCCGTCCGGCAAAAGGACGCTCACGCCGGCCGGAAAGTAAATCATGTAGAGGGTGTCGGCGTCCGGGGCCGGCAGATGCCCGGCCGCGATTTGCGCGGCGAGCTCCGCGCGGATCATCGCGTCGGTAAGGCTTTGCGATTTGTTTTGCGGCGAGATGGTCGCGGCGCCCGCGTAGCGCCCCCGGCCGATGGTCTGGTCGGTGCCCGCGCGGCCGTCCATCGCCTGGACGTCGGTGCCGTACTCCGAAAGCCAGTCCATGTAGCCGCTGTCGAGGATGTTGGCGTAGAAGGGGCCGATGCTGGAGCGCACCTCTGCGTCGACATTTTGGCCCCAAAAAACCGCGTAAACCTTGGCTCCTGAAATAACCGGCCCGCCGTAATAGCGTACGAGGCGAGCGCCTGTGGCGCTAGCAAAGCTCGCGGGCAAAAACTCCGGCTGGAAGGAGGGCTCGGGGTGAATCCGGAACATTCCGTAGGGCGCGGCAAAAACGGTTCCAGCGCAGAGCCATAAGGATGTTATTAAGGATGGACTCACGGCGCAGGCCTTTTTCATGAGCAATCTCTGTTTAAGAGCGGCGAAGGCCTATTATACCGCTTCTTTGGCGGAGCCGAGCGCTACTGGACGCCATTAAAGAAACTGCTTTGGCGTCCGGTACGGGTTTCCCCTCGCCATAGCCCGCCCCACACCATATTAAGCAAGAATTTGACTACCTAGACCCTTGTCTACCCCTTCGAGCTTTGCCGCCCAGGTTCCGGCTGAGTCTAGCGCTTAATGTCTTGATTCCAGTCCGCGAAGAGGGACGCGTAGGAGGTTCCGTAGATTTTCTGGTAGGCCGCCGGGGTTCCCCCGGCGTCGATGAGCGTCCAGAGCTTGGCCATGCCGTCTTGGCGCAGCAGGAAGTCGACGAAGGACCAGGACGCCCAGTAAAAATCCACGCGGATGCGCTGACTGGAAAAGCTGTAATGGCCGGGCTCGCCCAAGCCCTCGACGAGTCCGGGCGGGTCCTGCGCCAGGATTCTGCGGGCCTCCTTGTCCGGGTCGGCGTGGGCGACCATGAAGGGCGCCGCGGCCACGCCGGGGCGCAGGCGCCCCTGCACGGCGCAGGCGACGCCCTCGGCCAGGGACTGCGAGCGGCCGTAGCCGGCCAGAAGGTGCGTCATTTCATGGAAAATCGGCGCGTTGCCCTCCTTGACCCAGGCCAGCATGATTCCGGTTTCCCCGGGCAAGGCGCCGGGCACGCCGGACTCCGAGATGGGGCCGCGGTCGTAAACGTAGACGGTGAAGCGCTTGCGCACCAGCGGCGGCCGCCCGGTCAAGCGCGGAACCTCGTAGACGGCCTGCTGCAGCTCGAAGACCAGCCCCGCGGTTTGCCGCGCGTCTAAGTAGCCTTTCTCGACGACCAAAAGAATTCCCCCCAAGTCCGTGCGGACGAGGTATTCGTCGCTGTGTCCGGGCGCAAGCATCTGGCGGCGAAACGCGTCGTTGTCGTCGTAGGAATCGGGGTTCGCGGCCACCGGCGCGATGGGGCGATAGGACGGGGCGGCTTTGGTCGGCGGCGCGGGCAAAGGCCGGGCCTGCCCGGGCGCGAGGCGCCGCAGAGACTCGAGCGCGGAAGGCTGCTCTTTAGCCCGCGCGCCCAACGGCGCGGCGAGCAGGGAAAAGACGCAGAGAGCCGTCCCCCACCTCGGCCTTGCCGACGCTTTCTTGCCGCGAGAATCCGTCATGCGGCTTTGAGTTTACTACGAGATCATTCCCGCGGCCAGGGCCCTTTGGCCCCTTTGCGCGGGACGGAGGGCGGGCGCGGGCGGCAGCTAGAGTTAAGGACCAAGATTTTACGGCCGAAATCCGATAACGGGCTTGGGATTTTCGGGCGGACGTTGATCCGGATGGCGCGCTCGCTGCGCAGCACGCTCGAGAGCATCGCGATGCCGTGCTCGGTGAAGGCCAGCGGCATTTGACGGGAGAATTTAAGCGTTTGGAGGTGATCGCATTTTGCGATCACCTCCAGGGTTTCCCGTCGGTTGAGCCGGAACATGAACCCTTCAGGGAAGCGGCGGATGTTGCGTTTGACTTGCTCATTGAGCCGCCATGTCGGGACGCCGTAGAGCTCCGCCAAGTCGCGGTCGATCATCACCTTGTGCCCGCGGATGATGAGGATGCGCCGCTCCACGGCCTCGGCCGGCGAAGGCTGCCCCATGCCTTAGATACGCGCGAGGGCGCGGAAAAGTTCCGACAGCCTTAATTCTTACCTGCTCGCGCCCGCCTCGCACACAAACGCATAGTGGTAGGCAAACAATCTCCGGCTTAGAATCTTGAAGCCGAAGCCCTTCAGGCGCCGGGAGGCTTCCTCGGGAGCGTAGACGTGGCCCTTGGGCGGGCCGACCGGACGCTCCACCGCCGCGTTCCAATCGATGAACACCGCGCGGCCCTCCGCGGCGAGCAGAGCCGACAAGGACCGCAGGGCCTCGTCGCCCAGCTCGTGCAGGACGTTCAAGGCCAAGACGCGCGCGGCGCGGCCGGCCAGGCGGCGCTCCGCCGCGGCGCCCGACAAAACCGGGACCACGTTTGCCTGCGGCCGGCGCTTGAGCTTGGCCTTTAGCTTTTGGAGCATTTCCTTCTGCTCGTCCAAGGCCGCGATTTTAAGATCCGGCCGCAGGCGGCCCAGGGCCAGGGCGTAGGCGCCGGTGCCCGTGCCGAAGTCCACCACCAGCGCGCCCGGCCCGGGCGCCAGCAGTTCGAGCACGTCTTGGGGCGGCAGGTAGGCAAAGCGCGACTCGTCGTCTAAGGCCGCGGCCTTGGCCGGATTAAAGCGCTCCGGCTGCCGCGCGCCCGAGCGCGAGCGCTCTACGGGCGGTTTTCCCCGTCCCACCCCAGCTTCCTTAATATGTCCTCCATGAGGCACCAGCGGGTCAAGGACGACTGCACCAGGTTGGCGCCCACGAAGGCAGTAAACCACAGAAACTGCCGGCTGATCCAGTAGGCCAAAGCGAGGCTAATCAGGATGAAGCTTCCGGCGATGAGGCGGATGCGGCGCTCAAGATTCATGGCGGCCTCCTTTGGCCAGCAGGTAGTAGAGCACGGGGACGAGCACCGGCGATAAGGCCGTGGAGGCCAGCTCGCCGGCCATCAGGGACAAGGCCAGGCCCTGGAAGATGGGGTCGAACAAGATGACCGAGGCGCCCACCACCACGGCCGCGGCGGTCAGCAAAATGGGCCGAAAGCGCACCACGCCCGCGTCGATGACCGCTTCCTCCAAGGGCATGCCCTCGCGCAGGCGCAGCTGGATGAAGTCGACCAGGATGATGGAGTTGCGCACCACGATGCCCGCGCCCGCGATGAAGCCGATCATCGAGGTCGCGGTGAAAAACGCGCCCATAAGCCAGTGCGCGGGCAGGATGCCGACCAAGGTGAGCGGAATGGGCGCCATGATGACCAGCGGCACGCTGAAGGACTCGAACCAGTAGACCACCAGCACGTAAATCAGGACGAGCGCCAGGAGAAAGGCCGCGCCCAGGTCGCGGAACACCTCGTAGGTGATCTGCCACTCGCCGTCCCACTTAAGCGCCGTCTGCAGGGAATCGGGCGGCAGGCGCGCGTAGTACTGCACCAAGTTCACGCCCATGGACTTGGCCAGCGTCTGGATTTTCCCGCGCAGGGCCAAAATCGCGTAGACCGGGCTCTCCAGCCGCCCCGAGACGTCCGCGATGACGTAGGCCACGCGCATCAGGTTCTTGTGGTAGATGGGCGGGTCGGCCAGACGCGGCTCCACGCGGGTCAAAGCGCCGATGGGCACCATGGTGCCGTTGGCCGAGGGCATCTCGATGCTTTGCACCGCGGAGAGGCCGTGCCGGTCGGCCCTGGGCAGGCGCAGGATGATGTCCACGGGCTCTTTTTGCTGCGCCACGTGCGCCAGGCCCGCCGTCTCGCCGTTTAAGGCCAGGCTCACGGTTTGCGCGATGCGCGCGGCGGGAATGGCGTTCAAGGTCGCCTTGCGGCGGTCGACGTCCAGGCGGTCCAAGGGCTCGGGGTCGGGCACGTAGGTGTCCACGTCCGTGATGCCCTCGGATTTTTGCAGCAGGGCCTCGATGCGGCGCGCGAGCTTCGCCTGGGTCTTTAAGTCCGAGCTGTAAATCTCCAGGACCAAGGTCGAGAGCACCGGCGGTCCGGGCGGCACCTCGGCCACCTGGAAACGCGCGCCGTATTTCTCCGCGACGGGTTTCAAGAGAACGCGCGCCTGGGTCGCGATGGCGTGGCTCTGCCGCGCGCGCTCGCGGTGATCGGCCAAATTGACCACCAGTTCGGCCTGATAGGGCATGCGCCGCAGGAAGTAGTGCCGCACCAGGCCGTTGAAGTTGTACGGCGCGGCCGTGCCCACGTAGGCGGTCACGCGCCGCACCTCGGGGATGGCCTTCAAGACTTGGGCCATGTCCCCGGCCGCCAGGTTGGTGCGCGCCAGAGAGCTCCACTCGGGCATGTCCAGCACCACGTCGAAGCTGTCCTTGTTGTCGAAGGGCAGCATCTTGACCGCGACCATCTTCAAGGGAATGAGCGCCGCGGCCGCGCCCAGAAGCGCCAGCATCGAGGCGAAATACCACCAGCGCGCGCGCTTGTTCTCCAGCAAGGGACGCATGAAGCTCCGGTAGAGCCGGTCCAAGCGCCCCTCTCCTGCAGACTTCTCGTGCTCCTTGGGCGGCCAAGCCTCGATGACGCGCGCGAAGGCCCAGGGCGAGACGATGAAGGCCACGGCCACGGAGAAAAGCATGGCGAAGGACGCGCCCACGGGAATGGGCCGCATGTAGGGGCCCATCAAGCCGCCCACGAAGGCCATGGGCAGAATCGCCGCGACCACGGTCCAGGTCGCCAGGAACGTGGGGTTGCCCACCTCGGCCACGGCCTCCACGGCCAGGACCCAAATCGAGCGGCCGTCCTTCATGGAATAGTGCCGGTGGATGTTCTCCACCACCACGATGGCGTCGTCGACCAAAATGCCGATGGAGAAGATGAGCGCGAAGAGCGTGATGCGGTTGAGCGTGTAGCCCAGGAGAAAATAGGTCAAGAGCGTCAAGGACAAGGTGACGGGGATGGCGACTAAGACCACGACGGCCTCGCGCAGGCCCAGGGCCAGCGCGATGAAGATGGCCACCGAAATGGTCGCCAGCAGCATGTGGAAGAGCAGCTCGTTCGACTTGTCCTTGGCGGTCTTGCCGTAGTCGCGCGTGATGGAAATTTTCAAGGCCGGATCCAGCGTCGGGCGCAGGGCCGCGACGCGCTTTAGCACGGCTTGCGCCACGTCGGTGGCGTTCGAGCCCCGGCGCTTGGACACGGCCAAGGTCACCGCGGGAACGTCTTGAAGCTTGCCCGCGGTCCCCCAGGTGCGCACGTCGCGCTCTTCCTGGTCCGGCCCGTCCGTCACTTTGGCGACGTCCTTCAACTCAATCGCACGCCCGCCCGAGACCCCCAGCACCACGTCGCCCAAGCCTTGCGCGGTGCGGATGAAGGAATCGGTCTCGACCAGCGTCGCCTTGCCGTCCTGGTTGTAGCGCCCCGCGGGCAGGCGCGCGTTGGAGGCTTGGATGATGCCCAGCACTTCGAGCGGGGTCAGGCGGTGCCGCGCCAGCGCCGCCGGATTAAAATGGACCAGGAACTCCCGGCGCCGCCCGCCGATGATGGCGACGTCCGAGACGTCGTCGACCGCGGCGATTTCCTGGCGCAAATCCGCGGCGTCCTGGCGCAGGGCCAGGCCGTCCATGCCCCGGCCCCACAAGGTCAAGGTCAAAATGGGCACGTCGTCGATGGAGCGGGGCTTGACCAGCGGGCGGCCCGCGCCCGGCGGCAGAAGGTCCAAGTTGGCGAAGACCTTGGAGTAGACCCGGGTCATGGCCTGCTCCGGGTCGGTGCCCACCTTGAAGCGCACGATGAAGAGCGCCGAGCCGGGGTTGGCGGTCGAGTAGATGTACTCGACGCCGGGAATCTCCCAGAGCTTGCGCTCGCCCACGTCCACGATGCGCTTCTCGGTCTCCAAGGCGCTCGCCCCCGGGAAAGGCACCATCACGTCGAACATGGGGACGTTGATCTGCGGGTCTTCCTCGCGCGGCAGCTTCAGGACCGCGAAGACCCCGGCCAGAATCGCGGCCAGGGCCAGCAGCAAGGTGATTTTGGAATGGATGAAGCCCCGGGCCAAGTGCCCGGCCACGCCCAAGGAGCGTTCGGAGTCCTTCACGGTTTGGCCTCCAGGTTCGCGCTCACCGCGTCGACGGCCGGGCCGTTGAGCTTGCCCGCGGAGAGCAGGAGCCGCGCATAGCTCATCTGCGCGCCGTAGAGCGCCTGCGCGTAGCCCTCCTGCGCCTGGGCCGCGGCGTTTTCCGCGCGCAGCACCTCCATGATGCTCTGCCGGCCCTCGTGATAGAGCGGCCGGAAGAGCTCCAGGGATTTTTGCGCCTGCGCCACGGCCTGGCTTAGCACCGGCAGGCTCTGCGACGCGGTTTGATAGGCCTCGTAGGCCTGGGATACCTCGACGCGCACGGCTTCCTCGGCCGCCGCCTGCCGCGCGCGGCTCGACTCCACCTCGGTCCGGGCCTGGTTTTGCCGGAAAAAGTAGGTCGGATCGCCGAAGGGCAGGCTCGCCTCGACGCCGATCATGCGGTTGGACGGGCTGCTGGAAAAGTCGGGGGTGTTGGTCTGCAGGGACGCGAAGGCGTCGAGGCGCGGCAAAAGGCTGTCCTGCGCGCCGCGGCGCTTGATCTCGGCCGCCCGCGCCGCGAGCGCGGCTTCCTGAATAATCGGCCGGACGGACAAGGCGTGCTCAATTAAGTCCTGCTCGGAGCCAGGCGCGTAGCCGGCATGGCCCAAGCCGCCGGAAAGCGTCAACGCCGCGGCATCCGCCTCGGTCAAGACGGCAAGGCTCGCGCGCGCCGCGGACAAGTCACCCTGCGCGCCGACCAAGCGCGCGCGCATCTGGCCCAGAATGGCCTGCGCGGCATAGTAGTCCGAGCCCAGGATGAGGCCTTTTTCCTCGAGCTTCTGCGCGTCCGCGACTTCCTTTTCGGACGAGGCGATGCGCTCCTCCAGCGTTCCAATCAAAGCTTGGTCCAAAAACACGCGCAGGCAGGCGGCCAGCGCTTGGTAGCGGACTTCCTCCATCTGCCCCTGTTCCGCGACCTCGCTCCCGGCCAGACCCAGGCCGGCCAATTGCCGCCCGTGCTCCAACTCGAAGCCCGTGAACACGGGCAAATCGAGGTTGAGCGAGCCGCTGATGTTGGTGAGGTAGCCCGGCTGGTTGAGCTTGGAGACGGCGAAATCCTGCGCGCTAAAGCGCCCCTGCTCCAAAAGCGAACCGAAGGCGTAGACCGGGTTGTCGCCCCGCACCGCGGAGGCGTCCGCGGAGAGCCGGGGCAGGCTGCGGGTCAAGGCCGCGCCGACCGCGGCGTCGGCCGAGCGCACGTCCGCCCGCGCGGCGCGCAGCCCCGGGTCGTGCGCCAAAGCCGCGGCGGCGGCTTCCGAAGGCGTGAACGATTGGGCCGCCGCGGGGCGGATGAAGAAAAGCGCCGCCAAGGCCAAGGCCGGCGCCGTCAGAATCCGCGCGGCGCTTCTTTTTTCTCTCTTCATGCTCAAGCGCCCAAAACGGAGGCCTCCACCGCGACCGGGGTCTTCAAGCTCGCGGAGACCAGGCAGTGCTTCTTGGCGAGCTCGATGAGGCGCCCGGCGCGCTCGGCGTCCTGCGCCGCGACCTTCACGACCGGCCGCAGCGTGAGGGCGGTGAAGACGAAGCCCTCGGCCGTCTTGTCGACCGTGCCCTCGGCGCGGCTTTCATAGCCCAGCACGGCGAGCTTGGACTTGCGCGCCACAGCCATGAACGTGGTCATGAAACATGCCTCGACCGCCGCGACAAGAAGATGCTCCGGGCTCCACCAGGACTCCCGACCGCCGAACTCGGGCGGCGGCCCCGCGGCAATCTCCGGCTTTCCCGTTGACAAAACCGTGCCCCGCGATTCCTCCTTCCAATCCAAACTGGTCTCGTAGCGATAGGGCAGTTCCGGCACGTTCAAAGCTCCTTCGCTTGCTTCAACGTGAGTTCTGGAACGGCCAGGAATGGAACAGCCGAGCCCTGCATGACTTTCTCCGCCGCAGTTCCGAATATCGTCTTTAAAAACGATGGACGCCGCTGCGTTTCCATGACGATCAAGTCGGCTTTTCGCTGCGCCCACGTTTTCATGATGCCTTCCGTGGGATCGCCCTTGATGGGGATGCTCTCGATCCGATCCGACAGGGCCAAAAGGTCGGCGGCCGTTCCGATCTTCCGCGCGGGCTTGCCCAATCGCGCGGACAAGAGCTTGGCTCCGGCCGCCCGGGCCAAGCCCGCGGCGTAGGCCAGGGCGCTCAAGCCCGCGCCGTTCTCTCCGATGGCGCACAAGACGACTCGCGGCAGTTCCAGCCGCGCTTGCGCTCGGACGATCATGACAGGGCGTTCCGCCGCGCGCACGACGCCTTCGGCCACCGAACCCATCCAGAGGCGTCTCGTGCCGGTTCGTCCATGGGTTCCCATGAAGGTCAAGTCCGCGTTTTCTTCCCGCATGGCGCGCAAGACGGCTTCCACCGGTGGCGCCTCTGAGAGGAGGATTTTGGCCCTGCCGCCGGCGACGCGCCGCATCCAGGAAGCGGCATGGCTCTCGGCCCTGCTCCGAGCGCGCGCGGCTTCGCTGAGGATAATCTTCATCTGAGCTTGGGTGAAGTAGGGTGGAAACTCGAAGTGCTGGGCGTGAACCACGCCCAGGGACGCGTTGAAAAGTTCGGCCCAGAGCCTGGCGTAACGGGCCGCAGCCTCGGACGCGGCGCTAAAATCCGCGGCCACGAGAATTTTTTTGGGCGGAACAAACCCCCGCTCCGCGCTCACTCCAATCTCCATGCGGACATCCTGCCGTGCCTAGGGTTCCTTCTTAATGGTCGAAAGGCCGCACAAATCGTAGCAAGGGCAATAGCGCACAATACCCGATGCCAGCGGCACCAAGCCCAGCCACGCCCAGGCGCTTTTAGGCCCCCAAAAGGCCAGCGACACGATGACCGCGCCGCCCACGATTCTGATCCACCGATCCCAACCACCGATATTGATTTCGAACATAAGCATGCTCCTTTGCGTTTGCGTTCACCAAACTCCGAACACGGCAGTCGCCAACAGAAGGCCCACCAAAACTCCCAGAAGCACTTTCCAAATGTCGCACGCTCTGAAATGATGGAATTCCCATCCGCAGTCACATTTCAAGCCGCCTTCTTTTTTGTGATCCATAATTTTCCCCTAGGCCTCAACAACTAAATCCAAGCAACAAAACAGCCGTGCGCCGGAATGTTGCGTTTATCTTTTAGTGAAAACAGGATGAAGTAGGAGGCGCCGTCATGAACCATCGAGGAGAAGTTCCCGTTCATTCCAAAAAGCCCAATCGCAAAGGCCAAACTAAGGATAAAAACCACGGCACGCGCTCATGGACGACTTGGATCAGCGAAAAGCGGATGGATTCGCCTCATTTTTTCACGCGTAACGGCAGAAGCAGACCCAAACATTAGAACTGGAGGGTCTTATGGAAATCCGCGCCGTCAAATTCCGCGTGGGCCACGAGTGGCGCGTGGGCGCACTTTGCCGCCCTCCGGGAAGCGGAGACGGAGCGGGCGTTCTCATGCTCCACGGCTTTCCGGGCGCCGTGAAGAACGAAGACATCGCGACCGAACTCTGCCGCCGCGGCATGACCGTGTTCATGCCGCGCTTCGGCGGCTGCTGGGGCAGTTCCGGGCTCTACAGCGTCCCGGGCCTTTTCAAGGACGCGCGCGCGGCCCTGCGCCTCTTGTCGCGCTACCCTCGCGTGAATTCAAAACGCCTGGGCGTGCTGGGATACAGCTTGGGCGGCTGGGTCGCGCTGCATTTGGCGGCCCAATCCGCCTTGGCCGCGGCGGCCGTCATGGCCCCGGCCCTGCCGCGGCCGGACAATCCGCAGGACGAGATTTATTTCCACAAAAACTGCCGGACTCTCGCGATCCCACGCCCGCGCGAGGTCTGGGCCCAATACCTTAAAGCCGGCCGCGCGGAACGCCCCCAGGAGTATCTTCCCCGCATCGCGCCGGCGCCGCTGCTCTTCGTCCAAGGGCTCTCCGACCGCCTCGTGCCGCCAGCCGCAACGGCGCGGCTTTATGCCCTAGCCCGCGAACCCAAAGCGCTTTTTGAGTTTTCCGGAGAAGAGCACGATTTCCAGAAGGATCGCGCCGCGATAGTCGCGAAAATCTGCGGGTGGATGGAAGAGAAGCTGAACGCGCCGGCCCGTCAACCCGAACCGCTTTCCACGTTGAAGGACGGCAGCGACGCGGTCCCCAGCAATCGGACGACCTCATCGTCCGTCACCTGATCGAAGTCGCCGTAAAAATTCCCGATGGCAAAAAGCTCCTCGGGCTCAACAACACAAACGACTTCATCCGCGATCCCGCGCAGCGCCGCGGCCGCATCCTGGGAACAAACAGGAGCCGCGGCGATGATTTTCGCGGCGCCTTCCCGCCTCGCCGCGCGCACGGCCGCGGTCATGGTATTCCCCGTCGCGATACCGTCATCTGAGATGATGACCACGCGGTCTGCCAGCGGCGCCGGCCGAACGTTTCCTCGGTAGAGGTTGTAGCGCTTTCGCAGTTCCATCCGGATGCGCGCCGTCTCTGATTCGATATAGGCCCGGGAAATTCCGTCCCTGGCCACGATATCCTCGTCAATAAGCTCGCTGACGAGATTGACCACGCCGATGGCGTACTCAGGAGACTTGGGATGCCCTATTTTCTTGGCCAAGATTATGTCGAAATCGAGCCCCAACCGGCGGGCTAGTTCGCGGCCCACGACCACCCCGCCTCGCGGAATGGCGGCGACGACGGCGCCCGGCATTCCATGATATTTTGACAGCCGTCGCGCCAATTGGGCGGCCGCGTCCAACCGATCTCGGAACCTCATCCCTTTATCCTCAATGCCGCCGCGCCCTCAATTTTTCCGCTCCTTAGGCGCGAGAGAGCTTCATTGGCCTCTTCGAGCTTAAAAAATTGAACCCTGGCGCGAACGGGAACCTGAGGAGCAATCTTCATTAATTCCTCGCCGTCGCGTCGGGTCAGATTGGCCACCGATTTAACGCAGCGCTCGCCCCACAAAATCGAGTAGGGGAAAGCTGGGATGTCGCTCATGTGGATGCCGGCGCAGACCACCGTTCCGCCCTTGGCCACGGCGCGCAGCGCCAAAGGCACCAGGCTCCCCACCGGCGCGAAAATGATCGCCGCATCGAGCTCTTCGGGAGAAGGCAGCGCCGAGTCCCCCGCCCAAACGGCGCCAAGATCCAGGGCAAGATCCCGGCTCTCGTCGTCTCCGGCTCTGACGAAGGCATAGACCCGCCGCCCCTGATGGCGCGCCACTTGCGCGATGATGTGCGCCGCCGCGCCGAAGCCGTAGAGACCCACGCGCTTGGCGTCTCCCGCGGCTTTGAGCGCCCGGTAGCCGATGACGCCGGCGCACAAAAGCGGCGCCCATGCATCAGGAAATTCCCGCGGCAGGGGCAAGCAGTAGCGCGCGTCCGCCGCCGCATACTCGGCGTAGCCTCCGTCGATTTGGTAGCCGGTGAACGCCGCCTTGTCGCAAAGGTTTTCCCGTCCGGTCAGGCAGTAGGGGCAAACCCCGCAGGTCCGTCCCAGCCAAGGCACGCCGACGCGGTCTCCGGCCTTGAATCGACGGACCCTTTTCCCCGCCCCGGCCACGGTTCCCACGATCTCATGGCCGAGAATCAGCGGAAGCTTGGGACTGGGAAGTTCTCCATCGGCCACATGCAGATCGGTGCGGCAGACCGCGCAAACGTCCACCCGGATGAGAATTTCCGTTGGACCAGGCTGGGGCACGGGCAACTCCATTGAACGAAGAGGCCGCCCGGGAGCCTCCAGCACCATCGCGCGCATCGATGAGCCTCTGCTGCTTTAGACTCCTATTTGAGCCAGCATGGCGCAGACATCGTTAATCGTCTCAGTCAGCTTCGGATGCGAAGCTTCAAATCCCCGGACCGTCAGCGCCAAACCGTCCAGCGCGCTCTCCAAAAGATGCGGCGCTTTTTTTCTGCGCGCCGCCTCGCCTGCCGCTACTCTGGCGAAGCCCGCGATGCTGAGCGAATCCTCCTCGTGGGTCTTGGACAAACGGCCTAGTTCGGATTTCAAGACCTTGAGTCGCCGAAGAAGCTCCGTTTTTTTGCCCGTATCGAGAGACTTGATGCTGCCTACGGCCTCCTCAATCTTCTTGATGGCATCTTCTATCTCGTCCATGACCCCTCCTCAAAGACGCCTGACACGACTCGGTCTACGCAATGCTTTTTTATTTATGGCGTTGCTGCCCGCGGGCAGCTCAATCGCGCCGTTACGGCCGCCAAACGCGCGGGAGAGACCGTCCGCCGCAGACACGGAAAAACCTTATTTTCTTCGTAGCTTAAATGCCGGTTTAACCGATAGGCAAGACTGGAAACGGCGAATCGGAACGAATAGGAGTTTTTCTCCTCGGTTAAACGGCTTATGGACTCAAAAATATTCGATATATCATTTATGGCTTCGTGATCCGCGCTGACGGCGGCAATGCAGTCGGCTCCCTCCGGCCCTACGTCCCGCGCGATTTCGCTCAAAAAGCGCTGCTCTAGGGCTTCGTGTTCTTCAAGCTTTGCGATAAGGGAATCTGCCGTTTCCTTAAGCCTCTTGAGCATCTCCGGCCGGAACTCGTCGAGGCTCGCGGGCTCGTGCGGAAAACAGCCCGCCACGGCATCCATCAAGCGGCGGATTTCTTCGTGTTTCTCAAGAAAATCATCAATAATATCCATGACGGCCTCGCCTTTAATTCACAGGTCGCAACACTGCGACCAACATCTGCGATAGACTGTGCGCTATTTTTGCCATAAAATCAGCGGCAGTTCCGCCGGCACCCTCACCCCCGGGAAAAAAGGAACGACACGGGGCGTAAAGTCCCCGGCCGGCCTTGAAGCCGGCATCCGCGTGCGGTAAATATAGCCGTTGGCGGCGCCGGCAATTCTTTCGCCGCGTTCCATCTCTTGGCGCATCATGGCCGTCTCTGGGCCGGCGTCAGCGCAGATTTCAACGCGGACCGCGGATGGATCGAGGTCTCCAAAATAGACCGGGACGCTTAAGGCCCATTGCGCGCCGTCCGCCTTGGCGTCCACGCCGCCGATATGAACGCCTCCCCAGCGGCGGCGCAGCATGATTTCCCAGTCCAGGAGATTTTTGCCCGTGTCTTTGCCGCCCGCAGTACGCTCGCCGAAATCCGCAGCAGCGGGAAGATAAAGCTCCTTAACGTACTCCAAAAGCATCCGGCTGCTGCTGAACTGCGGCGCCAAACGCGCCATGACGCAGCGCATGAGGCCGACCCAACGCCGCGGAATTCCGGCCGAATCCCGCTCGTAGAATTGCGGCACCACCTTCTTTTCCAGGATTTCGTAAAGCTCTTCGGCGTCCGCCGCGTCGTCTCCTCGCCCGTCGCGCCGGGGGCCCGCGCCCAAGGCCCAGCCCACGTCCGGGGAATAGGCCTCGGCCCACCATCCCTCCAGGCCCGATAAATTCACCCCGCCGTTCACCAGCACCTTCATGCCGCTGGTTCCGCACGCCTCCCAAGGATGACGAGGCGTGTTGATCCAAACATCCACTCCTTGAACCAGTTTTTGCGCCAAAGCAATGTCATAATCTTCCAAGAAAACCGCGTGGGCACGAACATCGGGCCTGCGCACGAACTCCATCCAGGCCCGAACCGAGTCCTTTCCAGGCTCGTCTTGGGGATGGGACTTGCCGGCAACGATGATCTGCACGGGCATCCGTTGGTTGGTCAAAAGGCGGACCAAGCGCGCTTCATCGCGCAGAAGAAGATCGGGACGTTTGTAATCAGTGAAGCGGCGCGCGAATCCCAACGTCAGCACGTTGGGATCAAGAATACTTTCGGCACGGAATACCGCCGCCGCGTCGCCGCCGCGCTGGTTCAACTGCTTTGCGAGTCTCTCTCGGGCGTAAGCCACCAAGATGCGCCTTTTCTCTCCCGCGAAAGCCCAAAACGACGTGTCGCCTATTTTCTCGATGGCCGCGCGCAGCGGCTCGTGGCGTCCCATCCACCTCTCCTTGCCGCAAGCATCGGTCCAAATGCGGTCGGCCAAGGGCGAGTCCCAAGAGGGCACGTGCACGCCGTTGGTCACGTGGGAAACGGGCACCTCGCCCGCGGGCCAGCGCGGGTAGAGGTCCTGAAAAATCCTACGGCTCACCTCGCCATGGGCGCGGCTGACCGCGTTGACCCGCGCGCAAGTGCGCATGGCGAAGTAAGCCATGTTGAAATCCGCCGCGGCCTTGGCTTCGTGCCGGCCTAAATCTAAAAATTCACCTAAAGAAATTCCCAACTCCTCCACGTAATCGCGCATATACTTGGCCAGAAGATTTTCCGAGTAAACGTCGAAACCAGCCTTGACCGGCGTATGCGTAGTGAAAATGTTCCCGGCCCTGGTAATCCAGAGCGCCTCGCCGAAGCTTGAGTTGTTCCGCTTCATAAAGCCGCGCGCGCGCTCGAGGACCGCGAATGCGGCGTGGCCCTCATTAATGTGGCATACTCCGGCTTTGATGCCCAAAGCCTCAAGCGTCCGCCACCCGCCGATGCCGAGCAGGATTTCCTGGATGAGCCGAGTCTGTCGGTCCTCGGGATAGAGCTTGGCCAGCACGCCCCGATCGGCGGGGCTGTTCATGGGATCGTTGCTGTCCAAAAGATAGAGATCGACGCGGCCGACTTTCGCCTTCCATACGCGCAGCGAAATGACGCGGCCGGGCAGCTGCACGGGAATTCTCAGCCACGCGCCTGCCGCGTCGCGAACCGGCGCGATGGGCAAATCCGCGGCGTTGTTGTTGGGGTAAAACTCCATCTGCCGGCCTTCCGCGTCGATCATCTGGCGGAAATACCCCTCTTGATAGAGGATGCCCACCGCCGTCAGCGGCACGCCCAAGTCGCTGGCCGCCTTCAGGTGGTCTCCCGCCAAGATGCCCAGTCCGCCGGAGTAAAGCGGCAAAGCTTCTCCGATGCCGTACTCCATGCTGAAATAGGCGACGCGCAAATCCGTTGAGTCCGGAAACGCGGACTTAAACCAAGTTTTTTCCTCATAATATTCCCGGCGCGTTTCTAGAATTTCCGCCAGTTGCCCGCAAAATTCCTTATTTTTTCCCAGCTCCTCGAGACGCTGCTGAGAGACGCTTTGCAGGACAAGCCAGGGATTTTCCGTTCTTTGCCACATGTCCTCGTCGATGGCCTGCCACAAACGATCGGCCGAATGGTTCCATATCCAGCGCAGGTCAATCCACAATTCGTCGAGGCCGCGCAATTCCTCGGGAAGCGAACAGGGGAATGGATTTGTCTGCATAAATAAATGGAAACGCGCAATGCTTTCATTTCCAATGACTGCAACACTGCCGCCAGGGCCGGCGGCGGATCAACGGCGGGATTTAAGCGAAAAAGCCGTCCAGAAAATTATCGACGAGAATCGGCAGATCCGCGGCGTAGCCGCCTTCAAGAACCGCGAAGCGCTTAAGGCGCGTCTGCGCGATCATCGCGCCGATGCGGCGGTAGGATTTTTTCTCCAGCCTCAAGCCCGCGATGGGGCATTCTTTATAAGTGTCGAAACCCGCCGACACGGCCAGAATACCCGGTTTGAAGTCCAGAATATGTTCGATCGCTTTTTCCAATGCTTCCAGGTAAAACCCTTCTTCGGTTCCCTCCGGAAGCGGAAAATTGAGACAGTTGTCGTGGGAAACGAGTCCCGTGCCGGGATAGAGCGGAACTTGATGAAGCGAGGCGTAGAGAACCCCGGAGCGCCCAGAGAAGATATCCTCGGTCCCGTCGCCGTGATGGACGTCGACGTCCAGAATGGCGACGCGGGAAACTTTCTTATCCTGCAGCAGCTTCTCGCAGGCAACGGCAACGTTGTTGAAATAGCAGAACCCTGCGACGTGGTTGCGGCCCGCGTGATGCCCGGGCGGGCGCATCAATGAAAACGAAGGATCTTCCGCCATGGCCGCGAACGCCGCATCCACAGCGCCAGAGAGACTTGTGAACGCAATCGCCGCGATGCCGGGATAGTACGGCGTATCGGCGTCGAGATATTCTCCGTTTTTGACCGCGTCGACATGCGTCTTATCGTGTGCCAAGAGAGCGTCGGCTTCTACTGCTTGATAACGCGGCACGGCGATTTTATGCCCGGCCGCTTCCAGACGTTGACGTGTCTTCGACACGCGCTCGGGAGATTCGGGATGCCCCTGGGAATGATATCCCAAGACATCGGGGTGGCTAAAAATCATCGCGTGGAAACCGCCCAGCACGAAACCTCATTCGCGGCAAAATCGTTGCCTGTTTCATTAATATTGGAGCCGGACGGCTTGAGCCGCCTACCGGGAGTTAGTATATTTTTTCATGGAGGGCAAAACGATGAAATTATCGATGAAAGCCATGGGAATATCGTGCGGTTTGTTGTGGAGCGCCTGCATTCTATTCGGCGGCGCGGCCCATTTGCTGTGGCCCTCGTATGGAAACGCTTTCCTTCAGTTCGCCGCGTCGATATACCCCGGCTATAATCCGGACGGCGGCATCTTTAGCGTCCTGGTCGGCACCGTTTACGGCTTCGCCGATGCGGGGATCGGCGGCGCTTTGCTGGCTTGGCTCTACAACCGGATCTCGGGCTAGTAGCTGAACTTCCCCAGCTCGACCTTGCCGCGGAAAACCCAGTAGACCACCGCCGTGTAGGAAAGCACGAAAGGCATCCCGCACGCGGCGATGATGGCCATAATCTTAAGCGTCTTTTCCGAGGACGCGGCGTTGTTCACCGTCAGGCTCCAGGCCGGATTGAGGCTTGAGGCGATGAGATTGGGATAAAGCGCCGCTCCGAAAAGGGCGATGAGCGCCGCGATGGCCGCGGCCGAAGAGACGAACGCCTGCCCGGGCCGGCGCAGGAACAAGGAGCGCGGGATGTTGGCCAGCGCCAGGATATTGACCGCCACCAAAGCCCAAAGCCAGGGCATTTGCTGGAAATTGCCAAGCGCGCGCGGCACCTTGGCGAGAGTGACGATGGTCGTAAATAGGTAGAGCGTCAGAAAAATCCCAAAGGCATGCCACATCCAGCGGCGCACGCGGCGCTGAAGCTCCCCCTTGGTCTTCATGTTAAGGTAGATGGCCCCATGCAGAGCGAAGAGCGAGACGTTGAGCGCGCCCACCAAGAGAGCGTAGGGCCGCAAGAGATCGAAAAATCCCCCGGCGAATTCATGATTAGCGCCGATGGGAATGCCGAGCATCGAATCGCCCACGGCCACGCCGAAAAGCAGCGCCGCGACGAAG
>Ga0307373_10000983_pt1 | contig 54218 bp, 50 predicted proteins | sample OX2MG_FD_202534 | JGI IMG/M metagenome (GOLD analysis project Ga0307373, IMG submission 202534) | Soil microbial communities from Risofladan, Vaasa, Finland - OX-2 | ecosystem: Environmental > Terrestrial > Soil > Coastal area > Acid sulfate soil | place: Finland: Risofladan, Vaasa | collected... | reverse complement strand
AATCCCACAATGAACAAAATTAAGTCGAATCTTAGGCACGAATCAAATGCGATTGCCGGTTTGCAGTTCCGAACGGGTCCAAGTCCATGCCAAAAATCAAGTTTTTAGTGGATGTTTCCAATTTTATGATTCAAAATAGTAATTGGAAATGATAAACCTTTTGCAGAAAGATTAGACATTCATATGATCGGTGACTATGAACCTGACATTATTGTGAAATCATAGTGCCTGCTACACATCTTTTGTATATCATACTCTTAAAACTTCAGATGATAATTTTCCACTTTGGTAAATAAATAGATAATACTCGCCAATTTCATTATTAATGTAATTGTTTTCTAGTCCCTTTGCAACGGGTGGTGGTGGATATAGATTTGAATCAATGGTGGGGGGATATTACCTTCTATCCTTGTTGAAAGGATCTGTTACTAGAGGTATAGACGGTATTACAAAAGAAGTAAAATTTCAACAAAGATTTGCTGGGCATTTACTAGATGATATTGTGGTTGTTACCAACAATGGTGAAACAGATAAAAAATTATCAATACAAGTAAGACATAAAATCAATTTTAGCAGAAGCGATTCTGATTTTAATAATCTAATCATAGAATGTTGGAAAATGTTCACAAACCAGAACGGTGCAAAATTTGATAGAGCGAATGATAGGTTAGGAATAGCTGTTTCTAGCATAACCCAGAAAGCTAAAGATCATCTCATGCCTGTTTTAGAAATTGCAAGACATTCTCATAGTGCAGAAAGTTTTCTAACAAATCTGACACATAATGCGCATTCTGAAGAAAAAAGAGAGTATGTTAAAATAATTAATGATGTTATTTTTGAACATGAAAAGACAGTAATTCCAGATGCTGATTTTTGGCAATTTTTGAGATTATTAGATATCATGGTCTTTGATATTGAAAATGAAAATTCTAGTGATTTAACAAAGTGTTTGGATGATGCTTCATATTTGATTGAAAACAACGACATGGCTCAAGCGAGATTATTACTAGATAAACTGAGTGTAATTTCAGCAGAATTAGCAAAACATGCAGGTTCGGTTGATTTACCTATGTTAAAACAACTGATTAGTTCTTTTCATATTAAAGAACCTCTTAATTTTACAACAGACTTACAGAAACTTCGTAGGCATTCTAATAACGTATTAGATTACATCCATGATAAGATTGGCGAAGATATTCAATTACCACGTACTGAACAATTGAATGAATTGGAAATCAAAATAAAAAATAATGATGTTGTTTTCTTAAGAGGTGAACCATTCACAGGGAAATCAGTGCTTCTCAAATTGTTAGCAAATCATCTAAGAAGAGACGGAGAGATTTTGGTTTTTTCAGTAGACAGGTTAGATGGTAGTGATCTTGATCAATTCTTGAAGATAATTGATGTAGAACATAATTTTCAAGATATTTTATCGGCAATCGGTTCTACTCCATTAAGATGTATCTTGATAGATGGTTTAGATCAATTACCGTATCAGCAAAATAAGATTAGGATAGTTAAAGAGTTATTCTCCACAGTCAAAAAATATAACAAACAGATTATGCAAAAAAATGGGCATGAAGACTATTGTTGGAAGATTGTTGCAAGTTGCAGAATACAAGAAATAAAAGATGCATTGATTATTCTTGCAAATGAAATACCGCGTTTAGATTTTCTTGAAGTTTCCAATCTAAGTGATGATGAAATCAATCAAGTTTTAATTAAAAATGAACAACTAAAGGATCTTTTTAAAAAAGGAAATCTAAATGATATTCTACACAAAGCCGGTTTTTTAGACATGTTGATTCGAAGGATTTCACTTGAATCTACCCCAATTCCTTCTGTAATTACAGAAAGTTGGCTTTATGAGGCATTTTGGCATCAAAATGTAAGATTGGCCAATGGCGTCAGACCCGGAAAAGGTAATGCAAATGATAGAGAGAATGTGATGAAAAAAATAGGATTAAGGATTATTTCAGAGAACGAATCCATATCCCAATCTGATGACATGGATGTAGTATCTGTAGATGGTCTGTTATCTGACGAATTGATTGTAAAAGAAGATAATCATTTACGATTTTCTCATGATGTTTTTGAAGATTTTACCTTGGTGACTATATTGACCCATGAAAAAGACAATCTCATTAATTTTTTAATTAAAAATAAACAATCTAGAAGATTATTGCGGCCTTTTGATCTGTACGCCGCAAAGATTCTCGAAGTTGATAAATCACCTACAAAATGGTTTGAATTATTAAAATCATTGGAAAATGTTGTTGATCTTTCTCCAATTTGGTATCATGATACACTTGCAGCACCAATTTTATCTTCTATTCCTAGGGAAATTATTTCTCATATAGAAAATTATCTTTTAGCAAACAAAGGTTCATTATTATCAAAACTTTTAAAAATCTTAAGAACTGTTGCTGTTGATACCGATCCACAATTCTCTAAATTAATAGATATTAATCATTCACAATCACAAAAAGTTCTTTCGTATTTTACTATTCCAATTCAAGAAAAATGGATTCTAATCTTAGAATTTACACTTGATAATATTAACAAAATTGATGATCATTGTATCTTTGAATTCTTTCAAACTGCTTATGAATGGATTACCAGAAGTCGTAATATTGATTTGAGAAAAAGAATATCAGAATTATCCTTGAAGTTATTTGAATCTAGATTTATTGATGAATTCGGCATTAAATCATCATTAAGTTATGATGAAGGGAAAAAACTAAGAGAGCTTTTGATTAAAACTGTTTTATGGACTGCGGATTGTATGCCAGATAGTGTAGATCACTTTTTAAAAAAATATGCTTTACGCAACGACGTTCATTACGGATTTGAAGAAATTATTATTAATGATTATTGTTGGATGCCAATTTGCAAATATCTACCAACAACTAGCACAGATATTCTAGAAGGAATCTTCTGTGAAAAGATGGACGAATCTAATTTAGGTTACCATGATTTTCATGATTTAGGCATTAAATCTTTGCCAAACTACAATCCTCCTACTGCTGATGATGGTCCATTTCTTTTTTTTCTGAATTTACATGAAGATGAAGGTTTAGATCTCATACATAGAATCGTTAATCATTCAACTAAAGTCTGGAAATTAAGAGAGGAAAAAGAATACCACAAAACGCCTGTTTCGCAAATATTGTGTCTAAGTACAAGAAAAATCGAAGTATATGGTGATGAAAACGTTTTCAGATGGTTTAGATTCCTCAGTCTTGGGTCAGCTGAAGTAGCATGTGCTTTAATGGCACTTGAAACTTGGATGACTAAAAAAATTGAAGCAGGAGTAAATCCCAAGGAATTATTTGAGAAAGTTCTGACTGGAACTTCCTCTGTATCTACCGTGGGCGTATGTACTTCCATATCTCTTCAATTTTCTAAGATATCGCAAGAAGCAGTCATTCCAATTCTTGAAAATCCTGCGTTCTGGTATATGGATTTTAGAAGACAGGTGGAGGATCTACGTGCTCCAAGTAGCATTAGATCTTTTGCCGAGAATTTATCATTTAGTGAACAAAATAGAAAATCATATGAAAAATTAATTAAACTTGCTGAACAACTCTATCGCAAAAACACTTTGGGAGATCTTGTTACTCCCATTCTTATAACTGGACCAGAGTTAGTAAGACATAGAATGCAAGATGAATTAGAACAATTTCATAATAAAGTACCAATTTTTTATGAGGAGGAAAAGAGCAATGATACTTTAATTAAAGAAAGAAAAAGAAATTGTGAGCTCTGGGCAGCTCGAGGTAAAATTGAAAATTACAAACAAACTTCTGTAAAAGAAGGTCAAATTTTATTGGAGCTAAACCTTGAGTCGCTTTTAACTACAGATGAAAAAAACGAGGCGAATGTAAGAACGTTAACTATGCAATTGCAAAACTTTTGGGGGTGGTCATATAGACTGTTGGATAAAAACGAGATTGTAGATGGATTCACAATAGAATCTGCCATAGACTATATTGAAAAAATAGATGAAACATTTATTTCTAATTTGGATGATTTTCATAAACAAATTTTTATAGACGCGGTATCTTGCTTTGTCAGTTCAATAATAGTTCACAGATGGGAAACAGTGGTTTCCATTAACCGTGAAAAATGGTGTATAAATTACTTTAAAGATATACTTGAAATTCAGTTTCCACAAGAGCACGCTGTTACAATATTTCCAATGAGAGGAAATCGTGCTATTGCAAAGGCATTACCATATGCTTTATTGAGAGCCCCAAAAGAAAAAGAATTTAAAAAAAGTATTCTATTATATTCAGTTAACGAGAATGATGAAATACGAAATTTTCTTTTTCTAAGTTTACGAATTTTATGGAACGTAAATGATCAAATTATTCTAAATTGTATTAAACTGGTAATCCAAAAATGGAGTGATCTTAAAGATTTTAGAAATGAAACATATACAGATTTGTTAAAATTCCTTTGCATTTTGCATGTTCTGCATGACTTACCAGCATTAAAAAAAATACAAACAAAACAAGAAGTTAAAGAAATATTGCAGAAACTATTGAATTTGACTATTTGCCGTTATCAAGAAAGACAACGGGAAGATGGATACAATGAATGGCACACACAAGCCTATGGATGGAATGGAGTCTTTTTCACAGTTCTAAGTGATATTTTGTTAAGATTTGACGATCTTAGATCAGATATTATGAATAGTATTGATAGCAATTGGAAAAGAACACCTGCCATGATGGAAGACTTTCTTCGACAATTATTGTTAAGAGGAACAACACCTGAGTTGGAAGAAAAATTGATAATGATCTGGAAACACTACTTTGACAAAATTCTGAATTCACAATATATTGGAAAATTCACCCATGAAGATGGAGATTACCGAAAAAATATTCTAGGATTATTAATTTTTGCAGATCCCACAGGAGTGGTAACATGGAAAAAATTGGAATGGAAACCATTGAACAGCATGATACCACATATTGATTTGTGGTGTAACAAATTTTCAACTAATTTGGATTGTCTAAAAAGTCTAATTACACTTCTAAACACAATAGGGAAAAATCTGGTGATGACATACGGTATACAATGGTTATTCAATTTTCTTACTAAAATTAAGAATGAACGATTGATGGAAAGTAGATTGATTCCAAAATTATCAAGTCTGTTATGGGATATATGGAATCTTCACCAAGTGGACATACAAAAAAACCAAACGTTATACCGACAGTTTACAACCATGGTGGATTTACTTGTAGCTAATAATGATAAATCAGCTCATTTTCTTAAAAACAAACTGGGTTAGTTTTTCACTATCTATCAAATATGACCAAAACAATCGATAACAGTATTCTATATTTTCAACTGTAAACAAATCCTAAATAGCTTGTAAAGATGATTGATTCATTACATCTCTCATTAAGTTATTTTCAAAAAAATATCGTTTAGAATTAACAGAAACGTAAACAGACTAATTTTTTGAGATTCTTTATTGATATACTGGTATCTTGATGAGCCTCCTTCTTTGTCCAACCTATCTTTACATATCTTTTTTCTAAAAGTGTTTTGTAGTATTCATAAACATCATCTACTGTGGAATTATCTTTACCCATTACGGAAGATGCCCACATATTTTTATCTTTGATTCTTTTGAAAGGAAATCGCATCATAAAAAACCAACAATCATTATTGGCTCTATTTGCCTTTGACTCATAACCCACTAATGGAATATCTTTTTTGATGAGTTTCACCTTTTTCCAATTCAATCTTTTTTTATAAAATTCCATGTCATTTTCATCTTCCTCCAAACTGTAGTAAACTATACTACCATCAGAAAAATCATAAATGAATGAATTATCGGTTCTTTTATGATCGCTATCAATGAAACCAAGAGAAAAATCGATTCTGTTTAATTGTTTTTTAGATAATTTAGATATTGCAGATTTTCTAGCGTATTCATAAACTTCTAATTCCGATTCTATGCCTATTGCCATTTTAACCTTGGAATATGAAATTGCCATTATGACTGGCAAACCTTTTCCACATCCTAAATCGTAAAATATATCATTCTTTCCTGCATTTGCAAAATCTAATAGATTTCTGATGTGTCTAGGAGTTAATTCAAATTGTTTGATCAAGAACAAATATTCACTTCATCACATTGATAACAATTTCCAATGTAATTCATTACACTTCATAGCGAACATTGGACAGAGAGATATCTATAGTGAGGAATAGTTGCGAATAAAGTAAGATCTGCATTAAATAATCTCACCTATTACAATAGACAAAGATTTGTCAGTACAACTTAACAAAGAGCAAAATGCAGCAGTTATTCACACCGGAAGTCCACTTTTAGTGGCTGCAGGGCCAGGCAGTGGAAAGACAACCGTAATCGTAGAGAGAATAAAACACCTACTAAAGAATGGTCTGAAACCATCAGAGATATTATGTTTAACATTTACTGAACGTGCTGCCGCTGTCATGAAGGAGCGTCTTGAAAAAGTAGATGATATATCTGAGATGCAGATTAGCACATACCACTCCTTCTGTCACGATGTACTTCGAAACAACGTACTGGATTCCGGAATTGGGATAGGTTCTGGAGTGATAACAAGAGCAAGTTTATTGGTATGGGGATTGGAGAATTTTGATTCATTCGGGTTTGAATATGTCGAACATGGAAACAGTCCTGTTGAAGTAATTGAGGCAATGATTGATGGCATCAGTGTTTTTAAAGATGAGTTAGTAACACCTGAAGAATTACGTAAATATCTCGATAAGAAATTAAAACAAGAAAAAACACTTGTCGAAGATGTAGAGTATCAAGAATTTTTACACAAACTTGAAGATTTGCACAGACTATTTGTAAGACACCAAGAGTATCTCAGAAAAGAACAGTTGATAGATTATGATGACATGATTGTTGAAACCATTAATCTTTTTCAAAGAAAGTCAAACATATTGAAAATGTATCAAAACCAATTCAAGTATGTACTAGTTGATGAATTTCAAGACAACAACTATGCGCAGATGATGTTGGTATTACTTTTGGCTCCCGGTGGAAACATAACCGTAGTAGGAGATGATGACCAAAGCATAATGAAGTTTCAAGGAGCATACGCCAAAATTTTTGATGATTTTATGGGATCCTACAAGGATGTCAAGGTCATAAAACTTGTCCAGAACTATCGTAGTCCAAAAGACATTGTAGAGTTTTCAAGTGATTTACTCAAGGGCAAATTAAATAGAATTGAAAAAGATCTTTATTCACTAAAAGATGGTCATAAAGTGAACATAGTTCGGTGTTCAAATGACTCGGCACAGGTTGAATATGTAATAACTAAAATTCAGGAAATAATAGCAACTACCACCAATCTGAAAAGACCAATTACTTTTAGCGATTTTACAATATTGTCTCGAAGCAGAAACAGTGGTAGAAAGTTTGCCCAAGGTCTAAACTCTCATGGCATACCAGCTACATTTGTTGGTGATGCAAATCTCTTTTCTACGAGCATTGGAAGAGATGCAATGGCATATCTTGAGATTGCAAGTGATTCTGCAAATGCAGGCAAGGCAATAACACGGGTTTTACAAAACATGGGCATATCAGAGCAGAATATTGCAAGAATTAATCATGAAGCGGGACAAAGAGCGTGGGGTAAAACATATTCAGATTTTGTTTTCGAGGTTTTGGAGGACCTCAAAGTAGAAGATCTTGATCAGGTAGACAGAACAAAAGAAGTTTCAGGTCTGCTTCATAGATGTATTGCATTGAAGCACAAACCAGTACTAGAATCAGTCTATGAAATTTTGATGCGGGAATCGGGTCTATACAAGAACATAGTACGAACTGATTCGCTTGAAAACAAGAAAAAACAAACAATTCTGAAAAAGATTCTGCAGATTGCAGAGGAGTTTAATACACAAAAAAAGAATGGTACACTTGTAGAGTTTATAGAATATGTAAGATCACTTGGGAAATTTGATGTAGAGTTGGAAGAAGGTACGGAGTTAACTGACGCAGTTAGGGTTTCTACAATTCACCAAAGTAAGGGAAACGAATTTCCATTTGTTTTTGTTGTAGATGTTGCATCAAGGAGTCTTCCAACAGATTATGACAAGAAATTATTCTATGTTCCAGACGATCTAGCAAAAGGAGTAAAAAATACCAATGATGGAAAGACTAGACACATTGAGGAAGAAAGAAGAATATTATATGTAGCCATGACACGTGCAATAGAACAGCTTTTCATTACATATCCTACTACCTCTCCTTCAGGACGTACAAGAAACCCATCCAAATTTCTTGTCGAAGATTTGGACTATGAGAACAATCCACATGTGGAGATAATTGATTTTGATGGCTCTTCCAAGGTGATGTTACAAGAGAGAAACAAGTATGACGTAATGATTGAGAAAACACAGGCTCAAATTCTTGGATTGTTAAACAGTATGCAGCTAAAAAGCGCCATAGAAAAAATCATAGATCTTGCAAAAATAAAACAATATCTTGATACTGGTTCCACATCTGGACTTGATATTGAAAAGATTCTGAAAATAGAAGACAACAACGAGATAGAATTGCAGCTACGAGATGAAAAAATTCCTCAGGTAAGCAAGGAAAGTTTAAAGCTTTCTGCCACTGCTTTTGATCTTTACTTGAAATGTCCAATGCAATTCAAATTCGATCAGATACTAAATGTACCTACAAAACCTTCAACTATGATGTCGTTAGGTACCATAATCCATCGAGTATTTCAACTCGTAGCAGAAAAGATAAAAAAAGGTGACAAGGTAAATGAGGAAGAAGCCTTTGATATTTTAGAAAAGAATTGGAGCTCTACGTCATACAAGATTAAACAAAAAGAAGATGAGGATAAGCAGAGTGCAAAGGAAATGATCCGTGAATATCTAAACTGGATAAAAATAAATCCAAACGAGATAGTAGAGGTAGAAAAGAAATTCAATATGAAAATTGCTGATGTAAAAGTTACTGGTAAAATAGATCTTGTTATGAAAACTCCAAAGGGAGAGTACCAAGTATTTGATTTTAAAACAGGTAATACTTCAAAATCCAAGAAACAAGCAGCTGATGACACACAGATGAATTTGTATCCTTTGGCAGTAAAAGATCTTTATGGAAAATTACCAGAAAAGTCATCATTATACTATATTGCAAAAAATTTGATTATAGATAATGAGATAATTAGCAAAAATGTCATGGATGTAAAAAGCAAGCTTGAGAGGGTAGTGGAATCTATCTTAAAGGAAGAATTTGCACCAGAACATGAAAAAGGAGCTTGTCGTAATTGTAATTTTAAAAGTATTTGCGATTATGCCGAATCTGATTAAAAGTTAATTTACCCAGTTTTAATGACAAAACCATTGGTAAAAGCTAAAAAGAAAATGAAGCAGAAAAATAACGATGTTAAGGATCCGGATAATAAAATAGAACAATATACTTATAGTGATAAAAAACGATCATACAATCCTCCTGTAGGATTAGTTACTCCAGCTACAGACAAAGATTTGCCAATGAAAAAATATTCTTTTGATCCACATCTTGACCCACAACTCTTTTGGAGTGGAAAAAAAGAAAATACTAGTTTTGAAGTTGACACAGTTTCATTATACGTGCATGAGCGAATCGACCCAATCACAGTCATAGAAAACGTTATGAAAAAGCAAAAGTTTGTTCAGGAAACACTATTTCATTATTTTGAACTTCCAGAAAACAATTTATCAAATAGACAAGCAATTGAGTTTTACAAGCATGATCAAAATTGGTCAAATAGGCTGATTGCTGGTGATTCGTTACTTGTCATGAATTCATTTTTACAAAAGGAAAACATGGCAGGAAAAGTGCAAATGATCTACATCGATCCTCCTTATGGAATCAAGTATGGTTCTAATTTTCAACCGTTTGTAAATAAACTAAATGTAAAAGATGGTAAAGATGAGGATTTAACACAAGAGCCTGAAACGATTAAAGCATTTAGGGATACATGGGAATTGGGAATTCACTCCTATCTGACTTATCTAAGAAATCGTTTGCTACTTGCTAGGGAATTGTTAACAGACAGCGGAAGTTGTTTTGTACAAATTTCAGAAAAAAATCTTCATCTGGTTAGAATTCTAATGGATGAAATACTTGGCTCAGAAAACTTTGTGTCCATAATATCATTCCGTACTAAAGGTCTACTAGGTGCTTCTAATTTAGCAGGAATCGTAGATTATATTGTTTGGTATGCTAAAGATAAATCTCAAATAAAATTTAGAAAATTATTTACGAATAGAAACCTAAGCGGAGATTCTATTTTTTCTTCAATGGAATTACTAGATGGAACTCGTAGGAAAATGACATCAGAAGAAAGTAATGATCCTTCAATTTTGCCCAAAGGTTCAAGGTTATTTACGTTAGACAATTTAGTATCCAGTGGAAGAACGGAAAGCTGTGTATTTGAATTAGAATTGGATGGTAAAAAATTCTCTCCTTCGGGAGGAAGAAGTTGGAGAACTAATCCTGAGGGAATGGAAGAACTAATCAGAAAGAAACGCATCATGTTAGCCGGTCAAACTCCACGTTATGTTTTCTATGTAGATGATTTTCCTGTTCAAGAGATAACCAATGTCTGGGTGGATAGTCAAGGAGTAAGCGGTAAAAAATACGTAGTACAGACAGCCGAAAAAGTGATTCAACGTTGTATGTTAATGACTACGGATCCAGGAGACTTAATCTTTGATCCTACATGTGGTTCAGGAACTACAGCATATGTTGCTGAACAATGGGGAAGACGATGGATTACAGCTGATACATCGAGAGTAGCAATTACGATTGCCAAACAACGACTCATGACAGCTATTTATGATTATTATGAATTGGCTCATCCGAAAGAAGGAATAAGCAGTGGTTTCAGCTACAAAAAAGTCCCTCATATTACTTTAGGTTCAATTGCAAATAATGAACCTTCAAAAGAAGAAATTCTTTATGATCAGCCAATAATCGATAAAACTAAAATAAGAATTTCTGGACCATTTACTGTAGAAGCAGTTCCATCCCCCGTAATCAGATCAATGGAAGAAACTGAAAATATGCAAGATGATACAAATAATAGATCATTATCAAATACAAGTGAAACATTCCGTCAAGATCAATGGAGAGACGAATTACTAAAAACTGGGGTACGTGGAAAAGGTGGTCAAAAAATTGAGTTTAGTCGTGTAGAAATATTGCCTGGAACTCAATGGCTTCATGCAGACGCTGAAACAAAAGAATCTGAAACAAAGAGAGTGGTGATATCGTTTGGTCCAGATTATGGACCATTAGAATCAAGACAGGTTGCAAACGCAATTGAAGAAGCACAAAATTTAGTACCAAAACCAAAAATCATTATTTTCACTGCATTCCAATTTGATCCTGAAGCAGCAAAAGATATTGATGAAATGAACTGGCCTGGAGTTACATTATTAAAAGTTCAGATGAATGCAGATTTACTCACAGAGGATCTAATGAAGAAAAGAACAAACAGTGAATCATTTTGGCTCATAGGACAACCTGATGCTGAATTAAGAAAACAAAAAGATGGAAAATATGTTGTCGAAGTAAGAGGATTTGATTATTATAATACAAAAACTGGTGAAATAGAGTCTGGAGGTGCCTCAAAGATAGTGATGTGGATGCTTGATACAGATTACGATGGTCGAAGCTTGTATCCAAAACAAATCTTCTTTCCAATGACAGGCGAATCTGATGGGTGGTCTAAGATTACAAAAAGTCTCAAAGCCGAAATTGATGAAGATTTAATTGAACAATATACCGGAACCATCTCAATACCTTTTGACATTGGAATAAACAAAAAGGTTGCAGTAAAAATAATTGATGACAGAGGAATAGAATTACTTAGGATTATCAGAGTCAAATGAGCGCGACCATTGACAAATTAATTATCAATATCCCGTATGGGGTACCAACATCTCACTGGCAGTATGATCGTGAAAAACGAAGATTCAACAGAGTGGATGGTAGACGACCTGCAGGATATCTTGTAGCTTCTACTGATTCTCAAGTATTTGATGATCCTGGAGAATTTAGAGAATTAGAACTAGTAAACAAAATAAGAAAACGTGTAGATTCATGGAGAAATGATAATTATCCGGGAGTAACAGGCATAACAAAACGACTTTTAGAACATTGGTATAACAAAGAAATACGAAACAACCGATTCTTTTTTTGTCAGCTTGAAGCAATAGAGACGATAATTTGGTGGTCTGAAGCCCCAGCTAACGAAAAACAAGGAATTGCAATTCAATCGGATGGAGGATTATTTGAGAGAATCTGCTCAAAGATGGCAACAGGTTCTGGTAAAACACTTGTAATGGGAATGCTAATAGCTTGGCAAGTTCTCAACAAAGTAACCTATCCTACTGATACTAGATTTTCAAAAAACATACTTGTTATGGCTCCGGGTTTGACTGTGAAAAAAAGACTTGAAGTTTTGATATCCTCTTCAAAAAACAGTATCTACAATCAATTTCAAATTGTTCCAGATTATCTTTTTGATAAGCTACGTCAAGGTAAAATAATCATACGTAATTGGCATACACTAATGCCCATAGAAGAAAACAAAAGAAGCGTTGTAAAAAAAGGAAAAGAAAGTGATGAGGCATTTACAAAAAGGATACTTGACGAAATGTCACAATCAAAAAATATTGTAGTGATTAATGATGAGGCTCATCATGCATGGCGAGTAAATCCGAATATAGATATAAAAATAGATCAAGATGAGCTTGAGGAAGCAACAAAATGGATTGAAGGATTAGACAAAATTCATGCAACACGAAACATACTCAGATGCTATGATTTTTCTGCCACGCCTTTTATTCCAAGTGGTAAAAATGTAACAGATGAATCTCTTTTTGGATGGATAGTCTCTGATTTCTCATTAAATGATGCTATTGAATCAGGTCTTGTAAAAACTCCACGAATAGCTATAAGAGATGACAGTGGAAGGTTTGACAAACAGTATAGATCAAGATTTTATCATATTTACAGAGATGATGAAGTAAAACCAGACCTTAATAGAAATGCAAAGCCAGAAGAACCATTACCAGATCTTGTAAAAAATGCATATTATTTACTTGGGCAGGATTGGCTCGCAACAAAAAAGGAGTGGGAAAAACACAACTCATCAATCCCACCAGTAATGATCACAGTGTGCAACAGAACAGAGACATCTGCAAGAGTAGTTGAATCATTTAAGAAAAATACACTTAATTTAGAAGAACTATCAGATCCCGAAAAAATACTTCACATAGATTCAAAGGTACTACAACAAGCAGAAAGTAGAGATGTTGAAAATCTAGAACAAGATAAATCCGAAAATTCTGAAAAAACATCAAAAAAAGACTATGCTGAGGAGCTAAGAGAGAAAGTCGACACAGTTGGAAAAATTGGAAAACCGGGTCAATATATTCAAAATATTGTAGCGGTATCTATGCTTTCTGAAGGGTGGGATGCAACAAATGTCACACATATCATGGGTCTGAGGGCCTTTACAAGTCAACTTTTATGCGAACAAGTAGTTGGAAGAGGATTGCGAAGAATGTCTTATGACATAAACGCAGAAACAGGATTGTTTGAGCCTGAATATGTCAATATCTTCGGTGTTCCTTTTACATTTTTACCACATGAAGGTGGAGAAGGATCACCACCAGCACCTACCCTTGCACAAACAAGAATAGAACCGGATCCAAACAAGATTCAGTATGAAATCTCTTGGCCAAACATAGACAGAATCGAACGAATGTTTCCTCCGAAATTATTATTGGATATCAACAAAGTCAAAGAAATTCAGATTAGACCTGATGAATACTCTTTAACTGTAGATATGACTGGTGTGATTGATGGAAAGCCAGTTATTGATACCTTATCAGACATTGATGTACAAAAACTAAATGCCCAGATTCGTGTACAATGGATTATCTTTCAAACTGCAAAACAAGTATTTGCAGAAATAAAACCAGACTGGAAAGGAAACCAAGAGATGCTTATGATGCAGCTTGTAACAATTGTGGAAGATTTTATTACATCTGATAAAATCAAAGTTTTGAATATATCTCCTGAAGAAGTACTCAGACGTAAACTACTCATTGCATTTAACATGACAAAAATTGTAAAACATATAATTAATGAAATAAAATTTGCAAATACTGAAGCAAGAAAACTTGTTTTCAATAAAGAAAAACCAATCAAATCATCTTCTGATATGCAACCATGGAGTACAAGAAAACCAACTGAGGCTACACGCAAGTCTCACATCACGCATTCAGTTTATGATAGTAGATGGGAGGCATCAGGAACACAAGAATTTGAAAGAAATTCTCAAGTTGAAGCATGGGTAAAAAATGATCATTTAGGATTTAAAATATTGTATACCTATAATGGGATTTTACATGAATACTGGCCTGATTATTTAGTTAGATTGCAAAATGGAATTACTCTAGTTTTAGAAATAAAAGGAGAGGATTCTGATCAAAACAGGGCAAAAAGAGATGCACTCAAGGAATGGGTAGACGCAATAAATGAAGATGGGCGGTTTGGAACTTGGGCTTGGGACGTAGCTTTTTCACCGTCCGAAGTGAGAACTATATTAGAAAAACATAACAAATCATCTGTATCAAACAAAGTTACAGTAAATTGCCCTGCATGCGGTAAGACCGCAAACTCTCGAGATGAAGTTGAAAGAATTTTTGGTTTTAGAAACATGGATGGAATTATACGTCCGCAATCATGGTGTCGTGACTGTAGAAAAATTAGAAATATGACATAACTTTCAGAATTAGTCATCACAATATCAGGCATAATTGTTAATGAAACCGATGTTTTTGAATTATCGTAAACTCATCTGGTAGTATGTGAGAGTTCGAGTAGATTATGACCCAATTCTCACAAGTCTGAATCCCAACTAATTCATTGACAAAGAGTAAAAAGAGACGCTCCTTTCTAAGCACAAAAATTCACGGGTCAACTAGACTATAACAAAAGTTATGATTTATCGGAGATTTTTCAAATAGCTCGGTTTGAAACATAAACTATGAATAATTTGTTTACCGGAACTGAAGAGAAAGAGTTCTTTGTATGGGTAGATGATAATGAACCTGTAACAAAGCATAACATGGAAAAAGCAGGATGTCTTTTTTCAATTCCCGAAGGGGATGAAGTGTTTCCCTTTGTTCCTAACCCAAAGGTAACTGGATTTAGGAGTCAGTTTATTGGAAATGTAGTTTGGTCGTATCAGACAGAATATAATGTTGAATTAACAAGAAAATGGAAATTTAAAAAATACCCTTCTAGATTTGTTGCACTTTTTCTTTTTGAAACATTAGATGGGGCACAAAAATATGCAAAAAATCATCCTTGGCACGTAGGCTATCGTTCATTAAAAAAGGTAAAAACTCAAGATCGTTACAAATATTCCAAACATGATTTGGGATGGATTGATTTCTTGATAGAACCATCAGGTCAAAACCCTGATTTGTTGAGAGATGCGACAATAGAGTATTGGGAAGGAACGTCAGTAACTGGTTATAGTTTCGCCAGAATGGGAAAACAATGTGTAGTTAATTCAAACTATGAGATCCTATATGATGGGATAGTGCGACCCGTAGAAACTATTCAAAAAGGAATTGACCCTTAAAGACAAACAGTATGATTCGAGACCAAAGATCAGATTTTCTGATCTGAATTTCCAAAAAACTGAGTAATTTCAGTTGTCTTTCCTGTAACAACTTTTAATGCATCTCTAAATAATTCAGTCGTTGTTACCTCCATTATCCTTCTTGCATCACCAATAACATTACTACCGCCTTTACTATTAGTGGCAATAATCAAGTCATACAGTTTACGTTCCCCCGTCTGAAAAACTGGAATAACTTCAACATATTTTTTAAATTGACGTATTTGAGAACAATATAATTCAACTAAGGCATTTCCATCTTCACATGTTTTCCAATTCTCATTACCGAAAAAATCATTAAATGATTGTGCCGTGGTAGGATTTTCCAATGCCGTTTCCTTGTTAAAGGCAATAGAATATGTCATAAATGTAAAAACAATATCAGCTGTACTAATGGAAAGTAATTTTTTCATTAATTCCCATTTTATTTCTGAATATCCTTTGGGATCAACAAAAATTAAGAAGGCATTGCCGAATTTTTTCTTACTTTCAATAAACTCTACGGTTTTTTTGAAATCCATTGTCTGTGCAGTATAATCCATTTCTCCTGTCAGTGGTTTTATAGATTGAAGTCTTTTCTTCAAGGAAATAATAGAATTATCATCTATATCAGAGAAGAAATAATGAGTGAAAACATATTCAGGCGAACGAAATGCAGCTACCAATGGGGACCCTGGAAACCGTTCTTTTATCAGGTCCTGCTCTTCAAAGCCTATCAATCCAGTACCAGAGTGCGTATCTACATAATACCAATTTTTAAAATCATTTTTTCTTATGATGGTAACAAAAGCTCTAACATAATAATCAAGGAAAAGCAATTTTTTTAGAGACCATATCTGACCTGGTGACAAAGACAACCCATCATCTTTGATTATGCCTATTTTACCTACAAGAGTATTGATTCTCTTTTTTGACCAAACATAAGGATCAAATGTATTTTTTGTTTTTCTACTCAAAACTTACCTGGCATAAAGAGGAGTTATGGTTTTTATTATTTTTGGATATTCATCATAAATTTTTCCATTTATCAGACGTCCACCAGATTTTGGTCGTATTCCTCCCCACTGTTTGAAAAATATTTGAACTTTTTGTTTTTTACATTGTTTAATTATTTCCATGATCCATTCTTTTTTCACTGGCCTAAATCCATGACCACTTTCTCCTCCGATTATAGCCCAATCAATTCCATCAAGATCAACTTTTCCTACAGAGTCTATTAGTGGTTCAAAACTTATGAACCTGACATTACATTTCACTTTTTTCAGTTCGTTTATTCTCCAAACATTATTGCTATCCTCTACACTAGTACCCATCCACATATGATCTGGAATTTGTTGACCAAAATAATTGTAAAACATTTGTGAAAACTCAGCCATTCTTTTAGGTCGCTTAGTAAGAACCTGATACGTATGCCAATTAGCTTCCATCATGGTTGAAAAACAGCGTCTGATAAATTCCATAGTTGATTTTTCATGAAATAAATCTGACATGCTATTCACAAAAATCTTTTTTGGTTTTTTCCATTGAAGTGGAAGTTCCAGATCTTTAGGATGTTCTGTGAATTCAAATTGGTTTTTATATTTTTTTATACCCATTGCTTTTAGACGTTTTGAAAGAGTAGATGCATAGCAATTCTTACAACCTGCAGAAATTTTTGTACATCCTGTTGTAGGGTTCCAGGTTGCTTCAGTCCATTCAATTCTAGAACCATTTGCCATATGCTATTGTCATTTCACTAAACTCAGAAATATTTAAAGTCTTAAATCAAATCATGACTAGCACAGTGTAATATTTTGACTAAAATTATTAGGGATGAGTGGCTGAAAAAATATCTAATCAAAATAACAGATATTGGAAAAAGAATAATGGATGATGGTGTTGTAAATGAATACTTTGCATACTCAGCGTTAAAATTAATTTCAATTTATTATTATTCAGAACCCTTCCTGAAAGTTGCTAAAAATGATGAACGGCTTAAACAAGGTTATGATGGAGCTGTATACATTGAATTGTTTGGCGGAGCAGGCCTTGTCAAATTAAAAGATACTGGGGATTTAGTTGCCGGTTCTGCACTGTGCGCTACTGCTGATAAAACAAAAAATTTCGATTACGTCATATGCGTAGAAAAAGATTCAAAACGAAAACATACTTTAGAAACGCGCCTAGCTAAAATTCTACCTAAAGAAAAATTTGATGTAATTCAAGGAGATTGTAATAATTGCATAAATGATGTTATTTCCTCAATAAAAAAGAAATTCAATAATCCCATAGTCTTAACTTTTGTAGATCCAGAAGGCATGGAAATTAAATGGTCTACATTACAGACACTGAGTGACGCATTTAGCTCTCAAGATTTCATGATAAACGTTAGTGCCTCAGGCGCTACTAGAGTTAAAGGAAAATTAGAGAAAGGGGATTTTTCTCCTCTGAAAACATGGGAATCATATTGGGGAAATGAAGATGCGATGGACATACTCTTAGAATTGGCGCAAGGTAGCACAGTAGAAGAACAATATCAAGAAAAAATCAATCGTGTATTAGGCAAACCCATGGGTGCAACTATAGCCGTACGAGATAATGGTGATATTATTGCGTACTATATACTTGGATATACTAGAAAAACCGTAGGCGGTTCAGGATATGCTAATGTTTTTACTGCACTCAAGCAAAGAATTGAAAAAGAAGATAGAAGGTCTGTAAAGCGATTTCTGGACGTCATACATGAAAGAACTACGACCTTAGGATAAATTTATTCTAAAGATGGAGTGCCATAACAATTACACGTTAAAGGAATGTACTTTAATTTCATAGACTCCCACATACTACCAGTTTCTTTACACATAGAAATTCTGTCACGATCATATCCAAGTGAATTTAACTTGTCATAAAAAAATTGATAAATTTCTTTTCTCTGTTTGAATGATAATTTTTTACCCCAGCCTGAATCCTCGGAAAAATAATTTGCCCATGACATGTCGATATTTGCATCTTTAGCATATTTGATAGTCTTCCACAATCCACGAGGAGTTCCCAATATGATCTTTTTAGGTTCAAATTCTGAAAATATTTTTTCAATTATATTCTCGTAGTGTTTTTTCCATTCAAATATTGGAAAAATAGGATCTATTCTAATTCTAGTATCATACCCCACTTCACTTACCATTTTAGCAGCTTGGATACGTTCTTCAGGAGGAGCTGCAGCTTTTTCCCATCTCTTTGCAACTTCGGTAGCATTAACACTCCAAGCACAGATAGTTTGCTTTCTTAGTTTTTTTGTTAGGAAGTCAATGTTACGAATTCCCATTTTACTCAGTAATGCGACTTTGTGTTTGTTTTGTTCTTCAAATTTATCTACAATTTTTTCCATCAGAGATGGATACATTAAAGAATCAGAAAGTTCTCCAGTATTGAAAATAGAAGGTTCCTTTATGTTGGCAAAGGCTTCATCTAACGCTTTAACAACGTGCTCTGTTTTAAGAGGACTAGGTTTCATTTTTCCTCTCATAGTACCACGCAAATAGCAATAATTGCAATCCAAAGGACATCCATATGCCCATCTTACTTCCCAGAATCTACCGCATGCAATGTCTGCAGGAGTTTTCTGGAATAAGCTTACAATTCCTTTTCCATATGAAATAACATCCTCAAGTATTCCAGTTTTAGGAATTTCTGGATGTTTAATTACTGAAACTTGGTTTAATGTCATATATTTCTCAATCTTTTCCGCATGTTCGCTTGCTTTTGTTCTGATCTTATCTCGTATAGTTGACCAAGCTTTGTACGCTGCCTTACGTTGTCGTGTTTTAGCTTTAATTTTCTTATTTTCTTTAACCATTAACCTATATTCATAAGAACTTCAACTAACTTAAAGCATATTTTGTATCTAGATCAAAGTAATAGATACTAATCTGTTGAGATTCATGACCACCATATTTTTTCCGACTTTGCTCATTGTCATTTACTCTAATTCATTACTATTATAGGGTTAAGTTGTCCCCAATCCTATTACCATGGTTTTGAATTATGTTCTTAAATCGTCAATTATTTCTGGTTCTTTGAATTCAAATACTTTTCAATAACATTTTCCAATCCTAAGCATTTGATCAAGACTAACATAAGCGGTTTATCTAGCAAAACATACTTGAATTTACCGTCACGATCATTTTCCAGTATGTTCTTCCATACCTCCAATTGAATATCTGTAGTTGAAACAAGAAAAAGAGTATCATTAGCATTACCATGCATTATTGCAGCAGAATATTTTTCAAAAGTAAAAGTAGTATCTGCACCATATCGTTTTGCTTCACCGAATTTCTCTGGCCGCAATCCTGATTGTAAATATCTTAATAGGTTTATCATGATGAAATCGGGATTAGATGGTCCCCCCATTAGAATAATCTTCGAATTTAATATTGTATTGTGAAATCTGGATAAATAACTATAAAACGTATTCAATTTAGAATAGTTTATTTTTATCTGTTCTAGCAAATCCACACAAAAAAGCTCAAACTGAGTAGGCGTTATTGATGATCTTAATTTATCAAATTTCTCCTCCAGTTCTATTGAGTGATTTGTATCAAAGCTAATTGTAACATTTTGTAAAGCTTTATTCAATAGTAGACCGTCTTCCAGTATTTTTGTAAATGCGATGAATTGAGATTCGTTAAACTGGTTTATCAAATATGTATGTTTTTCAGTATCCAGCATGATAAACAATGAAGCTTGGTTTTCTGCATTAGCTACGATGTAATTAGAATCAGATATTTCTAAAATCAGAAGAGGGATTATTTTGTCGTCAATCTTAACCTTCCAATATCTTGAGTTTTTATCATACTCATATCCAACTCGCATGTCTGATAATAAAGAATCAATTTTTTGAATAATCTTACCATAATGAATTTGAGAAATTTTATTTTCTGAATTTGTTTTAGACATATTTTGACGTTTGGAACAATTTGAACAAGTTACAAAATTCTCAATGTTGTCATCTTCCAACGAAATTACATTTTTACACCGACTACATATTACAGATTTTTTCACTGATAGAGAGATCAACCCCTCATCTTCCAACCCTTTCAAATCTGAATTTCTGGAAGTGTCGTTAACATTTGCAGAGTATCCTTTCCTAATCTGTATGTTCATGTAATCACTTTCTGATGGCTTTGACTAGGGCATTAATCATGGCATCTTTTTTATCCTCAGACATGTTTCTGTTATCAAAACTGACTACAATCTTTTCTTCCTCATTGATAGGGGTGCTAAGTCGATACGTTGTACCTCCTACACCCACAGTAATTCCTACAATATCTTTTATCTCTGAAATTAAATTCATACTGTGATTATCTTCCAATTCCTTCAAGGAATCCGTTATTGACTCCATGTTAGAAGATTCTAAACGAATGGTAGGCGAATTTACTAAAGGTGCATTCCTACGTTCTACCCCTAATAGAGTTATTCCGTTAACTTCTCCTCTTCTTAATCTTGCTAGGAAATCACTGATTTCACTAGTTTCAAATTCTTGGACAACTCTTGAAAATTCTACATTCTTATTTGCGAACTCTTTGATTAAAAGTTTCATCCATTTTGTGACTGCTTTGGCATCTCTTGATAATACAACATCCAATTTGTTACCATTGTCTGATAACATCATGCCTTTAATTCCTGCAGTTTTGATAAACAAATTTTTTGAAACTTGTGGTATTGTATTTCTTTTACGACTTTCAAGCCTCACAAATATTTTTGTTTTTGAATCCTTTGTTTCAAACCACCATACCTTCACCTCTCTCTTGATTGTACGGTTTTCTTTTAATTTGCAGAAAAATGCTTCAATATCACTTTCCGATAATTTTAGCAATTCTTCTGATACATCTATTTTAGGTTTACATACAAATATTCTGGACGGAGATCTATTTATGATAGAATCATAAAATATGCCTTTCAGTATATCTGGATTATTTTTAAGAAGAAGAAAGAGTATGGATTCGTAGCTTACCGTTTTATCTTCAAGTTTAGATCCGTATTTCTTCATGTAGTCCTTTGGAATTCTATTGTTAATCGACGTCCTATCTACAACTGACGCAAACACTACTAGACAAAACAATCTTGCAAACTCTGCTTTTCGGTATGTGGCCAGATGTTTAATCAGTGATTTTAGTTCATTGTAAGAAGTATCATAATGCGAATTTAAAATTTCGAGCCATCCGGTGTATTTGTTAAGTCTGTTGAGGAGTTTTGTAACAGGTCTGGAACTAGAACCGATCATTTCTCTTATATCTTCTACCGCAACTGAAAGATCTTCCCAGAATTTAATTTCCTCAGGCTTCATATGAAAGTAATAATTTGTTAAGATATTAGTCTTATTTCATAACCTTGTAATCGTTAATCTGAGTTAAATATCTAATCAACTTCATTCATTGTTCTTTCTGGCCGTAACTGGAAGATTCAAGAGATGAAATGTCTTTGAACCAAAATACCGATTGCTACAATGTTTGATTTTTCACGACGTGCTTAAATGGAAATTTTGCAAAAATGTTAGCCACAAGTTTGAATGTGGTGGGGTTGAATTAACTTGTGGTTTTTTTTACATGATAAAAGTTCAACTGTAAACTTTTCGTAGCATTTTATCTACCATGATTGCAATATCAGACATATCAAGGTCTACAAACTTTATTTCCTGTGCCCTTAATCGTTTTTTGAGTTTACCGTCCCATGTAACAACTACACAATTTTTGTTGTTCTTGGCATACTCCACTATCTTATCGTCATTTCTGCCTTCTTTTGATGCACCAAACTTTTTCGTTACAGTATCAACATTCCAGCCACAATCATGAAGAATTTCCAACATTCCTTCAACCGGCACATCAAGAAGAATTTCTGGTGTTGAAGCCAAGTTACTATAATCTACATCTGAAATGAAATAAAGATTAGGTAGTGCTCAGTAGTCATCCTAATGACTTCACCTTTATTGTATCGACAAAAGGTTTCAGAATACGTCAAGAAAGCGGGCCCTATAAGATCAGACCGTTCATTTGGTTCTTTTTTTCAGTAGCGCAAGTTCCGGTAGTGCAAGGGCAAAATGAATGTGAATACAATCATCTGCCTCATCCTGGTTACAAAACATCTTGTTGTTTTTAAGATAAACCTCTGCCAGTTTCCCTGTCTTGTGATCTCTGAGTACCAATGTTTCCCCAACACTGATTTTTTCAATATATGGTGCATAGTTTTTCAAAAAATTATCTTTTTCCACATTCAACAAAAGAGTTTCATTGACATAATCTACAAGTGTTAATCCCTTTTCTTTTGCTTTATTTTTTACTTTTTGATATGTTGCTTCTTCTATGGCAACAGTTGGATTACGTTTCTGTTTGTCTTTCATCGACATGTCTTTGATATGATATGATATTACTAGAATATATGTTTTACATGTTAATAACACGTAAATAAAGAGTTGTTAACCCGTAAACTTTATTATTAACATATTACATGTTAAAAACATGTTATTTACAAGTTTACAATTTGACTTTGAAAAACCCAGAAAGCAAGAGGGTCCAAAGATGCAAGATCTCAATAAATCAGTCAATTTGGAAAAGTGTGCTAAAATCAAGACCACGCCTTTGGAGGGACCTGTGAATTGAGTCAAAGACATGACCTCTCAAGTTACAACATGACGAACAACAAATGTCCAAGATGCAATAAACTCAGTCTCTGTGTCATGGATAATGAGATTTGTTGCAGCAAATGTGGAATTGTACTTGGGCCTGATTACCAGTTACAAGAGACCACTTCAAGCTCAAAACTAAACTTGTACCAGATCACTGAAGTGGGATGCAAAAAAGTAAATCTTGAATTTGCAAGACATATTCATGAAAACAAGTCTGATGTATCCCAGATATCAAATGTCTGTGTAAAACTAGATCTTCCAATCTATGCTGCACAAGACATTAACATTGTATATCAAAAACTCTCAAAACACAAGCAGCGGGAAAGAAAGGCATATGCTGAGAAATTAAAACAACTCTTAGATCTGGTAGCAAAAGGCCTGGAAACAGAAGAGAAGGTTGCTATTCTGAAAAGAACCAAGCCAAAGGGATGCACAAAAGCAAACATTGTGGCATTTGCATCTCATCCAGCGTGTAAGTACTTTTAGTTTCATCATATGTTTTTTCTATGATATCAGAAGCTTTTTTGACATTTATCTTGTCATGGGTTATGCCAAAACTCTTGATGTATCTCAGGGCGTTTTCAGACTTTGGTACGATTTCAGAAATAAGATAGTCCTTGGTATAATTGAATGCCTTGTTATTTTCATAACTCTCAAGTATGGCATACCTCATGGCGTTATTTCCTGTAATCTCTCTTGTAATCAGCCCTGCATCAACAAGATAGTTGAACGCAAAACCATGAAACGTATGTATGTTAAGCTTCATTATCTCAGAATCTGGAAACTTGCCTTTTGCCATCTCGAAGATCTTTTCAAACATTTCCTTCTTTGCCTTTTCTGTAAATGTGATACACAAAATATTCTCAGGATTTACGCCGGTTTCAAGGAGCCTCATTACCTTCCATGATAATGTGGTAGTCTTTCCCGTTCCAGGATTGGAAACTACTATTGCATTATTGTCAAATTTTATTATTTTTTCTTGTTCTTGGGAAGGGTGAATGCTCAAAAATCTTCAGTTTTTGTAATGTGTGGAGGATATTAAACGCAGATCACTTTCTATTAGATGCATAATACTCTCAACAATCACAATTGCTTTACGACTACCAGACCTATGACTAGAAGTGAGTGCCTGAATGGTGATTGCCTCTTCCTCATCTTTGTTTAGTAGAACCTGTATTGCATATCCTGTATTGTGATTCTTAGACATAATGTTAATTCAAAACTCAGTGAGATTAGTTTTGAGATAAGTAATTATCTTTATGATTCATAGCAATAGAGTTGCAAAATACTCCTATTGACAAAAATGGGCAAAAACTTGCATTCCGATTAAAACAATTCAAGGATAAAGCAGAAAAGGTGGATGCAAGAGACATATCGATTTTTGTAAGAAAGATAATCGAACGAAAATCATTTGATTTAACCACCATTGAAAATTTTGAAGGTTTAATCGATAACTTGTTTGAATTAATATTGAAAAGCAAGAAAAGTGTATGCGTCATCAAAAGTTCAGATCCTACAGATGAAGCCGTAAAAAATAGCGGAAAATTAAGAACACTCTATAGGACTGCTAACTTTATTCAAGATGAAACAGGCCAGTATACATTATTCTTAGGATTTCCATTCATTGAAGGATTTTTACATGATAATTTGACATACATACGAGCCCCATTGGTTTTATTTCCTGTCACATTAGAATTAGAAAAAACAAAGAAACCAACTGGTTGGTACATACATCAGGATCAGGAAAGAACTCCAATGATTAACAAGGCTCTTTTTAGTTTTTTAAAATCAAAAGGATTCACAGAATTTCCACAAGATTTAGAAGATAAATCCACTGAACTACTTACTAAAATATTTGAGACAGACTCGCCAGATTTTCAGAGTAAATTCATCTCAGGGTTATACGAAATTTTGGATTCATTTAGCTTTAGATATAACAAAGATTTTCCAGATAAGACGCAACCACTTGCACAAATAAAAAAAGAGGATACAGAAAAACTAGAAAAAAATGGGCTACATGTGAAAAATAGTATCATACTTGGAATATTTCAGCAAGGAAACTCTGCAATATCAGCTGATTATGAAACTCTTATCAAAAATGCCTTGAATGGGGAGGGAGAACAAGGAATTGTCGATGACTTGTTAGAGTCACCATTAGAAGAAAATCAATGGGATTCATCGTTAGGTAACGAAGCAGAGGAGATAGATCTGGACACAGTTCCCGATAGGGAAATCAACACTGTTTTGCCAAGCGATTCAAGTCAAGACGAAGTTCTTCTTGCATCTCAAACACAAGAATGCACAGTTGTAAGAGGACCCCCAGGAACTGGAAAGTCTCAGGTTATCGTAAATTTAATCACAAATGCATTAAGCAAAAACCAGCGAGTTCTTGTAGTATGTCAGAAAAGAGCGGCCCTTGATGTTGTAGCTCAAAGATTAGATAAAGAAGGGCTAAGTGACTATATCTCATTAATTGAGGACTCGAATAGAGACAAATCTACACTCTACAAAAGATTAAAGATATTTCTTGAGTCAAATGTATCGAGATACGAAGCATTTCAAAATACTGCAGATGTTAATTTTACCTCTAACGAAATAGACAAACTCATTGAAAAGCAATCAAGTCTTGTTCGCGCTTTATCAAAACCATATTTTGGTGGCATGGAAATACATCATCTCTATGTAGCCATAACGACAAATTATGTTCCAAAATTAAACTTGAGAGGAATAGCAGAAAAACTAACCCTAAATGAGTTAAATCAATTACTTTCAATAATTCCTTTGATTCAACAAAGCTCAATTAGATTCAGTGTAGTAAATCACCCTTGGTTTTTCAGAAGAGATCTATCTAATTTTTCACAACTAGAGCAGCGTCAATTTTTAGAAAATCTTGACAAACTTTTAGTTTTATCAGCAAAAGAAATGTTTGACATTAACATACAGAAATTAACAAAATTAGATTCATCAATTCACATCATACAAACCAAGACCGGATTTTTTAGCTTACTTAGTAAAGAAAAGAAAGAAGCAATACAATTTGTCGAAGCCATACTAAAAAGAAAACTTGGGAAAAATGAAAATCTTGATCAGGTAAAAGAAAAAACCCAGTCGGAATTATTGCTAAGAAATGGATTAGAATCCCTCAAATCTGTACTAAAAGATGATTTTGTAAACGGGCTAAAATCTGATTCCTTGGAGCGAATCAAAGATTTTCTATCTGCATTAAAAAATACAATGAATGACATTACTGAGATTCAATCCCTTGATAATAAGATAAGAGATCTAAATGACGTACAAAAAGCAATCATTTCAGCATGCGCTGCAGATTTTACTACGCATCATGAACCATGGGAACAACTTGTAAAAGATGAGGTTTATGCACATTGGATAGACTACATACAAAAAGAAAATCCAATATTGCAAGGAAATCCCTTTGAAAGCTACATTCAACAAAAAAACAGACTCAGGGAACTTTTGTTCAACAAGAGAGGATTATTGAAAAGAAAACTCGTGTCTGAACTTCAGTTAAAAATCAAATCAATTCCCAAATACAAACGAAACAAAAGCTCCCAAGAGATTCAGTGGTCAAAATTTACTTCAGATGTATCTAGACAACGAAGCCAAAAGTCGCTGCGTAGAGTATTTGAAGAATATAGGGAAATCTTACTCTCATTAGCTCCTTGTTGGCTTATGACTCCTCAAGCAGTCTCTGAGGTATTTCCCCTTGAAAGAGGTCTTTTTGACCTAATTGTATATGATGAAGCAAGTCAGTGTCCTGTAGAAGAATCCATTCCAAGCCTGTATCGTGGAAAGCGAATTGTAATTGCAGGAGATGAAAAACAACTTCGTCCGTTTGATTTGTTTAGAATTAGAGACGAGTCAGATGAGCAAGACGAAGATGAGCCAATAAGTTCAGAGTCTCTTTTTATCTTGGCAAAGCGTTTCTATAATTTCAGACCTCTGAATTGGCATTATAGATCAAAATCACAAGATCTCATAGACTTTTCGAATCATGCATTTTATGAAGGAAGACTCCAGGTTGCACCAGATGTAATTAAAACTCCAAAGAAAATTCCAATAAGATGGATTGGAGTAGATGGAACTTGGCAAAATAATGTAAATTTAGTCGAAGCTATACGAGTGGTAAGTGAGATAAAAAGTATCTTACAACAAAATGCATCCAGAAATCCTCCACCATCAGTTGGAGTAATTACATTTAATGAAAAACAACAAATTGCAATACAAGATGAAATAGATAAGAGAAGATCAGAAGACCCAGAATTTGATCAAGTGTATAGTTTAGCAAAAAATCCTCTGAGTAAGAAAAAAGATGATGAGATATTCATAAAAAACATTGAAAATGTACAGGGAGATGAACGAGACATCATAATATTTTCAATAGCATACGCAAAGGACCCTGAAGGAAAATTCCGAATGTTGTTTGGTACATTAAATCAAGAAGGTGGTGAAAACAGATTAAATGTAGCAGTAACTCGTGCAAGAGAAGAAATCGTTGTGATTGCATCAATAGACCCATCTGAAATAAAACCAGATGAGAAGAAAAATTCTGGAAGACAAAGACTCAAAGAATATTTAGAATATGCAAAGGCAGTAAGTGAATCAAAAAAGGATAGAAAAGAACAGATTCTACTATCTCTAAGTGACGGTGCAAACAGAACTTCAGATAATTTCAAGATTTTTGACAGTAAGTTTGAAGAGCTAGTTTATGATAGACTGATTTCACATGGCTATTCTGTAGATACACAGGTAGGACTTTCAGGATATAGAATAGATTTGGCCATTGTGCATCCTGATGACCCATCTAGATACATCATGGGAATAGAGTGCGATGGTGCAAACTTTCATTCAGCCAAGAGTACTCGTGAGAGAGATGTTATGCGTCAAGAGTTTTTAGAAGGAAGAGGTTGGAAGATAGAGAGGATTTGGAGTACAAATTGGTGGAAAGATCCTCAAAAAGAGATCAATCGCATAGTTTCAAGACTAGAAGATATTCGTAAAGTAAATTGATTATATTTTTGTCAAGGCTTACAAATCTCACTTGCTCAAAGTTTTCCTCTCTCACACCAACAGTTATTATTTTAGCATCATCAGCTAACTTTGCTATCAAAATGTCAAAGATCGAAACCAAGTTAATCTAGCAGATACTCATCATAATATGCCTATTCAAATAGTTCATTGCAGTGATATTCATTTAGATAAGTCATTCAATTTTGGCGATCCTGAAAGATCTAGTAAAAGACGTAAAGATGTAGAGAATAACTTTGTGAAAATAGTAGATTTTGCCTTAAAAGAGAAACCTGATCTTTTTTTGATAAGCGGCGATGTATTTGATAGAGTTAATCCCTCAAACGAGGCAAGATCTTTTTTAACCTCTCAAATCAGAAAACTCAAAGATAAAAATATTGAAGTGGTGATAAATGGTGGAAATCACGATGTACCTAAAATAGGTTCAGAAGCCATGGCAATAGACACACTACAGTCTGCTGGCTTGGCCACCGTCTTTTCAGATTCAATAAATTTTCAAGAAAAAAAGATCAATGTTGATGGGAAAATCGTTCAAGTAGTTGGAAAATCATATAATACTAAAAATCAAGCACAAAATCCTTTTGCAAATTACAATATTGAAAAAGACGGAAAATATGTTGTGTGTCTTATCCATGGTTCACTAATTGGATTAAATGTCGCTCCAGTTAATCTTATTGATAGTCATTACAACCCATTTGGATCTAATGATATCGATCCATCTATAGATTATCTTGCATTAGGACACTATCATAATCAATTTACAAGAAAAGTAAACACCACCTTGATATGTAATCCGGGTTCTATTGAGAAACTAAATTGGTCTGAGGAAAATGATGCCAAAGGATTTGCGTTTGTAGAACTTGGTGAAAGCAGTAGACAAGTAGACATGATACCATTGTCATCCAGAAATCGCAAGACAATAGAAGTGTCATTAGATAGAGAGATTCCAGATATCAATCAACACATAATTGAATTAATTGCCAAGACTGGAGATTCAGAAAGTCTTCTTAGAATAATGATTAAGGGACTCATTACACAAGAACAAGAAAAAACTAGGAGAATGGATCTTCTCGCTAGAGAGGTAAACCAGCATTATTTCCATGTGGATTGGAATTCTACCTTGGAAATAGAGGGCTTAGGCAATGTTTTTCTTGGAAAAATGGATAATTCTAAAGAAGCGTTTGAAAAACATCTTGATAATTTAATATCTGAATGCAATAATGCTACACAAATACAATTTCTTGAGAATGCAAAAAACCGAGGCATGAGATATTTGGAAGAACAAATTGATAATTAATAATTTAGCTGTAGATGGTTTTAGAATCATAGGAAATAGGATTGAAATTGAATTTCCACCATCAGGAACGATTGCCATTTTTGGAGAGAATGAATCAGGCAAGTCTACACTATTTGAGGCAATTGAGTTTGCGTTATTTGGTCTTTCACATCATAGTTTGAAAAAAGAAGATCTGCGAACATGGAATAAACAAAAACTCGATGTCACCTTAAAATTTACTTCTAAAAATAAACAATGGCAAATTGAACGATCTATCACAGGAAAAGGTACACATAGAGCTAAATTAGTGAGATTAGAAAATGGATCTCCTGTTAAAGATGATGAGATAACCAATCTAAGTGCGGTGCAGGATACGATTGAAGAACTTTTAGACATGGATAGGGATTCATTTTCAAAACTTGTATACATTCGACAAAAAGAGCTTGATACTCTCAAAGATTTACAAAAGCAATCAAGAGAGAAACTAATAAACAAAGTAATGGGAATTGAAGATTTTGATAAAGCTTCAGAAAAACTAAATGAAGACCGTAAAAATTTCAACACTCAAATGGAATTGCTTGACCAAGAGTTATTACGTTTAGAGCAAGATCACAATAGCTACTTACAAAAGAAAAATCGAATTGAAGAATTGGAGAATGAGATAAGCGAATCAAATAGTTTTATTGAAACTAATGAAAAATTAGAAAAACAGCTTGAGAAGGAACTCCAAAAATATGAATGGTTAAAAAATTATGAAGCAAAGAGATCAGTACTAGAATCAAAGATATCTGAGAAAAACTCCATACAAGAAGAAAAAGATGAGATTATTACTTTAAAAAATAAATCTGGAATGTATGAGAAATTATTCCATGAAATGGAGCCTGACTATACAAAGGTCTTGGAATTTAGTCCAAAATTTGAGATAATTGAAAAGAATTTGAAGGCAGAAGAAGAAAGACTTGAAAAGCAAAGAGTCACCACACCCCCAACTAATGAATCAACAAAGAAGGATGAGACTAAACCAACATCTTTCAAAAGGATAATGATTTTGCTAATTAGTGGAATCATAGGCATGATATTAGGATTAATCTGGATTTTTCTGTTCATTCCGGGAATAATTCTTCTGATTATTTCAATAGTTTATCTAGTCAAATATGGAAGACACGGTCAAACCCATGATACAAATGCTAGTTCACAAATACTAATGGCGCAATTATCAGAAAAGCAAGATCGAATATCAGAATTCCGAGATGCATTAAATAAATTACAATCAGAAAGCGGTTTTCAGTCAAGCGAACATATCCATGAAGAAAAAATAAAAATAAATTCCAGAGTAAAAATGGAAACTTCATTATCATCTTTGGGGGAATTACGGGGAGCTATTTCTCAAATTGCAGTAAGTTTTAAAAATAAAAATGAGACAGAAATCGCACATAGGATCGAAAAATTAGAAGAAAATATTTCTCAACTAAAAAATGAATTGCGTCTCCTTGAAATTGAAAAACCAGAACAAATCGAATCTGTGAATAATCGAGAAATGTATTCACAATTATTACAAAATTATGGAAATGTAAGAACAAAAGTCGCCGATGAAAAATTAAAAAAGAGTGGAAATAATGCTACTTTGGTTCAATTAATATCAGATTGTGAAACATTGTATGATGGTTTTATTCAATACCCAACAAAACAAGGTAGGAAGAAAGAGATCATGAATGAATTACAACTACTAGAATTCATAATTACACAGTTTAATGAAGTGAGTAGAAATATGCGTAGTAAAGTAATTCCATCTGCTAGATTGCTAATCAATCAAATGTTGCCTACGATAACTGGTAACAGGTATTCAGAGTTTAATATCTCAGAGGATCTAAAATTCACTGTCTATACAACTGAAGGTGGGAGCTATAAAGAAAGAGAATTATTTAGTGGTGGAACTCAGGATCAATTTCTCATAGTCTTAAGACTTGCATTTACTCAAAGTATTTTGGGTTCTAAAGCAGAAGATGAGGAATATGCTTTGTTTATGGATGAGAGCATATCAAGCAGTGATCAGGCACGAAAGCATGGAATTTTCGAACTACTTAAGGCAGTAGAAAAGACATTCAGGCAGATCTTTATTATCGCACATGAGGACATCTCAGATGAGGTTGAACATCATATGGAATTACAAAGAGATCAAAAAGGCTTCACTTCAATCAAATCAAAGAGTTGGTAACAATGATTGATTTCTCCAAATTAGATGAAACTCTAATATCTCCTAATGTACAAAATAAAAAATTTCAACCTCATCTAGTAAATCTCGAAATTCCTCTCATGAACGATCCAAAAGAAATCCCAATTGAGGATACAAATTCTGTAGATATTGATCCGCTAAATGTAAAATCATTTCCAATAGTGTCTGATTTAACTTCGAATAAATCTGTTATAGCGATAGATTCCACAGCAATGAGACTGGGAACAATAGATGATGGCATTATTGGAGTAATTCGTCTTTCAGTAATTCGGAGAAACGCAGGAGAGCGATCTCATTATCTTGATAAATACGGACCAAAAATGGTTGTGATAACCAATCAAAATCGAGATGATATTTACAAGAATCTTTTTCACAAGGTTTATGGAAAACATCTATCTGGATCTCTTATTCCAGAAAATCTCAAAGTATTAGACAGAGTGAGAAATCTGTATGAACGATATATACAATCAGAGATAGTAAAATCTAATGAAGACTCGATAATATTGTTTGATGGGAGTCTCATAGGTGGTACCGTAGATAATCCAAAATTCTTCATTGAAGATATTTTAAAAAATGCAAAGATGAATAGGAACATAGTAGTATCTATTTCTAAAAACACAAACCTGACCTTAAAACATAATAAAAGAAGTATTTTATCATTAATCGAAAACAATAGTAATTCAATTTTCCTAGGCCCTATAAACAACAAAATAGAACAGAATTCAGAGAGATACTTAGGCGATATTCATGTTTGCAGATTGATTGAAAACGGTCATCCTTTCAGAATTGATATTCCTAAAGATTCAGCAATTGAATCAAATGAATTATTTGGGTTATTATCAGCACTTTCTGGACCATATGGATATCCAGAGGAACTAAAATTTGCCCATTCTACATGTGTGCATAGTTCAATAGAAATTCTGGCTTTACAGGCTCTAGCTATTCATGAACATAAAATGCAAATTGAGGAAAACCTTAGAAACATGATATTTGCTCCTTTCATAACAGGTTAGATTATGGATCTTCTCACAAAACAAGATGATAAATTATTCATTGTAACTGCACCAGATGAAAAACTCCGAGTGGGAGATGTAATACAATCAGGATCTATAATATCCCAAGTTGTTGAGATAAGATTTGCAGATTTACCAGGTATTCTAGAACATGTGTTAAGACAATCATTAATCCCTAGATCTAATACTATTGAAAATGCATCTGAACAAATTAAGACCATGTTTGGAACAGTGGCAGATAGCAAACTTGTTTTAACCAAGATACGCGGTCACATAAAAACTCAAAATGGTGTTGAAATTTTCAAGCAAGGTTTACTTGATTTTGACATTAGTAGAGAGAAAACTAAACCTATGGTAATCTCTACAGAAAAATTAATGACATTGCTTGGATTAAATTTTAGTTCAAATTCTATTGCAAAAACAATATCATCAGAAAAAGAGACACAGTTTGATTTCATTCCTAACCGCTTTGGTATAAATCTGATAACCGGTGTAAAAGGTTCTGGAAAATCATATTTTTCAAAACGACTACTCTTGAAACTTATCAAAGCTAAAGTATTAACTATAGTATTTGATGTAAACGGAGAATATCAAGATCTAGACAAGGATGAAAATGGTCAACCCAACGAATATGCAGGAACAATTCTAACATTAGAAAGACAATTACAAACACCTCAAGGAAACAAACAACCATTCAGAATTCCTCTGTATGAAATGAGATCTACTGATTTCTGTAAGGCTGTAAATATCAATGATCAACAAGTCACATTTGGAACAATCTTACGTTTCTGGAATGAAAACCATGGAATACAATTTGGACTTGATGATCTAGCAGCTTTTGCAACAAACTTACAAGGTCAAAGAAATGATTCTGTAAAAGAAACAATTCTTGATCGAGTCAATACTGCAAGAGCTATGAGATTATTTGAGGGAACAATGGATTGGAATCAAACATTAACCAAATACAAAGATGGAGGTGCAATCATAATTAATTTGTCGGAAGAGCCAAACTATCTTTTATCCATAATGGTAAAATTCATCCTAAAATCAGCTGAACGCTGGGTTAAACAAAGGCAAAAAGGAATTTCACTCTTCTTAGAAGAAGCCCAAAATTATGTAGAAAGTGATTCGGATTTTAGAGATATTCTTACTAGAATGAGACACATAGGAGCATATCCCACGTTCATAACTAATGATCCTACTACATTACCAGAAGAAGTAATGGCTCTTGCCGATAATGTTATCTCGTTTAGGTTTGAAAGTGACACTGTACTTAACCATCTATCAAAATCCGGTAAAATTGATAATGATACTCTGAAGAATCTCAGGAGTATGGAGGACGGTCAATGTATCTGTATAGGTAAATTTACAAATAATTTTCCATTCTTTCTATCTGTTGGAAAAGAACAAGGAGTAAAGATGGCTGGAGAAACAAAACCGCTTGTCTAAAGATTAAAAATTTGAATCAATAGCAGATTTTATTGTACCAATGACCTATGTCTATATTAAAAATTCAGCAGCCTGTGAACCTGCTTCTGTTATTTTGATCCATCTGTTTCTTCCAACCTTCTCAACTTCTACAAACTTCCATTGGTCAGCCAATGGCTGGATTATGTTCTTATCAAGGCTTGCAAACCTTGCCTGCTCAAAATTCTCTTCTCTTGCACCTATGGTAATTATCTTGGCATCATCAGCTAACTGTGCCATCTCTTTTTTCGTAATCTTGCCGCCATGTTCTCGTATAATTTTCAACGCAGTAACAAGTTCTGGCTTTGGAATCTGGATCTCATAAGCAGGCAGTCCAATGTTTCTCTTCCAGCCAATTGATTGTTGCTTGCCTTCAAATGCTGCATACTTTTCGGCTTCAGCATAAAACGGCTTGACATTATTTTTAGTATTAAATATCATGCATGCCATCATGCAAGCAATTGCCTGAATTTTAGAGCCTGATGCTACATTTACGTAAATGTCATTTGCTTTTTCTTTAAGAATTATTTCTTTAACAGATTTTATTATCTTGAACAAGTCAAGTCTGTCAGCTTTTGCAATCTCAAACTTTATGTTATTTTTCTTCAATTCCTTTTCGATCTTTTCCCTGTATGCTCCAGCCTTATCTTCTGATGCCATATCGTGTATCAAAAGCCAGACCTTGTCTGCTCTCTCCTTTATTGCAGGAATCACGATCCTGTCTATCTCAAACCCTACAGGGGCAATGTGTACGCGCATCTTGGATAAATTACTCATGATAGTATCTACAGTCTACATACTATAGATATGATATATAATAATTCCGGTCTCCTAGTTATTGTATGATAACCACACAACATATCGCACTTGACTCATGCGTAGTAATTAGCATGATGGAAGATCCGAGACTTGGAATGAAGCTAAAACAAGGCCTCAAAGGAAAATCTGTAAAAATTGTACTATGTGATATTGTACTCTCCGAAGTAAACCGGGTAAGGGGATATGCTAAAGACTATATCATTTACAAAATATCTAAAATTCTTGGAAGAAGTGTAGAATTACAACAAACCAACTCACAGGAAAAAGAAGATGCGCAAAAACTATCTGGACAATTTCTAGAATGCCACAACGGAGACAATATCATACTAGCACTTTGCAAGATACGAGATTACATTCTTGTAACATTTGATAGAGCACTGCTTCGAACCTGCAACTTTGTTGGAGTTGTTGCATTTAGTCCACTACAGGCGGGGGGAATCTAAGATGAATATTTTTGATAAAGCATTTCGCTTGTTACCCAAATCCATACAATCTTCATTGTTACTTGAAGATCTAAAACGAGTAGAAGGAAATCTAGAGTATAATCGCACACTTGTTAGATTCCTAGAAGACAGAAGCAATGATCTCAGGTCCAAGCTAGCTGAACTGGGAGTGAGATTGTAATGATTGGAATCATAATTGCGCTTCTCCTAGGGTACTGGCTTGGAAAGAACGAAAAGAAAGAACAAAAACAAATCGACAAAGAGTACACTGATTCTGTAAAATGTAACAGAGTAGATTACGGTTATGTCAGAGAGGGAGAATCTGTGGAGGATTTGACATGACTGCAAAAATATCTCTCAGAGTTGAGGATGGATACACTAGAGATTTTGGAAAGGGAATAATGAGAATTGATTATAATTCCATGGATGCCATACATGCCAAGACAAGAGATGTCATAGAAATTAAAGGTAAAAGAAAAACTCTGGCCGTTTGCCTAGCAGTATATCCTTCAGATGATGATAAAGGAATTTTACGAACTGATAACATAATACAAAATAATGCTAGAGTGTCACTTGGAGACAGTGTCACCATACAAAAGGTTAGAAAAATCATCACAAAACATGTTACAGTATTACCTTTGGAACCAATACCTCCAGGTATGGAGAACTATCTGAAAGATGCGTTAGATGGGGTCCCTGTAATAAATGGCGATGAGATTGCCGTGCCGTATTTTGAGAAATTTCTCCACTTTCAAGTTATCAAGGCTGTACCTACTGGAGTAGTCTCTGATCAAAAAACAACATTTCGCATTTCACAAGATAAAAAATCTAGAGTGAGAACATGAATAAATTTAGAATATATTCATTATTTACAATTGTAATTTTCTTCACATGGATAGAACTAATGAGTACAGAAAAACGGGATTGGAGATCAAAATGAACATAAGATCAATAACACCAAAATTTGTCAGAAGAATATTTGTCTTGAGGGAATACCGAATAACCAAGGCAATCATAAAAAATCTCAAGACAGATAGAATTCCCAACTTTGAGGATTTTCTGAGAAATCCTAGCCCAAATATGTTAAGACCTAAAACATTCTATGAGGCAATGGTAAAATATTATCATGAGTCATTAATCCAAAATGAGGGAAGGCTCGAAGATCTACAACATGAAATGAGAGAATTGGGAATACCGTTAGAATGACAAAAAGCCGAATTAGGATGATACCTAGAAGTCTGTATATCTCACGTCATCGCTTAACGGTTCGACTCCTTTCATTTTGTTCTTCAATTTTTTTAGTTGGTCATCTATATTATTCATTTTTTCACGATCTGGTTCAAGTTCTTTTACCTTTTGTTTCCTTTTTTCGTGTAATTCAAAAATATTTTTTTTAATAGTTTTTATCTGCGGACTTATTTCTTCTCTGGCGACTTTCTCTTTCTGGAACATAGATCTCTCCAGATCTTCTCTATCAGAATTGACTTTTTGTTCCAATTCCTTCTCCATTTGTTTTTTTTATACTAATTATCTTAATTTCCATTTTAGTTATTGACTTTTGTAATCTTTGCATCATTAACCGTTTTATGCGCTTGCGTATAGCGCCTATGCCTTTTGCATCTTCTATTGTTGATTTTTTCTTTTTTAATCTCTTGATATCTTCTGAAATTTGTAATATCTCCAAATCGTTTTCAGATTCATCTTGTAATCGTTTGATTTTATTTTCTAAAAATTTTCTTTGGGTTTTTGTCTCTTCATAACTTTTCTCCTTTATTTCCTTCTCGCAACGTTCTATCTCTCTTTTCTGTCCCTCAATTTCTTCGTCAATGGGATTGATTTTCGAACAAATTTCAGACCATATTTGCTGCATTTCAGAATTTAAAATCTTGATTTTTTCTTCAATAGGGTCCTTGTCCATGTCTAACTATAATTTGTAATTCTCCTTTGTTCCTTCTAAGGTTTTATCCAGAATGAAAATGATTGATTCTAAAATAACCAGCATAATTTATGATATGAAAACCATACTGAGCCATGACAGTGAAGAAGGCAATTCAAGTACTTGATGCGTTGATTGAATGTAAACAGGGCTCTAAAACCCGAATGCTTTCCCCAGAAAGACCTTGGAACGGCGAGGAAGACAGCGTTAAAAAATTAGCACGTACTATTGCAGAAAATCTACAATGTGATGTGGAATGGTTGCAGGCAATAAAGAGACATCTTCTTCCAGAACAACACGGGACGAAGATAGTTTTTGAAAAGAATGCGCGAAACTGAACTGATTATATTATAACCACACCAATTTATCTCAGAAAATATTCTAAAAATTCATGACTGTAACTAACGCTGTTAAAGGTTTGAAAAATATCATACGACTCAGAGAAGAATTCATTGAGGATCTTGATACTCTGACAAAAGATTGGAAGGATGAGTGTGCTACGGGAATAATAGATGCCATCAAGGATTTCATGACAAGGGATGTTGGTTCCTTTGAAGGGATACTGGGAGAGATTCAGAGTAAAAACATTACAAAAGCATCTCATAATAACAAGAAAAGGAAGTAAGATTTTGCGTATACCTCATACTTTGATTGTATTATAATATGAAAAAAATTGGCGAAGCAAAACCGATGCTATTTGAGGACTATCTAATTCTAAGTCTGGATAAGAAATGGCTTGATGTCTTTGGCGAGATGCCAACATTTGAGGCAAGTCTTGATAACAACGGAAAACTACATTTGACAAGTACGAAATCGGTTTACGATAAGAAATTGAAGGAAGAATAAGATCTCTTGAAAAAATCCACAAAGAAACTGTAAAGGCTAACAAAAAGAGAACAGGTCTAAGGTAAAACTACCTTAACTCCTAAACAGAGTCAAAATAGATCATGTAAAAGATTGAATTGGAGCGAGTAGATCCTCATAAATAAAAAATCTCAAATACAATCTAGTATTTAACTATATTGATCACGGAACTAATTTCTAGAAAAAGACTCTTTTTCTAGATTATACACTTTTTAATAATCGTATAATCCAATAATGATTAACATGTAATTACTTATGCATGATTATAATTCCAGAAGAACTCTTATATTCTGGATTTAAGTTCATAACTATATGGCTAATTCTATACAAATCGACATTACCCCCGACAAAACACTCATCAAGAAACTAGGGCTCATAGGATACAGGACAGAACAAGCAATTGCTGAGATAATTGATAACTCGGTAGATGCCAGAATAGAAACTGTAAAAGAAAAAATTTCAGTTCAATTGAATTTTGAAAACAACTGGATAGGCATACGCGATGACGGTATTGGAATGGATAAGCAAGACATCACTAATGCGTTGATAATTGCCAAGGGAATGAAAACCGATGATAAACTTGGTAAGTTTGGAATAGGTATGAAAAGTGCATGCTCTGCACTGGGTAAAAAATTTAAAATCACTACTGCAAAAATAAATTCTACAAAAGAGTATTCTACCGAATATGATGAAGATAAATGGCTTTCAGATGAATCACTTAATTGGAAAAACTTTACAATAAACGAACGGGATCTAAAACCCGAAGAAAGGTGGCACGGTACAAGAATTACTATAGAAAAATTGAAAGTGCCAATATATGCAAATCAAATAAGCAAACTTAAAGAAAGATTTGCAATTAGATATGGACCGTACATATCATCCAACCAGATTGAATTGCAGCTTAATACAAAGACCTGTCATATTGTTCAGGCAGATATTGAAGAAAATAGTAAAGAAGAAATTAACATAAACACACTAGATGGAATAAACATCAAAGGCAATATTGCCCTTTTGAAAAAGAGGTCGATACAAGGATATTATGGGATTCATCTTTTCAAAAATGGGCGTCTAATAAAAGCATATGAAAAATTTGGATTCACTAATCATCCGTCTATTGCACAAATTATTGGAGAGTTGCATCTAGATCATGTTCCAGTAAATTTTCAAAAAAATGAATTCATTAAAGAATCCCCCGAATATGAGACAGCTGAAAATGCTTTCAGACTATATCCAGCAGTGCAGAACACAATAAGAAAAGCTCGTATAGGAAATGAGCCATCACAAAGTACAATACTAAATATCTTTGACTATTTCATAAGTCATGCCAAACCTGATGTACTTGATGCAAGAATGAGTACAAAGTCCGCTATGCAACTGTTTGATAATACAAATGATCTAAAATTCAAAGTTGGGAATACTCAGATTTCAATTAAATTTGAGAAGAGGGAATCACTCTATGATATACAGTCTATTGATGGTAATCTTGTCGTATATGTAGACAAGAATAATCCTGTTTTCAAGTATTCCAAGAATCCACTATCTGTAATTGGCATGATTGCATCTGAAGTAGAACTAGTTGCAAAAAATCCAACATACGGAGAATTTGTCCAGCAAAGGAACAAAAATTGGTCCCGATTCTTGGAAGACTGGTCAAAGAAAGAACCAATTGAACGTAACAGAGAGGAAAAAACACTGCTTCTTAGAAACTACCATCTAGCAAAAGAGCTTGGAGAACTTCACGTCGAACTAAAAGAGATTTGTGATTACAAGTTTCAATTTACTGCACTATCTACACTCTTGGACTTTTTACATAACATTCTTGGGAGAATCATATATCACATATACACAGTAACAGGGCATGGAGAGAATCTAACTGATCTCATCTCGGAGATTATGGGAGAGGAATTTGTTATTGTAAATGATCCTAGTCCGGATGAATTGAAAGTAGTTCTAGACATTGAAAAAAATAAAAAAATCATCATAGTAAGAGAATATGCAGAGATATCTGGAACTACAATTGCATCTCCAGAAAAAGCATGGGTGGACTTGGTAAATGAAATTTATACTCACAAGATCCCTGTTGCTGAAAAAGAACTAAGTAGAGTTCTTGAGAGTCTAATGCGTCAAACTACAATAGACAAAGATAGAATTCTACACTATGCAAAACAATACAAAAAACTAGACAGAGTAAAACCAATAGTGGAGGCACTTTAGTTGCTTGCAAGTGAATTACACTTTAGTAATTTTTTGACCCTGGAACACATTAACCAAGTCAAGACTGACTTTGGATTTCAAAATGCTATCCCTATTGAAAAATTCATAATGGATTTTGAGACGTTTTTTCACATACAGGAATACATTCCAGATAGCATCGTAAAGGGCGGAATGTCCGTTCCTTTCCATCTACCAGACAACACTGCAAGGCGTCTAAGTGTGGATATTGATATTGTGACTTCAATGTCTAAAGATCAAGTAATAGAAGTCATAGGAAAAGTGAGTAATAAACTAAAAGAAGCCATACGGATTAGTGAAAATTACAAACCCAATAAACCGAAAAAAGATCTAAAACTCTTGACATACTTTCCAAAGTTTGATTCGTGTTTAGGAGATGAGGGTGAAATCAAAGTGGACATCACATATGATTTTACAGAATCAATTCCAGTCAGAAAGATAACACGCCCTATAGACTTGTTTGCATGTGGGATAGATTTTCCGTTCAATACGTATAAAATTGGTTCCTTAATTGGAGATAAAATTACAACTCTTGGATTTTCTACCATAGGCATAGATACTGGTAGAGCTGATGAGTGGCCCAAGCAAATCTATGATGTTGCAACATTAACAAAATACACGACTAGTAAGGAAGATTTTGTAGACGTTGCAGACAGTTTTCAAGTAGTTTCAGAATATGAGAGAACTGTGTTTGCGAATGAATTCACTGATGACAATATAATGAATGACATATTATCCTCAATGACTGGATTGTTAGAAAATAACAATGGGTATCATCTTGCTGGTCATTATGTGGATAGACATGAGACTTTTCGTAATCAGTTATTAATACAAAACAGATATCTCAAACAAGAACATGCAACAGACATACTAATAGTAAAATATCTTGTAAAGAAGATCAAAGACTTGTCAAACAGCATGTTAACAAAAGAGAATTTTGCTAAAGACTGCTTTACAGATATACAAGAATTTAATCGGATAAAATCTTTAGATGGAACTGGAAAGAGAACAGAACACAACAAAATCAAAGCAAAACATAGTACAGAGGAAGAACATATAAAATTGATAAAGGCAATAACTGTTGAACAGTCTTTCTTATATGATAAAATAATATCCTAGCAAAAATTGAGAGTATTTTATTGATCTAAATAACTTTTTTAATAATCATACGTACAAAAAGTATTGAATTACTACTATAAACCGGAAGATAAAGAGGATGTAAGGAACAGTAAGGGTAAATTCATCACTTGGAAATTAAAGAAAAAGACAGTAAGTGAGGCGGATTTGATTCTAAATGAAATTCAACCTTATGTAAAAAGAATCACCCATACAAAAAAAGACCTAGAAAAACACTGGAATGGAGTTAGTAATTTCGGATGGATTTTTGTTGATTATGAGATACTGGATAAAGCATATTGGAATATCATTGGTGCGGGATACTTGGATTTCTTTGAGATCATCAAAAATGTGTATTCATGTTTGGTTTTATCTAAAACAATGCCCTTCAATATGAGAGACGCCGAAATCCGTGATTATAGAGTTCTAATCATAAATATAGAATATTTCAAAAAATTTGCAAAAGCAATAACAAAAAAGAATTTTGTCAATCTATTCATGTACAAATTCACAGATTCAGAATTAGAGAAGATTATTCGTAGGTGGTTAATAGAAAAACCAGATAAACTCAAACTCATACGAGATGCAGAAGATATTTCTATTTCAGACATTACGACATTGGTAGAAAAATTCAAAGTTACAAACTTGCAAGAATTATCTGATTTACTTGACAATGCAACAAGGATTCTAAAGAGTAGAATTGAAGAGAATTACAAACTGTTTGATGCAAAACTAATTGAATTTGAAAACATGATGAATGAAGAGAAAGTAGAGATGGAAAATTCTAAAAAATCTAATCTTGAAAATAGGCTGAAAAAACATCTGAAAGAAAATCCATGGATTATAGATTTTACATATAATGAAAAAGATGTAGATGAAGAAACACATGAACATGTTGATGTCTTAGTTGTTGGAAGTTATCTTGGTTACAAAAAAGGATTAATCATTGAATTGAAACGACCAGATGTTCCATCCATTAAGGAATACAGAGGTCGGGCTGCCATAACTGCCACTGTTGGAAATGCTCTTTCTCAGTTAATCCAATATACAAAAGAAATTATTGAAAAACCCTCTGAAGGTAACACTAGGACATTTTTTGAAGGATTAATAGTAATCAGTAATGATATGAATGATTTCATACCATACTTCAACCAATTTCTACACAATGTTTCTGTAAAGACATATCGTGAAATTCACGACGATGCCAGAAAGCGTCTGCGAACATTTGCAGACGGAATAAGTGAGAAGCCAACAAAAGATCCTAATTCTAATATCTCACAAGCGTCAATGTGACACATGATGGAACCGTTAGGCAAACTTTCAATCCGAAAATTTAAACCTAAAACTGCAAAAAGGGGCAAAGAGACCACAACACGAAAAAAGCAACTACAGGAAGCGTTTGTTAATCAAAACAAGAATCTTGCAGAATTACAAGAAAAATGTAAAGGAAAACATCTATCAATTAAAGTAGTATTCCATCTTAACGAATACACCGAAGACAAGAGTAGCTTCAAAAAAGACTTGGATAATTTGCTTAAGATACTCATGGATGTCATTAAAGAGGAAATGGATGACAACGAGAAGAAAATTGGTCTTGGACTAGTTATAAAAAACCAAGATGAAGATGTTTTTGAAATAATATGTCATAAGGAGTTTGTTTCAAAAGACAAAGACGAAGGAATTGACTTGGAAATTTCAGAGTGGAATGATAAGGACAAAAAAGTCATACTTTAAAACTTTAGCGTGGTGTAAATAGTTTAAACCAGTGGTTCTACGTTATGTACCAAAATCTGTCTCTGCCGTTATTGTATTAACAAAAGGTTCTCGAATGCATTATGCAAGGAGGCTCGATGGGATCAAACCATTCATCTGGTTCTTTTTTTCAGTAACGCAAGCTCCGGTAGTGCAAGGGCAAAATGAATGTGAATACAATCATCTGCCTCATCCTGGTTACAAAACATCTTGTTGTTTTTAAGATAAACCTCTGCCAGTTTCCCTGTCTTGTGATCTCTGAGTACCAATGTTTCCCCAACACTGATTTTTTCAATATATGGTGCATAGTTTTTCAAAAAATTATCTTTTTCCACATTCAACAAAAGAGTTTCATTGACATAATCTACAAGTGTTAATCCCTTTTCTTTTGCTTTGTTTTTTACTTTTTGATATGTTGCTTCTTCTATAGCAACAGTTGGATTGCGTTTCTGTTTGTCTTTCATTGACATGTCTTTGGTATGATATGATATTACTAGAATATATGTTTTACATGTTAATAACACGTAAATAAAGAGTTGTTAACCCGTAAACTTTATTATTGACATATTACATGTTAAGAACATGTTATTTACAAGTTTACAATTTGACTTAAAACCCAGAAAGCAAGAGGGTCCAAAGATACAGGATCTCAATAAATCAGTCAATTTGGAAAAGTATGCTAAAATCAAGGCCAAACCTTTGGAGGGACCTGTGAATTGAGTCAAAGACAGGACCTCTCAAGTTACAACATGACGAACAACAAATGTCCAAGATGCAATAAACTCAGTCTCTGTGTCATGGATAATGAGATTTGTTGCAGCAAATGTGGAATTGTACTTGGACCTGATTACCAATTACAAGAGACCACTTCAAGCTCCAAACTAAACTTGTACCAAATTACTGAAGTGGGATGCAAAAAGGTGAATCTTGAATTTGCAAGGCATATACATGAAAACAAGTCTGATGTATCCCAGATATCAAATGTCTGTGTAAAACTAGATCTTCCAATCTATGCTGCACAAGACATTAACATTGTATATCAAAAACTCTCAAAACACAAGCAGCAGGAAAGAAAGGCATATGCTGAGAAATTAAAACAACTCTTAGATCTGGTAGCAAAAGGCCTGGAAAAAGAAGAGAAGGTTGCTATTCTAAAAAGAACCAAGCCAAAGGGATGCACAAAAGCAAACATTGTAGCATTTGCATCACATCTAGCGTGTAGAAAGTATGGCCTCCCAAAATCTGACGCACAAATAATTGAAGCAATTAAAATGAATTTTGGAATGAAACGTACGTTTACTATTTTAAAGACATATTCATTGAACCGAATTACGGCTGAAAGTCTTGGAATTGTATGTGATTATGATAAGAGCAATTACTATATGCGAATTCTACTAAATAAGATACGCTCCAAAATAGGAGATGGACCTCTTTTTAATAAAATACAAAGACAGGCCATTGAGAATTTAACCCACATTACTGACACACGAGAAAATACTAGAGCACAACGAGCCCTAGATCTTGCATTAGAGGGAGCGAAATTAAATGTTCAAGTATGAAGAAGCACTAGTAAATATTTCAAAACTAAAACCATGTCCTGTCAAGGTTACACTACACACTGAAAAGATGCTAAAGGACCTTACAGGTATAGTAAAAACAAATCCTGAGCAAATTGAACCAATTGTAGTTGCAATTCTTGGCTCTGAACAATACATTCTAAACGGTGATCTACGTGTAAAGGCATTTGAAAACGCAGGAAAAGATTCTATCAAGGCTTGGCGTATAGATGTCAAGACAATTTCAGATGTTGTAAGACTTCATATCGAACTGAACACACATGGTTCAATCAATCCAATCAAGATGGCTGAAGCTGTACGTTATCTTGAAAAACATAACGTGATACCATTAGTTGATAAAAGATACCTGGAACTTGCCAAGAAAACTTTGTACCCCAAAGTGCGCCAGGAATGGGACGACTTTATCATTACAGCATGTCAAAAGCATCCAAATGTAGATCTCCCTATTCATATCATAGAAAAAATTGCTGATTTCTCAACTGAAAAAGAGCAATTAACTGCAACAACTGTCATTTTGGATACAGTACGGACTTTAAAGCCCAACAGATTTGTCTTTCCTGCACCTCCCGCACTTGATGTGATACTTTCATCTCTTACGCAGAGACAATCTGAAAAAGAGATCATTGTCTTTGAGCCTCCTGAATCTGAAAAGAAAGGCTGGAAAAAACCAAACATGAAAGAGGCAGAGAATCTAATCAGGGGTTCGTCACATAACAGTCTTGTACATTGTAAATGTGGAAGGGACCTGCTTTTGGACACAAAAACCCACAGGGTATCAAATGTCAATTTTGATCAAGAGAACCAGTGCATAAAACTTGTAGATGGAGATGGCCAGGCAGCATATGTGGTACCACCAACAGTCATCGAATTTTTAAAAGTTGAAGACGGGCAATCACTCCGAATTGTTACCATAGATGGACCAAGAGAACTTGAAAAGTTTGCAAAGAGTCTAAAATCAAATTCATTTAGAATGGTTATAGTCACTTGTAATTGATTCCTGAGATCCAAGGAAAGCTTTGGATGTATGTTCATGGAAACAGATTTCTACAGTCCAAATCCAAAGCAGCACAAATTCTCAATTCACTTTATCCTGACAAGAAGAAATCTATCTCATTGTTAATCAAAGAGTATGGTACTAACATTGGATATACATTAAAGAGATTTATGCGTAAGGAATTAATAATTCAAAATCCCGATGAGACATATTCTTTAACACAATTTGGTATTTGGTTTTCAATCTCTAATCAACTGGGTATTACATTTTTACAACTCTGTGTACTTGCCTCTACATGTTGTGTGCAAAAAAGATATGATGAAAATGGAAAACAGGGATATTACATCTTGCCATTTTTTGAAGAAATTTTCAAGAAATATTATACAAAAAAGCAATTGGAAAATGTATTTTCTATTCTTAGGACCAAGAGATTTGGCTATCGCATCACTAAAAAAAGTCTTAGAGTCTATCCTGCATTGCATGACAAACTGATGCACAAATACGGTTCTCATTTTAGTTCCCTTGAGAGATGGCTTGATAATATCCAAGAGCAGGAATTGGCCATATTTTCAGCAGTATTTGACAATGATTCACTCATCATAGGTCAAGAAAATAATGGGGAGATGCCATCCAGTTAATGAAATACTTGAGAGAGGCTAAAGTTGCTAAACCAGATCCACAACCTATTTTTAACATCACATTTTTTTGTGCCAATCGAAGGGAAAAAATTCTCCCTTGGATTGGCATTTCATTATAGTTAGAATCTTGGGACCCAAAGGTATGTAGCTAAAAAATTAAGATCTGGAAGGTCACAGTTTGTATTTTCATTGGAACGTGTCTTTAATAGTCTTGTAACACTAGTCTTGTTTTACGAGACTATAGTTACAAGGAATATATTTTAATAGTTGTGTAACCATAGTCTTGTCAGACGAGATCATGATTACAAGAGAATTAAGACTTCTCGGTCCCAATGAATTGAAGCTTTTGCTTACACTTGAGGAGGAGAAAAAGACGATATTCAGGACTGATGATGCGCGTAAAATATTGAAATCTACGGAATCTTCGATAAAGAACGTTTTGTACAGGCTCAGAAACAAGGGCAGGATTGAGGAGATAGAGCGTGGCAAGTACCTTCTGATACCTGCAAAGGCAGGATATGGTGGCAAGTGGGCAGAGACGCCCTTTATCATAGCATCAAAAATCGTAGAGTCATATTACATAGGATTTGCATCAGCGCTCAACTATTGGGGGATGACAGAACAGATCCCAAGTGTAACATTTGTTGTCATCACTGGACGAAAGAGAAATTTGGAGTATGGTCCGCTCAAGTTCAAATTTATCACGTTTGCCAAAAACAGGCTTTTTGGAATAGTGGAAGAAAAGATTGACGGTGAGGCATTCAAAATATCCTCAAGAGAAAAGACAATTGTAGATTGTTTGCTTTACCCACAATACTGCGGAGGAATTGACGAAGTGATCAAGGGCATATGGGAATCACATGATGAACTTGATTTTACAAAGCTATTTTACTATTCAGAAAAGATTGGCGTTCAGGTTGTCAACAGGAGACTGAGATACATACTGGGCATGCTTGACATAAAGACAAATTTGGACGACAAAGTGTCAAATAAAATTCCAAAAGGATTGATGTGGCTTGATCCAAGTGGGCCAAAGAAAGTAATCGAATACTCCAAGGAGTATGGTTTAATCGTAAACAGAACAAAGAAAGAATTGACTGGATGGATGGGATACTAGACCGTGATTGATAAAGACGACATAAAAAAAATGATGGAGAAAAACATCATACCTGAAGACAATCATGATGCATATGAGACTAGGCAATAAAGAATTTTGAACCCAAGAAGAAAAAAGGGGGATTGAGTTTGTGTCCTTGGATTCATTAATCTAATCAGACTTGTCAATCAAAGTCTTAGTCAAAAAAGAAATCTCTGATAAAATTGAGGGATTTTCACCTGAATTGAAAAATAGGAATCATGGAAACGCAGTAAGAGGCGGTGAGAAAAAGCACTACTATCTAACAATGACTGTTATAAATTGGACTCAAAGCTCTACTCAGGGAGAAAAGGATTTAAAATATAACTACCATGGTTATATTATGCACCTAAAACTCTCCACGAAGCCAATGAGTCACGAAGAACAGAAAATTTACCTCTATCTGGAGAGCATAGAGAAGAATACCTTCAAGGTTTCAGAACTAGATGCCAAGAAATTTGGCATGGTTCCAAGCTATCTCTATGTTCTGATAGGGAGGCTGGAGAAGAAAGGGTGGATAACTCGGGTGGGTAAGGGAGTGTATCTACGCCTGCCGGCTGCAACGGCGGTGGAGGGTAAGGTGTACTTGGAGGACCCATTCGAGGTCGCACTAAAGATGTTCAAAGGTTATCTTGCATTTCAAAGTGCCCTCAAAGTTCATGGACTGAGTGAATACGAACCATTCACGATTTATGTTGCTACAAAAACAAAATCAGAGACAGTGTCACTGCTGAAGCATTATGAAATAAAGGCCATAAAATTCGGTAAGCGATTTACAGGATTTGAAAAAACAGGAAAATATACAGTGTCAACAAAAGCAAAGACGTTTTTTGACTGCTTTTATCATCCTAACTATGCCGGCGGATATGCCGAAGTTCTGAAATCGCTTCACACTGCTGGTACAATAGACTGGAAGGAGATGGAAAAATACTTGGAAAAGTTTGGCTCGTCAAGCATTTGTCAGAAAATCGGTTACCTTATCTCTCTTCTTAAAGAAACCGAATACGATCATCCACAAGACTTTATCGACTATCTGAAAGGGCGCATAGGAAACAAGACGAAACTAGATTTCAGTCAAAGCGGTGGATCGTACAACAAAGAGTGGATGATAATAGACAACATTGGAAAAAAGAAGCTTCTCTCATGGTGGTACAATGGTTAGTAAGAGAGAGGCACAGCAAGCAGCAGCAAAGACTGGCATAGGACTGCAGTACGTACTGAAAGAATCGCGAGTCTTTGACATCTGGAGCAAGATCTGTCCAGCATTTCTTTCCAAGGAATTCAAAGATCATGCAACAGTCATCTGCAAGGGCGGTACACCTCTCAACAAAATATTTCTTGGAAACGTCCAAAGGTTTTCAGAAGACATTGATATGGATATTTTCTTCAAAAAGAAACTCGAAAAAGATGACAAGGTTCAATTTATCAGAGATAACATAATGCCTCTTCTAAGCAGTTCGTATACGATTCCTAAAGAAGCAAGGAGGAGGAACATAATTCTGTTCTTCTGTCAGTTCCAAAATGAAATAGGAATGAAGGACAACATACAGCTAGAATTCAATGTAAGCGAGGTCAGGACGGGAGTAGATGTGATAGCAGACGCACACAGCAAAATACTTCCGCTGAACCTTAGCGGAATACCTGTCTATTCATTTGATACTCTCATAGCAAAGAAGATGAAGGCATTTTATGAGAGGGAGGAGGGAAAGGACATCTATGACCTGTACTACAGCCTAAAACTGAACAACAACATGACCAAAATAATTCAAATACTGAAGGATGTTCTCAAATCTTCGAAGATAGATTATGACGAGTTTGTCAAGGAGATCCCAAGGAAACTGGCAGATTCAACAATGATGAAGAGCCTACACGCTTCGACCAACCCGTACATTCCTAAAAATCTAAGAATAGATTTCATCAAGGCATCAAGTGAGATATCCAAAAAGATCCTGCCGCATCTTTAACTAAAATAAAATCCATAATAGATTCGAATAATTGATTGAGGGTTGGGCATTAATCCCAGTCTATTTTGATCATACAATAAAATCAATTTAATGAAAATTGTCATGATACGATGTCATGTTGTAAGAATCTGGATGAAGTAATCAAGTACATTTAACTGGGGACGTAAACTCATATGCCAAAATTATTCAGGTTGTCACAAAGATTCATCAATTGTGATGAAAGGCATTTTCGTTTACAAAACTTTGTAATTTTTGTCTTAAATGTCTATGGCATATCATATGACATGAACGCAATAGGACTTGATATCGGAACAGGTTTTGTCAAATGTGTCTCCGATACAAAGAAAATAAAATTTCCATCGCTTTGTGCATACAGACAACACGCAATCTGGGAAAGCAAAAAAGGAAAAATTGAGGCTGTGGGCGATGAGGCAGTAAAACTAGCTGAATATCCAGACGCTGTAGTGATAAGGCCTGTCATGCTTGGTAGACCAGTACACGAAAAAGGCTTTGAAGAATTGGTCAAAAAAGCAGTAGATTTGGTCTTGCAAAACAATGATGCAATCGGGCAAGAGTCTGAGTTGACAAGATTCTGTATGGTCATTGGTCTGCCATACGAAGCAAGATCTCATGCTAAAAATATCCAGAAAATGGTAACACGATTATTCCATCCAAAGAGATGTGATGTAGTACCGCAGGTGCTTGGTACCTTGATTGATGTGGATTTGCCCTCTGCAATTGTTACAAGTATTGGACAGGGCACAACCGAGATTGTTGCATTCAAGGATTATTCTGCAATCAGGGGCATCTCAATTCACCATGCAGTAAATGACATTAGTTCAAAACTTGGAACTTCTAAAACTGCCTATCTTGATAATGATATCTTCACAAACCCGCAGGTAAATCCACTTGTAGCAATGCTTGCAGATTCAATACTTGATGACCTCAATGGGATGCGCCAAGACTTGCAGCACTTGCCAATAATTGTATCCGGAGGAGGCATAATGATTCCTGGTCTAAAGGAGGCAATAGAAACAAGACTCTCACAGAATATTATAATACCACAAGATCCGGTCATGTCAAACGCGTTGGGTCTGTTCAAACTTGCATCCCAGGAATGTTGACAAAGTCTGAACGTAGATTTATTCATGATCCAAATTCGATTTCTAAATCATACAAAGTCGTACTCAAAAGTAGAATCAACAAGAAGATTCGAAGATGTTGCTCTGATCTCAAACTAATTGCAGAAAAAAATTCTGAATTACAACTGAACCTTGGTATGTTTGCTGAACTTTTTGACTATAGTGAACCATTACAGAATTCTGTAATTTCTACAAAGAAAAAGCACATTGACACAAAGAGTCCAAAAATGTCAATTTTGGACATGAACAAGATGGCCTAGCCGTAACTCCTTATAAATAAAATACATTTTATGCGTAAGCAACACCAGCTTACAAACAAAAAATACCGCATATGTCATTTGGCAACATCGCCACCAATTCTAGAATATCTTTTGATTTTTTTAATCTACATCCAACAAACAACACAACTCTACACTGATTTGACATGTGATTATTACGGAATTCTGTAATGCTTGGATTGCCCATCTTTTGGGTAAACACCAACTACCAAAAATATCTGCTCGCAGCAAAATTTTCTATTGCAAAAAAATAGAACAAAGTGGATTTTCCACAACATCTAATTTTTTAAAACAAGATGTATGACATCACTACCAACCAGATAATATCACAGACATCAAAGTGCTACACCCATTTTTTACAGGAGGTAAAAAAATATGAAAAACATACCACAACTATATGAAACAGAACAAACGGCCGCACAGGACAAAATAATCTATCAGAAATACGAGATACGCACAATTGGCTTTTACTGGCTAATTGCAGAACTTGATAGAAAAATAAACACTGCCTTTGGGTACGCCAATCTGCATGATGATTTCAATGCAGAATGGGGCTACATTTCTATCGAAGAGTTGTTAGACAATGGAGCACAATTAATCCAAGATTGGAAGCCCTGCAAATTCAGTGAGGCCATGAAAATGATCAAGGAGGCACAAGGTCAATGATGCCAAAACAAACCATCAAACGAATCTTGAACGCATATGGCAAGGCCATAAACGAAATTCATTCACAGGGAATGACTCTTGATGACTATGATGAAAAAGAGATCATAGGCATGGTTCAGGACATCTTGAATCACCCACATCAACACAGGAGCGAATCTTGATGAAGAAATACCCTGATGAACTGACCTTGGATGAATTTGATGACATGCTCTGGACTAGAGAAAAACAGTTTGGGCTTGAAGAGAAAGCCAACATCGAAGAGATGAAAAAATACGCAGAGAAAATCAGTGGCCAGATCTATACACAAGTAGATGGAGATCAAGACAGGATGTATTTCAAAGGTCTCCGATTTGTCAACAGAACTGGAATCTACGAAGTTGTCAAGCTTGACGGATATGAGGCTGACAACTCTTGATGCCATGGCTCTGCGAAAAACAAATGAACAGTATCAAGAAGAAATCCAAATAGGATTTTTCTGACCGAGCCAATTTCTCCAAACCAGCAATACATAGCATAGGCTATGCGGACTCGGCCGACTGGTGTGAGAGATAAAAAATATGGACCGATTATTCTATGGTGCAACATGTTAGTTGTCATCCAATGGATGCAGACTCAAATCCCGTTTCCGGTCCATATGAAATTTTAGAATTCCAGTATTCGGAAACCAATGCAGAACAGCAATCTTCCCTGTGCCAAAATCACAGGATGAACGAGCACATGCTCCTGCAATAATTTTTACAAAAAATGCAGAATGACATCACTACTGGACAGTATAGACCGACTGGAATTCTAGCACAAACCAAAAGGAGGTAGTGTAAATGAATCAAAAAAACATAACAAATGAAATACAATATGCAAAAGGACAGTGCGACATCTGCGAGAAACTTGCCAACATCAGGATACCTGTAGCAGGTTCCGGTGCAAGTGTTTCTTACTTGTGCATAAGTTGCATAGAGGAGAGACAGATTGCAGTGCTCTTGGAATATGTCGAGAAATTTGACATAAAGACGGAGGCATTGTAGAAATGAGCACTAGAAGCAACATAAGAATCCAAAGTGGAAACAGAAAATTCCAGATCTACAGACATTGGGATGGATATCCAGAAGGAGTTGTACCAGACCTACAGGAATTTTTTGCCTGGAACAAAGGTAGGAATGACGACCTATCCTATACAATTGCAAACTTCTTTTATTTCTTCAAAAGAAGTGCAGAAGAAAATGAAGTAGAACAAAGAAAAGAAGACAAAAGAATTGAAGAAATGACAGGTCCAAGCTGGAAAAACCCAACTCATTTGAGTGGAATTCTAACTGGATACGGAATTGTTGAAGCACAAGACCCTGAACCGGAAACATGGATTGAGTGGTTTTACGTGGCAGACCTTGATGAGAAAACCATCACGTGCTATGAAATAGGTCGAACCGACCCACTCGTATGCGAACATGCGGAGCTTGTCTTCCACTCCAAACACCCGTTGGTTGCACCAGAAAAGAGACTGTTAGCAAATGGAATTGCAGTTGTGGGCAACAAAATCTTTGAAGTGCCTAGCAAAACAACGCCAGGACAGACCTATACTGTAACATTGGAACCCGTTCACTGCAATTGCGCAGGTTTCAAGTACAGAAAAACCTGTTCGCATCTAAAGGCTGCAATTGCTGCATCAGGGGAGGAGGCAGTGGCGCAATGACCATACAGAAAGCACTAGAAGAGCTTGGTAATATTGTCAAGCTCTTTTCTAGCCAAGAACTTCCGGAGATGTGCAAGCAGGTCTTTATCAAAAACGTAGGACCATCAAGAAAGTGGTCTTTAGGAAACAGGCTTGTCATGCTGTTGCATGGTACTGCCGACGCTAGAGGATACAGACAGTGGCAGGAATCTGGAAGATATGTCAAGAAAGGTGCAAAAGCATTCTACATCTTGGCACCAATGATACGACACAAAAAAGTCGTAAACGAAGAAGGCAAGGAAGATGACGTAAAATTTCCTGTCGGATTTATCGGAATACCTGTCTTCCGATATGAGGATACTGATGGAAAACCAGTTGAAGCATACCAGCCAACAAAGCTTCCGCCACTGCTTGATGTAGCAGAAAAGTTTGGAGTCAAGGTAGAATATGGTCCAACCGTATTAGGTGAGGGAGGATCGTATAACTTGGTAACAAATGTAATCAAGTTGAGCCAAGAAAATCCAGACACATTCTTCCATGAACTTGCACACAAGGCTCATTCCACATTTG
>Ga0307373_10000982_pt1 | contig 54239 bp, 48 predicted proteins | sample OX2MG_FD_202534 | JGI IMG/M metagenome (GOLD analysis project Ga0307373, IMG submission 202534) | Soil microbial communities from Risofladan, Vaasa, Finland - OX-2 | ecosystem: Environmental > Terrestrial > Soil > Coastal area > Acid sulfate soil | place: Finland: Risofladan, Vaasa | collected... | reverse complement strand
AAGCGGCGGCGAACGCAGCGACGACGGCGGCAAATAACGCGACGACGGCAGCGAACAATGCAACGACGGCGGCAAATAACTCGGCGAACGTGTCGAACGCAGTGGGATGCGCGCTGAACCAGATGAACGCTGAGGAGAACGTGGAGGAGAGCGATAACACGCCGAGTCCTTACGTTCCCCCGACCGGGTATTCCTGCCCGTAGTTCAAGGGAAAGAACAGAACGGCAATAAGGGCGGGCGGCAGCCGCAAGGCTTCCGCCCGTTTTGTTTTTCCGGCGGGGAAATTCCTTCCGATGTGTAAATCATTTTTCCAATAGAGGCCGGGCGGACAGAATCGCTGCCTGCGGTTTTGTGGTGAGCTTGTCTCGGAAGTTGCGGGAAGCAACCGGCGAACGTCCTGACTCCGCAAGAGAGCGGAAGCGGGTCCTGAAGCCTCGCCGGCTCCTCCGCGTCAAACGGAAAAGAAGGTCCGCAGTTGGTTTTCTATCCCGCCTGCAGAATCTCTCGCACCGATTGCACGATGAAGCGCAGATCTTTCTCCTGGAGGCCGGGATGAACCGGCAGGGAGAGGACGCTTTTGGCAAGCCGCGCGCTTACCGGGAAATCCCGGTCGGCACCATAGCCGCGAAAGACTGGCTGGCGGTGAAGCGGCAGGGGATAATGGACGGCGGCTCCAATGCCGCGCTCGCCTAAGGCCTGAACCAATTTGTCTCGCGACATTCCGGCGCGTTTCGGGTCAATGCAAACAGTGAAAAGGCTGAAGGCGTGGTTCCGCCCGGGAGCAATTTGCGGCAGCCGAAGTCCCGGAAGGCCCGCCAGGCCGCGCGTCAGGTGGGCGGCATTCCGGCGGCGCGCCCGGAGAGCGGCGGGAAGCTTGGCCAGTTGCACGCGTCCGATGGCGGAGGCGATATCCGTGGTGCGGAAGTTATGGCCCAAACGGATGTGCCGGTAGCGGCTGGCTTCTCCGTGCGAGCGAAGCAAACGGATTTCCCGGGCCAGCCGGGCGTCGGAGGTGGTGATCATGCCGCCTTCGCCTGTGGTCATATTTTTTGAAGGGTAGAAGGAATAACAGACGGCGTCGGCGAAGGAGCCCACGTCACGTCCCTGGAATTGCGCTCCGTGAGCCTGGGCGGCATCCCAAATGACGCGCAGGCCGTGGCGCTGCGCCAGGCGCGCGAGCCCTGGGATATCGGCCGGCTGGCCGTAGAGATGCACGGGAATAAGCGCGCGGGTTTTGCTGGTGATGCGCCGCTCCGCCTGCTCCGGGCCCAGCGTGAACGTCTCAGGATCGACATCCGCAAAGACCGGCCGGGCACCCACCGCCGCTACCATCGCCGCCGTCGCCACAAAAGTGAAGTCGGGCACAATGGCTTCGTCGCCCGGCTGGAGAACCGCCCGGCAGGCAAGATAAAGCGCCGCCGTGCCGGAACTGACGGCAATGGCGTAGCGGGCGCCGACGGCAGCGGCAAAGCGGATCTCAAAATCTTCAGTGATCCGTCCGGCCCGCAGGCGGCCGCTCTCTAAAACCCGCCGGACGGCTTCTATTTCCCGCCGGTCCAGCAAAACCTGAGCGATAGGAACCTTGCGAATAAGTCAGTCTCCTTCTTGGCAAGTTGCTGAGGCAAGGCGTAGGGCTGTCGTGCTGAGCGGAAAGCAGATTCCATGCTCACCTCGAAATGACGGGCGAAGGGCTCGGTTTGACGTCATCGACTTTTTCGGCAATTTGTTCAATTTCAAATATACCCCGATGGATGTTTTATCGGCGTCCCCACCTAGCATTGCACGATCTTTTCTCGATGCTCTTTCACGTTGCGCGTGGCGTTCCGGGTGTCGATCACAAGCCTGGCGCGCTGGACGATCAGCGCATAGTCGTAGACGGAATGATCGGTGGCGATGATGACGGCTTCGGGTTCGGACAAAGCCTCCGGAGTCAGCTCCACGGAAGCCATCTGGAAGTCATAGCGCCGCATCCGGTGCAGGCGCGGGAAGTACGGGTCATGGTATTCAACCCGGGCGCCCTGCTTTTGCAGCAGTTCCATAATCTCCAGCGAAGGCGACTCCCGCAGATCGTCAACGTCCTTTTTGTAGGCCACGCCCAGGATCAGAATCCTGGAGCCGTGCAAGCATTGCTTGCGGCGGTTCAGAGCCTCGGCGAGCGCCTCAACCACGTGGCGGGGCATGGCGGAGTTGACCTCGCCGGCCAGCTCGATAAAACGCGTGGTAAAGCCGTACTCCCGCGCCTTCCAGGTCAGATAAAACGGGTCGATCGGAATGCAGTGTCCGCCCAGGCCCGGCCCCGGATAGAAGGCGGTATAACCGAACGGCTTGGTCCTGGCCGCTTCAATCACTTCCCAGATGTTGATGCCCATCCGCTGCGAAAGCAGTTTCAGCTCGTTCACCAGTGCGATGTTGACCGAGCGGTAGATGTTTTCAAGGAGCTTGGCCATCTCCGCAGCCCGCGAGGAACTTACCATGACGGTGCGCTCAAAGACGCTTGCGTAGAGCGCTTCGGCGGCAACCGCACTCTGGGCGTTCACGCCGCCCACGACCTTGGGGATGAGCTCTCTCGGGAAGTCCTTGTTGCCGGGGTCTTCGCGCTCCGGGGAATAGGCGAGCAGAAAATCGCCCGCGGGCCCTTTCGAGACCTCCGCGGAATTGCCACTGACGGTGTAGGGCTCTACCGGGCAGTGCAGCCCGGATTCCTCGAGCAGCGGCAGCAGCACTTCATCCGTGGTTCCCGGATAGGTTGTGCTTTCGAGCACAATCAGTTGTCCCGGCGCAAGGTGCGCGGCCACCGCCTTGCCGGTGTTGCGAATATAAGAGAGGTCGGGTTCGTGGTGAGTGTCGAGCGGCGTGGGAACGCACAGGATGACGGCGTCCATCTCCCGGAGTTGGCTGAAATCGCCTGTCGGGTGGAAGCGCTTTTGTTCCACTTCCCGCGCGATCTGGTTTTCCGGAATGTGCCGGATATAAGTTTTTCCGGCCGCCAGTTTTTCGACTTTGGCGGGATCAGTGTCAAAGCCGGTGGTTGCGAACCCCTTTTGAGCAAAGGATAAAGCCAGCGGCAGCCCCACGTAGCCCAAGCCTATGACGCCCACCCGGGCGGTTCGCTGCTCGATTTTGGAAACGAAGGCCGCAGGGGCGGCAAGGGATTCCTCGACGTCTTTCTTCTTGGCGTTCATATTGGCGACTCTCTCCGGGTTTCTCTCATGAGTTGTCCCGTCCTCGGGAGCCTTGGTCAGGGAGCTGGATGGGTTGCGTCATTTCCCAGGACGCTGCTCGGCGCGGATTCAAGAATTTTGGGGACGCCGCACAGGGCTTCCGTGATAGCGTCGTCGATGCTCGAGTAGCGCCAGGCGCCGAAGCGCCCAATCGACCACACCTGCCGCGATTCGAGAAAGTCCAGAAGTCGCTGCACGCGGCGGGCGCGTTCGAGGTTGTGTACGGGATAGGCGTAGGGAAAATGGTTCCGCACGACGTGCACAACATCCTCGGGCCGCGAGATCCATCCCAATTTTTCAAGGCACCCGGCGACGCGCCGCTCCAATTCATTTTCCCGTCCGGGCTCCGGATTCGAGATTTCCGCGGCAATCAGGCCGCCACCCTCCGGGGCCAACTCCGCGCAGAGGTTGGAGGGAAACACCAGCCGGAAAAACGGGTACTCGTCTTCCGGAAAGTAAACCCAATGAAAAGGCCGCGGCAAGGGCCGGCGCAGGCAAAAGGTGAGGTTCAGCAGGCTGGTCCAGCGCAGCCCGGCGGCTTCCTGGCGCAAATCTTCTGGAACGCCCCGCGTCCGCTCAATCAAGGTTGGCAGCGGCATCGTGGAGATTAGCCGCTCGTAGCCAATCAGGCCGCCGTCCCGGAAGCGGACGGTATGGCGTTCGAGGTCAATCTCGACGGCCTCGTGCTCCAGGCGGACCTCCGCGAGATGCTTTTGAAAAGCCTCGGAAAGCGCCTGGATTCCTCCCTGCCGGGGATAGAAGAACCAGGGGTTGTAGCCCAACTGATGATGGTTTCGCCGTGACACCAGATTGCTGATTACCTGCCCCAGTTCCGTCCTCGGCACAAAGGGCCTGATCCAGTCGAGGCTCATCTGCTCCGGTTTCACTCCCCAGAGCTTTTGGTTGTAGGGCCGCATGAAATGGCGCGCGATGCCGCCGCCGAAATACTGATCCACCCACTCGCCAAAATTATTCGGCTCGCTGTTGCCGCCAAGCTGGCGCTTGATCCACGCCTTCACGTAGCCGCCCACGCAGGCCGCCTGCGCCGAGGCCGGCAGCGCGTTCAGGTGCGTCTGGAAAGGATAGGGCACGTGGCGGCCCTGGAAGTATATCCAGGCGCTGCGCTCCCGGCGGATGAGCCCGTCATCAAAAAGCCCCCGCACCAGTTGCTCGGTTTCCTGCGACCGGAAGTGCAGCACGTGCGAAACCGTGTCAAACCGGAACCCGTCCACTTGCTGCGTCCGGCATAACCCCCCCACCGTTCCGGCTTGCTCGTAGATGCCGTAGCTGCCCGGGCAAAGTTTCTCAAGGGCGTAGGCGGCGCTCAGCCCGCTGATGCCTGCCCCCAAAATTACTGTCTGCAACCGTTACTCCTCTTTTATCCCGCGTCTCGCTTCCGCGCGCCCGGGCTTGGCTGCCGAGGGACGTTTAGGACTTTGCCCCGGAGCCCAAAACCATCGCAAACGATGGAAATGACTTGGCCTATCGTCGTCCGGAAGTGTTTTCGAGCGAGGCCGCTAGGCCCATTCCGCAAGGATGGGCCGAAAAACCTCTATTATCGCTCGAATCCTCCCTTTCGCGCCAGCATTCCGTGCTGGAGGTAGTGTCTCATTTGGGTTTCGTAGCGCCGGGCTCCAGCCCGGCATGGTTCCAAAATGCCGGCCTTGAGGCTGGCGCTACAGCTCTGCTTGCCAGAGGAGAGTTGCGGAAAAGCGGCCGATTGATGTAGTTTACCCATCGGGACTAAAAGAACGTGGAGCGCGGCCGCGCTTTTTAGAGTAGCCTTGAGGCGGTGCCGTCAGAATGCCGCAAATCCTTGAACGGCCAGCTCTAGGAAAAGAGAGGGAATTGTGAAAATCACTGAAATTCGAACGCGTGTGGTGGAGTGGAGGGGAGAGACGGTTCCTCCTCAGCCGCATTTTTGCACCAATCCTGTTGACCTCCTGGAATTGCCTGCCGATTCCATGGGTTCGTTTCGCTTCCATGGCTGGTTGATTGTGGAAGTGATGACGGACACGGGAGAAGTGGGAATTGGGAACGCGGCGCTTGCCCCACGCGTCACCAAGTCGCTGATCGACTTGTACCTGAAGCCCATTTTGATTGGCGCGAATCCCTTCGATTCCGAATTTCTCTGGCAGCACATGTATCGCCGGACCATGGCCTTTGGAAGAAAGGGCGTGGGCATGGTGGCGATCAGCGCGGTCGACATCGCCTTGTGGGACCTGATGGGCAAGATCCTGAAGCAGCCGGTCTTCCGATTGCTGGGCGGCAAGACCAAAAAGCAGATTCCCGTCTACGCCAGCCGCCTTTACAGCCAGCCGCTGGACGACTTGGCGCGCGAGGCGCAGAAGTACAAAGACGAGGGATACCGCGCCATGAAGATCCGGTTCGGCTGGGGACCGACTGATGGCGCCGCCGGGATGCAGCGCAACCTTGACCTGGTGCGGACGGCCCGCGAGGTGCTTGGAGACGAAATCGACTTGATGGCGGATGCCTACATGGGCTGGACGCTCGACTACGCCCGCAGAATGATTCCGCTGCTTGGCCCATACAATTTGCGCTGGGTGGAAGAGCCGGTGATTCCCGACGACATCGCGGGCTATGCGGCGCTGAAGGCGCTGAACGTGGTTCCGATTTCGGGCGGCGAGCATGAGTTTACTCTTTACGGTTTCCGACAGCTTCTCGACGCGAAGGCCGTGGACTACATCCAATTTGACACCGACCGAGTGGGCGGCATCACGCAGGCGCGCAAAATACAGGCGCTCGCGGAAGCCTTTGGCGTTCCCGTCATTCCGCACGCCGGGCAAATGCACAATTTCCACGTGGTGATGGCCAGCTATAACTCTCCCATGGCGGAGTTTTTCCCGCCCGTGGACGTGGAAGTGGGCAACGAGCTCTTCTGGTATATTTTCAAGGGCGAGCCCATGCCCCAGAACGGCTTTATCGAGCTCGATGAAAATCTTCCGGGGCTCGGCCTCACGATTGACGAGCCGTCTCTCAAGAGGTTTGACATCATCGAGTAGCGGCGGACCGGATCTCTTTCATTCGGAGGCCGTTCGCTTGTCATGCCGAGCATGCTCACTTGTCATTCCGAGCGCAGCGAGGAATCTGCTTCTAGCTGCGGGCAGCGTAGTCTTTTGAAGACAACACTCAAAAGGTGTTCAATCGCAGGACGAACAAAATTCCAATCGAGGACGAATCAAGAATGAGTGAACAACCTTTTTTCAGTTTGCAAGGCCAGGTGGCCGTGGTTACCGGCGGCGGCCAGGGAATCGGCGAAGGCATTGCCCGGCGCTTTGCGGCCGCCGGAGCGCGCGTGGCCGTGCTGGATATGAAAGCGGATCTGGCCCGTTCGGTGGCGGAAGCGATCGGCGGAGCGGCGGTGGAATGCAACGTTGCGTCCCGGGCTTCTGTCGAGACAGCCATTGCGGAAGTGCGCCGCGAGCTTGGCCCCATCAGCATTCTGGTGAATAACGCGGGAATTACAGGCCGGACCCTGCCGCTGACGGAGCTGGATGAAAACGACCTGGACGCAGTTTACGCCGTGAATCTCAAAGGCGTCTTCCTGACGTGCAAGGCCGTGATCGGAGAAATGCTGGAGAAAGGTTACGGGCGCATCGTCAACGTGGCCTCCATCGCCGGCAAAGAAGGCAATCCCACCCTGATTCCTTATTCCGCCACCAAGGCTGCCGTGATCTGCCTGACCAAAGCGCTGGCCAAAGAAGTGGCCACCAAGGGCGACATCACGGTCAACAGCATTGCGCCGGCGGTCATTCAAACCAAAATTCTCGACGCCATGGCCAAAGAGACCGTGGCTTATATGATCAGCCGCATCCCTATGGGACGCACCGGAAAGATCGAGGAGATCGCCAGCCTGGTTCATTACCTGGCGTCAAAGGAAGCGTCGTTTACCACCGGACAGTGCTATGACATTTCCGGAGGCCGCGCAACTTATTAGGCGGGCAGGGCGCGCCCGCGCGGTCAACGGCTGACCGGGCTGAAGAGTTCCTGGAGCCTGTCAAGGCTGACGGCTTCAAAGCTTGGGACCGCCAGGTCCGCGAGCGGCCGGAGGTCCTCGATGGGAAAAGAAGAGGCCACCGCCACGCACTTCATCCCGGCGTTCTTCGCCGCGCCCACGCCCACATAGGAGTCTTCAAAGGCCACGGCCTGCGCGGGCTCCACCTCAAGGCGCCGGGCGGCCTTCAGGTAAATTTCCGGGTCGGGCTTGGGATGGGTTACTTCATCCCCGGTGACGACCACGCGGAAATACTCGTGGTAGCCGAGCGCCTCTACCACAAAGTCCACATTCTTCTTCATTGCCGACGATGCCACCGCCATCGGCACCGCGGCCTCGTGGCATTCCCGGATCAGGCGGTCGAGCCCCGGCAAGGGTTTTGCGTGCGCCTTGAAAACCTTCCGGAAGATGGCTTCGATCTCCTCGCTCAGGCGCTTGGTCTCATCGTGCGCCAGGTCCTGCCCCAGAAAATGCCGGAACAGCGTGTCGTTGCGCTTGCCGAGAATCAGTTTCGGCAGGGTGGCGTGGTCAAATGGGATCTGCCGCTCGTTTAGGAAATCAATCCACTTCGCAAGATGGTAGGGATTGCTGTCCACCATAACGCCGTCCATGTCAAAAATCACGGCGGCGGGTAATTCCAGTTTGGTCTGCATGGGACTCCGTCAACTCTAGGGGATCAATTCTTAATTATGAATGAGGAACCCGAAAACGGGAAGAAGGATGAAAAACGAATTATGAGTTATGAAGGATGAAGGAAAAGGCGCAGGGAGCTCTATTTGCCCGTCATTCTGAGACTGCCGTGAGGCAGGCGAAGAATCTGCTTTTCTCACAGTTGACATGGCGGATCGATGTGGCTAATCTTGACAAGATGACTAAGAAGTTAACGGAAGAAGAGCGCTGCTTTGTGAAGCTAGCGGACGGGAAGCGGCGAGAGTTCCCCACGGCGACCGCGGTGAAAGATATTGAGGGCGGCGGAATTGAAATATGGAATGAGCATATACATCTTGCTAGTTTCAGCAAGGGCGAGTTCTTGAGTTATTGGATAAACCCTCACTTCCTTATAGCCCGCAATAGAAGACCTGCGCAGCGTACCAAAGCGGTAAAGAAGTATCATTAGGATTGAAGACAGCCAGGCTCAAGAAGTGAATTCGCACTTTCTCTGTACGCTCGCCTGAATGAGAAGGCGCTTCGGAATGAGCGTGGGGTTTCGGCCCGCTCAGAAATGCCAAGCCCATTTTACAAACTTTATTAGGCCAAAAAGAGCTGCTAGCACGATCAAGAGAATCAGCCCGTAGCTGACAATGCCCGCCATCACACCAGTGACTCCCCTGAAGACGGCACTCGCAGCATTCTCGAACCGTTCCGATATCCTGTCCAATTTTCTGGTAAGCGAGGGGCAAAGGTCCTTCTCATACCACCGCTGGTCCCGCATCTAGCCGCTCCTCCTTGGACCGATCATATCACCCCTTTTGTGCGGGAAGAATGGCCATGATCGCGATGGTGATCCCGCGGAGTTTACGATACTCAATTTACATCCTCATTGTTTTCTCATCGCAATTCGCGGTCTGACGCCGCCCCACGTGGCTCACCCGTCAGCAATTGCGCGCCTTGCGCATCCATAATTCTTAATCCAAAACTACTTTGGCAGCGGGCGCAGCGCTGCGAGCAGTTTTGCGGGCGGGAGGGTATTGAGCACGTCTTTCTTTTCGAGCCAGGCGCGACGCGCGGTCAAGACGCCGTAGCGCATCAAGTCGAAGTGGTCGGGGTGGTGGGCGTCGGTGGAGATAATGACTTTCATGCCGCGTTCCTTGGCCAGCCGGACGTGCCGGTCGGAGAGATCGAGCCGCTCGGGATTGCCGTTGAGTTCCAGAATGACGCCGTGCTTCCTGGCCGCTTCAAAAACTTTCTCGACGTCAAACTGGAAGGGGTCGCGCCGCAGAATTTGCCGGCCCGTCGGGTGCCCGAGAATCCGCACGTAGGGATTTTCAAGCGCTTTCAACAGCCGCGCGGTCATTTCCTCGGCGGGCATATTCATGCGGGAGTGGACGCTGGCGAGAACGATGTCAAACTGCTTGAGCAGTTCGTCGGAGTAATCGAGTTTTCCGTCGCCCATGATGTCCACTTCCGCGCCCGCCCAGATTTCGATGTCTTTCACCTTTTTGCGCGCGGCGTGGATGCGCTGGATGTTTTCCGCGGCGCGCTTTTCGTCAAGCCCGTTGGCGATGGTCACGGCCTTGGAGTGGTCGGTGATCAGGATGTACTGGTAGCCGCGCTTTTTGGCGGCTTCGGCCATCTCTTCCACGCTGGCCTTGCCGTCGGAAGCCGTGGTGTGCATCTGCAAATCGCCCTTGATATCCTTGAGTTCCACAAGCCTGGGCAATTCGCCTTTTTCAGCCGCTTCGATTTCTCCCTGGTCTTCGCGCAGTTCCGGCGGAATCCACGCAAGCCCGAACTTCTTGTAGACTTCCTCTTCCGTACGGCGGGCCAGGACTTTTTCGCCCTCGAACAGGCCGTACTCGCTGAGCTTCCAGCCGTGCTTTCTGGCGCGCTCGCGCAGGGCGATGTTGTGCTCTTTGGAGCCGGTAAAATACATCAGCGCCGCGCCGTAGGCCTCCTCTTCCAGCAGCCTGACGTCCACCTGCATGCCGTTCTGGAGCTTGACGCTCACTTTGTCTTCGCCCTTGCCCAGAATTTGATCGACGCCAGGATATTTCGAGAAGTGTTCCGCAATCTTCGCGTGGTCGCGCCCGGTCACCAGCAGGTCAAGGTCTCCCACGGTTTCCCGTCCGCGCCGCAACGATCCTGCCGGCGTTACCTGCTCCACTTCTTTGAGCTGTTTCAAATAGGCCGCAAGCGTCTGGGCCGTTTCATAAGCGGTATCCAGGCGAAAGCGTCCCGCGGCGCGCTGGAAAGTTTCGAGCGCTTTCAGAAGGTTTTCTTCCGACTTGGCGCTCATGCCCGGAAGTCCGCGCAGGCGGCCGGCCTTTACGGCCTTTTCAAGGTCGGCCACGGAATTGACGCCCAGCTCCTTGTGGAACAGCCGGACTTTTTGCGGACCCACGCCCTGCAACTGCAAAAGATCGAGCAGCGACCGCGGAACTTTTTTGAGCATTTCCTGGTGATACTGGCATTTGCCGGTTTCGATGAGCTCTTTGATCTTGGCGGCCAGGTCTTCGCCCACGCCGGGAATTTCCGTCAGCTTGCGCCGGGGATCTCGCGCCAGGTCTTCAGCGCGCTCGTGGAAGCCCTCGAGCGCGCGCGCGGCTCGGTCATAGGCGGCGGCCTTAAAGGTCCACTTGGGATCCTCCTGCATGATTTTCATCAGGTTGGCGATTTCTTCAAAAACTGCGGCAATGTCGCGATTTTCCATGAGAGCCTCTTTCAGGTGACTTCCAGTCGGAGGCCGGCGGACCATTCTGTGCACCTCCCTTTGCCGCCGCCTTAGGCAGCGGGCGGGCGGCTCCTTAAGAATTCACTCGCGCCGAACTCCGTTTCCTATATTATGTCATTAGCTTCGTGTGCGGTCCGCTTCCTTGCTGGGAAGCGCGGTGTTAAAAGCAACGAGTATAATGCCATGACGCTTCGTCGCCTTGGGCTCCAGGGAAAAGTCATCCTGATCATCGCGGTCGCGGTGATTTCCGTTGTCGCCGTTTCCACCTACATTGCCATGCTCCTTACCCGGCAACTGGTGGAGGAGGACACTTACCGCAAGGCTCTGGCCCAGGCCCGATCGATTGCGCAGCAGCTTGTGGATGAACAGGCCCTGGCCAATCCCACCACACTGATGAGGGCCCTCCGGCAAATGGAGCATGACTTTCCCAGCATTACCCAGGCCGACGTTTATGCCCACTTTCCCACCCACCGTCTGGTGGTTGCCACCCATCCGGGAGGGCGGAATCTTGAGCTCGACAACATCCCCGACATTCGGAACTACAATGAGTACGAGCGGCCCTCCCCGGAGCAGATTACGATCGAGACCCCGGACGGGAATTACTGGATCATGGGGACCACCGTCGTGGACAATGGCCGCTCGATCGCCTGCCTCAACCTGAAAGTCTCAAAATTGCACCTGAGCATTATCACGCAGCGCTTGGTGTTTCGGAATCTGCTGGTGATGCTGGCGGGGCTCGGTTTCCTTATTTTGGTGATTCACATCTTTTTCCTCAGAAGCATCCGGGGCCCGGTCAAGGAAATGATCCGGGTGATGGATTCGGCCGAAGGCGAATCCCTGCAGGTGCGGGCGCGCGTGCGGACCCACGATGAGATTGGGCAGCTTGCCGAGCGGCTGAACCGCATGCTGGCGCGAATCGAGAATTTCAATTCCGAGCTTGGGCGGAAGGTTCGGGACGCCACGGCGGAACTGGCGCACCGCAACGAGGAACTGAAGCATATTAACGAGGAGCTTTTTGAAACCCAAAAGACGCTGGCGCGCTCCGAGCGGCTGGCCATTGCCGGACAATTGGCGGCGGGCCTTGCGCATGAGATTGGCACGCCGCTCAATTCCATTTCCGGCCACGTACAACTGCTGGCGCGGCAAGGCGTGGGCAGTGAATCCGGCGCCCGGCGCCTGGAGATTATCGAGCGCCAGATTGACAGCATCGTGCGCACCGTTAAGCAACTGCTCTCCTGGACCCGCGAATTCGATCTGCGCCTGGAGGCCGTGAACCTCCCGCAATTGCTGGAAGATTCCCTGACCCTGTCGTCGCTGGCTCTCCAGCACCGGAAAATCAACGTGGTGATGGACTGGGCGGCCGATTGTCCCTCGGTGGTTGCGGACCCGGGATACCTGCAACAGGTGTTTTTGAACCTGATCAACAACAGCATGGATGCCATGCCCTCCGGTGGAACGCTGACAACCCGAATCCGTTTTCCTGCTTCAGAGAAGGGGAGGGACGTGTCCATCGAAGTGGAAGACACGGGCGCGGGCATTGCCCCGGAGACATTGCGGCGCATCTTTGAGCCGATGTTTACGACCAAGCGCCTGGGAACCGGCACGGGGCTGGGCCTGGCGATTTCCGAGCAGATCGTCCGGCAGCACCGGGGCAGCATCGGAGTGGAGAGTTCCCGGGGCCAGGGCACAAAGTTCACGATTGTCCTGCCGCTCGATTGCCGCGAGGGCGTGGAATCCTCGGCGGGGGCTCCTCGTGATTCAAAAATTGGTTCCCCGGCATAGCGACTGGCGGATTTGGGGCCGCCCTCTGAACCCTTATGACACCGCAGAGCGCCAACATCCTGATTGTGGACGATGATCCGGACACGCTCGATCTTCTTTCCGAGGTCTTGCACGCGGAAGGCGGCTACGACGTGGTCACCGCCGCGGGCGCGCCCGAGGCTCTCGAAGCCGGCAAAAAAGCGCACTTTGACGTGATCTTGAGCGACATCCGACTGGGTCCGGATCTGAACGGCCTTGACGTGCTGCGCGCCTTCAAGTCCATTCAGCCTGATTCCGAGGTCATCCTCATCACCGCTTTCGGCTCCATGGAAACGGCCATTGAGGCGGTCAAAGGCGGCGCCTTTGATTACCTTTCGAAGCCTTTCAAGATCGACGACGTTCTGATCCGGGTCCGCCGCGCGCTTGAGAACCGCAAACTGGTCCGTAAAACCCGCGGCCTGAATCCGCAACAGATCTGCCAGTCTCCGCTTTCCACGCTGGTGGGCCGTAGTCCCGCCATGCTGGAAATCTACAAGAAGATCGGCATGGTTGCGGATTCCCGCGCCACGGTGCTGATCACGGGAGAGAGCGGAACCGGCAAGGAGCTGGTGGCCCGCGCCATCCACGTGAACGGCCCGCGCTCCCAGCAGCGATTCCTGGCCGTGAACTGCGGGGCGTTCACTGAATCGCTGCTTGAATCGGAACTTTTCGGGCACGTCCGCGGCTCTTTCACGGGAGCGAGCTCCAATAAGCTGGGCATCTTTGAAGACGCCGACGGCGGCACGGTCTTCCTGGATGAAGTTTCGGAAATGAGTCCGGCGTTGCAAGTGAAGCTTCTGCGCACGCTCGAAGAGCAGGAAGTGCGCCCGGTGGGAAGCAACCAGCCCATCCGGATTGATGTCCGCATGATCGCCGCCTCCAACCAGAACCTGGCAGAGCGCGTACGGGAGGGGAAATTCCGCGAAGACCTTTTTTACCGGCTGCGGGTGATTGAGGTCGGCTTGCCGGCTTTGCGCGAACGCTCGGACGACATCCCCCTGTTGGTGGAGCATTTCCTCCAAAAGCTGGGAGCGGAAGTCGGGCGAATGTTTACCGTCTCCGCCGATGCGCTTTCGGCTTTGGTCACTTATGCGTGGCCCGGCAACGTGCGGGAACTTGAGAACACGCTTGAGTCCATCGTGGCGCTCAACCGTTCCGGCATGATCACTCTTCAGGAGTTGCCGGCCAAGCTGCGGGTTGACGGCGAAGAGGGGGGCGGCGTTGACACTCTCTTTGCCGGGCTGCCCTCGCTTGAGGAGCTTGACCGGCGGTACCTTGCTTACATTCTGAAAGTGACCAACAACAACAAATCCCAGGCCGCCGACATCCTGGGGATCAGCCGCAACACCCTTTACCGCATGGCCCATCGGCGGGGCCCGGGAAGGGAACCCTCTTGACGCCCGTGTCCGCCTGGAACACCGAATCCAAACTTCGGCCAGGTTGCATCATTCCTCGGCGAACTGCGCGCCGCTCAAGAAAATCTTCGCGCTCGCTGCGCTGAAGAGCATCATCACCCGGGAAGCCACGCTCTGGAACTTCTGCAAGGGCTGCAAGATCGGCTGTCCTTATGAAGTAAGCGCCCTCGCGAACAGCCCGCGCCTGGCGCTTGAATCCGGCTTGAACTTCCTGCGCGTTTTTCCAGGGAAGAAAGCGGGCGGCAGCCCTGCCGCCGCAAAATCTCCCGGTGTGGGAGTGGATAGCGCCTGACACCATACGAATGGAGCGACGACCAAAATGAAAACTTCGCGCAGAACGTTTCTGGGTTATGGAATCACCACCGCCGCCGCGGCCGCTTCGCTTCGCGGCGCAAAGCGCGGCAGCGCTCCATTCTCCATCGACGTTATTCGCCCGCCTGACCACGTCACGGCTTACGCTGAAGAGATTCCGGAACTCCCGCTCCAGCCCACCGGAGGCCGCTGGCAGGCGCGGGACGTGGAAGTCGCGACGGAGGTGCGGCAGCGCGAGCGCGGGCGGGAACTCTCCATCGGAATCCGCTCGCCCCAAACGTCGCTCCAGCGCGTTCATTTGCGATGGTCCGCTTCGCTTCCGGAAGATTTGCAGTTTCTCGGCGACCAATGGGAGCGGGCTTACGGCGGCCTTGGGTGGCGCGGCTTTGACGCGGACCGGATCATGCCCTGGTACTTCATCGCCTCCAACAGCCACGGAACGCAAGGCTGCGGCGTCGAGACCGGCGCCAAGGCGTTCTGCTTTTGGCAGGCGGACCCGGCGGGAATTTCGCTGTGGCTGGACGTCCGCAACGGAGGCAGCGGCGTTCGATTGGGCGAACGGCGGCTTGCCGCAGCCAATGTGGCGGCGGTGCGAAGCGAACCCGGCGCGGGACCGTTCCAAACCGCGCGGCAATTCTGCCGCAGGCTTTCGGAATCTCCCCGTTTGCCGGACGCGCCCATCTACGGCTCGAACAACTGGTATTACCTTTACGGAGAGAACATGACGGAAGCAAACGTCCTGGCCGACGTGGACCAGCTTGCGGAGCTTTCGCCCGCCGTAGCCAACCGCCCTTACATGGTGATCGACATGGGCTGGGGCAAAGCGCCCGCTGGAGCCGCGCCATGGACCGAGGACAATTGCCTTCTGCCCGACATGCCGGCGCTGGCGGCAAAGATGAAAAAGCGTGGCGTGCGGCCCGCCATCTGGGTGCGCCCGCTGCTTACCGTCGAGTCCTTGCCGGAAGCCTGGTATCTGCCTTCCAAGCATCCGGGCAACCTCTCGAAGACTGCGCCGCGCATTATCGATCCCAGCGTGCCCGCGGTCCTCGAACACATCCAGGCAGGGCTTCGGGGAATCACCCGCTGGGGATTCGAGCTGGTCAAACATGATTTCTCTACGTTTGACATGCTGGGCCGCTGGGGATTCCAGATGGACGCCGAGCCTACGGCCGGCGGCTGGCACTTTGCTGACCGCGGCAAGACTTCGGCGGAGATTGTGCTGAATTTTTATAGCGCGCTTCGCGAGGCCGTGGGCAGCACGGCTTTGCTGGGCTGCAACACGGTGGGACACCTGGGCGCGGGAATCTTTGAAGCCCAGCGGATCGGCGACGACACGAGCGGCCGCGACTGGAATCGAACCCGCAAGATGGGCGTGAACGCTCTCGGCTTCCGCATGCCCCAGCATCGCGCCTTCTTTCTGGTTGATCCGGATTGCGTGCCCGTGACCCGCGCCGTGCCCTATGAGATGACGCGCCAATGGTGCGACCTGGTGGCGCGGAGCGGAGCTGTGCTTTTTATCTCTGCGGACCCGGCAACCGCAACCGCCCAGGACAAGAAGATGCTGAAGGCCGCGCTCAAAGTGGCGGCCGTGGCGCAGCCGGAAGCGGAACCTCTCGATTGGATGCAGACGATGTCACCCAGCCGCTGGAAATTCGCGGGCAGGAGCGAGGACTTCAAGTGGTTCGGCGAGGAAGGCGCAAATCCCTTTGCAAAGTAGGGTTCACTTTGCGGTCTGGGTCTCCATGACCAGGCGGGAGGGATGCTTTGCGCCGTACCAGATCTTGCTGTGGCTGATCATGGGATGAACGCCGTCCGCGAGCCCTTCGCCCGAGTTCAAGTTCCGCGCGTAGGTGGGGAATTCCGTGCCCGCAATTTGCAGGCGAATGCGGTGCCCGGCAAGAAAAGTGTTGGCCGTAGGATCAAGGTCAGTGTGAATTTCGTAGATCTTTCCTGGTGACAGGTGTTCCGGCTTGGCGAATCCGTTCCGGTAGCTAAGCCGCAGCGCTCCGTCGGCCACGTTGATGGCCTTGCCGTCGGGGCTCACGTCCACAAGCTTCACGATCAGGTCAGCGCTCGGCCGGTCGGATGACACAAAAGCGATAAAAGAAGGATTTCCAATAACCGTCAGAGGCTTGGCCAAAGGCGGCGTGCTATAGACCAGCACGTCTTGCCGCTCTTCGTTCGCCCGCTGGTCGTAAGCCCCCGGCAGAAAAGCCAGGTCGCAGCAGAGCTTCCCTCCCCGCGTCGGAACGGGATGCTCAGGGTCAGCCAGCAAGACGTCATTTTCGCGGCGGACTTTGATGGGACCGGCAAAGGAGAGAAGCCCATCGCCTTTCAGGCTTACCGCCGAGGTTGGCGCGGAAAGGTAAAGCTTGCGGGCTTGCTCGCCGGGGACGGGCCACGTGGAACTGTTTTCCCAGCGATTTTCTCCCATCACGAAAAGGCGCACAGGAGGCTCGGTAGGAACCTGATTGGCTTTGCCCTTCAGCCAGTAATCAAACCACTGGTCCTCGTAAGCTCCAATCTTGAATTTCGCGTCCTTGCCGAAATTTACATCGCCCGAAGGAAATCCCGGGCCGCCGTGGGTCCAGGGGCCCACGATCAATTGCGATTTGGTTCGCGCCAGTTCTGTTCCGGCGCCTTTTTGCAGGGCGGGGAAAAGCTCAATCGTCTGCGGGCCAAAAATGTCGAACCATCCCTCCAGGTAGCATCCTGGAATCCGCAGGTGGGAAACCTGCCGGGCGACGTCCAGGCGCTCCCAATAAGGGCTGCCGGGCGCATGGCTGACCCATTCGCGGAAGTATCCCCCGCCGCCGTTCATCAGCGACTGGTCAAAAAGCGCATACATAAAGTTGCTCACTGGCAGCTTCATCATGAGCTTTTCAAACAACGGCCCGTTGGCCCCAAGCTCGCCGAGGGTTCGGCTGTAAATTTCAGGAGTCTGCGCGGCGCTCCAGCTCTCCGCAAGCAGTTGTCGAAATTCGCCGCCTTCAAAAACCACCTGGTGGGATTCATAGCTGATTGAGGGAACAACCGCGAAGATCGTCACCAGGTGCGGAGGGGAGGCAAGCGCCGCATCAACCTGAGTGCCACCGCCGTAGGAACCGCCGAACATGCCGACCTTGCCGTCAGACCCCGGCAGCTTCGCCGCCCACTCCACCGTATCGTACCCGTCCTTCTCATCATCGAAGAAGGGGTTGAATATCCCGGCTGATTTGCCCCGGCCTCGCACGTCCTGAATGACCACAATGTACCCGCGCTTGGCCATGTTCTTGCCCGCGGAGGCGGAGCTTTGCTTGCCGTAGGGAGTCCGCGCCAATAGAACCGGGAAAGGCCCCGCGCCCTCCGGCCGGTAGATATCCGCCTTGAGGACGACTCCATCACGCATGGCGGCGGGAACATTGTTTTCAATCTTGACCTGGTATTCCGCTGCCCGCAGGCCGGCTGAAAAGAGCAAGGCGGCGCAAAGCGCGGCAAAGATTTTGAGAGCATGTTCGAACTTCAATCTGGGTGGAATCATGGGCAGGTTATCCAATCGAATTGGAGTCTGGTACCGCCGCACTTATATCCCACGTTTGCAGGGGAAGTCAAGGACCGGGGCGCCGCGACGGCCGCTTTCACCCGCCAGAACGACTCCGCCGGAAGTCTGCGGAGGGTTGGCGCGCCTGCGGGAGAATTATTATTCCGGTGTCAATCGAGCGGCTTGATTCGCACGTGCCGGAACTCGATGCGCGAGTGTTCGGCTTCCAGGCCGACGTAGCCTCTGGGGTTGTTGCAGGTGCTATACACGCTGGTCACCACGCCGTTCACCCGCAGCACCAGTTTTTTGCCCTGGCAACGGATGTCGAACGTGTTCCAATCGCCGGCGGGCCTCACCGCCTGCCGGGTAAGCGACGTTCGCAGGCTGAAGCGGGGCAGCGAGCCGTTTTCCGGGTTTTGGCCGAAAAAGTAGCCGCCGCTTGCGCTGCCCACCTGCGCCTGATACCAGATGATGCCTCTGCCGCCGGTGCGCACAAATACTCCGCTGTTGTAGTTGGTCTTGCCCGTCTGCCTCGCGAGCCGCCACTCCACGTGGAGCGCAAAGTTGCTGAATTCGTGGTCGTATCGCAGCCATTCGTGCCCGCCGTCGCCCGCGCAGATCAGCGCGCCGTTTGCCGCAACGCTCCATTGCGACTTTTGGGGCAGCGGTCGATCCGGCGGAATGGCCACGCGGGTCCACCCTTCAAAGCTGGACGCGGGCATGATATTCATCCACCCGGAGGATTGAGCGCTCAGAATGTTTGGATGGCCCGGCAGGAAGCCGACGCCGATGATTCCCAAAACCAACAATGCCAGAAAAACTGTTTTCTTCATGCCTCAACTCCTTTCAAGTTTTGCCGCCGCGCGGCACATCAATCCTCCGGTCCATCTAAAGTTCAGCGGCTGATTCACGGGCTTTGGCACCGTAGATCAGCTCGACGGCGGCGTCACTCAGCCGGCACCGCCATTGATAGCGCTCCGTCACCGGGCAGACATAGTGGATTGCGACTTCCACCCCGTCCTCAATGGTTCGCAGATTGACGCTGGGGGTTGCCGAAAACGCTTTGACGCTGTACCCATGCGCGGCGCGCTGCCATTCGCGTTCTGCAATCTCCGCGTAGCGCTTCGTCGCCTTTTTCACGGCCTCGTCGATCTTGGCCATGATGGGGAAAGGATCGATCCCCCACGGGATAAGCGTCCGGATTTCATCCCAAAGATACTGGCCCGAAGTGGTGAAATTGAAGTAGCAGCCTTCTACCGCGTAGCTGTTCAGAAAGCTCGCCTTGCGTCCCGTGGGGTGTCCGGGTTCGTTCCAGTTGCCGGTCTCCAGCAGAATGGTCCGCAACAAGGTGATCTCGATTGCTTCGCCGCGAACTCCGTTGATTTCCACCCAGTCCCCGATGCGGATTCCGTGGCGGCCTGTCAGAATGAACCATCCGAAAAACGAAACAATAAAATCTTTCAGCGCCACGGCCAAACCCGCGCCGGCCAACCCGACAATGGTGGGCATGTTGCGCGGCGAACCGAAAATGATCAGCAAGACCACCAGAACCGTCAGCACGTCCAGGGTGAAGCGGGTCACCGTGTGCAACGTCATCCGCTGTTTGCGGTCCAGCCCCAGCCGGGCCAGGGCGCGTTCCAGCAACTGCCCGGCCAGATAGGCAATGAGGATGGCGACCAGAATCCAGAGCGCCGCCGAGAGAGTCGCGTGTAGCGCGGCGCGCTCGCGAACCGCGAGCCGCCCGGCCCATTGCCCATAAACGCCGCCCAGTTGGCGCAGATCGAGAATCCGCGTGTCGAGGTCGGTAAGCGTTTTTTCATCCTGCGACAGGTGGCGGAGGTGGCTGAGCGCCGCGGCGGTTTCCTCGCTCGGGTTCAGGCTGGGGGCCACGGGCTTCGCTTTCGAAGCTTTGCGGGGCGCGGGAACCGCCGCCTTCGCGCCCGATGAACCGGACTGAACGTCCTGTTTGATTAACTGGTGCTTCCGGGAAAGCTCTTTCCCTGCGAGACGAGATTCCTGGCGGGCCTGGAGCAACTGCATCTGTTCGTTTCGCAGATGCAGCCAGGCGCGGCTGCGCGCAACCAACCCGCCGCGGACGGCAGCGCCCTCGGTCGCGGCATTCGGAGCCGTCTTGGCCTGGGACCCCGGAGTTTGTTTGGAGTGCTGGGTGGCTTCATGTTGCTGCCACAGCCGCTCAATCTGGGCGTAGGCGCTTTCTCCGGAACGGGCCAGATCGTTTTGGGCGTCAGCGAGAGTATCGAGATGGAGGTCGAGTTCGGCCTGCGCAAGCTCAAGCCGGCTTTCAAGGTCAGCCTGCTTCGATCCTTTGGCGCGCGCGGCCTGCGCCTTCAGCTGGCTGATTTTGCCCTGGGTGGCTTTGATCTCAGACTGAAGCCGTGCGATGCGTTCCTGAAGTTTCGGGAGGTCGCTGTTTGCGGGAGCCGACTGCTGGCTGGCGCTGCGCAAGGCGTCCGCAAAGCCCAGGTCCACATCCCGGTCGGCCAGCCGCACCGCCTCGTTTGCAAGCTCCTGTTCCTGCGGGCTAACCGCCAGAGCGGCCAGCGTGTGCGCGGTAGCGAGCAGCCGCTCCTCGGCAACGGGCGCCTGGTCGCTGGCCGCCTGGCTTGCCGGCTTGGTGCTGCTCGCTGGAGGCCGGCTGGTGAGGATCAATCCCGCCGCCGCAATACCCACCAGCGCCAGGAGCCCTGCAAGCGTCAGCTTCTGTGACCCTCTCATGCGGGCCTGCTCATCATTTTAGAATCCTCGCGGAAATGCCGGCCTTTGGCTCCATTCAATTCTCGCGCCTTTGCCCCGCTGCCGGCGGCCTCTTATTGTACCAAGGCTTTCGGCATTTCCCTTGCGGGTCAGGCCGGATAAGTTTCGTCGGAGGCTGCCTGGCACTTTTAGCGACCGGCTGTGGCACCACTTTCCCGGAATACAGCGGCAGGATGGCCAACGAGAATTCCAACAACCACGTCAAGCCCTACCAGGGGGCTAGCACTTCAAACGACGGCAACAGCGAGGCCGTGCGGCCCATCGCGCGGATTCCCGCCGCCGGCCAACTCGCGATTCATCTTAACGAAGCGAACTGATGGACCGTGCCGCGGCAAGAAAGCAACGGCAAGCACGAATGTTCCCCTCCAGCTTGCCCGCCGAGCTTTAACTCCGGGGCTTTTGCTGGCGTAAAAACATCTTGTTGGGCGTTGCGGTTTCTCAGGCGCTGTGTTATATCCCAGGTGTACAGCCCTTCGGCTTGCTCCAAGCGCGTGTTATAGGGCGGTCCGCAGGGTTGCGGCAAGCGTGATGAGTGCCGCTGACGGCTGAAGCGATTTCAATTTTGTGCTGTGGGGTAGGCTTGCCGGGAAGTCCTGAGCGGCTTCCCGGCAGGTAGGTTCCCGCCAACCAGAAACCATCATCATTCATCAGAGAGATACATCGGAGCGGTCCGCAGCTCGCGCGGTTTCCGGGTGTTGGCGCCGCAGCGGCGAAGTTGCGTAATAGGTGATGAAGCCCGCCAGGATGGTCAGCAAGCCAAAGCTTAGGCCGTTCATTTCCATCACTTCCACGCGCATGCTGCGGGCTACGGAGAGTGCCAGCAACAAAGTGGGAAGAAGTCCCGCGAGCACCACGCCGGCAAGCCCGCCGGGAATGCGAAAGGGCCGGGGGAGCTCTGGTTCGCGGATGCGCAGCGCCACCAGGGTGATGAATTCGAGTGCCAGGCTTGCCCCGTAGATCATGATGTCCAGCGTCACTAGGCGTTCAAAGCCCAGCCCCAGGCACAGCGCCCAGCCGGCAGCGCAAGCCAGAATGGCCACCCACGGAGCCTTCGTTTTAGGATGCACTTTGGCAAAAACGCGCGGCAGCATGCCGTCCTGCCCCATGGCGAGCGGCAGCCGCGAGTAGCTCATCACCAGCGCGTTGAAGATGCCGAAGCCGCTGACCATTCCGCCCAGCACCAGCGCCGCCCGCAGCCCGTTGCCGCCTACCAGTCCCGCTACGTCCGCCCAGGAACCGGTCTCAAACGCCGAGGAGGGAAGGCCCGTCACCCATACTGCAAGCACCGGAAGCAGGTAGGTCAGCGCCACAAGAATTACGGAGACGATCATGGCGCGCGGATAGGTTCGCTCCGGGCGCTCGACGCCCCGCGCGATGGTTGAGGCGTTGTCCCAGCCCATGTAGTTCCACATGGCCACCAGCGTTCCGCCCAGCAATCCCACATTCAGGGTCACGGGCGCCACCGCCGCATGCGCCAGCGTTCCGGCCTTGAACGGCGCCATCAGTACGATCAGCGCGAACGGGGCCGAGAGCACCAGGAAAAGCCAAAATGAAGTCAAGCCGACCACGTGAATCCCCGCGAGGTTCAGCGCCGTGCAGGCAATCACCATCATCAGGCCCACCCATATCCCGTGGTGCCCCTGGCCAACCCACGGAACCAGCCGCGCGAGATAGGCGATAAACAGCGTGGGATAAATCGCCATGTCAAAGATGCTGGCCGCGAGCGATAGCCACGCTTCTTGAAAGCCCCAGAAGCGCCCGAGGCCGCGCCGCACCCAGGCGTAGTATCCGCCTTCGTCGGGCAGGGCGCTTGCCAGCTCCCCGATCATGTAGGCCGTGGGCAGGCTCCAGAGCAGGGGCGTGAGCGCCAGGATCAGGAGCGCGCGCCCGTATCCCGCGCCATGCACGATGTCTTCGGTGCCGTACGCGCCCCCGCACACCATGAAGAAAGTGGCGGCTACCAGCGGCCAAAGCGTCAGCTTGGCGGCGCCCGTTTCTCCGTTGCGCCGGGCCGCAGGCAGAGATTCGGCAGGAGGCGGCATGGTGGTCACTTCTTGCACTCCGAGCCGCACGGGCGGTAATAGGCCGGCCGGTAGCCTTTCCTGCGCGCCTTGCATTCGCCCATGTATTTGCCGTGCTCGGTTTTGCCGTACCAGCGCGTGCCGGGGCAGTGGTAGATTCCCGTCTCGGTGTTTACCCACACTTTGACGTGTTTCTTCCTGTGCAAGATCGACGCCGCTGGGCGGGCGAGCGTTGGCAGAGTGGCCGCGCGCGCGGGTTCCATGCCAATGAGAAAAATCGCGCAGGCAAGAAGAACGAGTTTTCTCGAACGGCCGCCCAACGGCGTTCCTCCCGTCCATGCCGTCTGGCGCAACTTCCGGAAGCGGGTTGCGTTATGGGATTCTTGCATTGGGTTCCATGAAGCTTCAAACGCCAAGCGGCCCGGCTCCGCGCGCGGCGGCCGCCGGAAAGCCGCGTCTTACTGTTCGTCCGCCGACGGGCCGTAAAGGGCGGGCACAGGGACGTCGTTCAGTCGCAGGTAGACAGCCAACTGCGCGCGATGATGGATCAGGTGATTCATCACAAAGGTTCGCTCGACGGCAATCTTTGGCATGGAAAAGATAACCGTGCCGCCTCGAAGCAGCGACCACGTTTGCATCATCTTTTCATCCTCGGCCGCGGCCAAGGCTGCCCTTGCCGAAGTGACGTTCCGGTCAAAGGCTTCCAGCAATTCCCGGCGCGAGGTTGCGAGCAGGGGTTGGTAAGCCGATTGGCCATCCGGCGGGTTCGCGTCAAAGGAATCCTGATTGAGCGTAATGCCCACCCAGCCGGGAATCTCCGCAATGTGGGAAGCGAGGCGCCCCATTGGCATCGACTTCTCATGGGGTTTCCAGCCGAATTTATCTTCCGGCACGCGCGCCAGCGTCTTGCGGGTATTGGCCATTTCATGGTCGAACTCGGGTAGCATTCTTTCGCCTATTTTCACGTGTTCCTCCATTCATGCAGGTTGCACCTTCATGTGATGCCAAAAAGATCGTTTGGTGTCGCTGGCGCCGCATTCCTGTCCATCGCGAAACTTCCATTGAAGCACGGCGGGCGCACTGCGGCAAACAAATCGTGTGATGGGGCGCAACCTCGTGACTTCTACAGCCCGCCTTGCGAATTGCTGGTAAAATGAACACAAACCCCAAGCGAAGGAGGCAAAACATGCTGCGATGGCGATGGACCAGACCCGGGCGCGCCGCGGCTTTCGTGGCTGTCCTGGTCGCGTTTGAATGCGGCCTTTCGTTCCCTCCGCGTGCCTCAGCCCAGGAGGAAATCCCTCCTGAAACCTCTCAGAAGGTTGTGCCGTACGTTCCCACTCCCATGAAAGTAGTGCAAAAGATGCTGGAACTCGCCAAGGTCAATCGCAACGACGTTGTTTACGATCTCGGGTCGGGCGATGGCCGGATTGTGATTATGGCGGCGCAAAAGTTCGGAGCGCACGCGGTAGGCGTGGAACTCGATCCTAAGCTTCTTCATGAGTCTTCGGCGCAGATTCAAACGCTGGGGCTCGGGGAAAGGGCCAAAATTCTCTATGGGAACATGTTTGATGTTGACGTTCATCCTGCGACGGTGGTGACGCTGTACCTTTTACCCAGCGTCAATGACCAGATTGAGCCCAAGCTGGAAAAGGAGCTTCGCCCCGGCACGCGCGTTGTCTCCCACGATTTCCCGATGAATCCCTGGAACGCGGTGAAGACCGAGCGAGTTACCGACGAATACGGCACCTTCCACACGCTTTATCTTTACGTCCGCCCGTAGGATGGCGGCAGAATCTCATGCTTAAAGGTGGTCGTCGTCTTCCACCTCTAAGCCGGACAAAGATCCAGGGGTGGCGGAGACTTTTTCCCAGGCGCTGGTCCGCCAGTTATCCACGCCGCCCTGGCGGGCGCTCCACGCGGGAAGCCCCATCAGCAGCCGCTCCGAGAAGCCGAACAGATAAGGCTCATACATCTGGCGCAGGCGTTCGAGGGTTTCCTGGGCGGCGCGCGCCTTGCACAGGGGGGCCCCGCAAGCGCCCAATATCTCCCGCATTTCGGTGAGCGTAGGCGGGTCAAAGCGGTCGTACGGAACCGGCCGGGGCGGAATCGCCAGCGCCTGCGCCAGATCCACCAGCGCGTGCCGGGAAATGGCAAAGGTCAGTTCCGCCTGCCAGCGCAGCGCTCCTTCCGTATGGGCCTCAAGCAACGCGCAGGCGTCCAGGATAGTGGCGAGCGCCGACACCCACGATTGGTTGTTGTGCTGCGAGCGGAAGTAGCAAAGCACTGGATAGGAAAGATGGCTTTCCATCAGCTCCGCCGCCCAGCTTTCCCAGGCGCGCAGGTAATCGGCCAGCGCGTCCAGGTTCTGTTGCCGGGTGTGGCGGCGCAGCAGTTCCGGGGCGTTCGGCGGCGAGCCGGCGCGCGCGTCGAGCAGGGAGATGTTGGCTTCGCGCCGCGAGAACGCTCCGTAAAGCACCGGCAGGTAGGAGATCACCACGGCCAGAAACGCAAAGCCCATTCCCGCCTCCCCCACCGTCACCAGGCGCGCAAAGTGCGTGTGCGGCATCACGTCGCCAAGACCCAGCGTAAAAAAACTGGTGCCGCTCAGGTAAAGCTGCGTCTGGAACGATTGCACCGTCCACGGCTCTCCCAGCAGCGAGCCCGCCGCCCATTGCACCATGCCGAAACCCAGAATCAGGCCGCCCGCCCATACGCCAAAAAGCGCCAGCACGGAAAGCGGTCCGAAGACGCTCAGAAAGCCTTCGCGCCGCTTGCCGGACCGGATGCGGCGGGCCATCCACAGCCACGGTGTTCCCGTGTAACGATAGAACGCTCCCGTCAGCCGGTAGCGCCGGGTGACGCGCCGCGGCAGGACGATGGTTTCAAAAGCGTCCCACAGAATGACGCCCAGCAGCGCGATTCCCGTAAGACCTACGAACAGAGCCACAACGTATTCCTTTCCCGGGGCCCGCAATTCCCCTAACTCTAGGAGTGAACCCAAGCAAACGCAAGCGGCCTTTTGTTGGCCGCAGCCGGCAGGCCAAATGGGCCGGAACAGCGGCGGCTTTTCCCTGTTACGCCTTGAACTGCTCGTCCACTTCCACCTGATAACCACTTGCCAGGCGGTTGGTTTCGTTCGCCATGCCCACCACCGCCATCAGTTCGCCGAACATAGCGTCCGTCATGCCGGCCTTGCGCGCCCCGGCCGTGTGCGAGGCAATGCAATAGTTGCACTGGTTCGTCACGCTGACGGCCACGTAGATCATCTCTTTGGTCAGGCGATCCAGCGCGCCGCCCTCGCCCATGATCTCCTTGATGTTCCGCCAGGTCCGCCGCAGCGTCGCGGGGTCATTGGCCAGCGCTTTCCAGAAATTGTTGATCCAGTCCGTTTTGCGCGTGGCCATGATGTCGTCATAAACCGCCCGCACTTCCGGGCTTGCGTCCTGGTATTCGATCAGTCCGAGTGTCGCCATCCGGTTCCTCCCTTGCCGTCCGATTCCTCTTAAGAAAACGCTCTGCCGCAAAGAGACTTTGAGGTTGAGCCCTTTCTCGCCCACCATTTTGCCTTACGGCTGCTTGATTGCCAACCGCGCGGCGGGCGAGTGGGTTGTGGTCGCGGCCAGTTTGCCTTGCTCCTGCGGCCAAATCAGTTGCCCTCGCCGATGGAACTTCCGTTTATTGCGGCCTCTTGCGCGGGCGTGTTACGATCCTCCCGGCGCCCGAATGGCGCGCATCTATCCCGGAGATGATAAGGAGAAAACATCATGGCTGTTCCCGTCTTATTGCCCACCACGGCTCGTGACGAATCCTATGCCGGAGTCACCTATCACATTCAAGGCGAACTCGTGCCCGCACTCAGCGTGGAGCTCTCCGCCATGCCCATTTACTTTGAGCATCACGTCCTGCTCTGGAAAGATCCGCAGGTCGACGTCGGCATCAAGGCCATTCAAGGAGCTTTCAAGCGCATGGTGGCCGGCATGCCGGTTTTTCTTACGGAAGCGCGCGGCCCCGGCCGCATTGCCTTCAGCCGCGACGGCGCGGGGCACGTTTTCGGGCTTCACCTTACCCAGGGGCAGTCGGTCGACGTCCGCGAGCACCAGTTCCTGGCCGCCACGGAGAGCCTGGAGTACGGCTTTACCCGCGTTAAAGGCGTCAGCAACATTCTGTTCGGCGGCACCGGCTTCTTTATTGACAGCTTCACCTGCCGGCAGTCGGAAGGCATCGTCTGGCTGCACGGCTACGGCAACGTTTTTGAGATTGAACTGAAATCCGGCGAGCAGATTGATATCGAGCCGGGCGGCTGGATCTACAAAGACCCCAGCGTGGAAATGCAGACGATGTTCCAGCGGCTCTCCACCGGCCTTTTTGCCAGCGCCGCGCAAATCTCCTGGAACCGCTTCACCGGCCCCGGCCGCGTCGCCCTGCAGTCCATGTATTTCCACATGCCCACGGCGGAATAGGCGTTTGCAAGGGCGGCGTCCTCACCGCCTACATTTGCTGGTGCGGCGATCGGAGCCTGCCGCGAGGGACGAGGGGATCGCCGGAATTGCGGCACGCGCCGCCAGCGGCGCGGACAGAGGGGAGAGAAAAAACGATGAGAGCGGTGCGGACGGCGATGCTGATCGGCCTCGCGCTGGCATCCGCCGCTGCGCTGCAGGCCCAGGATCTGCCGCGCATGCAGGCGGCGCTTGCAAAGGTTTACGGCGGCCGGACGATGATGCTGCAGACTTTCCGGTCGGGTTCAACCCTGCACTTCTCTTCAGATGGCGCGTTTATCAAGGGCGGCCGTCCAGGCCCGTGGACGCTCGACGCGTACTTCCAGGCGAAGACGGTCAAACTTAAACCTAAAGCTCTGCGTTTGATAGGCCGGCGTGTCGTATACGCGTATGTCGACACCGCCCATAGGCTTCAGCCCTTTCTGGGACCCAGCTTGACGCTCGAGATTCGCACGGACCCGACCTCGCTGAACCTCACGTCCCTCCAGCAGGCCCTGGGCAGGGTCTTCGCTCCGCCCGGCGAAAAGCTTGTCGATCTTGTGCCCAGCTACTGGAAGTACTACTTGCTGCATCCCATCAGTTCTTGCGCAGAGAATTTATCCTGCAAGGCGTTCGATAAGGCATCGGCGCTCATGTGAGGCCATCCCTATGTGGCCAAGAAAATGTGCGCTGTCGTCACTGCACCGAAGCCCCGGTACCAACCCGAACCGCCCTACACGCCGGAGGCTCGCGAGGCGCGTCTTCAGGGATACTCAATTTGGGCAACGGTGATCGGCGAGAATGGGCGTCTCAAGGATGAGATGGTTATCCAGCCGCTGGGGATGGGCCTGGACGAGCAGGCCGTCCAGACGCTTCGGACATGGACCTTCAAGCCCGCTACGTGCGGAGGTAAGCCGGTTTCCGTCCCGGTTGTTTTGGAGGTTTACTTTGAGATGCCTAATTAGGTCACGGGAAGACCCCAAGCGCAATTTAACCGGGACGCATTGTTCGTTCGGTCGCATCGCCCTGCCGCTGATTTCCCTTGACATGGAATCTTTCCATGATAGGCTAGTAATGTGGAGTTTTGAGGCGGGGTCCGAAACGCCTGGAAAATGGCCGAAAATTGATGTAATTGTTTGATTCATTGATGGTTAGCAATAAAATCCGCTGCTGGACGCTAAAATGCTGCAGAAAAAAGAATTCTTTTTTTCAAAAACGAAGCTAGGAAGTTGTTGAAACTAAAAGGGGTCTGTGGAAAAAACAGCCAAAACGAACCTAAAACGAAGCTAGCTAAGTTATTGAAAATACATGATACGCCAAAAAACGAACCGAAGAAAATCAGAAATATCCACCCGCGCCGCAAAACCACTCCGGGGCTAGTTTGACCGCCCTCAAGCCTCTTTTGAGGCCCGCAACATTTTCGAACTCATCCCGCGCGTCATGAGCGAAAACGCGGACATGTGAACCACAAAGCTTGTTAGAATGGGCGAACCGCCAACATCCGATTCTTTGGGGAGAAAGCTATGAAAGTCGCCGCCGTGCAGATGGATATCAAGCTTCTTGATAAGGAGCGCAATCTTGCCAAGGTTCTCGACCGCCTGGAAGCTGCCGCCGAGGGCGGCGCAAAGGTCATCGTGTTTCCGGAATGCGCGCTCACGGGATATTGCTTTACCAGCCGTGAAGAAGCTCTGCCCGTGGCCGAGCCCGTGCCCGGTCCTTCCACGGAAAAGATTGCGGCGGCGGCCAAGCGCCTGGGCGTGACAGTGGTTGTGGGGATGCTTGAAAGCTCCGGCAACGACCTTTTCAACTCCGCCGCGGTGATGGGCCCGGAAGGTGTGCTGGGAACGCATCGCAAAATTCACCGCGTCTTTCTCGGCATCGACCGCTTTGACGCGGTTGGAGACATTCCTTTCCCGGTGTTCCAAAACTCGCACGCCAAGATCGGCGTGAACATTTGCTACGATTGCAGCTTTCCGGAATCGGGCCGCGTGCTCAAGCTGAAAGGCGCGCAGGTTCTCGCCATTCCCACCAACTGGCCCGTCGGCTCCGACACCTGGCAGCACATTCCCAAAGTTCGCGCCATTGAGAACCACATGTTTGTGATTGCGGCGGACCGCGTGGGTGAAGAGCGCGGGTTCCGCTTTGCGGGCCACTCGCAGATCATCGGCCTTGGCGGCCAGGCGCTGGCGGAAGCAGGCGACACGGAGGAAACCATTCTCTACGCTGAGATCGAGCCGGCCGCGGCAGACCAGAACCTTGTGGTGCGGCTGCCCGGCGAATGGGAGTTTGACCGCATCGCCGGACGCCGGCCGGAAATGTATGAGCCCATCACCCGGTCAAAATAGGCGCGGCCTGCTCCCGCAGGCTTCCGAGCGCTCACACGTTGAAGAAATTGAGATAGGGTTCGCGCCGCGCTTCGCGGAGCAGCAGCAACCCAAGTTCCCGCGCGTGATAGTCGCCCCACATGGAGGATTCGCCGCAGGGAACCTTGCGCCCCGGCGGCACGTAATCCCAGCCGCGCGGCCGGTGATAAACCGAATGCAGGATCAAGCCCTGGTGGGCCGGATCGGAGGAAAGATACGGCTCGTCCGCGAGCGTTTGGGTGACGGTGAGCGCCGCCTGGCGATAACGCCGCGCTTTTTCGGCGTCGCTCGCGGCAAGATAGTTTCCCAGCCGCCACAGGCCCTGCGCGGCAATCACTGCGGCGGAGCTATCCACCGGCTCAAAGTCATTGAAAGGATCACTCGCGCGGGAACGGGAATCGCCCAGCTTTTCAAGGTTCGGCGCGCCGGTGTCCCAATAAGGAATGCCGTCGGTGGGAGTCTCGCTGAGATAGTAATCGGCGGTGGCTTCCGCGGCTTTGAGCATCACCGCTTCAATGTTCCCGCCATTGGCTGCGGCGAAATCTCCCGCGGGTATCGTCCGAAGGAATTCCAGTTGTTCTGCGAATCCCAGGATCGCCCACGCAAGTCCGCGCGTCCAGGTGGTGAAGGGGGCATAGCCCTGCTGCGTTGCGGGCGAGCGGTAGCTCCCGTCCGGCACATTGAACAGCGACTCGTGCGCCACGCGACCGCGCACGTCATAGCGGTCTCGCCCTTCGCCGTAATAGACGGAAAATTCCGCTGTGGCCTGCGCATGTTGAACCAGGCGGGAGAGCAGAGAAACTTTTTGGCCCGATTCCCCGTGGAGCGCCTGCCCCAGCCGGTGCGCAACCGCGAGCGACCGAAGCGACCGGAGCGTATCAATGAACAACGAGTGCGGGCCGTTGAAAGAATAGATGTACCCGCCGCCTTCGGCGAGGCGCGACCAGCGCGCGGCCTGGACTGCTCCGCTGGTCTTCAAAGCGAGCCGGTAATATCTCTGTTCCCACTCGGTGGCTTCGATCTTGCCTTCGCGCTCAAGCCTTGCAAGGTTTCCGAAGGTGCTGATGATGTTGAATCCGTGGTCGTGGACGCCGAAGTGCGCGATGTAAGGTTCCATGCGCTCGATGGTTCCGCGCCGCCCGCAATCGAGAAACCACGGATCTCCCGTCGCATCGAATTGCAGCAGCGCCGACCCATATTGGAATCCTCGCGTCCAATCGGTCCACTCGCGCGGCGAGTAAAGGCCGCGCACCGTGACGACGGGCGGGCCGCCCGCAGGATTCCAAGTCTCTTCAATCGTTCGGATCTTCGCCGCCGAAAGCTCCAACAGCCGTTCGAGTTTCGAGCGCAATGTTTCAGGCGAAAGTGCGAAATCGATTTTGATCATGGGAGCAATTTACAGCCGCTGGAGATGAAAGCCGCCGTCCACATTGATCACTTCGCCCGTCGAAAAAGGGAAGTGATCCTGGGCGATGGCCGCTACCGCGCGGCCCACGTCTTCCGGCGTTCCCCATCGAGCAATCGGCGTAAGGCCTTCGGCGATCATGCGATCGTATTTTCCCCGGACGGCTTCCGTCATGCCGGTCTCGATAATTCCGGGGCGGATTTCATAAACGTTGATGCCATATTCAGTCAGGCGCGCGGCATAAAGCTGCGTCGCCATGGAAAGCCCCGCCTTGCTCACGCAATAATCGCCGCGATTGGGGCTGGCAGCGTAGGCGGATACCGAAGAGATGTTGATGATCTTGGGCTTGGGCCGCGAGGCAGATAAAGCCCCGAGCTTGGGAATCCAGAAGTTGGCAATCGCCTGCGTCAGGAAATACGGCCCCTTCAGGTTAATCGCGATGAGGCGGTCGAAACTTTCTTCCGTGGCGGAGAGCAGGTCCGTGCGAACTTCCGGCGCCACGCCCGCATTGTTCACCAGGAGATCGACCCAGCCGAACTCGCGCTCGATGAAGCCGACCAATTCCGCGCGATCGCGCGCCTTCGAGATATCCGCTTGAACGACTTCAAAGCGCGGTTTGGGAGATGCGGAGGAGGATTCCAGCAACAGCTTGCGGCACTCTTCCGCCGCAGCGGTATTGATTGCGTAGTTGATAATGACGCCAAAGCCCGCGCGCGCCAGGCTCTGACAGATGCCCCGGCCGATGCCCCGGGAACCGCCCGTTACCAGCGCCAGCGGAAAACCTTCGACCATGATTTATGAATATACCGGAAGCAAAAACATCTTGCACAAACAATTTTCCCGGCCGTCGACGGGGATTTCAAGGCCTCGCGTTCGCCCGAGGCGGCGGCTTCAAAGGCGGCGATGTGGAAGAATCTACATGGCGACTGTACATTGTGCAGGCGCATCGCGTGCCGGGAGGTTTTAATAAGTTACTCATACGCAATGGGATATTGGAATGTGCAAATTGGTTCACTAATTGCATATCACTACGGCGGGGCAAGAAGAATAATCACCCAATTTACGAACAAACACTAGTTGGGAGGGAAAAATGAGAATACTCAAACGACACTGGATGCTGCCATTGCTTGCAATGATCTTTGCGATTGCTCAGTTTGGTTGGAGCGCGAATCCTTCGCCGCGGAAAGCCCAGGCGAGCGCGAACTCAGCCGCAAATGCCATGAGCTCATCGGCCGCCGCGGCTTCGACACGAGGGCAATCCGCCGACCTTCGCTCCGGAACAAAAATCTCCGCGCAACTGATGTCGACGCTGGACGCCCGCAAAGCAAAGCCGGGTGAGAAGGTGGTGGCGCGGGTCACCAAAAACGTCAAAGAGCACGGCCACACGGTTATCCATAAAGGCGACAAGCTTGTGGGGCATGTTACAAGCGTGCAGTCCGCCGCATCCGGCAGCGCCGGTTCAACCATGGCGGTGGCGTTCGACCATCTGATCAGCGGCAACTCAACGACCCAGCTGAATACCGTCCTTACTTCCGTTCTCTCTGCTCCAAACATGAGCCAGGGAGATATGCAGCCGATGGAGACTGCTCCGGCCCCGGTGATGGCGGCTCCGTCGGGTGGCGGGGGTGGCGGCGGACTGTTGGGCGGAGTTGGCTCGACGGTCGGCTCAACCTTAGGTTCAACGGTGGGCGCCGCGGGCTCGGCAGTGGGCGGCGTGGGCGGCACGGTGGGAGCCGCCACCAACTCGACGCTGGGTAATGACTCCTCAATGAACCTCAACACTCCAGTTCGACAAATTCATCTTGCAAACCAGACTTCCGCGGATCAATCGACTGGAATGAATTCGGTTCTTAGCACAAAGAAGGGTGATCTGCGGCTCGATTCAGGAACCCGCATGCAGTTTCGAGTTGCGGCTTCGAGCAGCGCCTCGCAGAACTGAGAATGTCAATAAAGCGTCTTCCAAAAGGCCGGCCGTTTTGATGCGACCGGCCTTTTGGCTTCTTAGCTGGGAAGGTTGCACGGCCGCAGGGTGGAGTAGGAACTTGCTTGTGGCCGCATCAGCAGCTCCTATTGGAGTAGCGGGCTATCTCGCCATCCAGCCGCCGTCAACCGTGATGGTGGAACCGTGGAGATAATCGGACGCGGAAGAAGCCAGGAAAACCGCCGCGCCCTGAAGGTCGTCGGGCGTGCCCCATCTTGCGGCCGGGATTCGCTCCAGAATCGCCGCATTGCGCTTGGGATCGGACTGCAAGGCGGCGGTGTTGTCCGTGCCGATGTAGCCGGGCGCGATGGCGTTGACGTGGACGCCCCGGCCGGCCCACTCATTGGCGAGAGCCTTCATCAGTTGGCTGACGCCACCTTTGCTGGCCGAATAGGCGGGAACCAGGATTCCTCCCTGGAAGCTCAGCAGCGAAGAGATAAAGATGATCTTGCCGCTCCCCCGCTCCAGCATGCCCTTGCCGATCTCGCGCGTCAGAATGAACTGCGCGTTCAGATTGACATCGATCACTTTGTCCCAATACTCGTCGGGATAATCCACGGCCGGTCTCCGCAGGATGATTCCGGCATTATTGACCAGGATGTCGATGGCTTTAGAATCTTCTTTGATCTGCTCGACGAGCGCGTACAGCGCTTTCCGGTCGGAGAAATCGCAGGGATACGCTTTGAAGTTTCGGCCGCGCTCGGCAACCGCCTTTTCAACGTCGCTGCCGGAAGGTTCGATCGACCGGCTGACGCCGATAATGCCGGCTCCGGCCTCGGCAAGAGCCAGCGCAACGGCCTTGCCAATCCCGCGCCGGCAGCCGGTCACCAGCGCCGTTTTTCCATCCAGCCGGAATCGATCGAGAATTCCCATGTCAATTTTCCGGAAGCCCCACGGCGCGCGATCAGGGGATATTGCTTTGCCGCCGGAACCTCTTTCCGTGTTTCCGCTCAATCCAGGCGGAGGTGTCGCAAATATTTGTAGCTGATGGTGATGGCTTCAAGCGGCGGCAAAGTGCAGCGGTCCTGCTCGACGAAGATGTGCTTAGCGCCCGCTTCCCTGGTGTGCGCAAAAATCTTCGGCCAGTCAATCCTGCCCTGGCCGACGGGCGCGAAGGCATTCGGCCCATTTTCCGGCGGTCCGGCGTGAGGATTGATGCGGACTCCTTTCCGCATGTCCTTGATGTGCAGCAGCGGAAACCGCCCCGGGTATTTGCGCCAGTAATGGAGCGGGTCGGCGCCGGCATAGGTAACCCAGAAAATATCCATTTCCATTTTGAGCAATTCAGGTTCGCATTGGGTCAGCATGATGTCATAGCCGGTGGTGCCATCGACGAGCTCGAGTTCATGGAAGTGGGCGTGGTAGCAGAACTGGATTCCGGCCTTGCGCGAAACACTGCCGCACTCGTTGAAGAAGTCCGCCCGGCGTCTCCAGGCCTGGGCGCTCAGTCGCGGGTTGTCGCCGACGATGATGTAGTGGACGCCATAGCTTCGGGCCAGATCGACCGACCGTTTCCATTCATCAAGATTCTTGGGCAATACGACGTAGCTGCTCGGCGCGGTGAGCCCGGCGGCGCGCAGGTCCCGGTGGAGCGTGGCGGGCGTGAGGCCGGGAGTGACTTCGACTTCTTTGTATCCGATGGTGGCGACTTGCTTCATGGTTCGCGCGGGGTCTTTGGCAAACAGTTCGCGCACCGTGTAGAGTTCAAGTCCGATGGGTTTGGGCCACGCCAGTTCTCCTGCGGCCCAAGCTTGGCCTTTGGCTATGGCGGCGCTTGCGGCGGTGCCGGCAAAGGCTTTTCCGAGAAAATCGCGACGAGTCAGCATAGGTTAACCTCCTGGGTCAACGGACATTAAATCCCCCGGCGGGCTCCGCCGTCAACTGGAATGCGACTGCCGGTTGCCGCAGACTGTTGCTCTTAGCGCAGATGGTTCATGTATATTCATGGGGGAGTTTCAAGATGATTCACATTCGCCCGGCAACGCAAGACGACATTCCGCTGATTCTCCAACTCATTCATAAACTCGCCGAGTACGAGAAGGCGCCCGAGCAGGCGGTTGCGACCGGCCATGATCTCCGCCGCGACGGCTTCTCCGGCAATCCCAAGTTTCGCGTGCTGATTGCCGAGTGGGAGGGCCGGCCGGCGGGCTTCGCGCTCTTCTTTTACAACTACTCGACCTGGTTGGGCCGCCCCGGCCTCTACCTTGAAGATCTCTTTGTGCAACCGGAGCACCGCGGCAAGGGAATCGGCAAAGCGTTGCTTGTCCGTTTGGCGAAGATTGCCGTGGAAGAAGGCTGCGGCCGCTTCGAATGGCAGGTGCTCGACTGGAATACGCCCGCCCTGGAGTTTTACAAGTCGCTCGGCGCGGGCGTCCTGGATGAATGGTCGACAATGCGTGTTTCGGGCGATGCGCTCAAGAAGCTGGCCGCCGTTCCTGACGCCTGAAGAGGCGAATCACGCCGGACCGCTGGTGCCGGGCGTTTGGCGAACAAAAGACTTTTCCTCAAAGTCCGTTTCTGTCACACTTGGCCCTTGCTCAAACCGCTTTAAGCCCAAGGCAGATTCACACGGCCGTGCTGTTGGGTTCATCGACAGGCATTCACTTTCAGGACGGGAGGTGCAAAAGAATGGGAAAAGAAGAAATGTCGCGACGCGATTTTATTCGCAGAACATCCGCTGCGGCGGGAGCGGCGGCGGCCGGCAAGTCCATCCTGCTCGATTCCGAGGTGGCTGAGGCGGCTCCCCGGCCCGTGCCTCCCAGCGACACCTTGCGCTTTGGAATGATCGGCATCGGCATGCGGGGCTCAAGCCTGCTGAGGACTTCGATTCAGCTTCCGGGGGTCCGCTGTGTGGCGGCTTGCGATCTTTACGACGAACGCCACGTGCTGGCCAACTCGATTATCAGCGGCGAAACCGGCGAAACGGTTCCCACCACGCGTCGCTACCAGGAATTGCTCGAGAACAAAGACATCGACTGCATTGTCGCCGCGGTGCCCGATCACTGGCACATGCGGGTTATCGTTGACGCCTGCGACGCGGGCAAAGATATTTACTGTGAAAAGCCCATGACGCATCACGTGAGCGAGGGCTTCCGGATTATCGACGCCGAGCGGAAGAACAACCGCATCTTGCAGATCGGCAGCCAGCGGCGCAGCTCCATCATCTTTGCCAAGGCAAAAGAGATCATCGACTCCGGCGCGGCCGGCGACGTGCGGCTGGTGGAAGACACCATGGGCCGGAATGATCCCTGCGGCGCGTGGGTTTACCCCTATCCGCCGCCGCCCGCGCTTTCTCCTGAAAATCTGGACTGGGAGACGTGGCTCGGTTCCGCGCCCAAACGTCCCTTTGATCCCCGCCGCTACGTCAGTTGGCGCGGTTATCTGGATTACGGCGAGGGCATTCCGGGTGACCTTTACGTCCATCTGCTGACGGGCGTTCACTACATCATGGGCGTCACGGCTCCTCCCGAGCGCGCGTACTCCGCCGGAGGACTCTTTCAGTGGAAAGACGGTCGCGACTACCCGGACCAGATGTCGACGCTTTACGAGTACCCGAACTTCCGCCTGATGATCCGCGTGACGCTCGACAACAACTCGGGCGAGGTCATTCGTTTTATGGGGACGCGAGGCACGGTGGAAATCCGGGGCCACCAGGTTAGCTTCTCGCCGCAGGACGGAAAGGACCAATCGCTGTGTTATTACGCATCGAGCTATCCGGCGAAGATTCACGCGGAGCTTTCGAAAGCCTGGGAAGCGAAACACCCCGAGGTTCCAGGAACCGCCCGGCCCCTTGAGGCGACAAGCTATCAAGCGCCTGCGGGCTACAACGAAGGCCGCCAGCACTTGTGGAACTACTTCCAGTCCGTCCGAACCCGCAAGCCTTCCGTGGAGGATGGCACTTTTGGCAACAATGCCTCGATCGCCTGCCACATGGCGAACGACTCCTACTTTAAGAAGACCATGGCCGTGTGGGACGGGGACAGCAAAACCATCAGGGGATAGGATTGAGCGCCTCAAGGCGCGCCGGGCAGAGGCCGGCATGGCACCCTGAAGGGCGGCGCTGCCGGGACAGGGCGCTCCTGCCTGAAAAATATGACCCAGGAATTTACAGCCGAGCAATTGATGGCGGGTGTGGCAGGCCGCGATGAGGAGATGCTCGGCATGCTCTACGACCGTTACGCGCCGCGGCTGCTTGGGGTCATCTCTGAAATCGTCGCCGATCGAGATGCAGCGACGGAGGTTCTCCAGGAGCTTTTTGCCGGGGTCTGGAAGGATGCCCGGCGAATCGATAAGCCACGGGCCGGCGTCATGGCCTGGCTGGTGCTGGACGCCCGTGCCAGAGCCGTTGACCGGCGGCGCCAGGATGAGGGTCTCCGGCCGGCGGCCCATTCCGGTTTGAAGTCGCTGCTGAAATCAACCTCCTGGCTGCCCAAACCGGAAGAGATCTCGATTGTGGACGGCCGGCGGCCTTTGCTCAATAAAGTCATCCGCCGCCTGCCCGCTTCCCAAAATCATCTTGTGGAACTTGCGGTTTTCAAAGGCCGGACCGAAGCTGAAATAGCCGCCCAGCTTCAGCAGCCTTTGAGCCGAGTCGAATCCGAGTTGCGAGCCGCGTTGCGTTTTTTAAGGCACCGCCTGCGAGCCGTTTTGGGAACATGGACTGCCGATATCTAGACGATACGTACGAGTTGTTCCTGCTTGGCTTGCTGAAGCCGAAGGAAGCCGACGAAGTCAAAGAGCACTTCGACCGCGGGTGCCCGTACTGCCTCCATCACCTCCACGAGGCCGCGGTCAGCGTCTTTTTCCTGCTCTCGAGTTCGAAACCGCGGAAGCCCGATTCGAGCGCCAAGGCCGAACTCCTGAGTCGCCTCCATCGCAAATGACGGACGCTGCACACAAACCGGGTCTGCGGCGGGACCTGGGATTTCTCCAGGCGACCTCGCTGGCCATCACGGATATGGTGGGGATTGGTCCGTTCATCACCATCCCGCTTTTTCTGGCGACCATGGGCGGGCCGCAGGCCATGCTGGGATGGTTAGTCGGCGCGGCGCTGGCCTTTTGCGACGGCCTGGTGTGGGCGGAGCTGGGCGCGGCCATGCCCAAGGCGGGCGGAAGTTATTACTACCTGCGCGAGGCCTTTGGCCCGGCGGGCGCGGGCCGCTGGATTTCTTTCCTGGTGGTCTGGCAGATCATGTTTTCTGCGCCGCTGTCGGTAGCGAGCGGCAGCATCGGATTTGCCAACTACTTCCATTATCTCGTTCCGGGAATGACGCCGTGGGAAGTGCGCCTGTTTGCATCCACAATTCCACTCTTCCTCATCATGCTGCTTTACCGGCGCGTGCGCGCGGTGGGCAATCTTTCCGTGGTGATGATGGGCGGCGTGCTGGTGGGATGTTTTTGGGTCATCCTTTCCGGCTTGCCGCACTTGAGCGCCTCGCGCATTTTTGACTTTCCTCCCCACGCCTTCCATCTGAACGTGCTGTTCTGGGCGGGACTCGGCCATGCCACGCTCTACGCGCTCTACGACTATTTTGGCTACTACAACGTTTGCTACCTGGCGGAAGAGATTCGCGATCCCGGGCGGGTTATTCCCCTGTCCATTATGTTTTCCATCGGCGCCGTCGCGGTGGTTTATATTCTGATGAACACTTCCATCCTCAGCGTGATTCCCTGGCGCGAGGCGCAGCACAGCCAGTTTATCGCTTCCGAATATATCCAAAAACTCCAGGGGCGATTTGCCGGCGACCTGATGACCCTGCTGATGCTTTGGATCGCCTTCGCGTCCGCCTTTTCCCTGCTGCTCGGCTACTCGCGCATTCCTTACGCCGCGGCCGCGGACGGAAACTTTTTCAAAGTGTTTGCCCGGCTGCACCCCAAGCACGACATCCCTCACGTGTCGCTGGTCACGCTGGGCGTGATCGCGGCGGGATTCAGCCTGTTACGCTTGCCGGAAGTGATCGTCAGCCTGGTGGCCACGCGCGTGCTGCTCCAATACCTGCCGCAGGCAGTGGGATTTTTTGTTCTGCGCTTCAAACAGCCCCACATGATGCGCCCTTTCAAGATGTGGTTTTATCCCATTCCGGGATTGATTTCGCTGGCAGGCTGGATTTATATCCTGGCGACTTCAGCGCGCGGAGCGCTGATTTTTGCTTTGGTCATCTTTGCGCTGGGAACAGCGGCTTATATGGCGCGCGCGCGGCGGCGCGGCGAATGGCCGTTTCTGGCAGCAGGAGATGGCACAGACGCCGAGCCTTGAGCGCCTACGATTGTAGTGGCGACGCGTAGTCCCCGAATGGAGACCCTACGCTGCCGCAGCAGTCGGTCCCGCTGGGAAATCGCGGATCAGTAAGTATCAACGTGTAGACTCGCCTATGGTTGAAGCACGCCTCGCCACCCCCGGGGCGAGAGCATCAGTAGGCAGCGATTGCTTGAATATTCACGTACCCGTCCCTGCCAAGCGGCCGGATGACGTTACCGAATACTCTGAGGCGCACTCCATTCTCGCCTTGGATGTCTGGCATCTGCGATTTCGGAATGCTGAAGCGAAATTGCACCTTATGCGGCTTTGTCGAAAATGTCTCTACCATGACCACGTTTTCACCGCCTGTCGCTTCGTTAAATTGGCCGTTGACGAATAACAAGCCACTTAGCGACCTCAGCTCGTGCTCCATTTCTGCTTCATACCTTGCAGCTTTGCGTTCCGCCTCTACACCGTTCCCCTGTGTCGAGCTCGTTGGACTGCCAACGAGGGGAACGGCGGGGGGGAGGGCACGGACTTTCGATTCGTTAATAGGTGTGCCAGCAATTTGTTCTTGGGTTTTCTCTATGAGTCCAATCATCGCTCTTCGCAACATCCACCCGCTTCGATTCGTGTAATAGTGCACGATATGGTTAGCTGTGACGTATTTCATGACATCGATACATTTTCTGCCGCCGAGAGCGCTGGGTGGGACGTAGGAAGATGTCGTAGCTTTGCTCCCGGCTGCCTCGGCTTCCGCGAGGGCCGGCCCCTCTCCAAGGCGAAGCTTAGCGCTAGCGCCTAATGACCTCGATACTGTAACCCGCTTCCTCACTAGCTCTGGCTCAATCTCGTTGTAAAGTGAGTCGACGGTCTTCTCGTCCAAATAAAGAAAATCAATCGGGGCTCGGACCGGCGGCGGGGCATTTATCCTCTCGATTTCCCTCTCAATAGTCTGAAATTGCGCCAAGATCTGGGCCGTGTCGCTAAGTGCGGCGTATGAGGGCTCCTCCGTGTGGTAGACGACAAGAGCCGTTGTCATCACCACCATAAAGCAAGTGAAGAGGAATAACCCTCCGAATCTGTCGATGAATCGAAATAGGTGGGCCTTGAACAATCTGCCCAACACCCCAGCCAGGCAGATACCAAGTATCGACAGGATGAGCAGGTAAAAATGGTTGTCCAGTAAGAGCTTCATCGCGTCGGTAACGTACTTACTGCCTTGTTCCTTAAGTTCACCCCCCCAGAAGAGACCGAACCACCAGTCCGGGAACACAAAACATCCCGCCACGACGTAAATCGTGATCGCAGCACCGGTCAGGACGACAAGGCGCTTCCCGAACAAGTAAACGTCGCGCGAGGTTCTCCGCTGGACTACTGATTTAGTTGCCGAGCTCCCAGATATGGTTGGGCGTTTCATTACGGGAACCTCCTTAAATGACCGTCGCCTCCAGGTCAAGCCTTGGCTCCGTCTGGAGTTTTCACCGCTGCCGCCCTGCTGACGGAGAATATACATCTGGGACGTTCTGCTTGCAAATCACTGGATGGCCCGGAGGCGTGGTCTTCGTTGGTCGCGGGCCGGGTCAGGCAACGACGCGCCGGGCGAGCAAGAACATTCCTTCGTTGTGGAGAATCTGGATGTCGTCTTCTTGGAGTTCGGGGGAAAAGCCTGCCCGGTCGCCGTTGGCGGAGTCTTCCAGCAGCTTGCGTGCTTCCTGGTAGCGCTTGTCTCCCGGCTTGAGGCCTGCCCGCAGCATCCAATGGTTGAAAGAACGGCGGCGGCGCTTGACCGTCTGGGAGACGATTTCAAGCTGGAGTTTGTCGAACAAAGCCAGGTAAGTGGTGAGGCGGAGTGAAGCGGTGTGCGAAGGGTCGCGGAGGATTTCGATCCGGTTATAGAGTTCGAACTTGCCGTCGCTTTCCGGGCCCAGCGGATCAATCAGCATTAGGCGCGCTTCCGGCTTCATCACTCGCACCATTTCCCGCAGAACGATCTCCGGTTTCGGAATATGGTGCATGGCGCACTGGCAGCTCACCAAGTCAAACGAGGCATCGCGGAAGGGAAGCTGCTCGGCCTCGCCGCGGCTGAAGCCGGCGTTTGAAATCCCGCGGTCAGTTTGGAGGGCGCGCGCCCGGCGCACCATCTCGGCCGTCAGGTCGATGCCGTAGGCAAACTGCACCTTGGGCGCGAGCGCCAGAACAAAAGCTCCCGGCCCGCAAGCCACGTCCAGGGCTACAGCGTCAGGCTGAGGCTTCGAAAATTGGACTTTTTCCGCCGTGACCTCGGCTGAATCGCGCACCGCGAACTCGGCGAAGGCTTCCGCTGTTTTGGTAAACTGCTTTTCAATTTTGTCCTTGTGTTTCTGCGACATAGGCTCCTGCAAGAATTTTGAGTTGTTCGCCTTTCAATTCTGAATGTAATAGAATGACGCTTTTCAGGGAAGCGCAAAGATTCTTTTCTGCCACAGGGCGGACTCTTCGATGCCGATATTCTTAGAGAAGCGAGCGCAGCGCCTTTGCCAATTCGGGCGCGCGCATCTTGTGAAATCCGAAATCATAGTTTTACTCCTCTTATTTTTTGCAGCGCCTGCTCTTGCGGGGCAAAACCCTGATTTCCGGCCGCCGGCCGTTCCTCTTGTGGCCGTTGATCCCTACTTCAGCATCTGGTCGTTTGCCAGCCATTTGACGTATGACTCGACGCGGCATTGGTCCGGCGCTCCCATGACGATGGAAAGCATCGTGCGCGTGGACGGCAAATCTTACCGCATCATGGGCATTCGGCCCTGGGTGGCGGCTCCGGCCCGGCAACTGGATCTTCAGGTGCTTCCCACGCGGACCCTCTATGATTTTGAGGCGGGAGACGTCCACATTCGTCTCACCTTCCTTACTCCCGATCTTCCCCGGCAGCTCGATATCCTCAGCCGCCCGGTGACCTATCTCACCTGGCAGGTCCACTCGCTGGATGGCAAGCAGCATCAGGTGGAGATTTATTATGACAACACGGCGGAGCTGGTGGTGAACACGCCGGAAGAAGCCGTCACGTGGGAAAGCGCAAGCGTCCCGGGCCTTCGCGTGCTGCGGATGGGGACTTCCGCCCAGCCGATTCTTGGCAGGGCTGGCGACCGCGTCCGCATCGACTGGGGCTATCTTTACGCGGCGGCGCCCCAGGAGGAATCTCTCCAGGCGACGGTTCTCCCGGAGCGAAAGGCTACGCAGGAATTTGTTTCGAAGGGCCAGTTGGACTCGCCCATGGACCCGCGCAAGCCGCGCGCTGCCAACGATGAATCTCCCGCGATGGCCTTTGCGTTCAATCTGGGCGCGGTGGGAGCTGAACCCGTTTCCCGGCGCCTGATTCTGGCTTACGACGAAATCTATCCCGTTGAATATCTCCACCAGCGGCTTCGACCCTACTGGCAACGCGGCGGAGTTACCATCAGCGACCTGCTTGAGAGCGCCGAGCACGGCTATGCATCGCTTGAGGCAGAGAGCCGCGAATTTGATCAACAACTGATGGCGGACCTTTCGCGCGTGGGAGGCGAGCAATACGCGGAGGTGGCCGCCCTTGCCTACCGCCAGAGCTTTGCCGCCAACAAGCTGGCCCTCGGGCCGGACGGCAAGCCGCTGATGTTCGTGAAAGAAATTTCAAGCTGCGGCTGCGCCCAGACCGCGGACGTGATTTATCCCGAATCGCCCATTCTTTTGCTGCTCAATCCGCAATTGCTCGAAGACTCGCTGATTCCGTTGCTCGACTACGCCCGGTCTTCCCGGTGGCCGTATCCTTACGCGCCCCACGACCTTGGAACGTATCCGCTGGACAACGGCCGCGTGCCTTCCCAAATGGAAAGCATGCCGGTGGAGGAGTCGGGCAACATGCTGCTGATGATCGGCGGGATTGCCCGGGCGGAAGGCAACGCATCGTTTGCGGCACGCTACTGGCCGCTGCTGACAGAATGGGCGCGCTATCTGAAAAAACATGGCCTGGACCCGGGTGACCAGCTTTGTACGGACGACTTTACGGGGCTGCTGGCGCACAACGCGAACCTCTCTTTGAAAGCCATCGAAGCGCTGGGAAGCTACGCGCTGATGGCCCGGATGCTGGGCAAGGCGTCCGCGAGCAAACGCTTCCGCCGCACGGCACAAGCCTACGCGCGCAAGTGGATGCAGATGGCGAGCGGCCAAGGGCACACCCGCCTGGCTTTTGACCGGCCGGGCACCTGGAGCCAGAAGTATAACCTGGTGTGGGATCGCGTCCTGGGACTCGGCCTGTTTCCCCCCGGCGTCGCCCAACAAGAAGTGGACTATTACAGGAGCCAATCCACGCCTTTCGGTTTTCCGCTGGACAGCCGCGCGGCCTTTACCAAGCTGGATTGGGAATCCTGGTCGGCAGCGCTTACAACGTCAAAAGCCGCGTTTCGTTCCATGTTTTCCGGAGCGTATAACTTCGCAGACCGTACGCCCACCCGCGTTCCGTTAAGCGATTGGTACTGGACGGTGGACGGCTCCCAGACGGGTTTTCAAGCTCGCCCGGTGGTGGGCGGCGTCTACATGGAAATGCTGACCGATCCCGCTATCTGGGAGAAGTGGGCGGCGAGAGGGAAATGACGGCTGGCACGAAAGGCCGGCGCTCGCCAATATTTTGTTTGCATTTTCGAAGGCGCCAAGGCGTGGCTGGCCGCCAACCGCATGGCTTTTTCTGATTCATGTTCGCGCCTGAAGGTGCGATCTTAGGGTTGTAGGGAGGTTCCGGATGTCGCTTACGATTGGCGAATTGAAGTCGGCGCTCCAGGGGATCATCGGTTTCGGCGTCACGCCGTTCCACGAAGACCTCAGCTTGAACATTGAAGCGCTGCGCCAGAATGCCGCTTTTTTGGCTGAGCACTGTGAAGTAATTGTTCCCCTGGCGGGAAACGGCGAGCTCTATTCGCTGTCGCCGGAGGAGCATAAAACCGTCGGCAAAGCCGTCGTGGAAGAGGTTCGAGGGCGCAAACCTGTCGTGGTTGGCATTGGGTTTTCCATGCCCATCGCCTGCGAGATGGCGCGCGCCGCCGAAGCTTACGGCGCCGACGGTGTTCTGATTCTGCCGCCTTACTTTACCAGCTCGAACGACGACGGTTTGTACGATTACTACCGCTCGATTGCCCAGGCTACCAAACTGGGGGCGCTGCTGTTCCAGACCCACGCGATGAACTTCAGCGTTCCTTTACTGCGGAGGCTGGCTGAAGTTCCCAACATCGTGGGGATGAAGGATGAGCATGGCGACATGCATCAATTTGTGCGGCAATGGGGAGCCGTGGGCGGCCGCCTGGAACTGCTGTGCGGGGTCGGAGAAATTCTTGCTCCCAGTTACTTTGCTTTGGGGGTTAAAGCTTTCACCAGCGGCTTGATCAACTTTATGCCGGGAACCTGCCGGAGAATCTTGAAGGACCTGCAGGAAGGAAATCTGGAAACGGCGGCGCGCGTCATCGACAAAGAAGCGATCCCCATTTTCAACCTGCGGAAAAAACGGCCCGGTTACGTCACGCTGATCATCAAAGAGGCGATGAATCTCTGCGGGATGAACGCGGGGCCCGTGCGGCCGCCGCTCGCGCCTTTGCCGGCAAGCGATCTCGATGAACTTCGGAGCCTTCTGGCGAATTTGGGGCTTTTGAAGGGTGCCGCTGCATAGCTGTGAAGGCGAGCAAGTTTTTCCACGGGATAGGAAATGAATGGCTTTGCCGGAAAACTTTGAGCCTGCCTGCGTCCTTGTTTCCGCCGGTTATTTCCTGATGGGCTGCGCGACGGGCCGGGACGACGAGCAGCCAGTTCATCGAGTCTGGGTGGACGCATTCGAAATGGCGGCGCTTCAGGTTCAGAACCAGGATTGGGCAAGGTTTATGGAAGCCACCGGCCACCCTGCGACCTCCCATTGGAGCGCGCCGTGCTTCAGCGATCCCCGCCAGCCGGTCGTCGCCGTAAGCTCGGTTGCCGCGGAAGAATATTGCCGCTGGCTCAGTCAATCGACCGGCCGGTATTACCGTTTGCCCAGCGAAGCGGAATGGGAAAAGGCCGCGCAGGGTGGGCGCGAAGGCTCGCTCTATCCCTGGGGAGATGAGCCGCCCGAATCCCGCGAAGAATATCAAAGGCGCTGGGGCGGAGAAGTCACCGGCCCTTTGCCCGCGGGTCAAGGGACTCCCAATCCCTTTGGCATCTTTGACCTTTGCGAAAACGTCCACGAGTGGTGCCGGGATTGGTACTCAAGGGACTTTTACGCTGAATCTCCGGAGCGGAATCCCGCTGGGCCTGCTTCCGGTGAGCGGCGCGCTTCGCGCGGCGGCGCCTGGAGGCACCACGTCAAGGTAAGCCGATGCGCGGCGCGTTCCAGCATCCCTCCGCTTTTTGAGTATGCGGATTATGGTTTTCGAGTGGTGCGCGATATTCCATAAGGAGGACGCCATGCCTGAACTCCGCCATAACGTTTTAACCAGGGAATGGGTCATTATTGCCACGGAACGCGCCAAGCGCCCGCAGGAATTTGCCAGGAAGCCAGGATCAAAGGAAGAACGCCCTCCTTTTGATCCCAAGTGTCCCTTTTGTCCCGGCAACGAAGCCATGACTCCTCCGGCGTCGCTGGTGATTCCTGACGACGGCGCCTGGAAGGTGCGGGTGACGCCCAACAAATTTGCCGCTCTCTCGTATGGCGGCGAGCGTCTACGGTCCTTCGAGGGGATCCGCCGTACGATGACAGGCGTCGGAATTCATGAAGTGATTATCGAAACGCCTGACCATAGCCTGACGACGGCTTTGCTTGAAGACCGGCAGGTTGAAACCCTCCTTGATACCTATCTCGACCGTTTCAATTTTGCTTCCGCGGACCCGCGCGTTGAGCAAGTGACGATCTTCAAGAACCACGGCGCGGCGGCGGGAACTTCGCTGGAACACCCTCACTCGCAAATCATCGGGGCGCCCATCATTACCTCGCAGCTGCGCGACCGCCTGATCAACGCCTTGAGGCATTTTGACGAGTACGGGGAGTGCATTTTTTGCCGTGTCTTGAACGTGGAACTGCAAGAACAGACGAGGATTGTCATGGAGACGGAACACTTTGTTTCGTTCGTGCAGTTTGCCACTCTGACGCCTTTTTCCATGCTGATCATGCCGCGCCGCCACATGGCGTGCTTCTTGGAAATTAGCGACGCCGAGGCGGCAGATCTTGCCCACATCCTGCGCCGGACTTTGGCGAAGCTTTACCACGGGCTGAATGACCCTGATTTCAACTACACGATCCGCACCGCGCCGCGGGAATCGTGCGGGGTAAAGTATTTCCACTGGTACGTCAGCATTATTCCGCGGCTTACCAAGGTGGCGGGATTTGAGTTGGGCTCGGGGATGTTCATCAATCCCTCGTTGCCCGAAGAAGATGCCGCCTTCCTTCGGGCCGCCGCAGTTGACGCGTGAAGCGAGAGATTTTGACTGCCTGCTGAGGTGGGATTTTGCAAGGCCTGATCAGCAAGCGGAGGACGATTGCTACGACGAGAATTTATCGCCCGTTTAGCCGGAGGTTTGGCTGCGGGTTCGCTGGCTGACCCAGCCGGCTTGCTCGCGGCTCGTACGCGCCACGTTTCCAGGCCCTATTACTTGCTCGAGCGCATGGGGGTTTCATCCCAGAGCTTTCACAACTATTTTTACTCCCGGCAAGCGGAAAGCGGTGGAGAGCCGCATGACATGCTTGCCCTGCTGGATTTCCCCGAAATGGTTGCGGACCGGTATAAGATCCACCACCTGGAATTCGCCTCCCCGCACTTTGGTTCGATGGATCCAACCTACATTCAAGCATTGCGGATGCAACTGATCCGCGCTGGTTCGCAGTTGGTGAATATCGCCGTCGATATCGAGGAACTGCGCCGGGGCGGAGGGCTTTCTGATCCGGACGAAGCCGTGCGCGAACGCGTCGTCAAGGCTGCGATGGCATGGATGGATATCGCGGCCAGGCTCAGAGCGCGCTCAATCCGGTGCGATCCGGGAAGGCTGAATCCGCAGAATCTTGAGCCCACCATCAGTTCATACCAGGCGCTTGCGGCTTACGGCAGAAGGCGAGGCGTCCGGGTGCTCGTGGAAAATTACGGCGGCGCGTGCCTGGAAAATTCCGTGGCGTTGGTGGACCTTATTAAAAGGGTGAAGAGCCGATACTTTGGGGCGCTGCCGGACTTTGGCAACTTTCTGGACCAGAACGCCCGTGCGCGCGGCCTTCCGCTGCTTTTCCCTTACGCTCTTACAGCCTGTCATGCCACCGGGCTGGACTTTGATGCGCAAGGCAGCGAGGCCAAGTTTGACTTCTCGGCCTGCGTTGCCATTGCCAAGCGCGCCCGGTTTTGCGGGACGTACTGCGTGGAATATCAAGGCTTGGGCGATCCCTATCAAGGCGTCCAGAGTGTCGTGGACGAACTCGTGAGGAACCTGTAGCTCTTGAGCACCTCTTGATGGTTTGCGCGCCGGCACGGCATTTTTTACCCGATGTTGCGATTTGGCGCACAATTCCCCCGCAGGCAGGCTCCAATGGCAACTATCTTGTTGATTTCACGATGGCCAAAAATTTCTCGCAAAAGTCCCACGCGTCTCATTTGGGTGTGGTAAGCAGAGTAAATGGGAAAGGAGATCAACACGATGAACAGACTTCCGCGGCGTGACATCCTGAAAGCTCTCGGTGCTCTTCCGTTGGCGGCGTTTGCTCCGGTTCTGGCGGAGGCGCGCACCGGTGGCCCTCTCTATTTCAGTTGCAGCGCGAGCAACGACCTCTACCGCGTGGCAAAGGCGTCGGGGATTGCGTGTTCCCGTTATGACCGCGCGGAAGAAGCGCTTGCGCAAGCGCCCGAGGGCTCAGGTGTTCTGATTCTGGCTGAGGACTATCCGCGCGGGACGACCGGCATTGATCCAATGGTTTTTCACGGCGCAGCCAAAAAGCGTCTGCGGCTATACGTGGAGTTTCCATCCTCGGTTCCTGGCCTGAGCCTTGGCGCGCCGCAGCATGTGGAGCGCGGATTTTACCAGAACCTCCTGGACCGCGTAGTGGTCAATTCAGCAGCTTTTGGGCCGGAGCTCCAACGGCTGCGGATTCTGGCGCTGCACGATTGCGTTTACGTCCCGGCCTCCGTGCCCTCGGCTGAGCTGGTTCTGGCGCGGGTGGCGGGCTTTGACACGGCGGTTTATGGGCTCCCGCAACAGGGCGTCCATCCCATTCTTTTCAAGCACCCGGATCGCGACATCCTTGTCGCCGCCACCAAGCTCAGTGAATTTGTGAAAGGGCGTTACGCGCCCTCCGCGGCCTGGCCGCACGTCTGGCGATGGATTTTCGAGTGGCTTTCTCCCCGCGAACGATTTGCCGCGCTCCATTGGACTCCGGCCGTCCATCCGGCCTTTGGAAAGAATGAGCGCCTGCCCGCCGCGGCGGAACTCGATGCGTTCCGCAGCGGCGTCAAATGGTTTTCGAGCGGAAAGCAATTCCCTGTGGCAGACGGGCAGCCGGCCGCCGAGGAGGCTGGGCAGGGCAGTCGCTCGGGGTCAGGCGACGGCCGCGGCGGAGTGTACGAAGGGGTGTCAAGCGTCATCGAATGGGACGGAAGCCAGCGGGTGGGCCGGGGGCTTCGCGCCGACTGCGCCGGAGAGGTTTCCATGTCCATGGCGTTTTCAGGCGTGATCGACAAGAAGCCGCAGAGCCGCGCCATTGCCCGCAACCTGAACGACTTTATCTATTTCACTTCGCCGCTGGCGCAGGGGCCGCGCAACGATCCTGTCTCTCCCTCATTCGGCCTGGTGGGCTGGGGCACGCCGAGTTCGCTCGGCACCTATTACGGCGACGACAACGCCCGGAGCATGCTGGGCACCATGGCGGCGGCGGGCCTGTTGCGCTCGAGGCGCTGGGACGAAAAAGTGCTGCGCTGCCTGCTGGCCAACCTGCGGACAACCGGAGTGCTGGGCTTCCGCCGCAATTCACTGAAGGAGAGCGAGCTCGAAAAACTCGGCTGGCGGCATTTCTATGATGAGAAGCTGGTGAATATTCACCCGCACTTTGAGGCCTACCCGTGGGCTTGCTTCCTGCGAGCGTATGAGAAGACCCATTACGCGCCCTTCCTTGACCGCGCCCGGACAGCCATCCGCATGACCATGGAAGCCTACCCGAACCAGTGGCACTGGACGAACGGCTTGCAGCAGGAGCGCGCCCGGATGCTGCTGCCGCTTGCCTGGCTGGTTCGCCTGGAAGACACCGCCCAGCACCGCGCCTGGCTCAAGCGCGTCGGGCAGGACCTCGTTTCGTTCCAGGTTGAGTCCGGAGGCATTCGGGAAGAAGTCGGGTCTGTCGGAAAGGGTCAATACGGCCCGCCGAAATCGAATGCAAAGTACGGGACTAACGAGGCGCCCCTGCTCCAGCAGAACGGCGACCCGGTGTGCGACCTTCTCTACACCACCAATTACGCCTTCCTGGGCCTGCATGAGGCGGCGGCCTCAACGCGCGACCCGCTTTACGTCCGCGCGGAAGAGAGGCTCGCCAAGTTCTTGTGCCGGATCGAAATCCGTTCGGAGCAGCACCCGGAGCTTGCGGGCGCCTGGTTCCGGGCTTTTGATTACGCCCGCTGGGATTATTGGGCCAGCGGCTCCGATTGGGGCTGGGGCCCGTGGTCGATTGAAACCGGCTGGACAATGTCCTGGATCACTTCCGTGCTTGCCATGCGCCACCTGCGGACGTCGCTGTGGGCGCTCACCGGCCGCTGCGACCTCGGCGCGCACCTCGATAAGCTGGTTTCCATCATGTTCGGGAAGGCCGGGTGAGGGGGTTGTAGCGAGGATCTTCAGATCCGCGGGTTTTGGTGGTGGGGCCGTGTTCCCACCGCCCGGTTTTTTGTAGCGGCGGGTTTATCCCGCCAGTTCGCTTTGTAGAGACATTCCGCCGGAACGTCTCACAGGCAAGACTCCTCAGCGGGCGTCTCGACGAGACGCGAAATCACCGCCGCCCCCTACATTAGCGAGTCGGTAGCCACGGTCAATCCGTTTTTCGGCTGACCGTGGGTTCGCACAATATTGAAATGCCCACGGACAGGAAAGCTCTGTCCGTGGCTACCATCTGTCCAGCGTGCCGAGTTTAAGACAAGGTTCCCATGAGACACGACGACCCTTTCAAAGAGAGAAGCTCGCCTGTTTACCGCAAGATCGTACACACGGCCGAAGCTGTTATCACCGGTCGGATTGACTTGGTGGGCGGGTGCCGGAGCCTCTACGCCCTATCATTCCGGTTGCCTGCGGCCGAGCGGGAACTGTTTCTGCCGATATTTGGCTTCGAGTCCGAGACAGACCACTATCCCTTGGGGAAAGTCCGTGACCTCTACGCCAAGGACTATCTGGACCGGCTGGACGCGGAGATCGCGGCGTACACCCAAAAATCGAGGCCCGAGGTCATCGCCGCGTGCGAGGCAATCATCGCCCGTTTCGGCCCGAGGCCGAGCTAGTACGGGAGGTAGCAAGCGCGGATCTTTAGATCCGCGGATTTTCCGGAGGCGCGGTGTCCTCACCGCGTAACGATTCCCACCCTCGCCCAGGGGCGAGGGTGGCCGCGCAATGCGGCCGGGTGAGGGGTCTCGTGACAGGCGCCGTGCGGAGACTGCGGCTACAGCTTGCAGCAGGTAGCGAAGAGTCTCGCTGTCCAGGGACTCTGCGGCCTTTATTTTTGCCGGGGCGATGGTTGGGTTGGATGATTACAAAGCTAAAACCCGCCGGCCTCAGAACCGGAGGAACGCGCTACCCGGCTCCGTGTCAAATCTGGAACCCAAGCGGACTTTTGGCGTAAGATAGCTGCAATCAATTTACGTGGGAGTCTTCTTTGCCCGATTTCCTAAAGTATTTTGTCCTTGCAGTTCTTGGCGGGGCTTTTCTTGAGGTTTCTATGTCTATCCTTACAGGCTTAGATAAAGTGTATCGAATTGGAATAGCGATAACTATAATTGGTCTGGCGATTGTAGCGTCCCATATGGCCTCTAAGTATGGGGCGTCGGTACCCTCCCAACCAGAAGCTGTAGCGCAGAAGCATACGCCCCCGTTAGATGGTTCCGCCTCCGAGACACCAAAGCCAATAACGGCAGATGCCCCGCTGCGCACTGTACAAACACAACACACCCATGGGAGAGTCGCTTCGCAAGCAACAGACCGTAGCCAAAAAACGGCATTGAGTTCCATGTCAGATGGCCAGCGGGTTGTTCTGAAACACAAGTTGGCAGCGTATCGTGGAAGTACCATCCGGCTGGTTCTTGTGGGAAACGATCCGCACATGTTTGTCGCTTTCGAGCAACTGAAAGACATTTTTCAGGACTCTGGATGGAATATCCAGGATACTAGGATTGGGTTGGTCGGAGAGGCTGGAGGAAATTTCCCGAACGGCCCTTACATGACCGCGGAAAACATCTCTACGCCAATTGTGACCACTGTTTACTCAATTTTTTCAAACATCGGTATTGATCTGCCTCTTGTCCCGGATGCCTTTGGGGGCCCAGGTAAGCCATGTGATGTGGTCATAGTGGTCCATTAAAGACCTTCGTGTCGTGCGATGCGCTTAGCCAGCAAGGAAGGAGGGGAAATCAAGAACCATGTACAAGTTTTACTGGGAACTACTCAAGGTAGTTCCCAAGACCCTATTGTCAGCCTTTAACCGCGGGACTGGGCTTGTCGCGTTTATCCTTTTCGTACTTGCCTTGTTTAATAGACCCCTCGGAACGCAGCTTACGAACACATGGAAAGGCACTTCTCCCTGGTGGTCGCTTCTTCTCATCGGCTTTTTCTTCATCTATGGAATGATGAAGGCAAATTACGAGCATATCCGGACATCAGAAATCGCGTACAACAAATCGCTTGACGGGTGCAAAGAGGAAATTATCCAGCTCAGAGCAATGCTGCCCAGTCAAGGCAGAGGGCTATCTCAGAAGGGGAAAGAAATCCTCGTTGCCACGCTCGAAGGGCTCAAGCAAGACGGTTCCCGGTATATCCTCGTAGACGGGGGCTCTCCTTTCATCACGGCCGGCCAAATTCGACTTATGTTTTCCGATCCGGTTGAGACCGCTGAGTACATGGCGGAAGTCAAGTCCCTGTCTAACGATGGCTGGATTACGTATGTCGAACACACAAACGTTGATGTTTATGAACTCTCTTCCAAAGGTTTGAAAAAGGCCAAACAGTTATTTGGTAGTGGAACTGCCGAGAACATGCTTGCTGACCTTTTCAGTAGACTTTCGCAAGGCGCTTAGCCAAGTTGGAGCGCTGTCGCAGAAGGCGACTAACCGACCTCAAAACTGCCCCTTGACAGACCATGACGTGGACGTTCCAGCATATAAGCAGGAGCCATAACTCTCATTATTGCCCACGGCTGAGTTAAAACGAAGCCACAAAAGGAGCCAGAACATGAAAGAGTATCTTTACGCTATTCAGGTCCATTTCAAAATTACAGGAAACACGCCTACGCAAGCTGACGCAAACGCATCAGAGGCCATTCGGATACTCAAGGAAGCTGCTCACGGAACGGGAATTTCGTTAGATTTCAGCGAACCCGTAACATGCACAGAGCTTTAACGGCTGGAAAATAACAACAACACTTCACATTGGCGGGTGGCGCATCTGTGAAGGGGGCGGCGGGGTCAAGAGAAAATTTCTGACGCTTTGTTTTGAGCGGGTAGCCACGGCACCGAGTTTGTGCCGTGGGCATTTCGTGTGTCAAAAGCTACAAACCCACGGCATACACTTCATGCCGTGGCTACCAAAATGGCGCGGGTGGCACCTATGGTGCGTTTAGGATGATGTGTGCGAACGGGCGTGGGAGGCTTGAGATGATGGAAACCGGAAGCCGTGGCTATGCCTGGAACAAGGGCTGGACCGAGTTTGAGGCGCCGAACGTACAGGGCGCATAGTCCAATGCGGGACGAAAAGCCCAAGAGAAACGCATGAAGCGCGTACCTCTTCTCTACCCGCTACCCGCTGCCTTTTGCTTGTGGCCGACTGGCGGGAGTTTCTTTCGCCCCGTGCTGGGGCTGGGTTGGTCGGTTGCGGTTTGCGATCCCATGGCTTACGCCATGGGCTAAAATCTTTCGCCCCCTTGCGGGGGCTGGATGACGCATGCATGGCGGGGAAAGCCGCCGCCCAAACAGAGGGCGGACGCCGTCCGCCCCTACGTGCGAGGGTGGGCGCCCCTACATTCGATGGATGGATGGCCGGTCCGGACGATAACTTTAGTTAATTCAATCTATTGAAATAAACACGTCCGGACGGCCTAAGAATGTAGGGATGTGAAAAGGGGTGATGGGGATTAGTTGATTCGGGAATGAGAGAACGTTGCAGGGGCTGGATTGTTCTGGGAGATATGGGGAAAGCTCAGAACCTGAATGCGCACCGGCGTCAGGCCCGCCTGCAGGAATCCCAAGCGCTTGGCCGCTCCCATGGAAACGTCCAGGATACGGTTGTGGGGAACGGGACCTCGGTCGTTGACCTTCAGATCAAGGGACCGGTGGTTCCGCAGATTGGTAACCTTAATCTTGGTACCCAGCGGCAGCTCGCGATGGGCGCAAGTGAGGGCGTTCTCATTAAAGAGAGCCCCGCTGGCGGTCGGATTTCCCTGGCATTCGGGTCCATACCAGCTTGCCACGCCAAACTGGCTCGCCACGGTTGAAGCCGACGAGGCCTTCAGCATCTTCAGTTCAGGGGGTCTAGCTTCAGATCGCGCTGACAGCGCCACCAAGGCCGCCACTGCGCAACCTATCACCAGATTTCTCATTCAACCTCCATTTGATTTATTCCCCGCCGGCCAAGTCCTCGCTTGACCTTGTATTCAACTCATTTGTGACGGGGTTTTATATATCTACGGTACGGAATGGCGGCAAGAGCTGTCAAGCCTAATCACGTCAACAACCTACCGACCGGACGGTAAAGATTTTCGCCGATTTCTCCCCCTGCCTGGCGGCCTTGATCCATGCGCCTCCCGGACCTTGGCCCGGGTGGGCGGCGTTAGCTTCAGAACGCTACCGGTTGCGCAGAGGGGGGCGCCGGATGAGCGTGTGAAAGGGCCGGCGGCAAAGCCGGCCGACGGGCGTGCCCCATAAGGGTGTCCATGTCAAAAGGCGTGTGGTTGTTGCGACCCGGCAATCCATCAATTGCTGGGGGCAATTGGGCGGCGGTAGCGGCGAGTTTGCCTGCTTTTGTCAATCTGATCTGGCCCACTTTGATCATTTCATTTGGCCCACTCTAAGTTGCTGATTTCACTTTCTCTTCCCTTCCTGTGGTCTTTGGTTTTTTCGGTTCTCGG